>Ga0179591_1264234_pt1 | contig 25873 bp, 22 predicted proteins | sample CZOMad2_1_08_16f_FD_182891 | JGI IMG/M metagenome (GOLD analysis project Ga0179591, IMG submission 182891) | Vadose zone soil fungal communities from Angelo Coast Range Reserve, California, USA - CZOMad2_1_08_16fungal (PacBio error correction) | ecosystem: Environmental > Terrestrial > Soil >...
AGCGGCGAAGGAGGGGATGTTGGTCCGCTCCCGGATAGATATAGTATAACTATAGATACTACCGGAGGGATGCAAAAAGGAAACGTCCTAGACCTATAGAAGTAAGATACGAACTTGGCCCTATAAAGGGACTAGACGACCTATATATAATCACAAAATGCCCCTAAGGAGAAAGAACTAACTAAAAGACGGTAGGAGGGGGAGAAAATGGATTTAGCCTATCCTTTATCTGGGGGCATTTCACCGAGGAGGGGACCTTTTAAAGGAGGGGTATATAAAAGAAGGGGGGTCTATAAATAATATTATATTAGTAATAAGAGGAACCAAAGGTATAGATGTTAGAGAAAAGAAAAGTATAAATAAACCTCTACGAAGAGGTGAGGGGTCTCTATATTAACGAAACTAGATGTAGAAAGACGAAAAAGAGCTGTATGAAGGGAATTAAGGCTAGCTACCAAGGAGGAGTAATTAATGGTAAAGAGCTAGAAGTAATATTAACCTAGTAGGAGAAAAAAGAAGGAAAGAATTAAAAAGGTACACCCTAAAAGAAGCATAAGTGCTTTAGACTATAAATCTAGATCTAGTAGATTAAGGGGAAGAGGAGAAAAGATACGAAAGATAAGCTGACGAATTATATAGTTAAATAATAAGAAAGACCTAGCATACCTAAAACAGAGACTAAACCCTCGCGGCTTAGGAACAAATAAGGAAATCGACTAAGAAAAAAGGATCTAGGCAGCGTAGGCTAGAAGAGCACTGGAAAAGGGAATTAAAACCGGGCACATGCAAGGTAGGGGAAAGGAAATAATGCTCGTTCTTAGGAGATGAAGTAATAAGGGGAACAAAGCTATAAACTAAGACAAGAGATAATAGAAACAGAAAGTTGAAGGACGAGAAAGAAGGAAGATAACTAGACGCAGAGAAAGGAAGTATACTTTTGAAAGAAGACGCACCTCTAATAAGGAGTAGCTATAGCGAAATGGGGAGGAGAAAAAGTAGGTGCCTAGTAGAAAGAGATACTACGACCCCTGGAGAACTATAGGCCTACTACTAAATCAGAAAGGGGTAAAGAGAGAGGGAAAAGGGGAGGAAACTAAAGAGGAAGACCTTCTATGAGGGGAAAACCCTCTTGAAGGGAAAGGCAGGGTCGACAGCAAGAATGAGGAAATGAGAGAGCCGCCTTTTAAATAAGAGGACGGCTAGAATAGGACTACAAAGGGGGAGGAAAAAAAAAAAAGAGACTAAAGAAGCACCCTGGATAAGAAAGGGAGAGACAGAATGTTACTATATGAGGGACCTCTCCTGATCTATAACGGTTTATTCTATAGAAAAAAAAGAAGTAGATTACTTAATCCGGAGGGGGGGAGAAAGCAAAGGGGGGGGACCGAAAAAAAAAGGTAGTAAGGATCTTAGAAAAAGCGGACCGCAATGGGAGAGGGGGTAGGACACGCCCTCCAAATAGCTAAAAAGGGAAAAGCACAAGGTAACGAGGGAAAACTAGAGAGGGATTCCACGAGAAATGAGAGATCTTTTATGCGGGGGAAAGGTATGTAACTTAGCCTCGAGGGGGTGGTGCCATACATACCCTATACGCGAAGAAACATCCTTCGGGCAAAGGGAGGCCTGGAAGTGGGGGGAGGGGGTGTATATGCCAGGGAAGAAGGACTATCTTTATCAGAGAAAACTATTATATTTTTCAAAACGATAAACCCTGAAGATACCTTCCTTTTCACGGGTAACCACTAGACTTCTAGAAAAAAGGGCAAAGATAGGGTCGGGGATAATACAAATAAAGGAGAGAGGCTAATATCTATATGGAGAACACTAGAAAAGGAAAATATAGAATATCAGAAAAAGTCTATTTCTAAAAGACGAGCTAACTATTTGAAGAAACTAATCTATAGGATCGAACTGTATAGGAGAGATAAGACTGGAGGGTTACCTAGAAAGAGGGCCTAAGGTTTATGAGGAGGGGTAGGGAAGGAAAGCTTCAAGTATATGGGGAGTCAGGGCAGCCCGAAGATATAGTATGAGATAACTAGGATCGTTGAGTCTAGAGCCATGCTGCTAGAGGTCACGCCGCGGTATAAGGAAGTGTCCGAAGAGATGGGACGTATAGATCTAAGGAAAAGGGTAAAAGAAGAAGGGCCAAACCCTAAATCACTCCAGAAAATAAAGGAAGAGCCTCTTTAGATTATAAGGGGGGGGTATAAGCGAACGGAGGAAAAACCTCCTACAAAAATAAAAAAACCCTAGAAGGAGAACACTATAATAGGCGAAAAGAAAAAACTCAGGAAGTATATTAAGATACGCCGAATAAAGAAGGGAAGATAGAAGGGTACTCTAAAAAGAAAGGAATGGAAGATAAATAGGTAAAGAAAGTAGAAGGAAGGAGAAAAAACGAAAAACAACGGAGGAGGAGAGAGATATACTATACTATGAGGCGACTGTTCTTTAACCGAGAGGAAATACTTTAGGGTTAGATTATCTCCTAAGGCAAAAGAGGTCCCGGGAGTTAGGCGTATCTGGCTTTTATGGAGGTGGCGGGGATGGGAAAAGTGATTATAGTGAATTTAAGATAGGAGGGGGGGAAAAGCTAAGGAGTAACGAGTTGGGCTTATACCTCGCCAAGTAGAGATACTATGACTTTGAGAGGAGGGGATTTTAGGGGGAAGGTTAACCTAATTAGCCAGATCCTAAGAGATACGGAAAGGGCGACAAATGAGAAAGAGTAAGGGAATCTATACGACAAAAAAAAGATCTAGAATTAACGCCTATATAATTCTCTCGAGAATTCGCCTTACAGGGCGGGTCGCCAAGACTTCAACGACTTGACGATCCTCAGAACCCTTAGGAACAACTGTGGTAAAAAGCCTAGAATTATAAGGCTAGAGATCTATAATTAAGGGGTGGGGGGAACTTATAATAGCGATGAATTTCTCTAGTGAAGAGAACCTATCGGCGTGCTATTAAGATGAGGGGATCGGGGGGAGGAAGGGAGACTATAAACTTATAGAAGGATGTTGCAAGAAGCCTATGAGGGGAAACCTTTCTTAAAAAAGAGAGCTATAAGAAAAGACAAACGAGGGGGAAGACCTTAGAGGCACTATTGCAACTATTAATATGGGGGTATTAGGATCAAAGAAAAAGACGATAAATGATTTCTGGCAACCCGGAAAAAAATTAGAGAAAGGAGGGAGCCCTTTGCACTAAGATTTCTAGAGTTAGGGTATGTGTATTGTAGGCAAGAGAGGCGTACGTAGGAGAATAACGTCAAGTCACCTATATTCTAGAGGATATAAGGGGCAGAATAGCCAGGGAACGGTTCTTTGGGAAAACCTAGGGAGGGGGTAGTAGGTTCGGGGGAATTAAAATGATCTGCCAAAAAGGGAAGATATTACCTTTTAGAAGGTGTTGCTAGGGCTAACGAGCGTCCTAGAGGAGTAAAGCGACGGGAACTTAGAATGAATAACCGTCTTATGGACTTAGGGCGCGGGAGGAATTAGAAAAGTATAAAAGAGGCTAGATCTATAAGAAGTAAAGTAGTCTATAGAAAAGGCCTTATGGAATCAACCTATCGGGAGAGTCCTAAGGAAGCGGCGAATAGTGGAGAGCCAAAATTTCCTTTGAAACTATTATTGATCGAGGAACCAGTGAAGGTACGTCACGAGGGGGACAAAGAAATATAAAAAAGGGAAATAGCTGGTGGGAAACCTTTCTATAGACCGGCTGAGATGGCGGAGCCGATAGTTGCCAGAAGTGAGGGGGGAAGAGGAGACGGGAAGTACAGTTTCGTCCTAGGAGCTATAGCCAAGGGGAAGGGAGGCTGTTTGGAAAACTCGTTTATAAACGAGAGGAGTCCTTAATTCAGGGCGGGGGGGTATGCTTCAAAGTGGGGAGGGACTAGAGAGCGGGGGCTTTAGGGTGAACACCTACTAGAAAGATTTCCTTCGGAGATAGCTAAGAAAAGCGCTGATAAAAAAAAGGAAAAGGAAGGGGTGGGGAAGAGGGGCAGGGCCTTAGACGATGGGGGGTGAGGAAGAGAGGAGGAGAGTCTTCGTCGTAAGGGGGGTTGACCTCGCTTGTTGGAGGGTAGATTTGAGAGGAGTAAAGTTTAGGGGAATTGTCTATAGGAATCTATTAGTTGCGAGGAGGTAAGGGGAATCTAAATCTACTATATCTAGTGTAGAAGGGGCAAGAAATTCTAGGGTTATACCAGGAGCATATAGGCCTTGAGAAGATAGGTAATGATAAAGGCCTGGATAATGATCTAGGGGGGGGGGCTACGAGAAGGTGAGAAAGCTGAGGATATTCATGGAAAGATCGTGAATACCCAAAGAGGGAGGGGTAGAGGTTTATATGAGAGGGGATAGACGAGAAGACCGGTTTCGACTAATCGGTAGTACTAAAGATTCTATGGGGACCCCTTTAACCATGGGGGTATACATTAGGATCAAGCGGGGGGGCCCCTATATATCTGAAGGAACTTAACTAAGAGGCTAATAGCCTGTATTCTAAAAAAATGGAGGGGGACTTTGGGCGGAAGGCGCGAAGCAAATTAGCAAGTATGGGGGAAATGGGGTATTATAGTGGAGAGGGATAGTTTCCATGATAATTCTCTAAAAGGGGTCTAGTAAGGGCCTTGTTTTATATTCTAGGGGGAGACTATAAGAGTAGGTAACGGACCCCAAAAAAAGAGAGAGATAGAATACTCAAAAAAGGGGGAGGAGAGAGAGATCAGGCGAAGGACCTTGAGGGCAGCTACCTATCTATTCACTAGAGTACTATAAACTAAAGAGAACAGCACTAGACCGAGAGAACACTATAGAAGGAACACAGAAGAGCCGTACTATATACCTATAAAGCTTAAAAAGGAAAGGCTACTTCTATACGACCAGAAAAAGAAACTTGTGTGTGCTTAAAAGAGCAGGCTAGGAGACGGCAGGGGATGTATAGTAGGAAGGACAAAAGAAAGGATAGGGGAACGGAGAAGGTTATGTCTAGAGTTGACGGGTTCTAGAAGGGAGATTATCTTAGGAAGAAAAGTATAGAACCAAAGGTATCGGAAAGAAAGAGGAGTCGATAAACCTCGACTACATGTAGTGTGATCTATATTGGGGGACTAAAAAAGGGCCACCTCTGGGCAGCGAAAAAAGCGGAGATATCTTGTCTACTCGAGAAGGATAATTAAAGGGAAGTCCGAAGGCCTAAATAGAAGGAAAAAGGGAGAACCCGAAAGAGAATAACTGAAAGGAGACAAAGCGAGGCTAGATTTAGGAAGTAACTAGTACTGACGCAATAAGAAGCTAGTTTCCTTAATAAGAATATAAAGGTAAATAGGGAAAATCTACGTAACAGAGGAGGCTGAAACACTAAGTAAATCGATTAAGGATCTATTTAAAAAAGGAAAAATAGGGAGCACTGCCGGGCAGAGGGGCCCCTATGCGTTTGAAGGGGCCGGAGAATGCTCAGTAGGAAAAATAGAGAAGGGAAGAAGGAGGAAGAGAATAAAAAACATATATACTATGAAAAAAACTATTGAAGAATACCCCCAAAGGAGGGAATACGGAGACGGTTTCTAAAAAAGGGGTAAAAAAAACCTAAGCCTAACGAAGAAGTGCCTTTCCTGGTAGCTCAAGTCAAAGGGGCCTATAAAAAAAAAGGGGACACTACAAAAAAGGATGAGGGATACTACGACCAGAAGGTACAGATCTTATATCAAAGGATGAAAACTAAAAACTCGAGCAGACCGGCGTTTTGAAAACACTATGAGAGAAGGTAGAAGCGATATCATAATGAAATTGCTAGAAAGTTTACATAATACTAGGACTAGCTGAGGGGAAGGTCTAAAGAAAGGCCTAAAAAAAAAGACTGTATATACCCTATTCGCTAAAATAAGGGGAACTATCACTACTCCAAAGACTTAGATCGATAATGACTTTGGATCTCTAAGGAAAGGAAGGGGAAAAGTCGATACGAACAAACCAGACAGAATAAAAAAAAAAAAAGGAGGGAAGATCTTAAAGGGAGACCGCATTGCCTAGGAGGAACACGACCTATAAGAAAAAACTAAATGTAAAAAGGAACGGGGAGGAAAAGCTATGAGGAAGCTACGCGCTTCCACGAAGTAATTAGGTGATAAGATGATTTATAGTAAAGTTATCCTCGAGGAGTGCCTACACTCAACCTAGACTCCTGCAAATCAGTAGGCAAAGTTTCTTAGAGGAGATATTTGTTTGAGGGTTTAGATAAAAAAAGAAAGCTTTAAGGAAAGAGCCCCCCAAGAGATTGAATCTGAATATAAGAGTACCCCGAATCGCGTCAAGGACTGGAAGAAGGAAAAGACTAGATGGGAAAGGGGCACTCTGTAATGCTCTGTTGAATATAAAAGTAGAAGCTATAAGAGAACCTAGAGAAGCGCGCGGAAGAATAGGGTCCAGAGCGAAGGTTCGAATACGTCGGAATCTATTGGAAAGAAAGAAAAACTCGATATAAGGAGAATGGAGGTAAGCTGAGGGAAAGTGGAAGAAAGAAGGTTAGGAGCTCGGGGGAACAAAACTCCGGTGGAGCTGGGCGGAAGCAGAAAGGGGGCGAGGATAGGAGATTAATTATCTAAGGGAGGTGCAATGGGCCATGAAAGAGGGGGGGTCAAAAAAGAAGATATCAGAAAAGGGTCCGGCCTACGGTTCTGGGCTATGGGAAAAAGAAGGGGCCAAAAGCCTGAACTACGAAAGGGAAGGAGAGTCTGAGGAGAAGGGAGGGGGCTCAGACGGAACGGGGGAAAGTGAGAAAAAACCAACCCCCAAAAGAGAAAGCCACTATAAGAAAATACCTCAAAAAAGAAGGATATGAAGGGGGGGAAGAATAGAGGGACTAGGTAAGTAGCGGAGAATCATATAACCTCAAGGAGGGGGAAGGGAGCACGAAAGCCAAAGTAAAGCCCGTATGACAAATCTCAAAAAACAACAACAAGGCAAAAAGAGCGAGCTCGGAGTCTTTCTACTTGCTTCAAGTTCTCTAGTAGAGAGGAAGACTGGAGGGGGGGTTATGGGCGCCTGCACAAAAGAAAGCTAAGGGGAGGAATAGTATGATATATTAAAAGAAACGGATTTTTACGCCGGTCTTAGAGTTTCTGGAGGAGGATAGGGAGGGAAGGGCTTCTCGAAGGGAAGGCAGGGAAGGGACCCACCTATATACTAGGGAGAATACTAGGGTAAGGAGAGGGGGGTCCCCTTCTAGTGCAGAGATACTAGATCAGGCCTTCCAGGGATATACTAGGAGGAGAAAACGAAAGAAGGGACCAAAATTATAAAAGAGAATAATGACTAGAAGGAGCAAAGCTGTAAAAAAGGTACGCTCCACCGATCAGACCGATACTCCTAAAGGAGAGCATAAAATATTGAAGGGGAAGTAGATATAAGGGAATATAGATAGATATATATTTGGTGTGAGGATAAAAAGGCTGTATTTCTCTAGGAAAAGGGAAAACTATATCGTCTTGGGAAGGGAGCGAGATAGGTATTAGAGGAGAGAGGGGGTATTCAGAGACAGGAGCCCCTTATATAAGAAAGGGGGGGAAGTTAGAAAAGAAACTAGGTCGCCCTTGGAAAGGAAAGAAAGGAGGTAGGTTACAGGGGGAAAAAAAAAAGGAAGGGAGTAGAAAAGAAGAGGGTATCTTAGGATATTGCACAGAAGAGGGGGGTCAGAAAGCGAAGAGGTAAGATTTCGAGGGGAATATAAACAACTGTAGAAGGCGAGTCTAAAACCCTTTGAAATATCTATTAGGCAGTGGTATGTTCTGGAAAACCACTAAGAAGAAAGCGAAGGATACAGAAAGAGGAACTTCGCTCACCGAACTATAGGAAAGAGGGGGGAAAGATTACAGAAGGGGAGAGCGTTTAAGCGAAGGAACCTATTTAGAGAGAGTAGGGGGGGGGGAAAACTTAACTTATAAGGGCGGTCGCTACTAGCTTGGCGAAGATCTTAGGGGGGTTTTCTAGGTCAGAAGGGAGCTTCAAGGAATGGATGAAGCTACTTTAACTGGTAACGTCATTATAGAGAAGTAGAGGGTAGTAGAAAGAGATGGCCCTAGCTCAAGAAGCGAGGGTGAGAAGGGAAGGCTAGGGGTTGAAGAAGTTTATCCTCTATAAAGGGTAAGAGAGGAGTAAAGGACTAATAGAAAGAAGGCCCTCATAGATGAATATAGGAGACCAAGATAGTGTGGAAGAAGAGCGCTAAGTGGTTTCTAGGAAGGGACTGGTTAGGGGGGGGTCTATAAGGGGCTTACTTAACTGAATTAAATGGAAGAAAAATCTGGGAGGTAGGTATAAGTCTCTAAAAACTTTGGAGGGGGAAGTAAACAAAGGCCCGTAGTAGAAGGGCTGAGGTGTAAAGTGAAAGGACCGGCCTTATTATTACCTTAAATTTCTTTGTTAGAAAAAAGTTGGGTGGGGGGGGAAACTGTTATATCGGGGCGGAGGTATAGGGTCCGAGTAATTATTATGAGCTAAAGGCCGCGGACATTAAAAAAAAGGAAAAACGTGATAGGGGCCCGTTTGCGGGGGGGCAGTGAAGGCCTAGGGGGGGGATGCTGCCAGGGGGAATGAGAAATATTGGACTGGATTGAGGGGATAAGCCTCCGGGGCGTATCGGGTAGGGGGACGGCATATTGGAGAGTTTTAGGAAAAATATTAAACGGAAAAAAGAGAAGATTCCGGTCGATGGAAGAATTAAGGAAGGAAGGAATCGAAGAGAGAGAGGGGAAAAAAGGAAACTATTAGGGGGGGAAAAAGGTTTTCTACATTGGGACGGAGGCCTGAGGATAGAAGATAAGGTGCCGTCTGAGAGAGGGGCCGTATACCATATCCTCCTAGAGAAAGCTACTTAAGGAGGGTCTACAGCGTGCATTCTCGAGAAGAGAGGGAGAATGACAGGGGGGGGGCTCCGAGTAGATAGCGAGAAGGGGGGGTGGGAGGACTTAATTAACGAAGATCTCATAGGGCCAGTTAACCCTAGCAGTAATAGGGAAGGCACCAGAGAGTTAACTGCCTACGACGAAAAGAAAGGGAGAAGGGGGATAATGAAAAAGGATAAACAAATAGGTAGGGAGAGAGCTTCCTGAAATTTTGATTATATATAGAGGGGGGTACGGCTCGGGGAGGGAGGATTTCTAGAGGAGAGAAGGGGCTCTTGGGGGAAAGCGAGAAGATTTACTAGAAGAGGAAGGGAAACCCAGCAGTACTTAAAAAAAGGCTCGAGAAGGAAAAAAAAAAAGAAGGGGGAGAGGGGCGAAGGAAAATCAGGGGGTCAAAAACTATCTAGGTAACGAGAGGAAGAGAGCGGAGGAGAATTAAAAGAAAGTCTAGACCTAGCGAAAATACGTGCCCTAGAAGAGCCGTACTGACAGAGATGAAAGAAATGCCCTACGGACGGGTATACGAAAAGAGCAGCCACTGTTTGGGGGAGGAGCACGGCGAAAGAGAAGGAGAGGGGTCTAGTGAAAGAGTCTCGAAGTAAAGTTAAGTAATGTGCCTAGAAACCTAAGGGTTAAGGGGGAACTAGAAATAGAAAGGGGAGGACCTAAGAAAAAAGGGACTAGAGTCAGAGAAGAAGTCGGAAAAGACCTCGACCACTGGACGTCGGGGGAGGCTCTCTGAAAAGGAAGAGTCTAAAAAGAAGAGCTGTCGAAGAAATTAAGCGATCTAAAACAGGACGGAGGAATAAGGACAAAAAGTCTAAGGAAACATTGAGGAAGGAGTGCTATCATGAGGAAAGTAAAAAAAGAAGAATATGGGGAAAAGGTAGACTATAAAAGGAGAAGATGGGAGGCGGTACTAGGGAGAAGGGCACGGAAGAGAGACGGAAGTAAATGGGAGAGTAAGACCTAGACCCGATACTACCCAAAAGGAAGAACGCCCCTCGGGAACGAGATAGAAAAAAAGAAAGATATGAAAGGGAAAAAATCGGGGCGAGAAGGCACTGAAAAGAGGAAAAAAACAGAAAAACAGATGCGGGACACCAGCAGCGCGAAGGAGCGGAAATAAGCAAGGAAGAAAGCGAAGGGCCAGAAAAGACCAAGAAAGAACTAAAGGACAGAAACTATTTTGCAGTAAGGGGAAACCTAGAAGTGCGAGACGACCTAAGCCAAAGAAAAGCCGTAGACTATGAAAAAGAGGAAAGAAAAGTTAAGGGGAGATAGAGGAAAAACCCCCTAGAGTAGTTAAGCACTAACGCCATAGAGAAAAGTGGGGAAACAACACCTATCAGACCTTATCGGGGGAAAAAAACAAACGGAAAGAAGGGCTCAAGATAGAAAAGGAGGAAGAAAAGAAGAGTCACGCCTTGAAGAAGAAATTACAGGGAACTAAGTTCTCGGAAAAGATAGAACTACTGAAAGAGATTATAAGGAGAGGGAATACAGGTGGAGGGCTACTACCCAACGAACAACACACGACGGGGGGGGATAGAGGGGGACTGGAAAGGAGAGAGTAAAGGAAAGGAAATCGGACGACAAGGACCAAAAAAAAACATTCTGAAGAGTGAGAAAAAAAGTAAGGCGGACAGCGGGAAATCGTTAAGAAAGAAAGACTATAAGAGAGGGTAGAATCAGAAAGCTAGCCCTTAAGGAGGACTCGCTGGGAAAGATTAAATCTATAGAGGTTTCATTCGGGGGACTTTATATTGGAAAGGGAGAAGAATGAGGGCCTCCAAGAAAAACCCTAAGAAAACGAGATAAAGAAGAGGCAAAGATTTCAGAGGAGTATATAAGGGGTAGGGGGGGGAATAGGCAAAGAAAGATATGTAGTCTTTACAGAGAAAAGACCCCTATTAGAGTGGGAAAAAGAATATAAGGTTACCAAAAGCGCCTACTCTCGGCCGGTCGGAAAGGCACGACGAGACGTCGGAAGGAAACTCGGGGATCTGCTTGAGGGGAGAAGAGGAAAATATGGCAAACGCTATAGATCAAGAAGGCCGATCCTCAAGACGGAGAGAGACTTCAAAAAGGAAAGCGCGGGGGGAAGGACCAAAAAGCCCCAAAAAGCGAGAGATCTAGGGTAAATTTATTCGGGGGGAGTTGAGACTAAGGGAGGAGTATAGTAAGAAGGGGAGAGATATGGCGGGCCTCCCTTAAAGGCGAAGGGAATAAAAAAGGATCTAGGATCTTAAGGGGACCCTGAACTAAGGGGGAAAGAAGGAGAGCTATGGGCACCTCCTGAGAGGGAAGATATATCTGAGGCTATTAGTCAAACGAAAAAAGCGCCTTAAAAAGAAAAGGTCTAGATAGTATTCAGGAAGAAGAGGCTTGGTCGAAACCGAAGTATAGGAAACAAGGGACAAAACCTAAAAGAGATATCCACTAAATATAGAGAAAAATAAACGAAACTAGAAGAAGTATAGACTAATAAACTCTCGAAATAAGGGGGGAGGAGATACTCTAATCACCGAGGGGGGAAAGGCTAGAAAATAGGAAACTAATCAGACGACCTAACGTAATCTCTCGAAACAACAACGTCGAAAGGAGTTATACTCTCGGCGGCGAAGGTCTGGAGGAAAATATCTGTCCTAATGGAGGATCCTATAGACCCGAGCCCTAGTAAAAAAGGGGGGCGTAGCTTAACTGGTAATATAGAGTTTCGGGGGGACTTTATATCTAGAGGGAAGAGAGAGGGTAGGGGGATGGGGAGGGCCTTCTCAGGAAGAAGTGTTAGGGGATACAAAGGGAACTCCTCTCATGAAGAATCTAGACCGGGGGTTTAAGGAGTTAAGAGGGCCATGCTAAGGGGGACTAACCTACGATAATAGAGAGGGAGGAAGAAAGCTATCTCTGGGCGTAAAAACCAAAAAAAAAGACACATAGATCTGACGGACCTTTTTTCCTATCACTCTACTATACCCATGACGGGCGCTTAACGCACATAACGGAACCGGGAAAGGAATCTACTAGAACCGTAGTCTAAGAGTAACCCCTAAAAGAAAGGAAGCCGAGAGAGAAAAGGTCGTGGGGGGAGGTCCATCTTACGCTAGGGGGGGGAAGGGATACAAAAAGGGCGTGCTAAAGACGAGATAGTATTATCGGCCGCGAGGTTGGGGAGCGCGAAGCGAGTTAAAGGGAAGAAGGGGGGGAATCTTATCCGAAATGAACAGAGGGGTCACCTTTAGAGAAATCAGGAAGGAAAAAAAGAAAAGGTGAGAAGGAACTTCTGAAAGGAATATTTCAGGGGGGAGAGATGATCAGAAATATTAAGAATTGATTCTGGCCGCTAACCCTAACAAATTATAGGAGATAAAGGACCTGGAAAAATGGAGAGGGGAGCTTATAGTGAGTGAAAGGAGGAAAAGAATAGCGAAGGGGAAGAACTAGAATTAAGGCTCATGAAGGGGGAATAGGTCAAAGCGTAAGAGCGGTAGAGGACTTACCCCTATTAGGGATAGTAGGAAAGGGTGGGGCCGGACTAGAATGATCCGAGGACGTTTCTAAACAACTTACGTGTGTTTTCTATTTGGGGGAAGAGACGGAAGTAATCTACGGGGGGGGGTTTCTCCGACCGGAAGGAGATATCAGGAAAGGCGATGGACCTATCGGGTCAGGAACCTAAGCTAGGAAAAGAGGGGGGAGATAAGGAATAAAGGTTTGAAGAACTTCGAGCCGAGCGAGCCGAGATTCTGGAAGAGAGCGTGGAAAGAGAAAGGGGCCTGCTTCTTTAAGCAGGGAGAACAAGTAAGTCACGAGGGGGTTATAGCAAAGAGAGCTAAGCGCGAGAGCTGTTTAAAAACCTTGCTGAGAGGGAGGTCAGAAGAGTATTGGTACTACCAGAAGTGCAAAAGCGGGATAGTGGAGAGGTTCTAAGGGAGAATAGGGACGGGTTGTCTAATATTCCTATGCAGGAAGTATTATATTTGAGCTTAGGTTGAGACGAGGGGGAGGACGACTCGAGTGGGGGAAGGTCTGAGAGAGGTAAGGAGGACCCATTAATTGTGTAAGAAATGGGAGAGGGTTAACGGGAATTACAGGCTTAATGAGGTAGCTCTGGAGGAAAAACCAGGATAAGTTACCAGAGTCACGACAGGGGGGACAGGTTAAGAGGGCTCTTCCGAAAGGATAATTGCTTTAACAATAGATCCTTGAGAGGGAGTCTGGGGTCAAGGGAAGGATGTAAAAATAAGGTTTAGGTAGAAGTGGGAAGTCTAAAGTTAGTTGAACTATAGGAAAGGTCTATCTTACGAGAGGGTCTGGGATACGGAAAGACTTAATCTTGGAGAAAAGATCGCTAGAGGAGAGGTGCAGGAAAGCATTACCGGCGGGGGAGTTAGAAAAGGGAGAAGAGTTAACTTCGAAAATAGGGGGTTAAAGCTAAAGGGGGCCTAGGGATATCAGGGAAAGGAGGGAACTAGCCGGAAAAGAGTGTGAGAAAGGGGGGGGAAGCGAAAAGAAGCGTTTAGGCCCCATACGACAGAGAGGTGGGAGGACCTCTGAGACTGAGGACCGGGGGTTGAGAAAGGGGAATACTAAAGTAAAAAAATTTCTAGAGAAAACTATTGGGGGGGGAGAAGAAACCCTAAAGAAGGTAAAGAAGAAAGAAAATAGTATCTAATCAGAGGGTCCAAACACATTTCTGGAGGGGCGTTAAAGTCAATCCTTATGGGGGTTTACCATAGCGTGGGAGACGTCCGGCTCTCGTCTTGAAGAAAGAGAGAGCGGCCGTCCGAACGGATGGAGGAGGGAAAATCTCGGGAAGAAACTCTAAACACGGAATTGGTCATTCTAATAGACACACCCCCAAACGGAGGATTAGGAGCTAGAGGGGAGAGGACCCTTGCGGGGGGGAAACCAAGAAGAGATGTCTCGGAACTATAGGTTGCAGAAAGAGAAAAGGAGGAAGGCCCCTGGACAGTACTATAAGAGAATACTATAGAAAAAGCAGAAGGAGAAAAAATACCGATTACGACAGAGAAAAAAAACAGAAGTCGATATAGAAAAAAAGTTGGGGGGGGGGGGCTAAAAAAAAAAGACCCCTCATAGTCATCTTAGGGAGTCAGGGAATAGATATATAGGGGAGACATTAATGGGACCCCCTTGGGGGGGAAAACGTAGAGCTATTTCTAGAAGAAAAGAAGAAACCAAAGTGGTCCAGAGACCGCGAGGGGGTAAGTGTGAGGGGAGTGGGAGAGTTGGTCACTGAGGGGGTTATAAACGATCAGATCCTATGAGCCCAAGAACCCTAGGAACCCCGGATTACTTGAAACTTAAAGACAGGATATTAAGGGGACTAAACGGACCCCTGAAGCCGACTAGGTCCTCTTTAGCCTCGAAGACTAGAGGAATCTTAGAAATCCGGAGAAAAGCAATAAGGGAAGCTAAGAGAAAAGGTTCCGGGATATAGCCTAGAAGAAAAAGAACCCGAGAGTGATAACTACCCATAAGGGAAAAATATAGAGGAAAGAGGCAGCCTACCGGCCCCGATGCGTGGCCTAGAAAAAAAAGTCTTAGGGAGAAGAGAAGAATAAGGGAAAAAAGAAAAGAAAATAAAAACAAATCCAAGCAAAAGCCAAGGGAAAGATAGTCTAAAGGTAAAAGAACTCATGATCAAAACTGTTAATAAGCTCGAAATCATCGAAGGAGCCGATAGCTGAAGGGAAATGAAACCAAGCCTGTTTCAAAAGACTTAGAACTACCCCCTCAAGAATTTAACTCACCTCAAAGAACTACCTGGAACTATAAAGAGAAGGTTCTGCCCCTACAGCAGCTTGCCGAAGCGAGGGAACCACATTAAAGGAGGGGACCCGATCTACTCAGAAATGCTCGGTTGAAAGATCGCGGAAGCCGGAGAAAAGAAAGGGTTCCGGAAAAACGAGAAATCAACCCTAAATAGAGATATTAACTTTCAAGAGGGCTACTCCAGCGGTAGACCTCTCTCTATGAAAGTCTCTCTAAAAGTGTCTTAACTAAGACTAAGAAAGGTTGTCCAACACGGGGGAGTGAAACTCTCCAGTGAAGACATGAGAGTTACGGAAGACTACGACAGGCGGTTCAGAGGAAGTACCTGCAGTCCTATCCTCAGAAAGAAAAATGCAATTCTCGAGGGGGAACGGGAAGGGGAGTATGACATCCGTAGTTAGTTTGGGGGGAGAAACTAAGGGAAGAACTATAACCTAGGGCTGAAGACTAGGAATGGTTGCTTACGGGGGGGAAGAGAAAGATACTATTGGGCAGGAGCCCATATAGTTGGAAGAGAATAGAGGAAAAAATCCAGAAGGTTTCTTTGAGTCCTTAATCGAGGGAAAAGGGGAGCCCGGGGGGTTCTAGGAAAACCTCCGGAGGGCTCCGAGGAGAGAACTGGCAGAAAACCTCTCAGCTACTCCAGGAGCAAAGCTAAAAGGAATACGCAGCACAGCGCGCCTCTCTGGGGAAAGGAAAAGACAACTAATCTCGAACAGGAGGGGTAGAAAGTTCTCGCGGGGAGGGGGGTGCGCAAGGGAGGGGGTCTCGTAGGGCGGAGCCTGAATGTGGCGTAACATCAACGAAGGCTCCGTCAGGGAGATCGCTAAGGGGGAAGGCTCTCAGAGGCTAGATGTCAAGGCTCGGAAGAAGGGCCTACTCGAACCTCTAGAAAGAGCAGTGACCCCGCCCTCCCAAAAAAAAAAAAGAAGAAGTTCTAAGAAGCGCGAGAGGGATAAGAGGGATCAGCTAACGGGAAGAGGGGGAAAAGTTCCCAACAACCCCCTCGAAAAGAAAGATCACCTGCTGAAAGAACGAAGGAAAGGCCTCTCTAAAGACGCCTCCCTAAACGATATCGGGACCGGATAGGGAGAAGAATCTCAGAAAGTAGGGGAAAGAATACAGGGGGGGGGGAAGATAGAGAGAGATCAAAAACGGACTTCTGAAGGAGGGACCGATCGCAGGACCTCAGGTAAAGGTATTAAAGAAAGGCAACGGCTATTTAGAAAGGGGGGGTATAGGGCGTTGGATTGGACAATTAGAGGGGCGAGGAGGAGGGGGGGGGGGGGGAAGGAAGGATCACAGGAAAGAAGGGCGCGGTAGATAGCAGAGAAGAGAGAGTGGATTCGTCTGGAGGGAAAGGATTAGTGGAGAGCCTAGGAGACCGGACAAGAAGAGGATCGAGGCCGACAGAAAAACATTAAACGCTCACTCGGAAGAGACGAGGACCTTAAGAGGGCACGCCACCTAGAGCGCTAACAGATACCAGGGGAGCAAAAAAGCTCCAAAGTAGTCCGAGATCTCTGATCTTCTGTGAGGATCTGCCGAGGCTAGTCCGAAAACGAGAGCGTCGAAGAAGTTAGAAAGGGGAGGGTTCTAACTATTACCCGTATAGGGACGAAAAGAAGGCAAAGAGCCAAGGGAACCAAGGAAGGATATTAAAAAATAATAGCGAGAGGGAAGGATCTGAAATGCGGTGGTGTTCGAAAAAAATAAGAAGAGGCAGTCAGTAACCGGAACCCCAGAATCGAGGGATCAGAAATACTCCGAAACGCATTTCTATGTGAGGGGGAGGCACCCCTAAGGGGGGGGGGCAAACATAAAAGAACCTTCAAAAAGAGGAGGGGGGTAGAGGGCAGAGAGTAGCGTACGGAAAGTAGACGGGGCTTGTAAATCCCTGGGAGAAGCCGGGAAGGACGGATGAAAGAGGTGAAGGCTGGTTCGGAAAGGTTGCTAGGGGGGAGGGGGAAGTCCGAAGGACGGGACACCGCGAAAAGGACTAGGGGGAGGAGGGACAAAGAGAGTGGAAAGGGAAAGGGAGTGTAAACGATCTATATCAGGGAGGGGGAGAAAAGAGGGCGGTGGCCTGAGAATCGAAAAAAAAAGAGGAATTAGTCTAGCCATTTGAAGGGGAAATCGAACCGAGGAGTCACTAGGGGGAAAAATAATAGGGTCTGAGAAGGACCTTTAGAATCTTTACCGGAGAAACGTGAGGGAAAGAGGGGAAACTACTCGGGGGGAGGAAGGTGAAGGAGAACAAGGAAAAGTTAAAAGAAAGGTCTCGAAGGACTTATGAGAGGGAGAGGAGGAAAGTAAAAAAAAAGGCCTCGAAAAGAATGTCGGAAAGACTATTGAAAGACTTGGGACTTAGGGTGAGAAATTCCTTCGGTGGGAGCTCGAAGCGCATTAGACGCGGAAGCCTAGGGGAAGGGGGGGGGAAGACCGGGTGCTAGCCTAGGGGGGAGACTCGATATTTTCTAAGCTTGGGGAAGAGGGGGGGAGGAAGAAGGGGGTTGAAAAAAATTTCTCTAGAGGGGAAGAGAATGACTGTCGAGGACAAGAAGGAGTTCGGAGGGGTTACGGGTACGCAGAAAGAAAGGCTCATGCTAAAGACAGCAGTAAAGAGGCTTCGTGAACTTAGGGAATCTTAGAACATGATAGAAATGGGGGGGAAGAAGGCGAGAGGGGGCCTTATGACAGGAGACGCCTAGGGGGGGAGTTCCCTAAAAAAAGGAGGCCCTTCAAAAGGAAGGTCCTCTAAAAAACCTTGAGAGAGGGAGATCAGCCCTCAGGGAGTCACCAGGGGGGAGAAGCTGGAGAGGCGCGATTTCGAAACCCAAAGGAAAGAAAATGGGGAAAGGAGGGGAGTCTAACACGTGGCCCCGGAACACTAAGAGATTCTCCTAGCATTGAATTCTCCCGCCCAAAGGACTTTTAGGGAGGAAGAAGCAGAGGAATCCTGAAGGGAGGGGGCTTAGAGGAAGAGTAAGTCTCTTAATCCGCTCCGTGGCGCCTCCTGTCAGAGGAAGGAAGGGAGTACGATAGGATAGATATAAGGAGGAAAAAAAAAGTGGCAAGCGCTCACTACTGCAAAAAAGCTGCCCCGCGAGGAGAGGCAGTGACAGAGGGGGTACGGGGATCTATCTCACAGGGGAATCAAAGGTCTTAAATTGACGCGCCGGCAGACCTCTCTCCATCAGACAAATTTCAACCGAGAGGCCTGACGAGAATGAGAAAAAAATATTGGAAACTAACGAATGCAGTAAAGGATTAGCCTATCCGGATATTTCTAGGAGGGGGCATAGAGTTACCGGGTAAGGGATTAATGATTAAGTTAGGCAGATACAATGTAATAGGGGAACCAAGGGGCGGACTAGGAGCCTTTGTAGAGATACTCCCCGAAGTGAGACTCCGAAAAACCAAAACTTCCTGAACTAGCGGGGGGGGGGGGAGGGGGGACGCAGGCGGGTCATGAACTTCTCTTTCGAGAGACTAGCAGAGGGGTAAAAGGTATCAACGAAGAACGCAGAAGACGTCCTGGGAAAAAGACTCTACCGGAGAGCTCCGGTAGCCCTCGCGAAAACGAAAGCAGCTAGATAGCCTAGAGAGAAGAAAAAGTTCCAAAAAGGAGGAAACCGCTAAACGGAAAAATTAAGAAAGGAAATTGCAAAAGGCTGACCGCACCTTCCCCCTAGGCGAGACAGAAAACCGGGCCAAAGAAAAACGGGGGGGGCGTCTACAGGGGGAGGGGGGGGGACTAAGAAGAAGGGGGAAAACCCTATAACTTCAAAAAAAAGAAGAACAAGACCGTTTGGTGACAAAAAACGCCAGGGAAAGGACGGGGGTAGCCTAGGATGACACGAGAACTTCGTCAGGGGAACGAAAAAGGAGATCCTACAAAGAAGGGAGCTCTGAGGAATCCCTACAAGGGAAGCCTCTCCGGGGAACTCACAAGAGGAGCGAGAGAGGGGAGACCTAAGGAAAGGGAGGAATAGAGAAGAAGCCTAAGGGCCTAAAAAACACCTCACTTATGGGGAAAGGAATTAGAGCTAGGGCTATAGGGGCGACAGAGACATGAGGAGGTAAAAAAGTTAAAGTCTCGAAAGAAAGGTTCACAAGAAAAAAGACTTCTTAGAAAAAAAGGAACCGTAAGAGACTTAACAAGAATAATGAAAAAAAAATGTGGGTTAAAAGGGGGGCGCACTGACGCTCCCCTCTGGAAAAGAATATCGGTGGGAAGGACGGGGAGACGGAGAAGAGAATCAGAGGAAAGAACGCATACTACCTCCAGAAAAAGGTCTTCCAAAAAAGGAGAGATTTGGTTTCCGGTTTTGGAGACTCTCTGGAGGAAGAAGAAAAAGCTTAAAGAAGAGCCGGAGAAATCCTAAGAAAGGGGCGGAGAAGACCTACAGGGGAAAGAAAGGGGCAAGAGGAAGCCCCTCCTGAGAGACGGGGCTAAGGAGAGAGAAATGTCAGAAAATAATACAAGAAAGAGAAAGGACGAGAAGTTACGAAGAAAGAGGATTTTATAGGGAAGAAAAATCCTGGGGGAACGGAGGGACCTCCGGTTGAGGAGAGTAGAAACGCAAAGGAAAAAAAGAGAGATGGTTGGACAACGGTACGGAATATGGAGGGAGGGTAGTAGTAGGTCAATTCAGAGGGGGTTCAAAAAGAGCAGGGTCCGTCCTACCTAGGAGGAGGTCCGAGGAGGAGACGGGCAAAAAAAATAAGGGAGAAGAGAGTATGGGTAAAAAGGAAGTGAGGAAAGAGAACCCCAACGAGAACTCTCAGATGAAAGTAAATAAACGCACGCGGGGGAGAGGAAGAAAAGAGAAGGCCTCAGAAGGAGACCTAAGCCAGGGAACATGCGGAAGCAAAGGTATAGTCGTCGCGCAAAAACCCCAAGAAAAGAAGAGAGGACTAGACGAAGGCGCGACTTTCGGGGGAACCGAGTCTTTAAAAAGGGGGTAGATTCTTCCCTCAAACGAGAAGAGGATATTAAGAGTGAGGGTATTGTACGAAGGGGGAGGGGCGGTAAGATGGGGGAGGATTCTCAAAGAGGAAAACACCTGCCTGAGCTCCAGAAGGCATACTCGAGGAAAAGGTATTTTGCCGGAGGGGGGGGAAAGGAGGTCTGAAAACGAGAGCATAGAAAGAAAGGGCCTGGAAAGGGAGAGCTAATCGAACGATGGTCAGAGACTAAGGAAACGTCGAAAGGTAGAAGCGAGGAAAGAATTCCGTGAGAAAAAAAGAGCTCGAACTTTCGATCTCCCTTCGAGGAAAAATTCAGGCTATAAAGGAACCCCGAAGGTATCCTAGGAGGGAGTTGGTATTTGAAGAAGATCTCGGTAGAGGAGACTCATAGGAAGAAGGCTCTATACTTCGTGTGCGAGGAAAAAGGACCGGCCAGACTTAATTTATAGATCAAGAAAAGGGAGCAAAGGGTCTAGGGGGGAGATTCTCAAGAAAAGGAAGAGGACAAAAGTCCTCGGGGAAAGAAGGGACAACGAGAATAGGATCTGAAAAAGGGAAAGGACTTCAGAAGAACGAAAAAAGGAGAATAGAGGAAGGGGAATTGCCCTACGGGATGGAGAGAGACTTAGAGGGTATTCAAAAATAGAGATGAAAAACTCAGGGGACTAGAAAAGGGGGGGGAATTGACAATCGCGTTAGGACCCATGGGAAAGAAAGGAAGTAGGGGGGGAAGGAAAAGAGATCTGGAGGAAAGGACCTGGGAAGAGGAGAAAGTTGTGAAGGAGAAAAAGGGGGGCTGGAGAGAAAGGAAGAAGTAAGGTACCTAGTTCTATAGAGAAAATTCTAAGGAGGAGGGAAGGCCTATAGAGCCAGATCTGACAGAGAGGGAAGAAAGGGGGGGGGAATCCTTGAAGAGAATCCTATTACGACTGGGAATATATAGAAAAGAGGGATTCTAGGGAAGTAGGGAGGGGGTCCCAGAGAAGGCTGCGGGGGAAACTTTCTAGACGTGGAAAAGGAAGCTTCAGGGGGGAGTTAGAAAGAGAGTGAAAGGGTAGGAAAATTAACCGGAACCGGGGGAAGGCCTAAGGAGAAGGGTAGTAGGAAAAAAAAGGAGACTAGGGAGAGGGTTAAAAAAGGGAGTTAGGGGAAAAAAAGGGGTAGTCTTCAGGAGGGTGTCGGGAGAGGGGAGGTCGAAGGGATAAGAAGGGAAGTCTTAAGGGACTGTAATAAGAAAACAGCATTAATACGTGACCAAGAAGGGTTTTGAAGGAAGGGGGATCTTCAGGGAAAAGTTCGGGGAAGGGGAGGCCTAAGGGGAAGGGGTATGTAGAAGCCTCGCTTGTGGGGGAAGGAGTCTTAAGAGAGTCAGGAAAAGGAAAGATATAAGGAGGAGGCTGCCGGAGCGTTCCAGAAAAGGTAAGAAGAATCTCAGTCGGAGGTGAGCTCAAATTAAACTCTTCCTTCGGGGAGTTTCCGGAGGATATGCCTAAGAAAGAGAATGAGAAGGACGCTGGGAGGAGTACCGGAAAACGGTGGGTGGACGGAAGACAGTAGCCCTGGGCATTAACAGCGGGGTCGTAGCAACTCTAAAGGGAAAAACTAGGGGTATCCTAGCCTTTGTTTGCGAAAGGAGGGATCATCCATAGAGGGCGAGAATTTAAAGGAACAACGATGGTTGAGGGAGGTCCCAGGGGGACGGAGATGTCTAAAGGCCTTGATACTTATAAAGGAAAGTGTAAAAAAGGGGGAGCTAGAGGGGCATAGAGGGGGTATTAGAAAAGTCACGTGTATGAAGATATTTAAGAAGGAACGGAGACTACGGGAGGTGAGAAAGGTTAGAAAATAGGTCGGAGGGAATTCTAAAAGATATCAAACACCAACACGGTATGGGGGGGAAAGGGAAAGAAAGGACTGGGAGGGAGAGGGATAGGAAGGAAAGGGGAGGGAACCCTTACACAGAAAAGAGCTATCCAAGGAAATAAGAAGAGTCCGAAGGAATACAGAAGGGAAAATGGCTATACGAACTAAAAGGGGGGAGGTGAGTCGAAAACCAGAGTAAGGGAGAATTGGAGAGAGAGAGTGGAGGTATAGATTCCTGTAGAAAAAGGAAAGGGGGGGGTTTGCCGAGGGAGAGGGTAATGGAGAAAACCAAATTTAGAAAGAAAAAGCTCTCAAAAGGGACTACCTGGGGATCTTACTCCAACTTGGAGACAATATGTCCTTAAGCTAGGAGAAAGTAGTGGGAAGGAAAGAGAGAAGTAGAAAAAGGAAAGAATTTAGAAGGAGATAAAAAGGTAAGAAAAATAGTAAACTATCTCGAGGGGGGGAGGGGCGGGACAGTATGAACAGAAGAGGGTCCTTAAAGGAAAAAGAAGACTTAAAGCAAGAGAAAGAAAAAAGCGAAGGGCGGAAAAAAAAATAAGGAAAAAGAGGGGAATCTAGGAAACATAAGGCAGGAAGAAACTTCCCTGGAGGGAAGCACAAAAGTAGAATCGCGGGAGGATGATCAGAGAAAAGTAAAAAGAAAAGAACTCCAAAAGACAAAATAGTTGAAAAAGAAGGATAAATAACTAGAGAACGGTTGAAGGCCTAAGCCTCAGGAAAGGGGGAGGTAGGCAAAAGGGGAAAAAAAAATGTAAGAGAGAAACTACTAAAAAGGGGGAAACTAAAAAAGAAGAAGGAAGGGGCGGTCAAAACGAAACAAGCTATCATCCAAAGGAGGGGGGAAAAAAAAGGGAAGGGTTCGAGGAGTCAAGAAGGGGAGGAAAAGGGAAAAGCCTTTTGGGAATAAGGGAGTGGGTAAGCTCTACTTCATTGAGAGGGCCTTACAAAAAGGTCTTCACCAGAGAGATCTAAGAAGAGAGAAATCTACTTAAACTTCGAGAAGACCGGGCGATCTTCACTGACAAAAAAAATATGAAACCCGGAGAAAGAAAGGGGAAAAAGTGCAAAAGGGGGGAGCCAAAAAACTAAATACTAAATCGGACGCTTAACTCTAATACGAAAAAGCCTTCCCAGGACCTCTAGTGAGCGCTTGGAAGGGTGAGAAAACTATAGAAGAGAACCACTATACATCCGGAGGGGGGAAAGATTATATAAGGGGAAGGTTTTATAGAAAGGGGAAGAGACTCTTAGGGAAGTAGGCCAAAGGGAGGGAATAGGATCGCAAAAAAAAAAAGGTTCTAGGGAACAGAGCCTTCTTTAACGAAAGGGGGGGAGCTGGGAGAAAGGGGGAATCTCGGAAAGGCGAAAAGATCGAGGAAAGCAAGAATCTAAAGTTCTTAAGAACGAAAAGATCACAGAAACTCTCGCTCTCGGAGGATAGAGAAGAAGGGGAAGTTATGAGGGAAAGACCCTCTTCAGGCGGTAGGGGGGTAGGAGGTCTAGGCTCGACGGGTAATCTAGAGAAAAGAGAGGTAAGAAAGGAGAAGGGGGAAGGCCTATGGAGAGTCGAGTAATATAAAGGGCAATAAAGCACGGAAACTCATAAAATAGTCTCTATCTCTAGGAGCGGGGACCGGGTCTTACGAAGAGGGGACTCCAACCCCAAGAAGCCCCGAAAAGGAAAAGCTCTTCTAACGTCTCTTCCGCGACCGCGGGCCTCTCGGGTGAGGGGGGGGAAGAAGGTCGTAAACTTGAGGGGGCCTCGGTCCAAAAAATATATCGAACCGTTGACGGAGCCTTCTCGTCACGAGGACATCTTTCACCGGAAAAGAAGCGCTAGTAGGGGTGGTATGATAGGAAACCGAGAGGAAACTCTAAAAAGAGGAGATAATAGAGGGGAGTTAGGGGGATTTACGCCGGGGGGAGGTCAAGAGAGGGAGAGGGATAGGGGGAAAAAGCGACTTAGTCAAAAGGGTAAACAACGAAACTCTCAATTCAAGGATGGGTAAGTCTGAGAGGGGGAGTTTTGAGGAGACTAGATCAGATAGTAAAAAAAACTAAAAACCGAAACCTTTGCCCAGTATCCTATAAGAGCTAAACTTAAAAAGAATTTAAAGGAGGAAGAAACCTACCAAAAAAATTCTAAAGAATAGCCTCATAGAGAGAAACCTAAGGCAATAAACCGTATATCGATCTCTGATCTAGATGGGGGGGTCGTAAGAAGGAATATTAGAGAGTATACAGAGATAGACTAGGGGAGAGGCTTGGGAAGGAGGATTTGAAAGTGAGCCGGGAGGGGGTATAAGGAGAAACCCAGAGAAGAAGGCTGTAGTAGAAGAAAAAAAAAAGTCAAGAGGAAAAAAAAAAAAAAGAAAAAAAAAAAAAAAAAAAGGTCACTCCCGTAAGGCAAAGCGGAAGGGGGGCTCTAAGAGTTAGGAGAATCTCACAGAAGGCCGACAGAATAGGATAGATACGGAGGGGAGGTGGGGGGCCCCCCAAGGCCTTATGCTAAACGAAGAGAACGAAAAGGAATTAAGAAGGGCAAGCTGAGAATCTTAAAGGAGGCTACCAGGAGACGTTAAGGGAAGACCGATAGAAAGTAAAAAGAAGCTCAGGGAGGGGGGGGGCCATAAGGGAGAGCTTCTAAGGGATAAACTTGTGACAGGGAGAAAAAAAAGGAGGAAGGAGAGATCGGTAATATAGGAAAGACTCTCTATCCGCGAGGGGGGGCCAAGGGGAGATGGGGAAGTGGGGGGGGGGAATCAGAAAGGAATATATAATCGACTCCTTTCCTCGGGGGGGCTTGTGAAGGCGGGAGGGTTGGAAATCGCTGGAAGAGCTGGTTGGGTCGGGGTCTATAACGCGCGGGAAAGGTCGAGGTGAAAGGGGGACCTAAGGAAAGTAAGAAGAAAAAGGCTATTACAGAGAAGATGCCTAAATTCAAAGGGGGGGGAGGGGCGATGTTGAGAGGAGGGTATAAAGAAGAGGAGTCTGAATTGAGTCTAGGGGAGGGGGGCTTGAAGAAAAAAAGGGCTTGATGGGTATAGATCCAAGAAGATTTCCCTAGGGGAAAAAGAAAGACTATATAGGATCCTAAGGAAAAGGAGGGGGGAAAGCTACTTCTATCAATATGAAAAGCGAGACCTGAGCCTCCTTGAGGGGAAGGGGAGTTAAAAAGAAGAGGGTTGTTGTAGGGAGATTGGCTGAAAAAGGGTCTTAGAGAGAATGGCTAGTGACAGATTGGTAGAATTTTGTAAAAAAGTTACCTCCGAAATCGATAGAAGCGAGGGCTCGGAGACCGGCAAAGAGGGCGGTAGGGGGGTCAAAAATTAACCGATCTCAAAAGGGGGCTGTCAAAGGAAGGGGAAAACTTCTCGAGGGTGAGGAGGCGAGAAAAAAAGACCTCGGGGGGGAGACTGAAGGAAAATCATCAGAGGCATTCGAATATCGTTGGTCGGGTATCTCCGACAGAGGGAGAAGTAGAAATGGGTTCGGGGAGTATAAGAGACTAGAAGTTTATACCATGGAACCCTAGTTCCGAGAATGGAAACCCTGGGAGATGTTCCCTCCTCCTAAGAGACTTCAAACGAGAAGTAAGTCTAAAAAAAGGGCTGAGTGGTCGTATAGAGAAAAAAGAGGTGGGAAGGAGGGGGGAGGAGAGGATAGGATAGGGGTATTTTGAAAGGAAAAGGGGGACTGATTATAAAAAAAGGAAGAGGGAATATTTATACTAAGGAGACCCCCCAAGTAAGGAAAAAAAACAAGAAGGGGGAGGCTCGATGAAGAGAGGCGGAGGGTCCGATGAAGATGAGATCATAACGAGAGAAACTCCCGGCAAAAACTACCGAAAAAAAAAAAATCCCTAAGGACCCGAGGGGAACGCTGCCATCTCTCCACAGAAAAGAATTCTCTAGCGACGAACAACCCCTAAGGAATTTAAAAAAAGATTATCCTAGATAAAAGGGTTAGCCTAATGAAAGAGGTTACCGTGTTTAGAAAAAGAGGGGGGTAAGGGGTCGGAATGATAAGGGGCTAATCTTAGGCGAAGTAAAACCTAATAACTTTATTAGGGTCTATAGGAGGAAAAGAGAGTTAAAGATGTAGACACCGAGAAGTAGCAAAAAATGCTTAAAAGAGTCAGGAAACTCTCGAAGGTTCTATAAAAGGGGGCCTAAAATGAAAAATACTAATAGGGGGGGGGGGGGTGGGTTGGGGTGTGTTGGGGGGGGGGTGTGGGGGGATGGCGAGAGAGAATAATTTAGAAGGAGGAGGGAAAGAAAACGTAAAAATTCGTAA
>Ga0179591_1240674_pt1 | contig 25870 bp, 30 predicted proteins | sample CZOMad2_1_08_16f_FD_182891 | JGI IMG/M metagenome (GOLD analysis project Ga0179591, IMG submission 182891) | Vadose zone soil fungal communities from Angelo Coast Range Reserve, California, USA - CZOMad2_1_08_16fungal (PacBio error correction) | ecosystem: Environmental > Terrestrial > Soil >...
GGTGAGATAGTTTAAATATAAGACGTGCTAATTGCCTAGACCTTCAAACGAAAGGCAAAGTTATTTCCGCCATGAGCAAAAAAAACCCAAAAAAGCATGTCGATGTACTGGGAGGCTAACCCAAGCCTAGAACAGAAAAAATTAAAAGAAAGACTAGAAAACAAGAGTACGGAGGAATTCTAATATGTGTCCTATTGGGCGGGGGGGAGGGGTCATAGTCCACCCACCATAGTCCAAACCCAATTCGCAGGACTGAAAGCTGGGCTTCATCAAGACGAGAGCTAAACAAAAACTCCTTATAGCCAAGGGGGAGGGTTGGGACGGAGTTTAACCAGATGGAGGGAAAGACCGGGGGGATTTTGACGCGTAAAGATAAAAAACCTTATGCCTCTCTCTGTCAGAACTAAACAGATGGAGGGCGTGGGTCGAAAAGACTTCTCAGCCGCGTTTATCACTGGGGGGGAGAAAAAAGAAGAAGATTAGAAAAAGTGGTAGATTAAGTAAGGAAAATTAATGGAATTAAAAACTTCTCCAAGAAAAAGGGGTGGGCGCGCGCTCTAAAGGTAATAAGAGGCAAGAATTAGATCGAAAAACACCTGTGGTTAAGAGGAAAGTAGGCTCTCGCTGACCTTCTTCGTCGGAACAACCTGTTGCTCGTCAAGGATCAGTTTTTTAGGGCCTTCAAGAATCTTTAGGATTTTCAGGGAAAAAAGGGTCAAACGCAACGCAAACGGTAAGGGACTTTGGCGCCTGAGAATGCATCTCTAAGAGAATCTCACTAAATGAGGATTCGAAGGATTAACCGGGGAGTGAAGGCCGACGTCCGTCGAAAATTTTCTACCGTCTGTAGTACGAGGATGCGCATCAACAAATTTCGGAGAGGGGGGAAGAGAAATTAAAAGGATACAAAGAAACGTACTAGAAAAGTTCGGACACCCAGACCAGGGGGGGGGTGGAACCAAGCTTCAACTAACCACCAGGAGTTTCCCCGGCCTGGAGAAACCAACCCATGTACCAAAAAAGGTATTTAAGTAGGTGATGGAAGGGCGGAAAGCAAGCAGAGACTGTCCCTTCTGTATTAGGAAGCATGGAAAAAGTTCAGATTCACCAGGGGGAGGAGACGTATATAAACTAGACGGCGACGCGGGGCAGGAAGGAGGCCAGAGTCTAAATTCGCCTTCGCTGCGGTTTCTCATCAAGGGCCGAAAACCTAGAAATAATTCACTTCAGCATATACAAGAGGGGATTAAGGCGTCGACCGACTGACTCGACTCCTCGAAGAGTGGGAAAGGAAGATTTTCACCGAGGACGGCTCGGTGGGAGACCGCGGATAGGCAAGAAAGACTTTAAAATATCTACATCATCAACTCGAGCTCCATTTGGAAAGTATGGGAAAGGTATATTGCCGAACCTTGTTATTTTAGGAATTTCATGTAAGTCGGGAATGGACCGAGTTACTCCGACGGCGTAGCTGGGGGGGGAGCTCGGGCAGTGTAAAGAGGCAGAGGTTGGTGTCGAAAGGTTTAAAAATAATCTCAGAGAAAAAAAAAAAAAAGGAGGAGGAGGAAAGAGGTAGTCAGGGGAAAAAAGGGAAACACGGGACGCAAAAGACGAGAGGAAGTGACATCTTCCACGGCGCGTCCCTTAAAAAAACTATGCCAGCCATAAAAACGAAGTGATGACAGTAAAAGTCTCAGACGGTCATAATCTCGACTCGAAGTGGAATTCTCGGGGAAATCTTCAAAATGGTAGAAGCTGAAAGGAAGGAAAGATCCTAGAATAATACAAAGTCACTTGGATAGTAGTAAGGTCAAGAAAGATTCGCGAGGGAGGAGGGGAAATGCGGGGCTACGCCTGAAATTCTATTGATCCGGAAGGGGAAGAGGGTGAGACGTGAAAGCTCTAAATAAAGAAAAAGACGCAGGCCGAGCCGCCAGGGGATGCGAATCCGCAAGGAATTACAATGCGCATTAAAAAGAGCGGTGGAGACAGGTGAAAAGTGGCAAGGTAAAAATGCGGAAGAAAAAAAAAGCTCCTAAACTAGGAAGTAGAAGAAATGAACCGGCCAAGGAAGAAAGGTCAATACTGTGAGGGGAAAACAAAAGGTCGGTGTCGCCAGGAGCTTTAAGTTGATTGCGCCGAAAGGAAGAAGTGTACCCCAATTCGAATTGGGCAAGAAAGATGGACTAGGGAGAAAAAAAGCTCAGACTAGGGGGGGGAGCGTACAAATAGGGGGAATCCGGGAAAGAGGCTACTTGACGCTATGCGGCTTGAGCCTGGGAGCGGAAGAAAACTGGTGAAATCGCCGCTAGTGGAGGGGAACTCCTCTGCTCACCAAAAAGAAAACAAAAAAAAGAAAAAAAAAAAAAACCCCAAAAAAAACAACCAAGCTCCCCAAAACAAAAAAAAAAAAAAAAAAAGAAATAAAACACAAAAAACCAAAACTCCGACACCCCAACCAAAACAAACAAAAACAGACACAAGCCCCCCCAAAACAACACAAGAAACACCCCCAACAAGAAACGCCAAAACAAAAACAACGCAACCCTACGAAGAAAAAAAAAAAAGAAAACAACCCCCCCAACAAACAATCAAAAGAAAAAAAAAAAAAGAGATCCCAAACCCCGCCCCCCACACCAAGTTGTGAACAAGGGCTCCAAACGAGATTTTTTCTGTTTGGGCATTTGTCCAGTCCTCTCGACCGAAAATATAGTCATACTCGCTCATGAAAGGGGGATAAGTAAATGCCTTTTAAGGAGAAAATAATTGTCAGAAACATACTGGCATCCCGATCAACGGACCTCTGCTGGGTTCGGGAAATCAAGAAGAATTCATAGTTCATGAGATAATGACTACTATGGGAGGGCAAGATTCTATGGAAGGATTTTCATGACGGAAGGAGGAAAATTCACCCGGGTCTTCAATCATGAAAAAAAAAAAAATCCGACCCCACAGGGGATACACTCATGATTGGAAAAGAAAAAGCAACTCCAACTGGGGGGGAGGAGAACAAGCGCTAAAGAAAGGGGGACTGCGGAAAGAAAAAAGGGTCCAGACATAGTGTGTTGTCACAAACAAAACCGCGAGAAAGCAGAGGTGTCCGATGGGCAGAGACCGGGGGCGGGAGAAGTCTACTGTGTTGTGGGGGGAAGGGATGCCGCAAAGCAAAATCAGAAACATCTGGAGAATTTGACCGATACAAAGGGGGAAGATCACGGTGCGGCTGAGGAGGAGAGGGGGAAAGACGAAAGAGGGACAGAAAGATTGGGGCGGAAGTTTGCTCAATAGGACTCCCGTACTGGTCGTGGGGGTCGCTCGGCGCAGGAGGAAAGGGAAAAGTCAAATCGGCGTTCAAAGCAAAGAACCGATCAAAGCAGGAAAGAAAGGAGATGGGGCGAAGGGGAAGGTCCCCCAATGCCTGAAGAGGAACGGAAAAAACCCGCCGAAACGGGTCTTGAGTAAGAGAGTAATAAAGGAGGAAAGAGTCCGTCCCGCGACATGAAACAAAGTCCTCAGAAAAAAAACAGCATGAGAGGTAAGGGAAAGTGGAGTCTGGCGCTGAATCTCGAACTTCTTAAAGCCCTAAAAAACGGGTTGCTTAGTTGAGCATTCAAAGTTCAAAAAAGCCGCGACGACGAAAAAAAAAGAAAGTATTGGTTCCCGCCCTAACGCTGTCAAAAGAGCAAACGCAAAAAAAGGCGGAGAAAGAGACAAAACAAACCAAAAAACTTATGGGGGGGAGAAATAAAGAGATCGTCCAACCATTGTCTCTGGGTATTAAAACGCGGGCGCAAAAGGCAAAAAAAAAAAGGGAGGGGGCGGAATTGACGCTTGAGTAAAAAGCGGAACTGGGGAAATGGCAATAAACTAAAAAAAAAGAGGCGCGTCAGGTGGGGTCTTAAAGAGGGGTCGAAGGCGCGCGCCGCGCCAATAGAACTACGAAAAACGCGCCGAAGAGAAGAGGAAGAAGGTTTTCGGATGAGAAAGAAAAAAACGGAAGATGCGGTTACAAGGGAGGAATGGCGAATACGAGCGGCAGGAAGTACTAAGGGGGAAAGAGATCGCTTGCCCCGGCGACAAATCTATCAAATCGTCAAGGATCAAGGAGAAAAAGCGTTTGGGGCAGAAGAAGGCTAGGTTGGATGATGAAGAAGAGGATCAGAGACGCGAGAGAAAAAACGAGAAGGAAAAAAAGAAAAAAGGATCCGACATGAGAAAACACTCAAAGACGATGTCGGAGTCCCAGAAGGGAATAAATCTCTCCGGCATCTAAAATAAAAAAAAAGAAATAGAGATGGTGAAGAAAGGTGTGGGTTAGGACTCATTACCAACAACAGGAAACGGCGAAAACGCTGGCGAAATCAATAAAATCAAAGGAAACCACGAGGAGAAAAGATCTATGGGTTAAAAACTATTACTGGACGAATTCTTCCAAGAAGAACTATGACAAGAGGAGCCCAGTCAGCAGGCACAGATGAGGGCGTGTTAGAACAATACATCAGGTACGGCCGCTGGGACAAAGAACTGTTGGGTCGTATCATAGAAGCCGAAGTGGCGAGGAAGGGATCACATCATAACGGTCCTCGAGAAAAGGCTAAACTGGTAAACCTATACGGAAGAAATCGACGGACAGATATAAAAAAAGGCCTTGGAGCTCGAGCATTAGGAGAGAAGAAAATCGTAAGTCCGGCAAGGAAAATGTTCTTCGGCAATTAAAAAGGAAAGCGAGGGCGAAAGGGGGGGAGGTAAATGCACAAAGAAGAAAAAGAAGGGCGGGAGCCGCAGGAGACATCGGCGCCGAGTGTTATGCGCGAATACACCGGGGTAGCGGGAAGCCAATCAAAAGCGGGCAAGCTGGCGAATTCCGCTGAAACATGCGCGCGCATCGCGCGAGAAGAAAAAAGAAATAAAAAGAAGACTGAATTCAAAAAAGAGACCTTGAGGTTACCATCTTTCAACACAAAACAAAGGAAAGTGAAAGAAATCAATTGGGGCTCGACAGTTGGGAATAGGGAGGGAAATGGCGTGCACGACTTACTAAAAAGGAAGAGAAATCGTAGGGGCTGATGCAGTGGGAGGAGGCTGACAAGGAACAGTGAAAGAAAGAACTAAACACCTCTAGAGCCTGCCGGCGGCCGGCTCCTTTTTGCCGCAATGAGAACGGGAGGGGAGGAACTGCGGTGGCAGCCTAGTAGAGAAAACGGCCGAGAAAATGAAATAAAGAAATCAAAGAAAACAATCAGAACAACCGGCCTGGGGAACGAACTAATCAAAGTGCAAGGAAGATACTGGACAAAGACGTATTTCCCAAAAAAAGTCCGACGGCCGCCAAAGGAATCCTCTACCAGCAGTCGAGCACAGGAAAGGAAGTCGACTCGAGATTCACCCTTGACGTTCAATAAAAAAAAAAAAAAGGTGGGCGGGGGAACATGAATTCTTCATGATAGGACTTAACGGAAGGCGTCATCTTGACAGCCAATTTCAAGGCAAAAAATACTATTGGCGTCCCATGGGGAAAGAATATCTCAACAACAAAAAATGATTTAAATATTTAGAGATTATGAGGTAAAGAAAAGGGGGACCTCCAATACTAGATGGCCTTACAGTAGTGGATTCAAGATACGCCGTCCTTCGAAACTTCCCAAAGGAAAAGAAATAATTCAACGCCACGTCCCCGGACTGGACTAATCATCGAGCTAGATGTCAAGGAATAAAAAGGAGGATTGGGAGAAAGAGACAGGATGGGGCCGCGATGGGGGGAAACTAAAAAGTAGGGGGGTCACAGCGCTGACGGAATAACATCTTTCGCAGGAGTTGAAAAGCGGACAGCGGTGTCGACCAGGACTCTTGAAGGGACGGGAATGTGAGAGGGAAAGGGTCTCAGGGGCTCATTCCTGGCCACCGTCAAGGAGAAAAGACCTGAAGACGGCAAAAGGAGGACTCGCGCAGTCTCTAGGGACAGGTAGAAAATTGGGGAAAGGGCGCATGCAAAAAGCAGACGACACTATGAGGCGGCCGAACGAGGAAGACAGGAAAAGCCACTCCAGGGTGCCATACCTTCGGAACACCCTGAGGTCGCCAGTATCGGTAAATGGGAAAAACTTGGACCGACGTTGGTAAAAGAAATTTCAGAGGGGAGGGTATCCGTCATGGAAAGGAATCTAGTAGGGAGCGAGAGAGAAAGGACGCGACCACGATGTGAAAAAAAAACCTCGAAATCTCGACAGAAAGAGCCAGCTTTTCTAATCGGACCAAGAACAAGAGATCTCAACGAAAAAAGTGAAAAGGACGAGAGAGGGGAAAGAGGTAGGCTCACGTTGAGGCCGCGACAGTGTGAGGGGGAAGTTTTGCGTTATACCGACGTCCAAACCACACAATTACCGAAAGAGCAGCAACGGCTCCTTGCGAAAATTGGCCAGCCAAGAGAAGGTGCAGGGAAGACTATCGTCAACAACAGCTTGCCAGTAGACAGGGAGAGAGCTCGGAAGGATAAGGAGCTAAAGAGGTTTCGCGCCTCTTCGAAAGCGGTAAGGCCCTTCAAGAGCAAACTGAAGGGGGGGGGAGTCCATTCGCCTCGACACCAACATATGGAAGAACTCGCGTAAAAGGGGTATAAACGCAAGAAGAGGAGGAGACCTCGAGAGACCATCAAAGCACTTATGAAGGGGAAAGAAGGGATTCAATAAAATGGGTTTTTTAACAAAAAAATAGCGTTCCCGCTCAGGGACAATGTGGGGAGGAGCAGTGGTGCTTGAGGAAAAAGAGTTTCGGCAGCAAACTTGGGGGGGGCCTTGAGGATGAAGCCAAGAAAAAACGAACAGTAGTAGGGACCTAAGCGGGTTCGATCAGGGGGGGAAGGGGAGGGCTCGATTCGGTGTGAAGGACGAAGAAAACATAATTAAAGCGGTTGCGAATGGCACGCTGCCAAGGAAGGGAGGGGTGGAAGGAAAAAGAAGAAGATTATTAACCTCACCAATCAACGATGGAGAGGAAAGAAAACCGGACGCCCGCATGGATTGTCAAACAAGAAAGGGGGGCGCGGATTCGCCGGTCAATGAAGTCATCCGGTAGACGACCGGGGAAAAGAGATAAACACTCGGTGCAGGGAGTCGGCAGGGGACAGGAAAAGACCGAACATGAAGAGTGACCATAGATCAGCAGAAGGCAGTTCCTTGGACTAGATCGGCGGCGAGAAGATGTAAAAAACACATTTCAGGGAGGCAGAAGCAGGGGGAGGGGGGGGAGGTAAGGGGGGGGTGTGCCTGTTGAATCTCCGAAAAAAGCTCTCACACCTCAAGGGTGGGGTGAAAAAGGGGGAAAGCTCCCTGAGGGGACCCACCCTGAACTAACCGAGAAAAAAAGCGAAGACAACAAGTGTCTTGAAAAGGACAAGGTGGGCTTGTAAGAGGGAGGGAGGAAACTCTCTAGTCAAGGCAGGGATCAAAAGGACTCTGAAAGAAAATGTTAATTTCTCATAACAACCTTTCGTCTGACATTTATTGACGAAGAATTGATAAGCGGGAGAGCAAAAGACCCTTGGAGGACAGGGGCAGGTAAAAAAAGAAAATTCGCAATCAGGGGAAGGAGGGTGAGGAATTTCCTTCTCTAAAAGGAAGATCTTCAAACTCTCTCAGTGTGCACCTAAGAGACGGAAATTTTCCTGAAAAATGACAACGGAGAAAAAGGAAGGAAAAAAAGTCAGGCCTCTTCTAAGAGAAATCGAGGGAAACGCTAGGAGTTAGTAATGAATAGGATCAATTAATACTTACGCAGATGCCGCTACAAGGTCCCCCTGATCGTGGGTCGCTCAAAAAAAAGAAAGGACAGTCATTGGGAGGTCGGCCGTCACCACAAAGCCAGTATCTAAAATTCCAAGGTTCAAGAAAGCGATCTGACAGCTTATCATCACCAGGATCAGATGGGGCGCGGTTAAAAACACCAACAAACCCAGCAAGGGCGAAAAAGGAATAAATCAATAAAAGAGGTAAAAAAACACTAATGACTGAGGATGGGGGTGAACTAGGGTAACCGGAGGGTAATGACGAGGGGGACGGAGCAATACGCTGAACATGCTCGACCTCTTATCAGCAAAGAGGGAGTGTAAATACATCTACGCAAAAAGAAAGCCAAAGGGGGTGGGTCGAGAGAAAGATATGTGGGAGAAAAGGAGGCCTTCAGACACAGGGCATCCCCAAAGCTGGAAACAGGTTCTAGCAAACGAAGAGGACCAGAAGTCAAGGGCCGAAACTAACAATCGTGGCAGTGGATGAGAGGAATAGGCTCGCCTGAACTTATCGGCAAAAGGGGGGCGACATGTGGGAAAAAATAGATGTTGGGGGGGATGAGTCTTAAAGAAAACAAACTCAACGGTCTCGGGGTTAGATGAATAACGGCGGGAACAAGAAAGAGAGCCTAATGCAATAAGGAAAACGAATTATCAACGTTGTCAGGGCCAACCTGCGAAAAGAAAACTAAATCCGCCATGGAAAAGTGTCCCCGGGAGCAAAACTGTTTAGCGCTAGCTCGGTAAAGAGAAATGGGGGCCTCAGTACCGGAAAGATACGAAAGAGCCCCCATTGAGGGGAAAAATCTGAAAGACGAGCCAAAGTAAAGTGCCCTAGACAAGGACAAAGTTTCAAAAGTTATGGGGAGGGGGAGGATTTCCGTCCAAGAGCCCTTGAAAAGGGAAAAAAGCGCGTTCTGGATGGCAATGCAGAGGGAAAGTTGTTTTCTTCCTCGCCACTACCTAAGAACGGCTCGTGATTTGCAGAAAAAAGGCGAAAACATTGCTCAAAGAAACTTTGGACAGAAGCGAGCGCAACGAAAAAAGCAAAAGCATCTGAGCATCGTTCCGGCGTCAGGGGAAAAAAGCCTTTGTAAGCGAACGGCCCTACTGGTTAAGAGGAGGGAAGATGATGCTGATCCCTAGGAAGCCCTCTGCAGAGACAAAGCGAGAGAAAGAAGGGGAGCCATGAAATCTTATCTATATCTCACCAGTTTAGGGAAGAAGTGGGGGATTTTGCATTTTCGTCATTCCGTAAGGAAGAAAACGGTCGAATACGCAATGTCCAACTTGATCTAGCTTGGAAGCAACAGAAAAGGGGAAAGTAAATAATCTCTCTCACAACAAAAAAGCGATGGGAATGATTTCTGGGAAACCCTTTTCCCAAATACGTATGGGACGGAAGAGGAAAAAAGACCCTGTAACCCGGACAAGTAAAATCAGAGCCCCCAGCTACAAAAAAGAACCGGATAATCTCGAGCTCTACACAAAAAAAAAGCTGGGAAGATGAAAGAAGTTTCCTCGACTTAATAATACAGGAAGGGTTCCACAGAACCCACAAATCGTTCGGACCCAAATGATGTGTCTACGCCTGAATCGATGATCAGATGCCGCGAACGTGGGAATTGGGGACTTCGTTCCGAGTTCGCGAGACATCGCCTGACAGAAACGCGAGATCGATTCGGACCCTAAAGATAGGAAAGGGAGCAAGGAAAGGCTCAATAGTTGGCGCGTGAAGAAAAGGAAAAGGGCCGAGCGCATCGCCGCGACCGATTAAAGGAACACAGGGGGACAGTCACAAGACTTCAAGAAGGGACGGGAAAAAAAGTCGGTGGTGGTCCTAACATTGAAAGGGACGTTGGAGAAATTAAGATGTGAAAAAGGCTCTTTCGGGAAAAAAACTTGCGGAATGCGGGGAAGATCGGCTTAGCGCGCGCTGAAAGGGGGGAGGGAGAAGACGATGGTGGGGAAGAAGCGCTCACCTCCGGTGACCATAAGCAAAGCTTTTCAGCAGTGATTGGAGAACGGGGTGAAATCCTTCGAAAATCAGAAGTGAAGAAAATCTAGGCGAAGGGAGTCGCCGGAACGAGCACCAGAACAGGTTGCGGGGAGGTTTGCAAGTAGAAGACGCCAACATAGAGGAAGAAAAGCTTAAAGGCCGCGTTCAACGGGCAGACGAAAGGTCGCACATAAGGCTAAAAGCTCACGGCAGCGGGAAGGGTGGTTCCGAAAGGGGAAGAAGGAGGTAAGGCTGAATCGCGGAACATTTTTCGCCAGCTAATAAGGGGTACGGGGAAGGCTTCACAGACCACGCCTGTCCCCTCTTCTTATGCATACCCACAACAGGGGAGGGCGTCGAATGTATTTGTGGCGAATTGGGAGGAGAAAAAGCGCAGAATAAGGTGTAGGAGTCTAAAATAACTTAGGTGACCAGACTGGGGGTACCACATGGGGGGGCAAAAACCTCGAGGTCATCGAAGGGTGCTAAGGGTTAATGTGTATGCCGGATTTCGGAAGGGTTGGGACTTGGAAAAAACAAAAAAATAGTCACATATTCGAATTCTCCGGATACGCTGTAGGCAGGGATTTATTCATGGCTGAAGAGGCTTTTACTGCCGACATCGAAATTAAATGGAGGAGGCTGGTCGCAGGAGGACTCCAATTACTGGTCGGGAAAGGTAGCGCCTAGGCGCGGTCTAGTGGATCCAGAAAAGAACCACCTGAGCGTTTAAAAGGGGAGCACATTGACAAATCGGGGCATATAGAAGGAAACTATTAGATGGGACTCAAAGCTCAGGCCGAAAACTGACGGCCTTCCTCGGCAGAGGCGCGCGGACAAAAAAAAAGGTGGGGCAGATCGAAGAAAAGAGCAGCATATGACTGAATCATCTCTGAGCGGGGAAAAGGCGGTCGGTCACTGGCCCTTGTCTCAGTCAATCGAGCTCTAAACTGTAGAAAGACACTGACAGAACAAACCGGGTTGCGTAGTGGAGACCCAGTTCAAACAAAGCATCAATTCTCGCGACGCCACGAAGGGGTTTTAAGGTCCCCTCGGCCACACGCAGCAAAAGAGAAAGATACCACAACAACAAGATAGAGTATTCTTAAAAGGACGGAGGAGCGGGCCCCGCGCGGGCAGGGACGTCCAAAAACTCGGTCTGGGTTCACTCGAACGATGCTCTGCCGGACGAAACTTGGAGGGGGACAAAACCGGCCAAGGAGCGGAAGGGTTTACTCAGAAGGAGGACTCCGTAAGACAGCGCGCGCCGGGATGCGGGAATTATTTTCATGTCGGCTGATGGATCGATCTCAAGAAGTAAAGCGTAGCGGAGCACGGGAAAAAGGCGCTTACAGGGGATCGAGGCATTTGAAAAAGAGACGCATACACTAAGGAGGGAGAGCCGGTTGATCCCGCTGTTCCTAAGCGGATGCGTTAGAGGATCGTTTCGAGAAACTCTCCGAAACCTTCAAAAAACAGATGGTAGTCCCGCCATTAAAAAAGGAAGAAATTCAGTTCTGTCGGCAGGAAACCCACGATCTCTCAAAACCCCTTATACCCTGACGAGAGGAAGAGGATCTGTTCTTCGAATACTATTGGGGGAGGGAACTGAAGCGTAAAAGGCCCGCAAAAAATGCAAGAAAAAACAATAAAAAAGCGCGAGAAAAAAACCGTCGACCGGGAGCAAATTTGGAAAAAAACAGATTCTGAATCAGGTAGTAACTAGACAAACAGGAAAATGTAAAAAAAAAAAACCAAAGACGCACCAGGGGGGCTAAAAAAAAACTCTACCATTTGCATCACATGGGGGGCGACCGAAAGGGAAAGAACTAATTCTAGCTTCACCATCAATGGCCGGACTCGGCGAAACTGTTCAAAGACAAAAAAGACAGACGTACAAGAACTGAATACGAAAAAAAACCGAAAGGTAAGTTTGCTGTCGTCACATGCGGAAGAGAAACGAACTTCACTTGCGAAAATGTTTCCGCATTGCCATCGAGAGTGTGAAGAGATGGTCGGGAGTTCGAAAGAAAAACGCAACGCAAAGGGGGGGAGAGGGGGATCGCTACCTAAAACAGAGCTGAAAGAGCTCTTACGATGGCGTAGAAGTTCAAGGGTAGGTACCAAGGAGGAAAAAAGGTGGACGCCTCTTTTTAAAAAAAAAGCGGGCTCGCTCCGCAACGAAAGTGAAGAAGGAGGAAAGTCCGAAGCGGAAAAAAAAAAGTGGAGGTTACAAGAGAACGACGTCAAAAAGTACCGATCCTGGGGAGACCCCGAAACAGGTGTTTCCTAGTTCATGATTTGCAGTTAAAGAACCGGCTAGCGCAGCGGGAGGGGCGCGGATGAGGCTGGCAAGGAACATTGGCATTCACCGCGCCACAAGATGCGAGGACACGCCGTCTTGGGCCTCGACGGACGAAATTCGGCCAGAGCAGCGCGTGAGAGGGAAAATGGGCTCAAACTAACTCTAAAATAAAATTCAAGCGCGCATAGGAGATCGGTAGTCAGACAAAAAGGGGGGGGCAAGCGAACGCAACGAAAAACATATAAAGGAAAGGGATGTACACCGGATCGGAAGGATGCCGACGGACCGGTCAGGAGTCCTCCTACTTTCGCTCTAAAGGGCAGCACTTAATGCCGACCTTCTGAGAAAAGAGATGCCCGCGGAAAGGGCCTGGTGTGCGGATAATTCTAGGGCCGTCATAGTCGTCCGAACTTCGCTGGTGGAAACGCATAGGCCCTCCATCTAAGAGGGTTTCTCTCCCGGTTAAAATCAAGAAGCAATCTAAAAAAAAAAACGGGGAGAGGAAAGAAAGGATTCAGGGGAGAAAGGGCCGCCAACGGAGAGAAAGAACATAGCGGCAAGCGACCCGTCCTTCGAACTATTCAAAGCAGCAATGTAATGACATCGCCACTTTGCAAAGACGGGCTAATCTCGACCAGAGGGGACAAGGAAAGGGGGTAAAGGAAGGCTGGTAGAGCTGACTCCGACCTCTGGAAGGTCGCAAACGGTATTGTCCACGCTGCCATTGCCCCAGCTGTTACTCTACGAACGACCAGGCGGGTCTACGGAAGGAAAAATAGGGATCAAGATCGAGGGCGAGGAGGCGCCAAGAGAAAAACTACCAGAATGAACATGTCGCCAGGAAAGGCGAAGAAAAGGAAGAAGGCTAAGGGGAGAATTAATAAAAATTTTCCCACATTGAAGGGGAAAAAAAGAATAAGCCGCGAGAAGCCTCAAGAAAAACGATCCATACCAATACCTTCGGAACAAAACGTCGTGGTCAACAGAGAAGGGGACGGGGGGGGGGAAAGGGAAGTGAAGGAAAGAAAAGAGTGCTGGTCACATCTGCTTTGGAACATGAACTTAATCGAAAAAAAAAAGAGGAGGGGTCCGCCGATCCTCAGACCTCCTTTAACAGAGGCGCCGGGTTGTTCCGCCGTTACGGGCGGGGAAACACGTTTGGAAGAAAAAATCGGAATTTAGTTAAGGATTCGGAACGGAAAAGGGAACGTCACCAGACGTGGCGTTGCGTTGTTGCATGGGTAAGAACAAGACCCCGACGTCGACCGAGAAAAAGGGAGCCTGGAAGACCGGGCAAAAGAAGTGGAGAGAACGAGTGAGAACAAGGATTGCAGTGTTTTGTAACACCGTGCCGTTGAACGGGGAACCTGCGAGGCGTCAGGAAAAAAAAAGGGGGGAGGCCGCGTAGATGGATATGCCAAGAAAGAACACTTCCGGGGGAAAAAAGTCTATGGAACAACCCTAGGAAAAAGCGGAAGGGGTATTTTTTCACGAACACGATCCCTCTGGGGTCGAAAAAGAAAGTTGAATCGGGGGAAGAGGAAAGAACGTATCAGACATTGTGTTACACAAGAAAAAGCAAAAACAGGAAACTGTTGGGGGCGGAATGAGGGACGCAGCGTTTTAGCAGCGACTTTTTGGGTTGGTGGGTAAAAGGGGTCGCCCCAGCGAAGAGGAAAAGGGCACGATAATTGTGAGGGGAAAAGGATGTCTTATGCTGAAGAGTGCGGGGAACGACAGGAAGGCGGCGCGGTTTTTGCTCTGGCGTACTCCCTTGACTTAGTGTTGAGGTAAGAGAGGCTCCGCGTCTAGCTCAAAGGAAGAGGGGGGAAAGGGGGAGATAAACACGGAGCTAATGCACCGGTAAATGCCGGAAAATCCGCGGAGCCGTAAACTGCCACCGCTCGGAAACAGTGGGGTATCTACAAAGTGAAAGTTCACGGATAAGAGGAGACGGCCATCGCAAAGACCGCTAGGGAGATGGAAAGACTTCTGCGTAACAGTTTGGCTAGGCAAACCACAAAAAAACCAAGATTTTACGACGTCAAAGCGGACGGAAAGCCACGACAAAAAAAAGGGGGCAGTAGAAAAACAAAAAGGCGGCAGACAGGAAGGAGAGAACCACGCCGAGTTTTTAGCGGCGGGCCGAAAAAAAACTGGAAGATCTACGACCAAAAAAAAAAAATTTATGAAAAAAGAGGAGATCGTCCCCCCGGTTCCTGGGGACTAACCCGCCGGCGAAGAAAAAAATCAGCAAGTGTTAGGCCGCGGAGAGGAAAGAGGGCATCTCCCAAAAGGGGGGAATGGATTACACCGCCTTCGGATACTACAGGCTAGCAGAAAAGAGCCAATGTCCAAGGGACCAAGCAGAGCCAAACCTAGCAGGTAATGGCGAGAGGAAATAGAGCCTGAATTTAGGACTAAACGGGGGAGAAAAGACGAGCGGGCGTTGGTTAAGTCCCTTTCAAACATTGTACGAGAAAAAGGCAACCTTCAGGGAAAAAGGGGCTCATCTTCGGGATACACTGAGAGTCAATTGAAAAAACACTAAGGGGAATGATAGATAGACGCGACGGTACGATCCCATCAAAAGGGGAGTCCGAAACAGGGTAAAACAAGGGCAAAAACCTCAAAGCCAATCAGTTATAAATGTCTTCAGGACACCCAAACACTCTCGGCCCGAAGAAAAAGACAGGGAAAAAGTTCAGGTTGACGACAAAACCCAAGAAAGGGCTCGACGCTGCCTGGGCATCAGACACAGAGCGAAAAACAGGCGAAAAAGTAAAGAGATGGGGGAAAACGGGTGTGAAAGAGTGGACGGAGCCTGCGCGAAGGTACCAAAAAAAAAAAAGGGAGGCGTGTTCGAGAAGGGTCGGACGAAGTTTCATCCCATGGGTGCGAAAGACCGGGAAGGAAGAGGACGAACCTGGGCATTCAAAGAAGAAAAAATCGAGCGAATCAGCATCTCAGGAAGCCGAACAAGGCACGCAGCGAAAACTACAAGCGGCCGTGACTGGAAGAGAAAAAAGCTCAGCCGACCTTTCGCGGTAAGCGGTCTTTCAAAAGGTCAATGCAAGCGAGGGGAAGAGAGAGGTTTGTCGGAGTCGAAGTCCAAAACAGGAAAAACGTCACACGTCTGGGTGAATCTGGGAAAGGTGTCTACTCCAATTTCAAAAAATTCAGAAAGGAAAAAAAGGTATTCTTTCTCGGCAGCGCTTGCGAAAGCGGCTGCCGCTGGGCAGGGAAAAGGGTCGTAGGGGATTCAAAAAAGCACCATCTGGGTCTCTCAGCGACGCGCGAAAAATAACGTCAAGGAAAAAAAGATGCGGAAAAGAAGGATGGGGCCAAGTAAGAGAGAGCCAAAATCAATTTCACGAAGAATTGGGGACAACAAAGGGTTCCGAAAGGTAGGGGGGAAGAGGGCTGGGCCTTCTTAATGGAAGAAGGGAAAACCGGCTGGAGTAAATCAGCCAAAGTAAATTGCTCACCGGCAAAGGCGGGAAGCGGCGAAACCGGATTGGGAAGGGATGCCGTCAGCGGCGGAGCCATTCAAAAAAGGGGCGCAAAATACTCAGGGACCAGTCCCTCATCTATCATCTGCTGAAAGGAGAAAAAAAGGAAAGAAGCGCACGAAAAGAGAACGAGTTTAAAAGAAGACAAATCGGCAGATAAAACGCATGACCTCGGAGCCTACTAAGTGAAGGAGAGTACCAAGAAGAGAGCATGAGGCTAAGGTCGCACGGGAAATGGGGGGATTGGGAATGTCATCAGCACTCGTCAGACGCAGGTTCTCAGAATATGTCCTACCGGCCATCTACGGGTCAAAGGGAAAGAATCTCAAAGGAAAGAAACAAGAGATGATTCAAAGAGTGAAAAAAAAAAACCGCAAGAAATGCCCGGGAATAGGGAAAAAAAAGAAACAGGCCTAGGGGGGGGGGGGGGGGGGGGGGGGGGGGGGGGGGGGGGGGGGGGGGGGGGGGGTTGCGTGGTGGAGTTTTGTGGAGAGGGTTGGTGTGGGGTGTTTGTGTTGTTGGGTGGAGGGGTGTTTGATTGGATGGGGTGTTTGGGTGGTTTTGTGTGCGGGGGGGGTTGGGGGGGTTGGGGGGGTTTTTGATTTGGTGGGGTGTGGGGGACGTGGATGCGGGGGAGTGGGGGTGTGTGAGATGGTGTTGGGGCGGAAGGGTGGTGGGGGGTGGGTGTGGTTGGGGGGTGGGTTGTGTGGGTGGTGTGTGGTATGGGGGGGGGTGGGCTGGGTGTTGGGTCGGGGGTGTGGTGGGTGTGGGGGAGTGTGGTGGGGGGTTCTATCGGGGTGCTTCCCTCTCCTCAGTCATACTTCCCTTCCACCTCTACCACTTATAAAAAACAGAAACCTCGAAGGGTACCATCGAGCTAAAGATGTTAACTGCGCATCTTCACAAAAAAAGCCGGCGGAGGAACAACTCGCCTACGTAAGCGATTGCCCAAAACTGTCGCGGCGGGAGGGACTTACCCATTCTGTCTAAAGGTGTCTTAATAAATAAGGAGGAGAAATGAAGGTTCGAGAAAAAAAAAGAATCGAAGGAAAGAAACCTGAGCCACCAGGCAAATTGGTAACGCCGAAGGCGGCAAAGCCGGATAAAAGCCTCGGCATACGGGGGGAGGACAGGGGGTAAAAAATGTGCACCTCATGGACATGCAGAAGCATAAAACGCGATCGCGGGGGCAAGGAAGACACCAAAGAAGCCCATACGTTTCGGAACACCCGGTAAAAGTTGTTCCTCCAGGTGTACGGTGGGGGGGAGGAGAACTTGATTTAACCTATTTCTGACTTGAGGGTCAAATAAAATCTTGCAGGGAGAAGGAGGCCTGGAGTCTGCTCACACGGGGGGCCGCCGTCATCCTCACCTCTTGAAAATCATGAGCATTTGAGACGTTAACTGAAACCCGCGACACCGGTTAAAAATCCTTAGCAAGCGAATGTCGTGACGCTCTCGCGCCAGATAAGTCCGCAGGCTGCGATCAAAGAACATTTGGCGTGGTGTCGTGGTGGCCTTTCATCCCAAAAGATTCGAAAGAGAGACCCTTCTCACAAAGAACTTTCCAAAGAGGAAGAGAGCAACTAATGCGCAAACGCGCTCAAGAAGCTTCTTGGTTATCAGAAGTTAATTGGAGAGGGAGGGGAGAAGGCGAGCGCCGAGGTGAAGCGGCGCGATGAGGTGAAGTTGAAGAAAAATTGAACGTACAGTTCCCACAAAGATGAAACGAAAGATGTGAATTTTTTCGAAACGCCCCGAAGCGGGGAGCGGACCGAACACAGTTACAGCTGTCTGTCGGAACGACGGATCAGAGAATAGTTTAAAGAAAAGCGTGCAAAAGCGGCTCATGTTGCGAAGTTCTTGATGACCGGCACGTTTTCGGAGAAGTTGTGCGGGGACAAACAAAAAAGCGGAAAAGGGAGGAATTTGAAAGAATAGTCGGCTTAAAAAAAAAAGACTGGCGTGGGGATGCCGACATCGAATGAACGGCGCGGGTGGGGACTCATGGCGGCCGAAGGGATGAGGTGGAGTGGCGAGGCGGCCGTCTTATATGCTCAAAGAGATCCTAACCAGCTAACAGGGCTGAAAAGGCAGCTGAAAGGAAAAGCTAATATGTCGCCCTAGAGTGCCATACTGCCGCAGAGCGTCCGCACATGCAGACAAGAACCTCCTAATAAGAAAGAGACAAGGAAGCGCCGCTAAACAAGACTTGTTCGGGCTGGCTCGAAAACGCCGAGCGAAAAGCCACTGAAGGCCGCCGGGTTGCAGGGATCATTCCCAGTGGGAGGAGAAGAATTCTCTCACGGATTTGGGCCTGAAGCAAAAAAGGGCCGCGGAAAAGCAAAAGAAAGATCTCCACACAAAAGAGGAGGGTCTTCCCCCGGGCGCTTGGGGAGGCGGGCGGCACCGCGCGGCGCGGACGGCCAAAAAGGCGTGTCGCGCGATGAAACGGCTGACCCTTAAAGGCTACTGGGCTAACTAGAAAAAGGAAAGAAAAAGGTGGAGCTTGGTCGAAGCGGAGGGGAACGGCGCGCCAAAACAAGGACCTGGCAAAGCTCATCGAAACAAGATATGTCAATGGACGCTATTGCGGAGAGCTTCCGATTAGGGTGAGCAAAAAAAAGCCGACGAGCGAAAAAAATGGAAGGTGAAAAAATGAAGCGCAAGGGAACGAGACATACGCGACCTCGCAGGACAGAGCGGAAGAAAAACGGCATGGTTGCTAAGAGAATGTGCCGTCTGAGGAAAGGGTCATAACGGAGAAACACCTGCAACACAAGGAGGGCCGCCATGAGCCAAACCCGCAACCGCCATGCAGTTTGACGGTGTAGAAAAAAACACAGAGCTAAGCCATTAAAGCACACCGTACAAAGGGTATAAAAAGCGAATATGAAGGAGGGGTCGGTAGCAAAAGCACACAACAACATTAAACCCTGCGAAACGCCTGGAAAGCATGAGAAAGAAAAAACTCCGTAGAGGGGGGAAAAGATGGAAACACGGATGGAAGACGAAGGTTCAAGGAAGAAAGAGCCAGGTTCGCCAAAGTGGGCGGTGTCGAAAATAACGAAGGCCTCGTTCGCATGGGGTGGGATAGCGAAGAAAATTGACACCAGGAAGAAAGCCTTCAATCAGCCAAAGGGAGAACAAACGACGCATGAAAGCAAACGACCGTCAAGCAATGCTGTCAAACACTCACGCCGGCGCTTACAATAAGAGGGGACAACTGAGATCAAGTATAAATTGACGCAAAGGTAGTAGGTGGGGATTCTTAAAATGAAAAACGCAACGAAACATGGGTCCAGGTCGGAGCCGGTCGGGAAGAAAAGAAAGAGACGCCGAACGTCCATCCAAGGACTGGGGCCGAGGATGAAAAGGAGAGCAAACGAATCGAAAAAGGGCTCCGAGAGTTGAAAGAATGAAAAAAATAGGGGGAGACAAGAGATCTACGCGATCAAAGTATAGAGAAAAGTAAACTGAAAGGATTAAAAAAAGCCATTGGAATCATATTCAACGTCGTCGAACAACGTCCATTCAAGTCATTTAAAAAGGGGGTGCAACGAAATGGGGGGAAGAAGGCGTGCGGGAAAAAATTCTAGCAAGAAAAAAAAAGAAAGCGCAGGGGGGAATTCCTATGGGGCAACAGGCTTCACCTGCGCCAAAAGAGACCTGCTCTGAAGACTCCGGGAAGTGCACGAGGAGAAGGGGAGGTCTGCTGAGGTCCAACTATAGAACCTAAAAACAACAATTAACTCATCTATTCCGGCGGACGACACCTCCAGGCCGCGAACAAGAGAAAAACAGATGGGGGAAAGTAACGATGGAAAGAGAAAGAAGAAAAACGCCGGCCTGCCAGAAGTTCTCGCCAGAAGAATGAAAGTCTACAAAAACGCGCAGACCTTGGAGAAAGGAATCGAGCATTCACCGGGTTAAGGGTCTTTAGAGAGTCAGAGTTCATGACGGCGTCGCTTTGCACTCGCCTATGTTCCCGCTATACGTCTGGCTTCCCATTAAATAGATAGAAAAAAACAACGGATGAGGAGGAAAGATAGGAAACAGGGACCAACGGGAGAAAAGGAAAGTCCACTGACATGCGCCAAAAGAATATGAAAGAAAGGGACGATAATGAGCTAAACTTAGAAATAAGAGAGGACTCGTAATTGGGAGATAAAAGTCTGGTAGAGGAAGGAGATCGTCCGAGGCAGGCGTGATCACAGATCACAAACGGAGTGGCCAGTCGGTTCATTTAAAACACTTTGTTGGACGCGGCGTGACCAGGAAAGGGACAAAAAGAAAGAAAAAGTGCAAAGGAATGTTGCTTCGGATAAGAGCGCCATCGAAGGCGACCGCGCCAGATCACGACGGGCGAAGGCGCAAGGGGAAGAGCCCCCGCAACGAGCGTCGAAATGTTGAAAGGGAAAGGATTCCGCAGTCAAATTGAGCGGGCCAGGCAGAGGAAGCCGGAAAAGCCCTCCAGGTCCCAGAACCGGTCGGAAAGCCGGGGGCAGGTGGTACTCCATGATCGGGAAAGTGGGGACGTTGGAAAAAGGGGAAGATGTAAACTAAAAGTCTCTTGAGTGAGACAGAAGGCGTGGGGGATCTCGTCTTCCTGCCGCGTCAAGGGCAGCCAAGATGGGGGGGTAAGACTCGAACTCACTTGAAAAAGAGGGGAACTGTGCGAATGACGCGGCACAGAGAAAACGGGATCAGAAGCGGGAATTTCTGAAAGATCTCGGCCCTATGTATGGTCAGTCCAACTAAAAGCTGAAACGGGGAGGGTAGTTCAGTTAAAAAAAAAAAAAAAAAACAAAACCATATCAGGTCTGCCTAGAAAAAAGGTCATACAGAAAAGTCAGAGAAAAAAATAAGGGAAAGAAGAGGAAACTACTCCACGGCGGGTAAACGATGAAGAATGACCTTGAAACGCTTCATGAAAAATAGCAGTTCAAGAAGCATTAGAGGGGGGAAGGAGGCGGTGAAGTCCTGGAAGGTCAAAAAAAAAAAATAAAGAACGAGCGGCACACATGGAGGAAAAACACGTAGATGGATTGGTTCGAAAAACCTACCATGGGCCGAGGAACGCGCGCGCATCAAGGTTCAGCGTAAGGAGACGAGAACTTGACATAAAGGGTTTGTAAAAAAAGAAGGGTCACAAACCAAAGGGGCAGCAGACTAAAGGTGTTCAACTGGGGGGGGAGGCCAGTTCGCAGGAAACGACTTGTTTGGGTGGCGGGAAGGCCAAAACACAGAAAACGGAAATTTGACGAAGGGGGGGGGGGAGAAGCTGTTAGCGACTTGAAGGAGTCATAGGCGGTGGGAAAAAAAGAAAGAGAACCGTAGGGGCGCTCTTTTTGTTGACACATAAAGGACTCCCTTCTGGCGGTGGGTACCAAAATATATGAGACAAGATAGAAGAAAACCAAAATAGCGGTTCACAAAGTATAAAGCCTGAATCGAAAAGGAGGGATCGGGAGTGGGAAAGGAAGAAAAAGATGAACGACCGCCAGCGAGACAGTGCGCGCGACGCCGCCGAGAAGTTGGAGCAGCCAGGGCCAGAGGAAGCAGAAAGGGATATGCCCACGCTCTGGAGGATCAGGGAAAAAATGGCGGACGGAAAACGGGGAAAAAGGGAGTCTCCCAGCTGTGAGTAGGAAAGAAAACGAGGGTGAGTAGGGAGCCCAAAGTCCAGTGTTCCCCGCGGCAGACTTAACTTGATAGAAAACGAGTGGGTGAAGGAAGGAAAAGAAGGGGGCCGCCGCCGAGTCTGTAAGAGGAAAGAAAAAAAAAAAACTGATGATGATCAGAAAAAAAAAAACAGGGGGCGCTGCCAAGCTCGCGGACGGCAAAAAAATGCCGTGTGTCGCGCGCAGAAGGTGACTCGCTGAACTGAGGGGATCACTACCAACCCGCGGAAGCAATGGCTGGACAAGGAGGAAAAAAAAGAGAAAATGGTACCTCAGCCCAAGCTCGAAAGCAGCAGAAAGGTCCGATGCCGGCGATCGGGAATAACATTTATGCGGACTTCCGAAAAAAAGGTCAGCCGGATCGAGGCATGGGAGGGGAAGCTCTTGTCCCGGAAAATCCGAAGAGAAAGACAGCAACATCAAGCGGCATAGGGAAAAAGAACGACTGTGAACAAACTTAGGCTGGTGACTGAAATTAGAAGAGAAGACTGGAAGAGAAAAGAACATCACAAAAAAGAGGGAGAAAAAAAAGCACCCTCGCCTGACATTGGCGAGGTCAGTCACCACGACCTATCTCACCCGAATCCCAGAGCAGGCGAATCTCACGCCGTCTGACTTAAAAGTAAATGACGAGGTCAGGGTAGGACCTCGCCAAAGGCAAGTAGAGGCCGAAACGGAAATCACGAACAGCGCGAAAGAACTCCGTCTAAATTGGGGGAAAAACGGGGGAAAGGTGAGGAATGAGGGCCAGAAAGCCCGGGACCGGATACGGACCAAACCCATATAGGTTGGGGGGTCGAAATACATCGACGAAAAAGATGAACAGGTGGGGTAGGGAAGAAGGAAAAGGACGACAGAAGCGATGATCTGACCTGAGCAAAAACCCACAAGACAATCAAATGTAGTAAAAAGCCGAAAGTGCAAGGCTGATCGAAAGCAAAAATAAGTTGCGATCTGCTCACGGAAGCGCCAAAGGACGGAGAGGGGAGAAAATGTTCTTCTGGGAGTGGGGCGAAGATGGAAAAATGGGGGGGAGTCGTAACATAAAACAAACCGGGATCGGAAGGGAAGGCGACTATCGGCGCATCGGAAAGCTTGGGAGAAGGAAAAGTTCAAGTTGGAAGGCCAGCCGAAAAAGATTGACGACAATTAGGAAGGGCGGCGGCCAGTGTCACTCTCGTCGACTCGCGGGAAAAAAAGCGGAAAGAAAAGAAAAGCCCTTCCTGATAAAAAAAAAAGGAGTTAAATTAAAAGGATGAGAACAAAAGATTTCCACCGGGAACCACCGACCGGGGTGTTCCGAAGGTATTGGGGGGAAATGTCACGTTACGAGAAGAATACGCCGTCCGGCGAAGAGGTGAAAAAGGAGGCTAATCATGGCAGGGGCAAAATTGGCTTGAACAAACAAACACCAATAAGCAAAACTTCTGCGACCGATGGGAAAACAATCCAAGGAATAAAGGCCTCGTGGTGTCGAGCGAATGGCGCGCGAAAAAACTCTTAAGAAGAACAAAAACTTCTCTAATATGATCATAATGTGAACTAGACACAGACAGGGAAAAAGAAAACAAGGACGTGGGGGCAGGACGCTGGACAATCCGGATATGGGGCCTCCTTAATATTAGGGGAGGACCCATGCTACCGCAAAGATAAAGAAAAATTGAAAGAACTCCCTCGGGGGGAGATGGTAAGATGTTTCATTAATTCAGGAAGTTTGACGTGATAGGAGGCTTCACTGAGAGAAGAAGGGGAAAGGCCATATACGGGTCTTTGAGTCCAAGGGGGGAGGGATCAACAAACACAACTGTTAGAGGAAAAATGCTTAAACCAGAGGGGCAGTAAGAGATGGCCGTGACAGTAGGCTATGCAAGAGACTACGAAAACGACTACGTAAGAAAAAGATTCAAGGAATGACGAATTCTCTAAAATAGAAAAGACTGGCAAGGGCGACAAAAACAACCCCCAGCAAGACCAAAACCAAAGAAAACAGGAAAGACCACCGACAAACACAAACCACCAAAACCAAAAAAAACCACCCCAAAAAAAAACCAAAAACACACCAAACCCCCCCCCCCACAAACAAAAAACAAAAAAACAAAAAAAAAAACAATAAAAAAAGAAAACCACCCAACTAAAAAAAAAAAAAAAAAAAAAAAGACACAAAACAACAACAAACCCACCACCAAAAACCCCACAAAAAAAAGAAGGGGAAAAGACCCACAACCCAAAAAAGACCCCCAACCCCACCAACAAAAAAAAAAAAAACAAAACCCACAAAGGGGTAAGAAAGACGCGTCTTTTGTTATATCTTCAAGGATGATCCCTATTCGCATCAGCGATCCTTGATTGGAAGCGTTCCCCATAGGGGGTTAAAAGAGGCTGAAAAAAATCTGCTAGCAAGGGAATGATTATCAGATTCGGCAAAATGCTAGTTCCCTATTTCGCGACTACACCACGGGGAGTCAAAAAATTGAATGGTCGAATTCGGAAAAGGGTCCTCCGCTTAATGAATCTCTGGTTAAAAAGGGGTAACTTGCCATCATAAGCAGCCGCAAGATCGGAAAATATTCTATTAACCGCAAAGCCTTTCCCAACTTTCGGACACCCGTAGGTTTTTGCTAAAGCGGAGTGAAATGTTTGGGGGGACTGGGAATTGATAGAATGCCACAAACTAAAGTGAATAGCATGTACAGGCTTTCAGTAAAAAAAAAAAGGGAAAAAAAAAAAAAAAAAACCAAAAAAAAAAAAAAAAACCCCAAGAACAAAAAATAAAGAAAAGACACGCACACAAGACATAAAAAAGACAAGCCCAAAAAAACCCCCCTACCGAAACCACCCCCAAACCCAATTATAAAAAGAACAGCAAACCCAACCACTCAAAACCCCAAACCCCAAAAACCCACCCACCTAGAAACCCATCAGCCAAATCTACCCAAAACCAAAAAAACACCTCCACACAAAAACACCCCTGGAAACAAAACCCCCCTTAAAAAAAAACCCCCCAACCCCCTCCCACAAAAAACCCACACCCCCCCCCCACCAAACAGAAAAAACCCCACCCCACAAAAAGAAACCCCCAAAAAACGACCCCCCAAACCCATAGAAACAACACCCACACCACAAAAAGAACCAAACAACCCCCCCCAAACACCCCAAAAAAAAAAGTCACCCAGCCCCACCCAACAAAAAAAACAACCCAGAACCCAAAAACCCCCCCCACCGCACCCCAAAAACCCCACAGGGGTCCCCCAACCCCACACAAAAACCCCCCAACAAAACCACACCTTTGGTATGACCCCAAGAGCCCCCCCAAACCAAAACCCCCCCCACCCCCACCCCACACAAACACGTACCAACAACCCCCCAAACACAACCAAACCCAAACAAAAAACCCCCCCTGACCCCCCCACCAACCAAAGGAGAAACCCCGAACCATAACCCACGACAACCACTCCCAACCAACCCCCCCCCCACAAAACACACCCGGAGCAACTTTTATCTCTGTCTTCACTTTTGGAAGAGGGACGGATTTAGGGTCCACTATGTTGAAACCCGCCGAATAAATAAAAAAGGGTAAAAGACGGTTTAGCCTACGGGGCGGCCCTCGAACACGTGAATCCGTCAAATCAAGAAAGTCAGAGCGACCTTATTTAGGAGCCGGCTCCGAGCACACGCAACAAAAGGGGGGGCGTTTTTGAGTGAAAGAACATACTTCGATCAAACGCTCATTGCCGAAGAAACAATTTCCTTGCAAGGGAGGCAGGAAAAGAAAGCCTCCACGGCAGCGTTGTCTAAAAAAAGGCTTGAAAACGGCTTCCTAATGAGCGTTTGACAACGAGGCACTAGGCGATTCGGGGGGAAGAAAGGGGAAGGCAAACCTTTACGAATAAGGGCGACCACAGTGGGGTTTATAAACCGCCGTCGATGTATTTTTAACTAAACTAACACCAGATTGGGAGGGAAGAAACCGCTGCTAGGAATCAATGTTGACTAAGGTCCAGACATATTTTCAACATAGCGTTTCAAAAACAAACCGCTCGTAGAGAAAGGCAGGTGTGACCGGGGCGTGGAAAAGGGGAGCTTTTTCAGGGCAAATTGGGGTGGCCAAAAAATGCAGGATTGAAAAATATCGAATTGCGAGCGCCGGATTGCTTCAATAGGCGAGATTCAGGGAAGCAGACAAGAGAAATTAATTGGGAGCTCACCTCGAAAAAAGGGAACGAAGGGTGAAACCGGAGATAGAATCCCGATCTCCAACACCGAAAGTGCACATTCGCAATCCACCCAGCGGCCGGCTGAAGGAGAAAAGACTGCCGATGGGAGAGGCGGAATGTCGAAGGTCCTAAAAGAGGAAAAAAAAGTCGGAGAATAAAAAAAATCCTAAAGGGATGAAGACCATCGCCGACAAAATGGATATGCCGCTCGCGCGACGGCAGGCTCTAAAATGTCAGAACAATTGGGAGGAGGAGGAGCCGCCGCTTTCGAACAGCGGGGGACAAGCGTAGGGACCATAAAGAATCATCTCAGAGAAACACGCAAAGGGGGGTGGCCGAAAAGCGGGCCGCCGCCGAAAAGAAAAAACTGGAA
>Ga0179591_1223851_pt1 | contig 25860 bp, 20 predicted proteins | sample CZOMad2_1_08_16f_FD_182891 | JGI IMG/M metagenome (GOLD analysis project Ga0179591, IMG submission 182891) | Vadose zone soil fungal communities from Angelo Coast Range Reserve, California, USA - CZOMad2_1_08_16fungal (PacBio error correction) | ecosystem: Environmental > Terrestrial > Soil >...
GTAGTCTCACGGAGGGGAACCGTAAGGAAAGGAAAAAGTCAAGGGGGGAGATGTGCCCCCGAGACCCTCGAACGGGAACTTGGAGGGAAAAACTCAGGCTGACAAACGGTTACAAGGACGTGCGGCAAACTTAAGCACGCGTCGGGGCGGCAAAAAGAACCAAAAGGTGTCCTCTCAGCGATGGTCAAAGCGGGAAGACTCAGAAGTCAGAAGTACTGGGGAAGAGTTGCGTGAGGGGGAAAGGGGACTACTCGAATTTGAGGACGCAGCGAAAGGAGAGAGCCAGCGGGGACAATCTCTCGGGATGTGGGAAAGAAAAACGGGGACGCAGAAGGAAGGGGAGTGAGACTAACCTTGTCTGAGTTCCAAAGGGACTATCTTGAGTAGGCTGCTGGTTTCAGCATCGACTAGAAAGGAAGGATCAAAGGCACAACGAGCTAGAAGACCCGGGAGACGCGCAGAAAATAGAAAAAGGATAGAGGGAATTCCGGCGGGGAGGGAGGCGCGGTAGAACCCAGAGGGAAGCCTAAGGAACTAATTGGCCCAACCAGAAGGAAGACGCGACGGAAGCCGAGCGAAGAAATTAGCGTCAGAGTCGACAGCCGGGGGACAACGGCACAGAAGGGGAGGGGAAGGAGACCTGGCAAAGCTCTCTGCATCGGCAGAAAAAACTCTAAGGTATGAATTAAAAGGAAAACTAGTAAGAGGGGGACGAAACTTCGCGTTTTCGTAAAACTTCTGCGGGCAGGAGAAAAATCCTGCAGGGGCCACTGGGAAGGAGGTCTTCCAAAAGATGAGTCGCGGCCGGTCACGTGGACGGACTTGGAAGAGGGAGGCTCAGGGGAGAGATGTTCTGCTTTACAAAGGCGTCTCACCTTCTCCTGCAAGCTTTGGAGACACAGACCCATGGTCCTTCTATATCTGGTACTGGGAGTTGAGAAAATGTCTCTCAGATAAGGAGCGATCAGGAGGGGAGGGGAAGAGGGGGGGGGGCGTGAATAGCGGCGGAGGTGGGGTTCGCGGAATGGTCACGTGGAGAGCTGATGAGAAACGACCTGCTGCGAGAGGACCTGAAAGGGAAGTTGTGCTGACCTCTTCGGGGAGGATTTAGGAACCTGAAAGAAGGGGCGGAAGGGAATTGATACTGATAGGGTGTCGGGAGTGGTACGGGTGAAGAGGTTCTCTCACCTTCTCTGTGAACCGAAACTCGGTTTGTAGACGGGGTCTGGAGGGCAGGGAAACTTTGGGGGGGGGGGCTGTCTGCGCCGAAAATCACGCCGGGGGAAAATCCAGGGGGGGGGGTGGGTTTTTCCTCCGACGCGTTCAACTAGAAAAAACGCTTCTTAATGAAAAAAGGGGGGAAGCCGTCGCGGCGCGAGAAAAATCCTTTTGAAAAAAAGCTGGCGGGACGGTCGCCTCAATCAAGAGGTCTGTAGGGGTCTACCAATCCGGGGAGACTGGGAAAGACTATAAGAAGAGCGAAGCGCCGTGACTGATGGAGGATCTGCCGAAAACTAAAAAAGTGGGGGGGAAGTTCTGGCCTTCTTGGAGTACCTTCGTTAGACGTCCTGGAGAAAAAGTCAAATGTGAAAGGGGGGAGCGCGGACGCTGCCTGTGAGCCGAAAACCGTACAGTAAGACTAGCAATCGACCTGCCCGGCTGCGGGGGACAAACTATCTGACGCGGCGACGCGCGGCTTAAAAGACAAGGTTACGAAAGACCCACTAAAAAGAGGGAGGAGGAGAGGAAATCAAAAGTTACAGCCAACGAAAAGACCCGCGGACAAAGGCCTCGTTGTAATTCTCGCGGGAGTCCGGCGGCTAATGGCGGAGAGGGAGGGGGTGGAATGGCAGCAGATCATCGATTTTCACACGTCAAACCGAGGGGGGAATGTTGCTAAGAAACGAAAATTCTTGACCTCTCCGGGAACAATTTGAAGCGGGGGGACGGGGAAAAGTGAAAGGTTTGGTGGGGAGAAACCCAGCCCTCTGAAAAGGTAAAGGCAACGCGAGTAAATCTGCTGGGTGCTCGTCCTTTATCCAATGACCAGGGGAACATGTAACACAAAATCCGACGGAGTACCGCAGGGGTCGGAACTACGTGACGCCTCGCGATCTTGCGCAAAGAGGGAGCCAACCGAAGAGACACGGAAGGAAAGGACGTTCCCTCATATCTGGAAACGGAGAAGAAGGCACTCTATCTTGGCCTCAGTCGAAGAAGTCCAAGGGGAGCGGGGCGGTCACGACCACGGAAGACAAGTGAATCTAAAGATCGCAAAAATGTTAGTCGGACGGGTGGGTCGAGCATTGGCTTTACGGGCACGCTAAGCAGAAGGGCCGAGCCCAGGGTCTTCAATGGGAGAGAATGCAATGCGATTTTCTAGCTACTTAATTTCGCCAGGTCTTCTCAGGCGGGTAAGCGTGGCGGCGAGCATCGAGCGCAGAAGCTGCTACTCAAACGAAAAAATAGAGTGATCCCTCTATTATGTTTTTAGAGAGTGGGGGGGGGATCGATCCGGGAAGAAGGGGGGGGGCTTGCTCCTACGCGCAAGGGCCTAGAGGAAGACCCAACAAAAACGGATTTATTATTAAAATTAAACGGTTGGCCTACTACAAAGAGAGTCATCAAGAGGAAGGGTTAGGGGAGAGAAAACGATGGAACCACCTCATCGGGAGAGCTAACGCTAAGTGATCGGGGGGAGAGCAGCGCGATCACTTCCTATAGCTACCCGCAATCAACGAGAAGACCAGGACTCACTACTGCTCGGCTAGAAAACCATCCAGAGGAGGTTAAGGATCGAAAACGGAAGATCGTGACGTGAATCGGCCACGGCTCCGGGGAAGGGGACGGAAAGGAAACTGCCTCGACCTAATGCAATTTTATCAAGGAGGGGGTCAGAGCTACGGTCAAGGGAAGCGGAAAAAGGGGCCTGAGGGGAAAATGGGGGTCCTCTTAACAAAGGGGCCCCGGAGTCGAAAGGGCCAGACCTAGAAGCAGGTATGAAAGTGTAATAACGCTCTGCGCCGTCGCACGCTAAAAACTCAGTGAGGGGCATATATGCATATCGCTTCTGCGCAGTCTGCTGACTGAAAGAAGGGATTCCTGCTTACCGGGGAAGGTGGGGGGGTCCATGGAAAAGGGAGCTCCCTGGGGGAGTCACCTAAGCGTCGCACTTGAGTCAAGGAAAGGCCTTGCCTGGATGGTTCTACAAAAAAGGCACTTCCCTCAGGACAGTAGGGGGTCACCGTGCGGTCAGAGGGGACAAGCATGTTAGGTTGGGATCTGAACTAGAAGGGAAAAAATTAATGCGATGCATCTGACAAGGACCCGTCTTGTCTCCCGTGAGTCAAAAGGGGAAAGAATCCTCGGATAAGACTGGGGCCAAAGTGGCGTTAGGGGTCTTAAACCCATCGGGCTGGGGGCAGTTTCTCGCACAAAGAGGAACGAATGTATCTTTTGAAACAGTACTAGACTTGGGTTACGCCCCTCAAAGTCGCCGGAGAAGAGGCAATCCAGAAAAGGAAAGTCAAAGCACTCGGAAGAGAGGGTCGCGGTCTAGAAAAAATTCACTAAAAGAGGCCAAGGAGTCAACATGAATAGGGCTGAAGCTGAAAATCGGTACGACGGAAAAGGACCTGCCAGCCGGAAAACGTGGTGAAGGCTCGGGAACTATCAACTCGGAAACCACGGGAGACGGAGATCAAGTCCCATTCGGTTCTTGATCAAAACTCATAGAAAATTCTAAATCCATACCAGGGTTTACTTGCTTACGAAGGCATCAAGAGGAAGAAGTATGAGGGGAAAGAGGAGGGAAGAAGATGCAGTGAAGGCGGAGAAACAGAGCTGAAGTTCTCCTACCAGGACAGGCAAGCAAAAACAAAACTATCTCCACTCCATTCTCTGTTCTCTCCGCATCAAAAAAAGCTCAAACCAGGCCTAGGGGAAAGGGCAGTCTCGCAAGCGGAGAAGAGGAAAAACTAAAAAAAAAAACTCGCAGAAGGAAAAAACAAAGTTCACGAAAGGGGCGGGGAAACGAAACCCTACTATTCACCCCAGATAAAGTCATTGCTACATTTCAAAAGTGAAAACCAGGACAGCTCACCAAGGAAGGAAGCTAAAAAACTCAGAAGAGAGAAAAAAAGAAGGACCTCAACTCGACTCTTTCATAAGCCGCAAAAGAAGCAGCGGGCTCACATAAAAGAGAAAGGACCAAGGAGGGGGGGGGAAGCGCGCGGTGACGCCGGGAAAAAGCCTACCAAAAAAGATAAAACTTGCGACAATAGCAAAAAACAGTCAGGTGAAAGACAACGGAGGAGGAGTGGGAGAGAAACGATAGCAGGGCAACCGACAAGAAGCTTGCATCCGCAACGAAGGCCTTGACGAACGCAAAGCTGTCTGACCTCGCTTACACTCTTTGTTGGGTGAGAACAGGCCGACCTCGACTATGGCTCAATTGAAGATGGGCGCGATCGGTGAAGGAAAAAATCCTCACGGAGGTAAACAGTGGGGAGCGGGAGAAGAAAGAAGAGAACAAACAAGGCTAAAAGAGGAACCTTCGCGAAGGTCGGGAGGCAGGTCGTGGTGGCAATCCTTTTCAATAAAAAACTCGCGTCGGGCAAAAACTTAGAACAGGCACGTCCAGAAGAAGGGATCGGTCAGGAGACAGGGTCTTAGTCGCCGACTAAAGAGTAGCACGGCCTTAAAATGACTTTGACTCCGTTCGGAGAAAGCCAACGAAGCTGGCGAAGAAAGAAAACGGAGAAAAAGAGAACAATGGGCACTGAAGAAGTACGGGTATCCGGGGAAAAAAAAAAGAGCGCAAAATCGCCCACATCCCGATTCCTGTCGGACCTCCTCGAAAAAGCGAACATTACAAGAGTAGAAAACGAAAAGGGGAGAAAGGAGAAGAACTCAAGGGGTCGGGAGAAAAAAGTCGAGGACCATCGAAGGAGAAGGACAAAGGGGGCAATGTACGGAAAAACGAAGTGACGGGCAGCGCAAGCTCTGCACTTTTTAAATCCTAAAAGGGCAAGTCGTCGCCGGGGACTGGCGAATGCGTCATAGGGGTCAGCACCGCAGTGAGACAGTACATCGCTAGAAACAAAGAGGAGGGAGGGGAGAGAGATGTAGGTATAAAAGGAGGTGAAGTCCTAAAGATCAAGGGTAGTGGTCGAAGACCTGAGAGAAACCCTCTCCGACATTCAAATTAAATGCAAAACGTACCAACCTCAGCTGAGAAAACTGCCCGTACGGGGGAGGGAAGGGGCGTCAAATGAAAAAAACGTGGTGCACGAAAGGAAAAGAAGTTTAAACCGCGCTCCCTCATTCCTACTTTCACAACAGAACTCGGTCTAGCTTAAACGTCACCGGTGTACGGGGACGAAGAAAGGAATCGCAAAGAGGGAAGTCAAGAGGGTTGTTAAAAATGCTCGCCGCAGGAGAGTAGACGTACCGTAAAGGCTTTACCCCTTAATTCGCAAAAAGTGAAGAAACTACGACTTCTTAGGGGTGCCTGCATCGAACGAGAAAAGTCAAAAGGGGCGTAAGGATCAGAGCTAGAAGAAACACGCGACGAAGACAGAAAAAAAATGTATACTACAAAGTAGCGCTTGCAAGTGATTCTCTACTTTCTCAGCGGGCCGTCCGCAGAACGCAGATGACAAAGGAAAAGAAGGAACGGGGGAAAAAGCCGAGCGGGGGGGAAGTAACAGTAAGGAGGAGACAAAGGCCAAATGAGAAGAAAAAGGCTCACTAAACCTGCCACGATCTCAAGCTCTGCAGCTCTCCATCACACACCACCAAACCGGAAACGAAGAAAACGTCAGGAGGGGGTATGGCTGACAAATTGACCCTTTCTACTAGAGTCCTAACGAAAAAAAAAAAGGTCGACAAAAGGCGTCTTAATGAACTAATGCGTGCAACTGGGAGTAGAGGGCGGACAAAGTTCGTAGGCGGCGTAAAGGTCAAAGAGTAAAAAAAAGGAACCTTTACGGACTTGGGCCTCATGGAGGTTAATCAGAACTGTAAAGGGTGCACTAAAGATAGGGAGACACAGAAACCTTGGGGGTACTGAGAGCTGGTAGGCAGTCGTTCTATAGCTTAATGCTCATAAAGAAAAAAGTGAAGGCGAGTTATAGGTCAGGGAGAGACGGGGGGTGGGGTTGTTCTCGGGACTTGGAGTGGCGAGCAAAGAAGTCCACGGAGGCCTGCAGATCGAACGCGGCAGCTTATTCGTTTTTGCTCCAAAATTGACGTCGTTCACACAAATGCGCAACTTTGGAATTACGAGAGAAGGGGGAATGAAGAAAGGAAAATCCGGGGGGATTACGCGAAGCGACGGAAGCGCCCCTCAGGTGCCCAGGGGGTGGTCAAGCCTGCGCTCAGCTAAAAAGCCAAAAACTTTCTTTCTCTAGGGGTGGGGTCAAAAGGAGAGGTACCTGGCGCAGAAGAGGGGGGATTCGACAGCCTTCACTGGGCAAGCCGCAAACCTGCGAGTTAACATCAGCCTTAACCGCTTGCTGCGCTCCCCGAACGGCTAAAGGTAGTTAGCCCGCGAGGGAGGAAGCCGACGCCAGGGCGGAAAGGATGAGACGGGCGCGTAAAAGGTCGATCGGAGCACTCACCACGGGTTACGTGCTGAAAGGCCTTGCGAAAAGAGTTGAGAGTTGCCGCCTTGCGTTCAATGTGAGAAGGGCAGCTAAAGAAAACTGGGCACGGTCTACAACTCGGGGCGACAGACCGACGCAACAGGCCGGTGCCCCTTATGGGAAGAGATGGAACCCCGAAGGCAGAGGGAAAACGACCATGTACGAGAACATACAAAAAAATGAAATCCACACCGAGGTTAATCAACGAAAAACTCAACCCAAGAAAGTTACAATCAAATGGCGAAAGAAAAGGAGAGACATGATCTCATGATGTGAAATGCGGAAAATTCAAGGGGTATTTCACCGAGGTGGTGTGCACGGCAGAGACACCTAACATTCTTATGACCATCTCCGGAAAGTGATAGGGGCCGGAAGTTGGTGGGTGGGGAAGCGGAGGGGGGGTAAAAAAACGAGGAAACGCAGGAGGCCGACTCTTCTGTACCAGAGGTGAATCTCCTTTAGACTGAAATGAAACCACATAAGGGATCGAAACGATATCAAGAGTGCGCCTCAACTATATACAATGACTATCTAACACTATAACCTTAAACCAAAAGCAATCTGAAAAAACAGCAAGCGGTAAAAAAATCGAATACGGAGAGGTGAGGGGTATTAATCAACGCGCAGGGCCGAGGGCAAATCTGTAAAGTAACGCGATTCAGAAAGGGGGGAGGGAAGGGAAATGCGACAACCGGAAAAACCTTGCAGGTTTCTAGCTTGGACGTCTCACGTGTCCGCCGTCAAATAGAGGAGGGGGGTCGGGGGAGAAAAGAAACTCGAAGCGTAGGGGGCGGGAGGAGAAGAGAAACGGAGGACGAAACAAGAATCGTACGCGAGGTCGAGCGCGTTATCTCTATGGAGCGCCCTCCCTGAAAGATCTGAAAAAGAACGAGGAGGAGGGGGGTAATAGCCAGAGCCCAACGCAGAGGATGAGTATAAAGGATTTGGCGGCATACTAAACTCCACCACCCAAAAGAGTGTAGAGAGAGAGGAGAAAACTCGCGTAAGTGCGAAGACTCGCCGATTAGGGGGGCGAGCTCACGAGATGCCCACATCAAGAATGAGCTAATTACGACATCACTGCTATCATTCGCTCGACAAATAGAGACGCGTCCGCCTCTACAATGTATCCATACGACGGGGAGAAACTCTAGACCAAAGGAAATAAGAGTGGGACGCAAAAAAACCGGGCGTTAAGAAGAAAGAACGCTAGAACTCACGAACAGGATAATCAAGGAAGGGGGAAGAAAAAAGGAGTGGAAGAACGAAACGCGTCACGGTCAAAAGCGAACTTCTTCGTTGAACGTCCCATAAACCTTGAGAGAAAGGAAGAAAGGGGGAGAAAGAGGACCGTTGATACAGCGAACTCGACGTAAACTCTGCAGCACCAAAGGGCTCCGTATAGTGCCAGGCTAGTAAGGCGCACGGCAGGCTAGGAAGAGCCGAGGCCGGCGGTGGGTCCATGGGCCGAATGGGGAAAAAGAAACCGCAGAGTACGCAGCTATCACTTCTGCCGTCCGGGGCAGAAAAAAGTCAGGGAAACCGTCAGGAACCCGTGAGAAAAGTACGGAGAGGGTCAGGAAATGGGGGAAAGTGTCTCTGAAAAAAAACAAACACAGTGAAAGCGAGCAGAGGAAGATGTCCAAAGGGAAGGGGCGAACCTAGCAGTTGACGCGGCAAATCGAATCACGAAACCGAGAAAAAAGGTCGCAGTTCTTTGGGATGAAAATAGGGAGGATGAGAATAGAAGGCGAGGAAATCGGGGGGACGGGATCGTAGAAAACTCAAAAAAAAACGAAACGGCGTCGGGCGAGCTCTGTCTTCCACAGGGTGCACGTCGTTCTCAACGAATACGGGAGGAGGGTCGTGCGGGGAAAGGAGAGAAACATGGGCAGAAATCGCCCGAAAAGAATCGAAGGAAAAGACTAGGTTTATTGCTCCACGATCGACTCTACCATTCTACTTCTATCTTAAAACGCACATTGGGCGGCGCAAGATCGATTAAAAGACCAAGAAGAAGGGAACGGAGATAAAAAAGTCAGAAAAGGTGCAAAAAGGAATAATGGATACCTCTCCAAGGCTACTATGCCGTGACGCGTCAGACTCTCTTTCATAGAAAATGGCTTATCTACCAAAAGCCTACCCCATAAGCTTTTTTCAATCATCGCAAGGAGAAAGTAACAGGGAAGGAGTCAACGTCTTCCTTCTCGAGCTAAATAAAAAAAATAGGGGACCGAACGCAGGTACCAAAGCCTGACAGCGCCGCCCACCGGTCGTCTTGTTACTGGGAAAGAAATACCATCCTGTAAGGCAAGAAAGACCAGAGGCAGGCAGCAGAAGAGTGGTGGGGGGAAGTGATCTCCACAGGGGGAAGGGGGCAAAAAAACAACTCCTCCGATATAAAACAAGGAAAACAACTAAAGCGGAACGCACTGAAAGACTCGACAATAAATCTCGAAACTAAGACAAGATCTCAGAGGACAGTCGGATGGGGCTGGACCAGCATCTAAAAGTTGATCGCAGGAAGAAATACAAGATCGGCTAGACTCCTAAAATTATCAAAATAACACAAACGCTTTGAAAAGAAACGCCGAGACGAAAGATGTCGAAAAGGAGGAAGGTCACGGCAGAGACTGGAACTCCAAACAGGACAAAGCAAACTACGTCTTAATAAGACTCTGAGAAGACGGGTGAAGGATGAAACCGAAGGTCTTATGGAATTGGGGGGGGGGGGACCATCTCAGATCATTGCAGGCGCAGGACACACTTCTGCTCCTTGTGTCTGGACACGCTACGAAATTAAGAGTCTGGTCAAGGGAGCGGGGGGGGAAGAAGTGGAGGGGGATAGAGTCTGATTACGAGGAGAAGGAACTGAAGAAAACTGGATACTCTACTGGAGGCGGTCTTCTAGGGTTTACGAAGTCAAAACGGGGAGGAGACGGGAACGCAGACGATGAAGGGGAAAAAGCCCAGGGGACTACTTCGGCAGTCCTTGACAAAAAACAAAGTTGCTTCTCAGCAATCGGAGAAGAAGAGCGAGTGGGACAAAAGACGGAGTAAAAATTGGACGCGCTGGCGAGAGACTCTTCGATTCCAACGGGGGAGGAATCGCAGAAGCGGCGAATGGAAGCTAAAGTCGCGGCTGAAGTCGAGGTGACCATCGCAGAACGGTGGGAAACGCCCCGGACGGCAAGCAAAGGAAAAAGGCAAAGGGAATATAACTTGCAGTCTCTGGAAGTCACATCTAAAGAGAAAAACCGAAAATCGACAAAACAAAGGAGGAGAAGAAAAAAGAGAGATCAATTAAAATGAGGGGGGAGGGGGGGAGATTGAAGCTCCTTTCGAAAACAAAAGCCCGCGCCGACCGAACGTCTTCTACCCGCCTTGCAACACCGCTCAAAAGTCGCAATCAAGTCCGAGGGAGGGAGGCAAAGGGAACAAAAGGGTACTTCTCGAGTTAACCAACCTAAAGGCCCGACTTTAGCTTCGCATAACGCCGTACTCGGACTCAATTTTACTTACTAGAAATTAGACGAAACGGGGTCAAGACGATGGGGGCCTAGGGGGCGCAGAGAATCAGGGGAACAACTAGGGGCAGCTTTTTCGACCGAAAAGCCGGTGTACATCGACAGATGACCGGAAAAAAAGGGCCGGGCAGACTAATAAAAGTTCGCGGGAAAACGAAAAATCTACATCAAGTAAGACAAAGGTCCTCTACTTCTCTCTGAGCGCAAAAGCCCCGTAAAGAAGAGGGGGGCCAACACCCGAAGAAAGGAAGGGGACGGGGGACAAGCGGATCAAGGAGGCTTCGGCAGACAGCTGGCCGCGCCTGGATCTAACTTCTCCTTCATCTCTCTCTGTGACCGCACTCGAAGGAAAGGGGAGGCAGGGAACTGAAACAAGATCCGACGGTAGGCCAGCTTAAGGGAGGAAACTGTCTGCTGTGACGGACTTGAATCGTGCCTGTATCTCTCGGTCAATCTCGGTCGTTTCACAGGACCGTCCGGGGACGCTTTGCAGATGGGTAGGGAGCTCTGGAGCTTTCCCGGGGCTAGCTAAATCACAGCCTCCTTGCCTAAATAGGTAGGCTCGAAAAACGGCTCAAGGGGAAAGAAAATGAGGAAAGTTGAAGGGGAGCTTGTCGGTTCATAGGGCGGAGTTTTGCCTCTGGTGGCGAGCCTGACGGGCTCCAATGGAAGGAAAACATATCAGAACGGCGGCAGGGAGGTCGTGGGGGAGGAAGAGGGAGGTCACGTCGTTCACCGCAGGACTAAGGGTGGCAGGAAGCATGTTAACAGGCAGAGTAAGGTTCCGGTATTTCCTGGGGGGCTTAAATCTAAGACAGCGAAAGTCGGTTGGAAAGGCGCGAATGGAGGCTGCTGCACGAGGCAAGCGCATTTCGTGGAGGGAGGTGGGTTGTTGTACGAAACGAACTGGCGAAAGGACAACGGGGGGACGTGTCCAGGAGGGGGGGAGACAGTCAAACCAGCCTGAGACGAGGGGGGGGGAGAACACTAACTGTGTTGCCGCAGGGCAACTGAGGTCCCTCCCTCACTTCAAAGGGCCCCATCATTTGAAAAGGGGAACTCACTGGCGGACGCGGAATGACGGTAGAGTCGATCTGTTCCTCCCTCACCACGGTATGTGCGGCCGTACTTGCGGTCGACAGGTAGCGGGAAGGGGGTTGATGAAAATTGGCATGAATATCCGTTCCTATAAAAACAGGCCGGGGTCCCGAAAAGGACCCCAGAACTGTCCAGAGAACGGAATGAGAGGTAAACCTAGCTGGGACGCTCAAAAGACGCGACAAAAAAAAGGATCGGAGGAGACTACCAGTAGAGAAAAACTCAGAGAGGAGAGCGAGCACAAAATACAAAACGAACGCCACCCCCGGGGAAAAAAACAAAGGCTTAAGGGAAGGTGGGGCCGCTTCTGAAAGCTCATCTTGGGCTGACAGGGGTTTTAATGGAAACCAGAAGTATTTAACCGAAAGGGGTTGGAAAGGAGAAAAAGCCACTAACATGACTCAGACCAGCGCCCACTTTTAAAAGGAGGACTGACGGGAAAGAGAAAAAAAGTTTGGATCCCGCGGACGCAGTACTTCAATCTCTCGTACCTTTAGGTCAAATCGGGTAAAATAAAGTAACCCCGGGACAGGAAGCAGGCAAATGGAAGAAAGCCCCCCGCAATGCACGAAAACGCTACTACCCGCAGCGGTCCAAAACGAAGACCGGCGAAGAAGAGTCGGGAGCCTCGTAGAAGAAGGGGGGTAGGGGCGGGGAAAGGGGGAACGACGGGGTAACCTGACTTCGGACTAATCAACCCTCCTGAGAAAAGTTGCAACTGTTCAGCAGGTTAGGGCGGGCAAGAAAGGGCCTATACGGAATAGAGGTAGAAGAGAAGCAGATGGCGGGGGGGGGGAGAGGGACTATGCAGGGACCAGGCGTCTAGGACTACTATTTCCTTTCTGATCATTCGGCTCGAGCCGGCTCTCGGACCAAAACAAAGCTGGGGGAGAGAGAATCGGTGGGGCACTAGAGGGGGCAGACCCCATCGTTCTATAACCGACGCTCGTGGCAAATGCAAAAGATCTTCAACAGATGAAAGAGAGTAGGCAACTCGAAAGAGGACGGCGAGAAAGCCGATTGAGGGTGGGGGAGAGGGAGAAAGGGGAGAAAAATTACCCATAGACAGCTGGCTCATAGCAGCTCGCTACTCGGACGACCTCGACCGCCTCTACCTATAAAACTTCAAAAAGAGGTGGCGGAACTAACGATCGGCGCGCCAAAGGAACCGCTTCGGGGGGGGAGGGGAGCAGAGAGTCCGGACGATCGACGGCCAGTCCTACGCGGGCGTCATTAAAAAAAAAAAATAAAGGAAAAAACAACTAGACAACGCCAGTGGAAGGCATCTGGGACGTCAGGGGAGGAGGGGGAAAAAGGTTGTACCTCTACAGGCAACCGGCACACTTTCCGACCCTATATCATATCGACCGGTTTAAAAAGAATCACGAGATGGGAAGCTGCCGGGATCAGGCTGCAGATCGTGCGCCAGAAATCTCAGGGCCAAGGAGGGGAGAGTGACTCGCGGAGGGCGTGGTCCATGTTCCTACGGTCGTCTACCTTCCACACAGCGGGCAGCTGGGGACACGTAGAAGTGGGATCAAACAAAGGAAGCAGTCCAGAATGAAAGGGCTGCGAAGGGGGGGGAAGAGGCAGGGAGTGTGCACTCCGCTCTCAAAAATGAGCGACATCTGATTCCATTTCCCAACCGTCCTTCGCCATGAGCGAAAGGATAAAGCGAAAAAAGACGGAAGGGGAGCGGTGGAGTTGGTGGCGGAAACCGAGGGGTGGCGGGCACTCTAAATCGGTGTTCTAGGAAAGGGGCCCCCATCGAACTCCGAAAAAGGATTGGGGCCCGGAGCTCGGGCACGCCCAGACTGAACGGTGTCAGCGCGCAGTAAGGGGGGTCGGATTCAGAACAGGCAGCGTCGTATATTCCCAATTATCTCACTGTAATGTGTCACTAACGCAAGAGGGCAAGGGGAAGGAAACACGGAAAAAGTGGTGATGTGGATAGAAGCTACTAGAAAAAAAGTCTAAAGGGGCGAATCTTCCCCAGAGGCGGCTCTAATAAACGAATCTTGTCTAACTCGAATCCTGGACAGAACCAAGCCAAGAAATTGCTTGTAGACCTCGCGCAAGGACCGGCGGAAAATGATGGGGGCGAAAAATCGCTTTCAGGAAGTAACACAGAGTAAAACACGAGCGCCGCCACTGTGCAATTCTCATCAGCAAACTCGAAGGCGAGGAAGAAGGCGTAAGAAAGAAATGGGCACGGGCAGGAAGATAAGGAAGGCAGAACAGTTGCATTTGAAACGCCAAAAAGAAGGAAGACAACAAAAAACAAGGCGCATGACTATGCAGGCGAGCGTACATATCCATCATCTAGCCACTGACAAAGCGACAGAACGGAGCACAAAAACCCAAGGTCGAGGACGACTAGGAAGCGCTGGGAAGAGAGAGAACATAAGCCGAGCGCAACGGCTGTTAAACAAACCCTCTCATTCTGTTAGCCCAACCGCTCAAAGAAAAGAACAGAAAAAGGACGTAAAAGAACCGACCGATTGGTGAACGGGGGAGCACTCAGGGGAAGCAAAAAGGACACAAATTTCAAACTAAGGTTGGAAAAAACAAAAACTGCAGCTCAGGGGGGGGGAGGGAAAAAAGAACTGGGAGAGAAATTAGAAGAACGTAGAAAGAGGGGGGGGGTGAATGTTAAATCAGCCCCTACTTCAAATTTTTATTTCTTCAGGCCAGAGCGCTGCATGAAAAACTAAACGAGGAAGTGGGCGCTGTGAGAAGAGAATAGGAGTACTGGAGACGCACCGAGGAGGGGTGTGGGAGTTAGTAAGACTTGGGGGAATTATTGGCAATCAGCCGTCAGAGACTCTAGCTCATCTCCCGGCATTAAGATACAAGGGGGTCGGAAAAAAACAGGGGTCTAGGCGTCGCCTGGGAGTGAGCAAGGAGTCGGGACGGGGGAAAGCGGCACCGGAACGATGCAGGCCACCGTCCGGCCTTTGAATCTAAGGGCCGACGAACGGGAAAAAAAAGGACCACGGGAATTCAAGGCCTCAGAAGGAGAGGAGTCGCGTCAAAACGAGGCTAAGGGAAAAAGGCGATAGCCTGGAGATCAAGTAAACTGTTCGCGCTCGACATTAATTCTAATCAGAAGGCTACCTTGAATGTACCAGAGAAGAAAAGGGGTGTTCAGTTTCGGTCCGTCCTCCGTGACGGCCAGAGGGGGAAAAACGCGCAGGATGGTGTAAGAACGAGGGGAGGAAGAGTCCGGGGCTGGTAATCTGACTCTTGCACAGCTCCAGGAGATCGGTCTACCTCAAATCATTTTGACACAGGCTCTCCACAACACGGAGGGGAAAGAAGGTCTCACAGAGGGGTAGCAGAGGGGGAAGGGATCCAGTGGGAACCGCGAGCCACTCGAAAACGAAAAAGGAAAATTCGGGACACTAAGTTCACACGGGATCAAGGAGTCGGCAAGAAGACTTTCTTCGGTTCGGCACCGAACAAGGGGGTAATTTAGAATGGGAAGAGAAAAAGAAGGGAAGACAAAGAGGTTAGATCTTAGCAAAACGGTCTAGCTCAAGAAAACCTGGTCTGGAATGACTAACAAGAGATAAAACCATCTGTCATCGAACTCTATGTTGGCCGGAGAATGAACCCGGGGGGAGAAAAACCGTAACAGTTAGGGGGCACAATCCGGCTTGTCTTAACTACTCTTCAAAATCAGGTTGGTCGACGGGTGCAATCAACTCAAGGATAAGATGAACCGGGGAGGTGAAAAGACGAAAGGAAAGACGAGACATTATCGGGGACTGGACCTTTCGCTGCAGCGTCGCCTACGCGGAAAGTCCTCCTTACACGGGTTTTGCACTAAATGCCGCCCCGAAAAACTGTGGAGGCTTAGCCCGTGGGCAGTCTGCCGAACATGAGTCGCCAAGGGAGAGGAGATAATGATAAGCCTCTGCAGCTGCACCGACTTAGCGGCCTCTCACCTTCAAACCAATGTAGGACCGGAGGGCCGAAAATTCAGGGGGAGTTCTGCACCTTCAGGGAGGGAACTCAGCTGTCCCCTTTTCAGAATAAAAGGGGGCCGAAAAACAATCGAAGTAGGGGCAGCGGCGGGGGTAAACAAAGGGCACAGGTTCCGTTAATGCCGCATAGCATAGGGGGGGGGGAGACGTGGTCTCTGGGAAATTAGAGACATGCGTTCTGCTGCCATCCTGATGGTCACTTCGATAGCAGGGGTTGTTGAGTTGCCAGAAGGAAGAAGTAAGCTAAGACTAGGTGAATCGTTGGATCGAGGAGTTTGGGTTCGCGTTCCTGGCTAGAATTCGGCTCAAAGGAAGGCAAAAAGCAGAGGAGATCGGAAGGGAAAGGAGGTCTTGTCTTCAGAGGTGGGGGGCATTTAAAAGGTTCCTGGGAGCCGCCTACACTGCTAGGGTTCTTCTGGTCGATTGGGCTGCCTGCAAGAGGGAAAAATAATACGTTGCCCATGGTAGGGACCGCTGATGGACCAAGGAAAGCCTGCGGCGCAAGGGGTTTGTGTAAACTCTAAAACTTAAAAAGGGTCCTCGCATCTGTTCGCCGCCGTCACGGCAGCAAGAACATATTGAAGACATCAAAGCCTTTGGAAGATGACTCGCAGGAAAGTCTTGTTCGCCCGGCAAACGCCAGGACTCCTTTGAAACTCATGGGGGGCGAAAGGACGAGAACGAAAGAGAAAAAAACTCAACACCACGTGGGGAGGGAAGGCAAATAAGTTGAGTAAGAAGGGGAGGAAATGGAAAGTTGTGGAAGAAGCTCTGCAAAAGGAACCACCTACTAGTACGTTACAAGAACTTGCACGAGAGACAAACGGGCTCGCAGCGGAGCCTTCGCGTAAGATACGCCATTTGCTATACTCACCTATCACGCGAGCTATCATCAAAGGTGGAATCCAACTACGCACAGCGACCCAGGATCTGGACAAAATCGAGGGGCGGAGTCTAATTCTGGACTCAGATAGGACAAGCTTTTTTGGGGGAAAATATGAAGGAGGTCGTTTGTATTTACGTCCTCGCACCTCCCTCTCACCACCCTTCAGTGAAAAACTCGAGGGAATGATTTTTGGGTGGAAACAACTAATGTCATTAAAAAGGGGAATCTCTGGGGCAAAGAGTAGGTTGTATACTTAGCCCCCAATCAAGGAAAACCAAAGGAGTTCCGGCATTAGAGAACTGAAGGACCGACGTTACCGCTAGGCCACGATCTCATCCTATCCCATCCGGTCCGAAGGAACAACCTGCGGGAGAAGGGATATACCTGCGCTAGCGGCCGAGAACACGCGCTTTGCCTCGTCTGTACTGTCTACTGGAAGTTAGACGCTAGACGAAGAGGACTCAGGGGGCACCTGGCGTTGCGAGAAAATTCGTTACGGCCCCGTACAGCGACATGGCCAAGGTGGAAAGACGTCGGATAAAAAGGCGATGAAGCGGAGGCGGGGGGCGATGAACCACGGTCAGGAACGTCGGGCGAGTGAAAAATATTCACAATTCACAAGACGCGACTCACTCAAGAAGAAGATTGAGGCAGATTAGGGGGGAAATACGTTTGAGTCGAAAAATCGCTAATTATTCTAAAAGCTCGAGAGGGCATATACTGGGAGAGAAAAACAAAAAGGGAGAAAAAGAAAAAGAGGGCCGCAAACAAGGAGACTGACGTGCATCCGCTCGAGCGTTCGAGAATGAAAAAATCAGATCGGACTAGTCAGAGCGGCGACGGCGAGACAAACGCTCATCGGCCGGTCCGCCTCCCGACTGCGTAATAACCGTGGATGACCGACCAAGCCTCCCAGAAGAACTGTGACGGGGATTAGAGACTAAATGGGGGAAAAAGTCAGGGGGAAACGTCTCGGACAGCGGACGCGCCTTCACTAAACTTCTCTCCAAGGCCAAGGGATAAGCGGAGGGAGAAGGAGAAAGTCAATGCAAAACGGGATTGAGTGGCCGTGTAGAGAACAGGATTAAAAGGAATTCAGAAGGGGGGGACCTATCTAGGTAATTCAGCCGTTTCCTGACGGCGCCGCCTTAACCTTAGGGGGGCTAAGGCTGGGTGATAGCAAGATCTCTTAGGGGCACTGCAACTGGTCCCAAAATTCGGAAAGCGCGGGGGCCATGAAAAAGCTGAGAGTGGAGAGAACAGACGGACGCTCGGAATCGGTGGGTTTCTCAAACACTCATCGTCGTCACCGGTGCTAGGAAGAGCATGTTTGTCTCAAAATAACAAACCACAAAAGAAACAACCCAAACCCCCACACGCAATCGGTAGGTGGAATCTGCAAACTTTAAACGACAGGGAGGCAACAGACCGCGAGAAAACGACCAAAAGACGAGAAGGGGGAAGTGGCGGGCGGGTGAACCTCTGTCTGAGGGGAAGAGGGGGAAGAATCAGGGGGGGGGCGTTACGTGGGGCTCACGCTACTTCTTCTCCAGTCGAAAGGAGTTAATGAGGGCACGAAGCGCGGAAAGTAGGGGGAAGTCATCGTTGTGGAGAGAAGAAGGAGCAGTCAGTCGGCCAAGTATTCTTCAAATTGGGTGAAGAAAGGGGGGGGGAAAGCATCATGGCTAAAAGGCCGGCCAGCATCGTACTTAGTTTCTAGAAAAAACGAGGGTCGACACGGCGAAGAAAGAAGTATAAATCAGAAGAAGGCGGGAGGAGCCAGACCGCCGTGACGTTCAGAACCGCCAGGAGGACAGGGGAGTTAAGTACTCCACAGGTCGACGTAGTACGGCGGCGACTAACTGGGAATAAGCCCGACCGCGACGCTAACAGACAAACGCGGAGGCGGGAATGCATCGCACATACGAGGAAAGGGGGGATAAAAAGGGGGGCAACGGCGAACCAAAGAAAGAAGAAAGCTGCACAAAAAGCCGAATCAGCCGTTCCGTCCCGTCGCAAGGGAAACGAAGACCATACTAGTCAGACAAAACTACCATTAGAAAGAACGACAGAAGTCCATAATCGAAAGGGGCAGTGAAGCGAACAACTCCGCCGATCACGGGAAACGAACCGCAATATCGATTAAATGCAACTTTATGATTATCAAACTAAGAGGACGGAAGAAAAAAAAAAAACGTCGAGAGGGGGGAGATGGCTCCTTTAGGAGTTGAGAGACCGGGGTGAAAAGTCAAGATGAAGAACGTATACAAAAGGTGTGCCTCTTTTACCGCTCAAAGCGGCGAGCAAAGAAAAATGCAACAGAGCGGTCATTCAGGGCCCAAAGCAGCACTAAAGAGCTGAGACCACAGAGGCTTGGGTTAGGCACTGCCCCGCCGAGGCGATTTGGTTTCTCATCTTCGATCTCGTGGGCAGGCGCACAGACTAAAAAAAGGCGGGCGAAGTTTGTGACTGGCCGCAAAGAAAAAAAAAGATAGGGGATCCGCTAGACCGTACGCGTCAGGGACGCGCAGACGGGGAAGAGGGTCGGAGGGCGTCATATCTCGTACGAGCGAATCACGGCACGGCGCTACTTGGTCAAAGACCGGCGGGTCGTAAGGAAAAATCGAGCGAGGGGGGGGATTCTGACAGGACCCTCGATCTATTCCGACAGAAGGGGAAGCATGGCAAGAGAGAGACCGTCTAACGCCGTGGGGCCAAAGTAAACACGGTTAGCTGAAACGCGGCTGACGCGGCAAGAAGAGACAACAAAGGGGGATGGAAAGAGGCGAGATCCTCAGTCGAAATTCAAGGGTGAGTGAGCACTCGCGCGCAATGGCGAGAAAATCGGGCGACGCGCTGTTCTCTTTGAGCGCCGAAGACAACGGGTGCATGCAACAAAAGTCTCAAAGGGGGGGAAAGCGCAGGGCAAGTTGACGGCGTGTCAAACAGTGGGCAGGGAAGAGGGTAGACTGGAACACGGGAGACCAAATATCTGAGGCCTCACCCAGGAGGGGGGGGAAACTAATCTAAACACAAACAACAAAGGAAGAAAGGGGGGGGGGAAAGAGAGGAGATGTAAAAAACAGGGCCGGGGGGCTGAGAAAGGAGAGGGAAAACCTGCAAGAACCTAACGTACTGCGTACACGCCGCTTAACAACAAAAAAACCGGGAAAAGTAAGAAAGGGGGAACCGAAGAACGGGGAGGGGGGGGGGGAGGTAGGCCAAACCAAGGGTGTCCTTCTCCGAGAATGTTCAAAGTGCGTTCGCGTCACTCCCTACTTTAGCTTATGAGCGGTCGAGCGCGAACGTACCGGTACGGGGAAAAACTCAAATAGGAGCATCGCCAGCGGGGTCAAGAAGCGAGGTGTGGGGGCGCGATAGGGGGCAGCAGACGGCGTACGGCAGGCTGGCCCAGCGAGCGGGTCTCCGTGCGGGCTCTTCGGCAAGGGAGGCGGGGGCCTGCAAAGACTAGAAGGACCGGAGTCACGGCAGGAGGGGACTAGACCGAAACACTGTCGACTAAAACGACACCTGTCGAGGAAAAATCAGCGGACTTGGGGTGGGACGAGCGACTCGCCACGCGAATTAACTCCCGCACTATGGTGATCAAAGGTAAGACGACTGAAGGGAAGAAGGAGCGGCCCGTAGGTCGTCTTCAGACGTCAAACAGGGGGGGGGGGGGAGGGGACAAGTTTATTCTCAGGCCTGGGCACGAATCTTCTCGATGAAACTTACACAATCGCCTGCGCTGGGCCGGCTTAAAACTAAAACGAGGTCGGAGCAACTGGAGAGGGGGAGGAACTGTCTTAGGGCTGGAGCCATTGTGGACCTGGGGAAGCGCCAACTGAGACAAAGAATCAGGCAAATGGAGGCACCAGGGCCGTTACGGAAGGGGGGAAGAATATTTCGGGGTAGTCGGTGGGCGGCTTTCGCTCGCACCTTCTCCTACTGGGTCAAGACACAGCCAACCTGAAAAAGACTAGATGATGGGGGGGGAGGTCGGGAGGGAGCTGGCAGAAGAGGCAGCTGAAAGAGGGGGGAGAGGGGGGGATGGGGGAGGTGGGGGAGGGCTCATGCGGAGTTGTTGTCACTGCCTTTTCCGTGCTCTTCGGGAGCTGCCTACCTGCAGGGAAAATCAGGGAGTGGTACGTGGGAAAGGAAGACGAAGAACCTTCCACTGGCAAAAGGGGGGAAAGCATAAGGAAGTTCGGCGTAAAGTTGTCTGTCTTCATGTGCGAAGACGGCTCGGGGCCAGGTTAAAGAGCACATGAGGGCTGAAGAAAAGGCACAAAGAAGGCGGCGCCTCGTGGTTGTGGGACGAAGACCGGTCAATCGCTCTGCAGAGCGGGGGGAGGGACCGCCGGACTGACAACGCACAGTAGACAGGTGGTTCCGTCTTGCTGCGTTGCTCGCCCGTCACGTTCGACCACAGAGAAGCCGCCTCCGCAGGAGAAGCTCAGGCCGGGGGGGGGGGGGGAGGGAAGGAGTACTTAACCTCACCACTGGTCTGGGAGTGCGACCTTTCCATAAAGCTGGTCCCGCTGAAAGGGATGAGTGAAAGCTAAAGCTTGGATCAGAAAACAAGGTAGAAACCTAAACCGAAAAAAAAAAGACTCAAGAGAGGGTAAAGGGTCCCTCTTGCTTAAGACGATCTGCAATTCGAACTGCCATGCTGATGAGAAGAATGGGAATAAAAAGTAGATCTTCTATCAACTCAAATCAAAAGATGGGAGAAGCCGATACATCGACTGTACTGAGAAAAAGTGAACGCTCTAAGTCTCTCAGAAGGGTCATTTGAAGGGAAGCATATATTAAACTCGGTAGGGGAAGGAGGAAGAACTGAAAGGCTCTGACCACGAGACTGGGGAAAAAATACGGGGACAGTTTGGTGAGAACGCAAACCTCTCCTTCATTGCCCTCGCTGCATTACCATTAGTTGAAAAAAAGAAGAGTCTGGTATAAACACCGAAGAACGCAGGAAATAGAGCGGGGGGGGGGGCCCGGCAGGGGGGACGCCCTACTGCGTCTGAGCAACATCCAAAAATCGCCCTAGAACTGAATCAAGCAGAACGCTCGGGAGAACCGGTCAGAAAGGAAGGCGAGGTCGTCAAGAGTCAGAACTCAATGGCCAAGTACTTACGGTCACGTCCCCGTGAGCCCGTGAAGTCACGACAAGGAGCCGAAGAACTTGCTTTTCGAAGAACCGTCATCGCCGGCCGAGCCTTTCAATACGTCCTGAGCTGAGCGAAGAGGCTAAGGAGTACTGCAAAAAAAAGGAGAGGACTCGAGGCTAAAGGCGGAAGGAGGGGTCGACGCAGACATCTCTATTTTCAAAAACACGGATCAAGACTCAAAAGAGGGGTCTCAGATTTAGATCGCCCACGGGGGGGGAAGATCGAAGGAACGATCCACAGGGGGGGGGGGGGGGTGGGTGGAAAGGTGTTACAGATCGAGACTCAACCACAATGAGGAGAAAGGCAAAGCTACGAGATAGGCGCAATAGAGGTCGGAGAACCGGGGATGACCCAAATCATCTGGTGGGGAGGGCTAGGGACTGTCTATGTCGAGGCCGAACGAAAAACCGGAAAAAAAATAGGGCTGCCGAAAAAGCAGTGGACAAAAGATAGGGCGCGCCCCCGACAGAAGGAGGAATGACTAAAATCTAGTTCTTCCACGGAAAAATGAAAGCGGGCCGGCCACGAAGAAGCACTGCCTGCAAGGGGGACCGACGGCGACGGAAAAAGTCGCGAGTGAGGAGGTGACGTCCGCGGCCCCTTACGTCTACGATCTACTCACCTTCAAAGAAAAGGCAATGCTGGAGGAGATTCCGGTACTCCAGGGAGCGGAAGTCTATCGGGAGCCAGATCGGGGAGGGGGTGATCCCATTCTGATAGCTAGCAGCGGATTTTTTTGAAAAACCTTTGAAGAATGCGATTACCATAAACTAAGGTACAGCGAAAACCCTTACGTCAGGAAGCGGAGGTTCTGAAAAAAAAAAGTCGCAGAAGTCAAGTCGGAAAAAGGACGGGTAAAGGGGGCAGGTTAGCTCAGTCCACGCCCCGGGCGATCATCAGAAGTCGGAAATTAAACACTGACGAGCAAAAGGAGCCGGGCCGTGCAAGGAGAGCCTAAAGGGGGGAGGGGGCAGTTAGGGGAGAACAGCCTTTAAGTTCTCTCCTCTAGATCTGGGGCGGTATACAATTGTCAAAAAAGAGAAAAAAAAACGAAAGACCAGGGCGTCGCAGTAAAGAGAGGCGAACAGGACTGCACAGTTCAAGGGGGCGGCAGCGGGAGGTCTTCTCTTTTCGGCGACATGCCGCGTCCAGCGGCCCAGGATAAAAAGCCCGTTGAAGAAGACGGCACCTACAGTTAAAGCCGGAACAGCACAGAAAACATGAAGGGCTCGGCACATCGACTAGTACGCACGGCGAGACGTCACAGCGGATGCGGCTGAGCAGAAGCGCGCAGCAACAGCCTGACGATGAGCCAAAAACAGAGGGGCAACAGACTGTCTCAAAGAAAGCGCAAGAGGAGGAAGGCAGTGGAAACGCACCGGAGGTCGTGCCAGGACCGCGGAGACAAACACTATCTATCCCCGCTTTTAATTAGTCGAAAAAAGAGGGACAGGCAAGAGGGGGGCGGACCTAGAGGCAGCCTACAGAGGAACAAGCCAAGGGGGGAAAAGGAATGGAAGGCCGGGTTACCCCAACCGCCGGGACTGAGACCAGAACTATTCAGAACAAACCTGACCCAAATGCATGTAGCAGTCGCATCATCCAGAGCAAAATCGCCCCTGAAAAGTCAGCGAACAACCCCTCGAAGTAAACTAAAAAAAATACCAACACGCGGTGTCATCACGCTGATTCATCTCTCAGTAACTACGAAACCGAGAAAGAGGCTGGGCTACCGAGAAGAAGGTGAGCGCCAGATACGAAAGAGATCGGGGGAAAAATAACTTAAAGTCCCACAATTGGGTAGGGGCACGGCTCTCCGAGAGAAACTGGCGAGAAATAGCAAACATAGCGTTGGAAGCACAAGGGGGGAGTTACTAAAACTCTATCTTTCGGCCCAGCCATCTCAAAAGCGGGGAAATTGCAGGCCAACAAGGGAAGAGTGTCTCAAAGGGAGTCGAGGGGGAGGGGGGGAAAGACGCACGAGACAAGCATGTTCGAATATAAAAGAGGATGATAGACTCTCGAGGGGCACAGATGACTTACGGCAGTGTGCCAATCCTTTTACTTCTTCTTCCGATCGCGAGAAAATATCCAAAGAGGGGAACCTTCACTTAAGACTGGAGAGTCAGGGAGGGAAAAGGGGACTTCGGGTAGTTTCCCCGTCGTCGCTCACGGGGATCTAACGTATCGAAACTGGGAGAGCTGCAAACAAGCCATTGGCCGAGAGCGGGAAGGAGACAGAAAAGCGGGGTCAAAAGCAACGGTTACGGGGGGGAGAAGACCTCGGGGATGCGGGGAACTCTCGGACCTGGATTTGACATCTCTCTCTCTTCAGCGTAGTTCCGGGTCAGCTGGCCGGCGAGTGCAAAAGCGAAGTCGGGCATAGATAGCGTATAGGAAGGGGGGGACAAACGTGGTTAGGGGGGGGGGTCCGCCAAAGTAGCGGGCAAGAACGTTTTGAGTCAAACGCACAGGCCTGTCTCATTTGCGCAGCTCAAACACATGTCTTCATCCACTCCAGGGAAGGGGAAGCAAAAGATATCAACAACAGATTAAAAAAGTAGATATTTGGAAAAGGGTGAGGAAGGCAGGACTTCCAGGGAGTCAGCCCAACAACATAAAAACTCACTGTCTGCTACACAAGTCTTACCCCGAGAAAAAAGATCGGAAGCTGAAGTACGGCGGGGGGAGATGAAAATGCACAACGGCGCTGCACCGCTCGGAAACTTCATCCCTGGTAGCTTCTCATGCCCGGTAAGACGACGAAAGAAAAAACAGGTACTCTCACGAGGTCAGGAAAACGGGGTCAATCTCAGGAAGGGTGATCAGAACTGCCGAGGGCTTACTCGGACCGTGGTTGGGGGGGAACAAAAAAAACAAAGCTATCTGGTGACTTGAGCTCTAGGAAAAAAGGACGGTGGCCGTTAATAGGAGAGAAGGGGACAAAAAAACAGGCAAAAAGGCTCGACCCCGGTCGACAACGACGAAAGGTAAAGACACTTCAGAACGTGCCGTCAGAAAAAGGAGCTAGGGGAAAGACCTAGAAAAGGAATTAAAAACGGATTGGGGGGGGAAAAAAGGCCGCATCAGGGAATTAAGCCGCGGAGACTATCTTATGATGAGAAAGCGAAAAGTGGGAAAGGCGTCTGCGGCCTGCAAATCGCGCAGAGGAAGCTCAAAAAGGAGCCGTGAGCGTGGCCTGATCAAAAATTCCGAGTGTCGAAGGAGCAAGTCTCTTTCGGAACCGGGCGGACTGAACGCCCGCGTGAAAGAGCGGATGAGAGAGGGGGCGGCGGAGCACAGAGAAAGGGGGCCGTGACGGTTGGTGCCTCGTTGGATCGAGCTCTTGTAACGGGACAATGCGCTCTAACAGACTCCCGCGGTCGAACAGCGAATGGAAAGCAGGAAGGAGGGAGGTACCGTTAGAGCGTGCCTCAGATGGGGAGGAGCTGAAGCGAGGGGATCGGTAGGGGGACGCTGGGACTTTACTCGCGGCGGATGTGTAACGCTGCCGTGTATGGGGGGCGCGAACCGCGGCCGAAAAAGACAGGGAAAATGCGAAGGACTGGGTCGTGGGGACCTCGTAACTAGTTTTACACCGTCCCTTGGACGGAAGGTTTAGAGAGGGAAGGGAAAGCAACGAGAGTGGAGAACAGCTGCCGGAAAAGGCGCGAGGGGGTTCACCTGTCGCGCGCCTGCTGGTGAATGAACTGCACAATCTCCAAATTAGCGCTCTAGTGGTGGTTGGGGCCGCGAAGGTCAAGGGAGACGGGAGGACGAGGGTTGCATGCAGCCGTCGCCTGGAGGAGAAAAAACAAATCCTGTTGAATTGCTCGAAGTCAACGTCGGGGGAGGTTCAAGCCGCGGGAACTGACGATCCGCTCCGGGGCGGAGACGCAGGAAAAGTTCGGGAGAGAGGAACATCAAAAAAAGGGTAGTTCGGGGCAGAGCTTAGGCCGGCTAGAAAACGCCGCCGGGGGAGGAAAAGGAAAATGTTAAAATACTGGCCGCGACTAACACTCAGGGTCCATTAAAACCGCAACTACGTACAGAACTCCTCAAGCAAGTTAGGTGCCCCCTCATGGCAAGGATCGCACGAGGAGACGCAGGGGTAGACCCAGGTAACTAAGAAAAAACAAAAACGCTCGGGAAAGTCAGAGCCCGGGAGGTTTCCAAGACAAAAATGATAAACGCAGGAGGCTCTAGACTGCCTAGGCGAAGGGTGCGGGGCAAGAGGATTTCAAAAGGACATCGATGGGGAAAAAACGGGGGGGGATGAGGGAAGGAACCAAATGACTCTGAAGGAGGAACGGGGGAGGGAGGACTTACTGTACTTAAGTTTGGTGGACCTCCGCGGACGGCAGGGAAGTTGAGAAAGGAGAGCTCTGGGTTCGCCTTGGAAAGGGCGTCGAACATGGACCCAAAGAAGGCGGGGGGGGGGGAGAGGGAAAGGGGGGGAAAAAGGCAACCTACCGCTTGCGCCCTATGCCATGAGCCAAGGAGCAAGGAACTTTCCGCGATGCAAGGAGAAGCGGGGGA
>Ga0179591_1262280_pt1 | contig 25851 bp, 28 predicted proteins | sample CZOMad2_1_08_16f_FD_182891 | JGI IMG/M metagenome (GOLD analysis project Ga0179591, IMG submission 182891) | Vadose zone soil fungal communities from Angelo Coast Range Reserve, California, USA - CZOMad2_1_08_16fungal (PacBio error correction) | ecosystem: Environmental > Terrestrial > Soil >...
AAAAATTAGATTCGGTCGGGGGGGTCAATGCCGAAAGCTGGGAAAGAGAGCTACAGATACTAGGACCCGCACCGGGGGGGAACTCTAAAGTATAAGGGGTGAAGTCATTTGTGGTCGGGGAGCCGAGAAAGGAAAAGCCGCGTAAGCAGGGAGCCGATTGGCGGGTTGTCGGTCTAAAAGGGCAAGGTAATAAGACAGATGTGACGGCAATCCAAACGCGACAACCATTCGAGTAGGCTGCGCAGTGGCGGGCCGAGGGCCGCGTTAACCAAACAACCGACAGGTTGTAGTCGTCGGGGAAAGTGCATATTGGGAACGGAAACTGGAAAGAAGATAGAGACTGTACCAAGGACAGAAATAAAAACTAAAACATGAGAGAGCCGAGGTATGTGGACAGAATATGGTACCGCGACGAAAAATTCACGAGCAAAGAGAGTTTGAGCACTGGCTCTTTTCAATAGGGAAGGTGAAAAAAAAGGGCAAAATGGCATGAATTACCGTCACCTAGTAACGAGGGGGAGAAAAGAAAAAAAAATGTGTATCCGAGGCCCGACCGCGGGCAGTCTCGAAGAGGCAAGTTAGACTGCAAGAGAAAAAGGAGCGGAATTGAACCAAAAAAGAAGTGTTGCGAACCGACCCGTTCTTGTGGATCGGCATGAGGACCCAAAATCACCTTTTTTAAGAGGACGGAACGACAAGGACTAAGCCCAAAGAAAAAGAAACCGGGTGGTAAACCGCCCGGTCGTAAGGGGCAAGAAGGGGATACGCCAGCAGAACGACGGACAAACGTCCCCCCAACCTCTCAGGGCTATACAGTTATCAAGGCTTGCCTACGCAGGTTAGGGAACTCAAAAAAGGCGGCAAAGAGAGGATATTATGCCCAGGGAAATTTGTTTAAAAAAAGACCAAATTGAGATGTTGGGCCACGGGGTATAATTGTAACAGTGAGCCAGGTCATACAATAAGGCAATTAATGGTACAGAGAGGTGGGATACATCACGCTTTTTTCTACCAAGGACGGGTGCGAAATCATCCCTGCGATATAGAAAAAGCTCTATCGGAAAAAATTCAGTACGACATTGAGAGAAACTTCAAAAGATAAAAATTGGGCGGGGGGCGGTAAAAAAAAAGATAAGGAAAGGCCAACAGAGCTCATGCGCGGGAAAACCCGGGAAATTCGGGAGTTAAAAGGAAAGAAATCGGGGAAAAAAAGAGATAAAGATTCGACAACCAAGACAGAGATTTTCAGATCTGTTCGAGGAAACGGAGGAAGTCGGCTTGGGGCGGGAAACTAACGATACGGCAAAACCCAAGAAGTCCGAATTCTATTGACGAAATAACGCAATGGAAACCAAACGAATGTTCCGAAGTCCGCATGTGGTCAGGTTCTTAGGGGGGTGCAAGTGGCAGGGGAGAACAGGGAGGATCAATACGGGGCAGAGCAAGAAGATGAAGATTTACTCAGGCAAACACTCAAGCGGGCGGCGATGGATCAAAGATCAAAGGGAGGCGACACTAGTCCAGCCGTGGGCCAAGCCGAAAGGGGACGAGGTTATCTGCCAACCAACGAAGGGTCAGAGGATTTTCACCGTGTATCGAGAACTGGTACCGTAAGCGTAGACCAAGAAAATTAGAGGGAGAAAAATTGCGGGGATGAAGTCGGAAGGATCGGGAAGGTGAGGGGTGTAAAGATCAGGGTTTCACAAAGTAGGATCCATCAAGGATAATGTGATGCGGGAAGACGGGCAAAAGTCCCGTGCGGGCCTCAGGGGAGGGCAAAAGTTGCCCAAAAAACCAGAGGTCACGCGGCAATTTGGAGAGGGAAACATCACATCTTCATTCGTTTTTGATGATAAACCAAAAAGAGGAGGAGAGAGATCTCCATTTCAATACGAATGAGATGCGGGGAGGAGAAAAAAAAAGTCAACCCCCCTTCACGGGGAAGGGAATGACCTCGGGGGGAATATTGAGTATTTCAGCGGCCGAACGGAAAGATCCAAAGGCGACGAGCGGAAGAAAACAAAGAAGCATTAGCAAGCAACAAGGGGGAAGAAAGGGAACTGACAATGGAAAGAAGAACGTAACTTTCCATTGACTCTCTTCCCTCTCATCTTGCGAATCTGAAGCCTGGAAATAACTGAGAAGTCTACCATTAACTAGAGAGAACAAAAAGTTAAGAACCGAAGACTGGAAATGCGTGTCATATGTTAAAGGGGAAAAGGTCGTCCCTGCGCAACCGGTCCTAGTGTGTGACGAGACGACCACTCGTTTAAAGCGGGAAGTTTACAAATCAGCCGAAGAAATTCCAAAACAAGGGTGGGTCCTGTTCGTAGTAAGGAGGGCAGGCGGTCTTGGCTCTCATCACCATCTCCTAAGAGCGAAAACAAACCCAATGCCACTTGTAAACGAGAAACTTGACATGAAAGCGTACTTATGCATGAAAGAATCAGCCGGCTTGTACCATCGGAGACATCGGGACGGCGCATGAAATGAATGTAGCGGAAAGCGGAGGAGAAGAACACGAGGCCACAATGGGGGAAATGGAAAAAGCCTCGATAGCATTAGGGAGACTATAAGATGGCTGGACGTAGGCTGCAGGGGCGCATTGATAGGCCTTGTAAAGCGAAGGACGTCTGGATGGTCCGAAAATTTACAGCCCGGAACTAAAGAGTTGGCCTTAAAAAAAAGATATTAAACTGGGAAATTTGGGGATGGGGGAGAGTCACGCTTTCCGTTTTCAAACTGGGGAGGTCGCAGGAGTACTTGAGGAGAGAGTTTCTGGCTATCGAGAGATCGAAAGCAGGGGCTGATGCTTGACACGAAAGCCGACAGCGGTGAGGTGTCTCAGAGACTTTCACCCACATTGAAAAGACCGTCCAAAGGCATAGAAAGGGGCAGTCTTCGGACTCACGGGACAATGTAAGCATCTCAAGGCTTGGTCAGGGATTACTGAAATGCAAGGGGAGAGAGAAGTCTTATCACCCAGGCAAAAAGAAAACAGACACGCCGCAACTGAGTTCGGACACGGTTGAATGGGAGGAAGAAGTTGGAGCTTTAGCTACCAGAAAACAATAGGGGACGAAAAAAAATGGCCAGCTTTGCGGGGTCCAGGTTGGGCCGGCCCCGCCGGACGTGGGAGCTAGATAATCCGAACATGTGCGGGGAGATCTGAGTATGAAAAGGCAAAGCAAAAAAATCGGCCAGAGTGGTATCTGGCGAAAATGTGAAATCTCTGACGCCTAGGTGACCTAATAGAGAAAGGCACGATGAGGCAAGGACATTTGAAGAGAACGATGTAAGAGCCCCTTGTGCTGGGGATCCAGATGACCGGTATGACCCTAGGGAGGGACAAAGAAACGGTATGGGATGGGTCGGAAAACCGTGACAAGAATTTCCTGACAGAAAGACCAACTCGCGACCCTTCTTAAACTGGTCTTGAAAGGGTCGGGTGCGGGGGCTTCCTAAAATGCATCCCGCCACACCGAAGGATAGAGAGCAGGCAGTCAGAGCCAGTCGCCACCTCCGCATCTCATCCTAAATTTCAAGTTGTCTTCTTGTCTAATCGAAAAAGATGAACGAATAACGCGCGAAGAAACAAGCAGGACAAGCAGATCAGGCTGATCAAGGCTCTTCCAGTCGGCTAACGAAAGAGTAATGAGTCTTTCAAACTTCAGCCCAGCGTCCCCCGGCAGGTTAGGGGTAGAATCGGCCGTGGAAGCAGGGCTGGCATTCCAAAAGAAGCAGGGAGATCGACTCTCAAAAACAAAGGATAAAGGAGAAGAAAAAATGGAGGGGGACTGGAACTCAATCCTATAACCTAAAAAGGATAGGGGAAAGCGGGGGGAGGAGTTGAAGAAAGGCTTGAAAAGTAAGGATCCGAAAAACCGAAGAGCAAAAAGCGCAAGGGTCAACTTCAGGGTGAAACGTTTGCTCTAGAATTCGTCCATGGATGGGTCCTTGTAATACAATCAAAGACAGGTTCTTATGAAGGTGGTGGGAGGGTGCTCTACCGGGGATTCCACTAGAGCAAACAAGAAGGTTGTTGCTTAGTCGCGGGGAGGAGGCTGTGGTCAGGACGTGACACTTCTCACAAAGGTTCGCAAAAGGTAAAGTAAAGGCTGCAAGGAAAGGGAACAATCCGTACAGGGAAGGCAAGCGTCACCACCTCCGGAATTCAAAACGAAAGGAACGTGGTACTCCGGGAGAGGGCATGTTTTAAGTGAACAGGGACATGAAGGGGCAGACGGAAAAACGAAGTGTACTTCGGGGAAGGTGCGCTAATCCCTAACGAGGGGGACAGTAATCAGGTAGTTCAAGGTAAAAAAAGGGAAGAATTCACCGTGGGTGGGGAAAACCCAAGTCCTCCAATAATTTGTCTGGACCAGTAAACATGATGTATCCCCAAGCACCTTGAGAGGAAAGATCGGGGATCGGAAAGGGGACCTAACAAAAAAGGACAGGAATGGTTTTGGGTCGTCTAGGGCAAGCAAGGGCATATCGTCCGTCCCAACAGACGTGAAAAAAAAGGACATTTCGATAGTGTTAAGGGATCGGAGGAACAGAGGTGTAAGGCGCGCGGCGGTGCTTGAAAAGGAATATGAGTAGAAAGAGAAGGGGATACACCTGACCAAGATGGAGTTCCGGGGCAGGGGTGCAAGTAAAACGAGACCCAGGGGGTCATCTGCTCCGTACGGGCAGGAAGGGGAAGGGGTTGATGGTAAACGGCGCGAGGGAGGACAAAAGAAACTCTTGACCGCAAAGGGGTCAGACAATAAATGGGGGGGGTGGGGGGTGCGGAGCCAGCAAGGAGGATCGAAAAGACTGCCGACGCAGAAAGCCAAACTGACAGAAAGGGAGGGAAAAAACAAAGAAGGGGCATATAAAAGGGGGCCAACCAGATATACAGAAGAGGCCGCTGTCAAAAAGGTCAACGGATAAAAAAAACAAGGGGAAGGACGCTGATCTTTTCAACACGTAAAGCCAGAACAAAGCCATCAGGTCATCGGGCGGGGGAGTGTTCGAGCTGTTCGGAGGGGGGGGGGGTTCCGGACTCCCTATAGAAACGTAATATAAGGTAGTATTGGCAGACGATCAGATTCTCTAACACGATGTTCGAAGGTCCGCAGGTTTAAGGAAGTACGGGGGTAAAAATGCAAGTGTAGCAAGAAGGGCGCGGGCACCTTTCAGAGAAGAAAATCATGCCGAAACAACTAAGGGGATTGGTTAAAGGCGATGCCATCAATCTCGGGGTCGAGCAAAACTATATCCAGTCCCGGTTTCTGGGCACGGGGATGACAGGAATAGTTCAGGGGTGCTGGGAAATGAATTGCAGATCGCGAAAAAGCGAAAAGACCTGAAGAATTCTTCCGGGCAGAAAGAAACGCAAAAGTTTGGAAGTCTGTATATAATCGGAGTAAACTTCTCGCCAGAGGCGGGGAAAAGTAGGATAGATCATCTCATTCGGTGGTTGAATGAAACGTGGCATGAGGTAACTCTCGGCATAGGCAATTACAGAAGCGCGCTGCGGTGTTTCAAGTTGAGATAGGCGAATCGATTCAGGGTAGTTTGCACATGTCTATCGAGGAAACACAGGAAGGAAGGAAGAGATCCATTTCAATAAAAATAGATGGAGTCGAAAAACTTCACCCGCTCGCACGGCTGACCTAGGGATATTTAGGAAAAGGGAGTAAGCCTAACTTCAGAAAGCGGAGAAAATAAGACAAAACAAAAAGAGGAAAGTTAAGGAGCAAAGGACACCGGGGACTCTCAAGCTATTTCCCAAGAAGAGCTCTCTGACCCGCGAAAATTTAGACAGGACGGGCTCAGGCGCCCAGAAGTTGAGAGATGAAGAATCCAGTGCCAAGAAGATGAGAATGCGTGTTTATGGAACTCAATCCGTGGACTTCCGGAGGGGCGTGATGAGGTGTTCGCAGACGAAAAATCCTCTTATTGATGTAAAATCTCTCAAAAGAAGTAAGAAGGGGGGAGTTCCTGTGCGGCGATTGAAGAAAATTGGAAAGTCTGCTGCATCTTCCTAAGGAACTACAAAATGTGTCTCCTTGAGGGAGGACTGATTCATAACAATGTCGATCAAACGCTGACCGGGGGAAAACTCGTCGGGTAAAGGAGGGGGGAGGGCAACGGTGCAAGATCAAAAAAAGTATCGAGGTCAGCCGACGACTAAGGAAAAGAAGGCTGACATGGTCTTGGGGCTGTCGCAAACATGAAGGAGGGACTAATTTCAGAAAGTTTCCGTCAATGAGCCGGGAACTTTTGTAAACAGAACGAACGAGAAAGGGGGGTCGGGAATTCATTGAAGTTGGGTTAAAAAAAGACAAACCACGGCTTCCGGACTTTTAGGAAAGGTGACGGAGCGGGATGCTTTTGGAAGTAGATTAATTTCTCGAAGAACCTGGAGGAGTGAGGGAGGAGTGACCGCACCAGCAGGAAACAAAAACAAAAACAAAATGGCGTGTCTTTTGAAAGCAGTTCACAATCCTTCACATTGGGACCACCGTCACGTTGCTCAAAGAGGGGGACCCGTAGTCGAAATCTCAGCAAAGGCAAAAAAGCAAGAAGGGGGGGGGGAAGAATTTCGTCAGGACCTGCAGTGAAAGAAGAGCAAAAAAAAGAAATGCAGGAAGAACCGCAAGAGGCCCGAAAAAAACGACTCGGGCCCGGGAACCGGGGGATAATGCGACATGTTGGTTTAGCGGAGGCGGAAAATAAAATCCCAGGGAGGGGACGAAAAAATAGGGCCTTGCCAAAACGTTGAAGTTGGGGCGAAGAAGGAGTGACGGGAAAAAAATAAGAGAAGAGTGGGGTCTCGATAAGGGGAAAAAGACAAGCACAACGCATACGTTGTCTTTCGGGCAAAGATCTCGAATGTGGACTTCGATATTGATAACAGCGTCCTTAACGTTAAAGCAATCGTTAGCGGGCCATGTCACGACTTAAGAACGAAAATCCAAGAATGTGGAAAAACCCTAAATAAATGGCGAATGGGCACTTCAAAAATGAAATGCCCGTCGTCGGGGGGACCAAGTTGATAGGTGTCGGCGGCCTAGGGGAGAGGGGAACCTTACATGTCAGCCCGGGGAGGTAGAAAATCCAATCGAACTTGTCCAGTGGGTCAAGATGAGAAAGGAAGGGGGAGCATTGGTCAGTCCCAGGATCAGTTCGCGCAAAAAAACCACACCGGGGGGGGTTAGTGGAGAAAGGTAAAAAATGCTAGCCCAATACTTTCTCCAGAGTCCTCCGAGTACCTACCTTCCAGCATGAAGCGAATGCAAGGACGGGAAAACACCCCCATTTACATCTTCGAGAAATCGAAGTTGAAGTGCTAGGAAGACGAGAAAAACCGCCAATTCATGAATGATGCTAAAGGAAGAGGGACAACGCTCTTGGGGATATTAGATTCAGAAGATCTGGGCGGAAAGGGAAGAGAATCAAGGATCTCAAAAAAAACAACCCTTCTTGGGTAGAGGGAAAATAGATAAGGCCTCGGGAAAGGTGGTGTAGGGGAAGATAAAGGCTTCCACTTAGAAGAAGATAGGGCCCGGACCTGAAAATAAGGAGTTTGGGAAGGAGAATACAAGCAAAGAAGAGCCTTAACGTCGACGGATCGCCGATGTAAAAAATCTTTTCGTTGTCTTAGTAAGGCTTCATCAGTGGGGTGGACGCTTAAAGCCCAGGTAACATGATTCGGGAAGGTTTGAGTTTCTGCAGGAAAATTCACCATGAGAAAAACAATGCGGGGTTTCTCGAGCTGGGCTGGGGGGCAGCCGTGCCTGCACACCTCATTTCGCCATAGGGGGGGGAACTTAACAGTGGAAGGATTTTAAAGATCCGCTTTCTGTATTACAGTTAAATCAAGAGGGGTAACCCTGGAGGTTCCTCAGAACCTGCAAATATAAGGGGTGGCGCAAACCTAATCTGGGAGTCTTTCAATGAGGGTTTAAACGTATCCAAAAAGGGAAGGAAAGGTGATGGTCAAAGAAGTACAAATCTTAAAGAAAAGGGTGAAATCGAGGGGAAAAAGCGGAACCTCGATCGGAAGTTACAAGGCGTCAAGTAGAGATCGCTATTGTCAGGAATTCTGTGAGAAAATCCCAGACCCCTTCTGGGACGGATGAAAGTGAAAACTGAAAGAAAGAGGATAAAACTGTGTGCTGATTTTCCAAGTCAACGCGAAAACGAGCCGAAGAAACCGGGGGGCCCGAACCCATTGGGTCAAGCAAAAAGAGGAAAAGGGAAGGGGGGCGTCCCCAATCAAATACCGAGAGAAAACGGCAAAAACTGCAAACGAATAAAGGGAAAATAGAGGGAACGCGACGCGGTTTCAGCAAGGAAGGGTTTCTTCAGAAGAATATGAGGAGCCGAACATGCAGGTGAAAAAAGACCTGACAAAGTGGAAAAAGGTGGGGAAGGAATTGCTTTTAAAATGGTGGGAGACCGCGCCATTGTGCCAAACGTAACACCGTTGGGAAGGGGGGAGGGTGGAAGAGTTTCACTACCAATCAAAGAAAAGGACAGCGGGGCAGAAGCCTTCTGAAGATCTCATAGAGCAGGGAGGAGAAAGGAAGAAGCCCTTCAATACTAGAAGAAACTTACTGAAGAAGACTTAACGCGTTCCGAAAGGAAATTAAATAACGAAAGGGGCAAAAGATGGAAGAAGATCGGCCGGAAGGAGAAGCCCCGACTTCCTAAGGGAGCTCTTTGAAGGTTTTACAGAGTGCGCCAAAATCTAAGACTCCAGTCCACGTCAATCTCTTTCAGAGGAGGTATCGTATGTTCGAGTTAAGCGTCGTTAAGTCAGGGGGAAGGAAGAAAAAGAATAATGCCAAATCCTAACGAATGGGAAGTCGACGCGAAGAAATTTATCAGACAAGAAGGGTCCGCATAAGGAAAATCAAGGGAAATGGCGCAAGGATAAAGGGCAGGGGGAGAATGGAGACCAGCTGCCAAGAGAAGGGGAAGGAAGAGTGTGACCTATTCCCATGAGGCGTGGAGCGACGATTTACAAAAAAGCGCGACAACTACATCCCTTGAGAGGAAGAAGTTCACTCTTTGAAGCAGTATGAACCACAGGGGCAGGTCTTGAGAATGAAAAACTGTGGATAGATCTCTGACACGGAACGACGTACAAGGAGTCTCAAATCAAGGCAGAAAAGAGATGAGAAATTGTAAATGGGGACGTTCCAAAGTTCTGGAGATGGGAAAAAAATTCTCTGGCATCAGAGTTCTGGATGATTAGGAGGTCGAAGGTGTAGAGGGACGACGGAACGCCAAATATTCCCCCCGGAAGGGGATAGGAAGGGAAGGCGAAAGAGAGAATTCGTTATTTGCACAGCAAACGAAAAGTATCAAGCAATAACGAGGAATGGGAGGAGAAAAGGGAAAAAGAACCGCAATGAGGGGAGGTCTGGAAAAAGAGGGGAATAGGGGGGGGACTTTTAACAGGGGGGCCGAAAGGAACAGAGTCCGAATAACAAAAGGAAGGGAAATGATGCCAACAGATGGGGAAAAGGATCAGGCTCCTTAGGTACGTTCCACAATAAAGACTCCGCTCATTATGGCAAGAGGCCTAAACGTCATCGTAACCGTATCTGTGCGCGGAAAAGCCCATGTCATTGCCACATCCCTAAATGGAGTGGGGAGAGTTCGGGATTAACATCTGAAAATTCGTGCCGTAAACAAGGGAGGAAAGGGGTCGGCCGAAGACCACTCGTTGGGGGTAGAGGTCAAAAATCATGGGCGTTCCTGTTCGGGGAATAAAAAAGGATCATATCTTTCTTAGGCGAATGGAAAGAACATGCCAAGGGGGAAAAGCTTGATCCCACAGTTCAAATAGGCAACACTGCGGGGAGCGGAAAAGAGGGGTAGTATCATAGAGAGGCGCACATTAGAATCGGATATCGGTTAAAGAGGAAAAGAAACCTAGCCACGGAAAGGAAATCAGGACATCGGGGGGAATACATGCACTCAGAAGACTTGACAGAGTCGGAGATCTTCCTGCTCATTGGGGACGTTCTGGTACAAAAGGTAAAGCGACGAATTAATTTCGAGAAAGAAAGGGCCACCCTGTCCATCCTGGGAAGCTCTATAATGGGTTCCATGGTGACGAGTTTCGGATGGTTGGGGGGTATTTTCGAAAAACGGGGGGAAAAATGGGAGGAATCTTGTCGTCTTCCGGAGCCATATGAATTTCTCGAGATCTCTATAGGGGGATAAACATGAGGTTTAAAAGCTGGACGCCTAACATCTGGCAAAAGGGGTAAGGGGGGAAAAAAAAGCAGGGACCATAAAAAGGACGTCCAGAAGGTTTAGGCAATGAAAGGGCAGGCTCGACACGTCAATTGACCTGCTTGCATCCGAAGAGAGTGAAAGAGGATGGACGTTTCCGATGTGTCCAATCTTCTCAGGTGCAATAAAGACGCGGAGAAGACACCGGGAAGAGGGAAAGGGAATCAAGTAGGCTACAAAAATCGCAGGGTTGACTTTTAGGGCGGAAGGGGAAACTTTGCGGAGTAAATCCCTTGAAGAAAGACAAACAATAGGGCCGGTGGGCGTGTGCATCAGTGGCGGCTCGGGACGAATGCCGAAATCATAAAAAAAGTGAGGGGAAATCAGGATGACGAAAAGAATGAAGGCACTCAGGTGACGGGGTCGGGGTTCGCAAAATCAGGGTAACTTCGAGTTCAAGAATGGTCAATGCCAGGAGAGGCCGCGGGAAAAAGCCATCGCGACATAGGTCAACCGTTGACTAGTCATGCGCTGTTAACGGAAATTTGGGGGACTCTCCTGTTTCAACAGTGACCTCTAAGAAGGACGGGGGGGACCATTTTCGTTGGTGGTGAGAAAGTTAGAAGTCCATAACAAGGAATGAAAAAGGAAGCAGGCCCCATGCTCGAGAAAAAAAGGGCCTTCCTGGCCGGTTCCTAGATGCGGGGGTTGTCAAGTCACGTCCCGGAACAGGAGGCACTTGGTTCAGCGCAAACCCCCGGCCTTGGTTGGGGGGGGGGGGGGAGAGGGGGGAAACGTCGAACCTAGGAAAACAAGATCTGAATAAAGCATACATGCCGGCCCTGGGGCAGGGAGGCAAATCTGGGACTTGAAGGAAAGGGGGACGCTAACTCCAACTCCTTGAGCTGGGGGGGCTAGCATCTTGAGGAGGGGAGGGGGGTTGCATAGGAAGGGATAACCCAATTAGAAAAGGACTCTCAACGAAACCGTATAGGATCAGACTCTGGGGGATGATAAAAGGAGGTCATTGAAAAAAAGGGAAAAGGTCAAAGAAAATTCATCTAAAACAACAACAAATAAGATTATAGAAATGGATTCTATCCTGGCCTGCAGAGAGGCGCACGTAAAAACTAAAAAGAAAAATTCCCTGGCCGGAAAGAATTACTGGAAGGTGATGCCTTCAAAGTCTTTTATAGAGAGATGATACACTTCGAAGAAAATCGCAGGAGTCCAAGGATGGATGTTGGACAGGAAGCATCATTGATTGCCGTAGGAAAAAAGCCGAGCCATGGCCACGATGAGGGGAGTCCGTGGCGGCAAAACGCTTCAAAGAAAGAACAAGGCCGGGTGGGGGTTTCTCGCTAAATCTTGGAAAAGTAAAAGGAGAAACCGCATTGCGCCAATCGGAAAAAAAGAAGGGGCGGAAAGCAACGGATTTTAGACGAGCAGTGGGCGGGGGAGGAAAGGCAAGATTCCCGGAAAGGCACGCAGGGGGAATTCCCCTAGAAAAGAAACGGGTCACCGAATACGTGCAGAGTCATAGGGGAAAAAGGGTCCCCTGGCAAAGGGCTCCGGGGACAGAGGACAGGACGCGTCTTCAACTGAGAGGGAGACCGCGGAGAGATCAAGATCGGCATTTACAAACGTCAAGTCAGAAAAGATGACGAGAAATTCGCGCGATTTTGTTGGACGACACCCGTTCTTTGCAAGGGCAGTGAAAAGTAACAAAGGATGAGCAAAAAACGTGGGGGGGGTCGGTTAGGACAGGTCACGCGCCACCGGAACGAAAAAGTGGGCACCGGCAAGGTTTGTTTCGTCATTTCAAAGCGAGAATCAGCGAAAATCAATCCCGAAACACGGAAAAAAGTGACGGCTTGAAAAGAAAGGGTGCGGAAGAAGGAAAAGCGAGAGACTGCAGACCTGAATATGATGGGCCTGGGGAAAGCAGGTGGGAAAGGGGGAGTCAGACCAAGATGCCGCAATTGCTTTTATCATGGCAAAAAACCGTGGCTCCATGGGGTTAAGCATCGTGAAAGGAGCGCTTAAAAATGGGAGGTGGAAAAGCTAGTTCAAGACCAAGACAACAAGAGGGGAGTCGAAAAAAAGGAGGAAAGCCATCATCTGTCGGGGGGCACGATCGAATAACTCGAAGAAATCACCGTCAGCGGAACACCAGTCCGACGAGTTCGGTAAAAAAGACTGGGTTAATGGAGAAAAAAAAATTCTGGAAGGATAAAAAACGGCCGGAAATCATGGGAACGGAAGGGGTTGAAAAGAGACCAATTAAAAACGCCCTTCCAGAAAGAAAAAAACGAAAGCCAATCTTCCAGCAGTGCAAGAAAAGAGGTATCGAAAGGTCTAAAAGGCGGTCTTGGTCGTGTGAGCCAAAAAAACCAGATAACTATACCGCAGGAAATGGCGACTCGCAATGTATATAAATTCCATACGGATCAAAGAGGGTGTGGGGAATGGGGAAGGGAGGGGGAATGATGGGGGTGTCAAGTGGGGCATTGTCAGCCCCAGAGCAATGTAAACGAACGCAAAGTGCGTGAGAAGTATGAATACTCAACTAGAATGACGGAGGAGAAAAGGCAAAAAAAACCGTGAGTGCCCGGCCGAAGGGGGGGTGGAAACTCTGAACCCTCATTTCTAGGGGGGAATGACCTGTGGCATATCCGAACTGGGAGACTGAGGAGAAAAGGCGGCCAGGCCTTCAGAATTCAATAATGGCGCTATCTGGGAGGGATTCTCAGCTATCAGTTCCACGAGGCCTAAGAAGAGGAGTTTGGTCCAGGAAGCAAGGGTCCTTGGGGAACTGCGAAAAGAAAAAGCAAAAAAAACCAATAACAACCGGGGCCAAGGATGAGTTCGGGACAAATCCCCATCAGAAAGGGGTGCACGGCTCGATCAACACACAACGTATAGAAGAGAAGTAAGCATTGCAAATAACAAGCAGAATGAAATCTCGAAAGAAGACCACAAAAAAAGGGGAAAAAGGAACCTGCGTGGACTATTTGCGTTGGGAAGCGAGGGATCCGAACTTATCGAAAAAGCGGAAAGCCGAAAAAAAGATAGATGAAGACCAAGTGGGAAAAAGCGATTCAGGAAAAAGGAAAGAAAAGGGAAAATCGATTCTCTCGAAAAAAACTCAATTCAGGGAGTGAAGCAGGGTGACGCCTGTCTGCTGCTGTCAAGGAGTGAAAAGGGCCAAAAAAGGTCATTCCCAGCAAAAAATGAGGGGGGGAAAGAGTCACGGACAACGCCTGAGTCAGGCAGTAAGGTATAGGGGGGTCGCTAAACCATCTCGTGTTGGTGGGGGTCTGGGACAGAGGACTCAGTTCAAGGGGGGGAGGGTTAGCCCCTGAATGGTAAATCTCTTAATAAAAGACGCCAAGGGAGTGGGCGAACCCATGCCACTTGGTTCTCCCTCGCCACTTGGGGAATAGAGACACCTTCGACCGGGGAAACGCGTGGTATATACGCAGAGCGAGGGGGATAGGGGGGGCGTATAGAACACAGGGACACAACCGCTGTCAAAACGTAAGACGCAACATGAGGGGAAAATTCGGTCTCCGGGGCTGGGCGGGAGCGAATGTCATTGCAAGGAAAATTGTGAATCCGTCTGAAGTAAAACAACCAGCGAAGAAAAAAGGGGGAATTTATATTACGGGGATGGTATTTTGCGACCTCAACAGGACTGTTCAGGAAGTTGGGGCGCGCATACCGTTTAGCCGTAATTAATTTCGGGGGGGAGATGCGATCGAGGACAGGAGGTGGCTTGAACGCTGAAACCGAACACGTTCTTGTTATGGGGGAGAAACGAGGTCAAAATAAAGGACATTGCCGGAGGAAAAAAGAGCAAGAGAATGTCGCCTGTATCGAAATGCTAACCGACGAAAGTCTTTGGTCGTGCGGTCAATTCATTGGTTGAGAATTAAGGAACATAGTGAAGAAGGAAGAAAAGCATAAGCAAATCGGCCTACACCTGGAGAACGCCTTGATTTAGTAGAAGCAGGGTTTGGGGACTTGTTCTGGGATATCTTGGAAGGAAGAGGGAAGGTAAATCGACTAAAATAAGTGCCCCCTTGAAACAGAGAAAAGACGCAATCACCCGGGTCAAGCCAAGATATGATACAGGAAAAACGGATTGACTAATGCCGTACCGGGAAAGGAAAATCGGGTGGCCAAAGTGGGGTAAGGTGGAAAAAAAATCAAAAGAAATGGTGGAAAGCTTGGAAAAGACCTTATCCTTGGACAGAGCGATACTGCAAGTCAAAATATCGAGGATTCCAGTTGAAGTAAAAAAGAGCAAAAAGGGAAACGGCGCCAAAGAGATGCCATTTGAAAAGGGGTTCAACTTAGCCGGAAGAGTGGACCAGGTGCTAGGGAGTCCGGAAAACCGGAACATAGTGGACTTAACGAAACAAAGAAAGGAAGCCTCTATTCAGGACTTAGGGTCATGTGTTCCTAGTCTAAAGAGGTGAAAGCTGTCAAACCCTAATAAAAGCATCTTCATCGGGCAGGCCAACCACCGCCGGTTGGGGGGGTATGGAAAGGCGACTCCAAACCGAAGGGACTGGCTCAAGAATAAAAAGGAAGGTTTGCCGGAGGGAAACGGCAACAAGTCTTGAAAACCGCGAAACAAACACAAAAGTCCCTTCTGCAAAAAGGCTTCACTAATGTCAATGCTACTGGGAAATGGGGAAATGTCGACAGCCAAGGACTGAAAGAGGACATTCAAAACGAGGTCCCCCTTAGTCGTGAAGCATTTTATGGGACCATTCCGTGGAAAAAGGGTCTGGGGCCAAAAGGAGGTGTCAAAAAAGCCATTTGGCATATCTAAACAACAACCACGGAGGGGAATATAGAGAAAAAAATGGCTTGCTTCGGGACCTTAAGGGCCAAGAAGCCAAGAATAGCCTAACAAATGTCAGTCTGCGCGCAAGCTCTACTGTGGAGGAAGGAGGAAAACTAATTGCGGGTGACCGAAAGAGGGATACTACGAGCTTATCACGGTATGTCCGATGGTCCTTTTTTGAAGGAGGCATGCCATCTATTATGAAGGGGAAAAAAAAAAAAAGAAAAAGGGACTGAAATTTTCATCCCGAAGGGTGGGACGTAACATGTTTACCCGGACCCAAAAAGGTTGAAGCGATATCTGGCGGGATTCGAAAAAATGAATCGAAATTCTCTCTGAAAAAGGGAAAGGAAAAGCTGGAAGGGTTCTACGCCAAATTTATGGGACAGTGAATTCAATAGTGGCAGTGAATGCCGCCGGGGAAAACGAAAAACGGCTCACCAAGGGACTGGGACGCATCTGTAAGTGTAACGATCAGCATGAAGTTCCCGTTGAAAAGGGGGGGCTCACTTTAATATGAGCGGATTAACAGGAAGGGGGAAGGAAGTAAAAGACGAAAAATTGAACAATGACTCAATGAAAAGATCGGACGATTTCACCATCGCGATGGAGGAAAAAGACCAAGGTTAGGGAAAAGGAGGGGATGGGATACATTACTTGCCTGAGGAAGAAAGTCACCACAAGTGGGAGGGAGGAATAGCGAAAGGCAACCGAAGGCCAACCTTAAAGGTGGCAAAGGGAAAGTATGGTTTTGGGGAGGTACATAAGGGTTCGTAGGAAGCCAACCTCAATCCCGCACTAAACGCAACAAAACAAAGCCAATGGAAAACGCTTGAAATCAATGCAAAGACGAGTGAAACGAGACAGGGTGCTGACATACCGGAAAAATATTATTAACTGGACAATAACGAAAATCCTTACCAATTGCCAGTGAGAGGGAATAATGACGGGTGAGAAACATGGAAGTAATTCTCACTATTAAATCAGGAAATGGAATTATTTGTGAAGGGAAGTTTAGAAGCAAACCGTGGGAACGAAAGAAGGCTTTCCATCAAAGGGATGCGGAGACGGGCTATAAAGCATGAGCACAAGAGATCCACTTCCTTACAGACCAAAAAGGGGGTAGAAAAATCCAAATAAAAGAATAGAAAAACACCAGCGCTATGAAGATGGAAAGGGGTACGATTCGCGGGAAAATAGATAATTCAACTGGGACCACAGGTGCGCAAAGGCACAATCCATCTCAAAAAGAATGCAGACGGGGTATCAGAGGGTGAAAGGATAAAGTCAGGAGTAGAACGTACGGGCCAAACCAGTACTATCAATGCGAAGACGAAGTGATAGACCACGATTTTCCAGAAATCCAAGGTAGAGGATCATTATTGAAGGAAAGTCTACAAAGAAACGTGCAGGTGGGCAAAAAGGGGCATCCGCTGGCTATCAATAGTATTAGGACGAGCATTTCTGGTTTAAGGCGAGGGGAATCAAGCTCACTGGTAAAAAAAAGGACAAATAGTACCCTGTTGGAGCAAGTCCTAAATGCACGGAGGGGGGAAAATAAAAAAACGCATTTCATGCTTAATGACGGGGGCAGGGGACCTGACGCTGGTGAAAAGACCTCTTTGCCGCAGAGGGGGAAGGAGATAACGAGAGATAGTGTACGTTAGCATTCTTCCGTATGCGAGGGGACCAAGCTCGGCATCAGGGACTCGATTTGGCGGATCGCAGCCAATACCTTTCGTAACTAAGGCAAAAACAAACGAGGTCAGGAGGGCTGCTGTTAATTGTCGGATCACGAATCGAAGGAGGTATTGGGGAAAAAAAATTAGAAAAAACGCTAAAAAAACAACTTATTATTAAAGAAGAAAGAGGAAAATGAAAATAAAGGTCTGTCTAGAAGGCGCAACCTGAACCTCAGGGGGTAATATTGGCAGTCAGCCGCGACCAAGGGAAAGGGAAAAATCATACCAAAAAAATGAATATTGACTGACAAAGCCCTGAACGAGAGACGACACCTCTCTCATCAAGCCATCTTCGCATCGGAAGACTGGACCTCAAAAACAGGAGAACTACCATGGGGGAAGAAGGGGGAACAAGGTCATTAACCAGGACGGGGGAGATTGCGAACAACCGCCGTGGTCGGAAAAAAACAAAGTGTAATATAGGGTCCGGCCGACGACCATCTCGTTGAGCTGGGGGAGAAGCAGCTTGACCGGGACTGGACCTAATCTAGTAAGAGGAAAAGACGGTGACAGGCTCCCAACACTGGGGAACAGGGAGCCATTTTCTTTCAAAAGGAACGTAGGCATTAAAAAAAGGCGAGAAAAAGGAACATCGTGGTATGATACATCATCTGATAGGGGAGTGTGGGCCATCAGGAGAAAAACACCTCTGCCAAGAAATACTTCATCAGAGAAAATGAACGATAAAAAAGACTGCAAAGGAAAAAACGTGCTTGGTCCTTCCTGGGTCGGGAGAAGATGAAGAAATTCAGCGGAAAGGGAGGCAGAAAATGGAGGCCCCCTTTTGTCCAATCGATCCGCCAGAAAGGGAGGAGAGATGAAAGTCCGTTGTTCGACCACGCGAACCTGTGAGGGAAGTTTGCGGAAGAAGGCAAGGTAGCCTTATGATTTGGGCTAGAGGCTGCGAAAGAAGAAAACAGGTTGATTTTGTGGGGAAGCCAAACATAGGGGACTGGGGGTGAAAAGAAGAAAAATACATCCCCATTTTGACGTACGGGGGAAAATGACTCAATTCCGAGGCTACAAGTGACCCTGAACACTTCCATAAAAAGGGGGGGACAGGAGTATGTCTAAAAGAAGAAAAAACATAATAAGTTATCCGTCTGAAAACTCAGCCGGAAAACCTACAAGATCCTCCGCCCGTGATTCGAAACGTCGACGGGGGGGTGTGGGTCTATTTGAAAGGAGGAACTGTCCCGGCTTGGAGAAAAAGCCGGCCCCACCGTGGAGGGGTTGTGAATCATGAAAAAAATGGGGGGGGTTCCGCCATTGAGGACGCAAGGCATGTGTGAGTGGCGGTGCGTCTGGTAAAGCAAGAAACAATAAACGGGGGTTATCTGCCGAAAAAGATTAAAATCGGACCGTGGTCAACCTTGTCGCAGTAACGGGATCGCCGGTCGGATTTCTAGGGCTTTCCCAGTTGAAAAAAGTCGTCCGCGTTAAGCGAAAGAAGAAAACAGGGTTGGGGAAGACGCGGTGTTCAACTAAATGACCGAGGAAATCATATGAAACACACGTAAGTCGGAGGAAGACCCGGTAAAGGACTGTCCCATCCGAAATCGGAGAAGATTACAGGAACTTCAGAAAGGGGAACGTTTGAAAAGACGGGGGGATAGTGACAAGGCTAAGCAGACTCGTATCAACATGCATGGGGGGAATAGGAACTTTCCTACGACCAACCACTGTGCTCAAATTATTGGGCAGGTAAATGAAACAAACATTTCTTGACAAAAAAAAACCGAAAAAACTAAACATACGAACATCAGGCTCGGCGTTCTAATGTTCACTCTTTGCCAAGTTAGAAAAATCCTCCCCGCCAGTTCTGAATGAGAAAAATACTTCCCGGACCCGAGACATCAACGTCTCGGGAGAAAATGGGGACCTTTAAGGGAAATCGGGCCAAGAGAAGAAAAAATTGGCTTCATCTCACCAAAAGAGAGGGGATTAAAAGAAGAAATAGAAAAGCTAAGTGACGACTTGACAATCCCCACTGAAGAGCCCCTTATGGAATACCAGGACTCCTACGTGGTTCCGATGGGGAAAAATCAGAAATGGTGGAGGGGACCGATCCGAGGGATATCCTGAAAAAAAAAGCCTGAATGGTCATAATGGGAGTTGTCGCGGAGAGGAGGAGAAAAAGATGAAACTTCTCAGGAAACGCGCAAGGGAATAGGAATGAGGCATCTTGATTTATCATAAGCCCTATAACCACAAGGGCCGGGGGGGGGCGGAGAGCGGAATCTGCTTATGCAGGAAAAGGACCGGGCTCAAACCCTTCAAAATCGGGAAAGGACCAGTAATGCTGCGGATTGTCTACGAGCCAGGAGGGATGGGGAGCTGGGAGGACGCAAATTCCTCAAATAGAGGTGGTAGAAAGAAGCGGAAAGCGTTCTCTGGAAGTTGAAAAAAAATGGAGACGACGCCGGGGGTAAACATGCTTAGTCTAAATTGGAAAGAAATGCCCTACCGTAGACTAGGGGGGCGGGTTGAAGGACGGAATCTGAGACCTAGCGGGGAAATATTTTCTAACCCGACAAATTCTGGTCCAAAAGACGGGGCGCCAGTACTTATGGATCCCCAGCAAGGGGTTCGTAGGGCGGGAATGACACGCTACCTCAAGAAAAAAATTTGCCGCTTCTTGCGAGGGCAAGAAACCTGGCGATAGATTCAGAAAACTCAAGAAAAAGACAAGAAACGGCCTCATTTCTGACTATGAAAGAAGCTTACCGGGCAAGAAAGGGAAAGGGACAAGCGGATTTTCATACTCAGTAAGGCAGGGGCTGTGGAATAAAAAATGACCAAAGGAGGGATTTTCATTGTCGAACATGCGGTCAGAAGCCAACTTTACAGCCGGAATGAGAAGGCGCGCGAATTGAATAGAACGGGAGGACAAAAAAAGTTGCGACAAGGACATGATAGGTGCTGCAGCTCGAAAAAATTAGAAAGAGCCGCCAACGGAAGAGTCCTCAATCTTGCCGGGAGGACATAGTCAAGTTTAAAAATACATCTCAGGGACTTCCTTAAAGGGAAAGGATATCTTCTTCGAAAATGAGTAAGTCGCTGAATTCGGGGTAATATGTCTCACCAGGCAGGGCAAAAGACGCAGAAAGCAGAGGAAGAAGGTAAAATCGATTTCTTGAAAGGGAGTGGCATCGTCTTAGTACGGAACAATACCGTATCCTCATCTTGAGGACAGAAAAACAACGGGTTTCCATACCGTTCCACAGGTGGGGAATCAGGAAGGGGGGGAGGGGGGCAGTGCTATCAAAGAGTGCGGTTCACCTGGATTGAAGGAGGAGAAGAGAGGACGAGAATGTACATCGGCAACATGAACTCGATAGGTAAGCGGTAAGGGATCAGGCAACTCTATGGCGGCAAGGGAGACAGTTAAAAACAAACGTTCGGGGGTCCACGGAGGCATAAAATCAAAATTCTGGGACAATACAAATGTCATATCGGAAAAGGTTGACTCAAGATCTGAAGGAAGCTGAATAACAGACGCTATACAGACTGGGAAAGAATTGAAACTTTCCTGAAGGGCTGGAAGGGAGGCAGAAGGTAGATCTTGGGGGTGTTGGACGAAAAAAGGAAGCAGAGAAGTTTGTAGGGGAACTCGACGAACTCCAAGGGACCCAAAAGTCACGCGCGCTGCGTGACGTTCGTGAAGGCAAGATAGGAATGACGTTTTCACTGCTACGGGAAACGAAACAAAAGGGGAAAGGGGAAAAAAGAAAAGGCCATTCAAATAAGAAGTAAGTGTAACGGGAATATCCAAGACTGCAAAAAGGAGAAGCTCTTGAACGTCAATTGGGGGGGGTCCGTGGTAGACTAACTAGAAAGGAAGCAAAAAAAGGAATGAATTCGAGATACTGGGGACAAGAGACGCGCCGAGGAACGTACTTCCATCTACTTCGCGAATGACTCTCATGGGCGACATCTGACTTTATCTCCTTTCTAGAGTAGAGAAATAGAGAACTGCCAAAGTGCCAGCAGATGGGAGTGGGGGGCAATTGGGAAAAACTTTACCGAGTGGACCGGGAACCAGACGTTGATATCTGTTGTCAGAAGGCAGACCACTCTTTTTGAGTGGCTTTATGTACATCTTCCAACCTTGACAACCGGATAAGGGAGTTCCTGTCGGGGGAAATTGTAAATATCTTCCGAGGTTGCTCGGCGCTACATTGGGCGCACAAAAGACCTTGGGAAGCCAAGTGCCATTAAAGGATGAAACAACTCGAATCCCGGAGGAACGTGGGGGGAAGAGGGCAGTCTAAAATAAAATTCAAAGAGGTAATGAGGGTCCTTACTGAGTGTAAGACACCGACCAGAAACGGACGGATGACAAATCGGAAAAAAGTTCTGACGCCTGCTTGAGGGGGGCGGTGAAATCGGGACGACAAAAAAGGGATAGTGGCTACTGTCATCTACGTCCGGAAGGGTGGAAAGCGAAAAGTAACTCCTTGATGCCGCGAGAGAAAGGGCCTGGTCGGGTATTTAATGAGTTTTGGGGTTTGGAGGAGAAAAAGGGAAAATAGAAGTTAGTAATTTTGGCGTCACAGGCCTTGAGGGGACAACGTATATGAATTTCAATAGGGGATGCGATCGATCGAAGCTATGGCTGGCAGACACGGTAGCCAAAAGGGGATTTGTGAGGGACCCTCTCGTGAACTATTACATGACATGGCAAAGGCCCTTTGAAGGGAAAAGGGTGGGAGCTTCCTCGGAAGGATCACACAGGGAACCTGAAAAAAAACTCAAGGACTTTTCACCGGAGTAAACACCGAGGGGTTTTTCCAGCATAATATTCGCCGGCGTGTGAAACCGCGCGATATGAAGACAGGGAAGTGAAATTGAAAAAAGCGGAAATGCGGTAAAAAGGGGGGGTTTACTGGGATGGGGGAGTGGCGGCTTACTAGGGGCCTGAGGGGAAAATGAAGGAAGTAATTTGAAGGTTAACCGGAAGTGGCCTCTCGGAAGGACTGGGAAACAAGATATAAAAGCATCAAAGTGGAATGTTGAGAATCAGGTTAAGTACTGGGAATGCATCTTCCCAAAATTTCTGGAGGAAAAAAAAAAAAAATCGAGGAGGGAATTTTTCTATAGCAACGGTGAACTTGGGAAATAGGGATTCCTCTTGAGGGGGACAAGCGCATATTAAACATGGGTGGAAAGGAGGGCTCTTTTACTCCCCTTCATAACCCGGGGTGAACGCACAAAACCGATAGCAAGATGACTTAAACCCAAATTATCGGAGGAATTGACGGCCATAACCTGAAAGGGGGGCCGGAAAGGGTCAAAAGAAGGCAGCTCTTAGGAAAATGAGGGCCAGGGGCGGGACTGGGGTACAAGGCTTCCAATAAAGCAGCTTCATCTAGGAAACCAGGATTTGTAGGCGAAAACGCGGGAGCGCAAGAAAAACCCTTCAACGGCAGTCAATTTAGGGCATCATTGACGGCAAAAGACTTCTTACTAAACCGACGCGACAAGAAAACCAATGTCTGGAAGAGGCTTCGAAGTTTTCGAAAGAGGAAAATCTGGTGATCTTCTCCAACCAGTTAGGCTTCATTAAACGCTCCAACCTTAGCAGGACGGGGACTAGTTCAGGTTATGCTCTTGGCCGGAAAAAGGGGGAAGGAAAACCGAAGAAAAGGCTAGCTCGAAAACACAAAAGGAGAGAAAAAGATAAGGAAAAGGCTTAATCTGGAGGGAACTTTGTCCCAGAGAAGGCGGGAACTTGAGCCTAACCAATCTAGGGAAGGTGGACAGAGGTGTTGCGGGACAGGTTAAAATGAGAAAAAAAAAAAAAAAAAAATTTTTGCCGATAGTGAAAAGACGAAAAGAATATCGCAACGATGGAATTTGGGGTAGGAGGCAACATTCCAGAATATAGGGGAAAGACCGCGCAAAACAAAAGGCCGGTAGAGAAGCCATTCCTGGGCGAGGGCGCGACCGCGGGCCCAGAAAGAAAACGTGGTTTATTCAGAGTGACTTTAAGGCAGTCCGGGCGAGTTGTCAAAAACGACAAACAAAAGGGGAAAGGGGATGGCCGGGGAAAAATACGAAGGAATTTTATTTACTGAACATCTGTCCCGGGGAAAATGCAGAAGAAATTTAAAAAAAAGGGACTGATACTTGACTAGTCCTGTGAAAGGTTGAAAGTCGTCAAAGTGTCATGACGGAAAGACGGGGGGGGACTACTTCGCGAGACGGGAGAAGAATGCACACAGAGATCTGCATTTCCTCGGAATGGAAAAAGAGAAAGGTCGAAAAGAAACGATTTCAACGCTCTACTAGGTTTTAAAGGGGACACCATGTGCCGGATTCTAGAATGAAAAGAAATCCCCAAGCGACTGTAGAGCGGCAGGAATTAAGAAGAGGGGCCCCACAAAAACAAAGGGGGGAAAAAGGGGGGCCCTTATTTTCAGTCTCCAAAAGCAGAGTATCAAAGAAAAATCATCACGGTACAGTCAAGAAAACCATCGCATTTCGAGAAACTGACCAAAGGGAAGGGAAGCGGGGAGTCGTTGCAGGCAGAAAGGATGGGAAAGGTATGTGACCGGAAGGAAAAAGAAATGAACCAAGCTTTCAAAAGGGAAAGGGTGAGAAAGGGTCACCGGCGCATGAGGAAATCATTTCCAACGAGAATAGTGGAAAGTTGTTTTGGTACTCTAGTGTCCCAGACAAACCCGCTGTAAAAACTAAAGCACGCAGCAATCCCACGATCGGGAACAAGCACGTATAGGCATCTACTTCCGGGCACGGGGGGGCTCGACCACGAGAAAAGTAAGGACGCGGTTCTTTCTAAACCAAGCAAAAAAAAAAATCGAAAAAGGGTGCCAACCATAGGAGAGAGGAGCGGCTGGAAGCCCTTACTCAGTCTCCCAAAGAGCGAAGCTGAACATTCGGACCATACCTAGGAGAAAGGCGAAGAGATACTCAATCCAAGCTGGCAAGGCGGGGCCGGAGGGTAAATCAAAGAGTCGTTCTGGTTAGGGCCTCCTATCTTCAAAAAACACCGAATTTGAAGTGCTCAGCGCAGATAAAATTGCCATCCTTATCGAAAGGGGGGTCATAATCACGCAGGGGAAACAGTGAAGGGGAGCATTGGTCAACGCTGATCAACTGGAATTTAGAGAGGGACTCGATGCGTGGGTTAACAAGAAAAAAAGATTCAAGTAAAAAAACCTAGTAGGGTGGACGCCTAATGTCAAGCTGGTGGAACAAAAGAGGGGACACGCAGAAAGGGAATGACCTTTTTCAACGGTACGAGTGACCCGGGAATACAGATTGCAGGAGAGATGAAGGAGAGAGATTCAGGGGGGGGGGAGCCGGGGAACGTGTTCCAAGCTGGAGCATCAGCTCATTCTGGTGTGGATTTGCTCGAGCCGGAGAATCCTGGAAAGGAAAAAAAAAAAAACAAGAAAATCCCCTAGGTTCAGGGGGACTGCGGTGAAGGGGATATCGAAGAAAAAAAGAAGGAAAGGAGTTGATTTTCAATATCGCAAAACAACGGGGAAGGGATGCCTCAATAATTTATAGTCGAAAACTTACCCTCACGGCAAAGCGCTTAAAAATAGGTGGATTTTCCCGCGAAAACGAGATCCTAGAGGAGCAGCAGAACAAAGAAGAATGCGCGTATGAAGGGCCAAAAAGTGGAAACGCGGGGATAACCTGGAGAACTTTCTATATCGATATCTAACGACACTTCTTTCGCATGGAAAGGCCGGACGAAGTGGGAAAAAGAAAAAGGGTACCAGATCCCAAGGTCATTGGACAAACTCTGAGATTCGTTTGTCGAATTGCTGCTCACGAGTGACCGAAAGCAAAAAAAGCTTGATCTATTTTACCGGGACCCTAGGGGAAGTTGGGGGAGGGAAGCCAGCCCGCGTCCGGGAACTAAAGATGAGGTTAAGGCAGGGATGGTTCTCGTCATATATTAGGGGGCCAGGGGGGGGAAGGAGCACAAAAGGAACTTTTGATCAACTTAGAACACTAAAAACAGAAACGGAAGGTCGGGCGAGAAAGCTGACATCGTGTATTTTCTGCGAGGAGGGGGAAATGGCGTAGGTATCGTGGCAGGACGGAGAAGAAATGCCAAAAACCTCTTCATAGAAAATCGGAACAGAGAAACCGGCTGTACGAGGTATTGTAGTGACGGCAATACGATTCTGGGAACGGAAGCGGACACACTCCTTTTAGAAAGAAGGGCAAGTCATCTTCCACAAAGAATCTGGGGGGGCCTTGAAAGGGGGGGGACTTGAAATTGGGAACGCACGCTTCCAGTACTTTTGGGAAAGTGGGGGTCGCTCTGAGAGGGGGGAGGTTCATAGTCTAGATTCTGATCCATCAGAAGGCGTGGGGGGAGACGAACCGATCACCGAAACGCGGGCTTTTGAGTTGGGGAGAGAAAGCGCGTCACACCATCATTCAAGGATCCGTCCGTTATGGAATTAAAGGGAGAATTTCTCTACAATGCTCCTAAAACTGGCCGAAGACCTAGAAGGGAGGGAAAATCGGAACCACCTGCGGTTCAGATAGGTCGCAAGAGCATCACAGTCTTCTCAGGGCACCGCGTCGCGAAACGCAAGGTAAAGTAGAGGAGGTTTTACTTTGTATTCGGATTGGGGAAGTGGGGGAAGGAGGGACCGGCGGAGGTAAAGAAGGGCTGTGCCCAAGGTTGGAAAAAGGTGTTGTCATAAGAGAATATACAACAGGTGCTTGGGGTCATCATGACAGAAAGGGGAAATCGGCACAAAGGGGGAGGGGCGAAAAGCAGGTGATCCGTCCGATAAAAATGAAGGTGTGGGAACGCGATCGAGAACGGATCGGGGGGCATCGGCGTTCAAATGGTAACTACTTCTGCCAAGTGAACGTCGCCAATGGCTTTGAACGGCCACATGTTGAAAGGTCAAACAGATGACCGGTAGCCTTCGAGGAAGCAAAGGGGTGACTCGTTCTACGGAAGAGAGGGGACAAGACAGGGACCAGATGTCCTACTGTCCCATC
>Ga0179591_1504203_pt1 | contig 25819 bp, 38 predicted proteins | sample CZOMad2_1_08_16f_FD_182891 | JGI IMG/M metagenome (GOLD analysis project Ga0179591, IMG submission 182891) | Vadose zone soil fungal communities from Angelo Coast Range Reserve, California, USA - CZOMad2_1_08_16fungal (PacBio error correction) | ecosystem: Environmental > Terrestrial > Soil >...
CAAACAACACCATGCACTCATCAAACATCGTCACCATTCACAATCAACACATCATCCACAAAATCTCAATACCCACGTACATTCATCACCCGCTCATCATCATTCATCAATCCACTCCTCGGGGCCTCACCCAAGCAACAACTACATAATCCCAACATTACCAGTCAGCATGCATCACACCAATTCATTCATTTTCCACACATCAATCATCATCAACACCACTGACATTCATCACCTCATCATTGTACAATACAACATCGATCGAGCAGTCCACAACAAACACCCTCCACCTCCCCGGAGGCACACAGTCACAAACACAACATCAACATCAAAAAAGTCCATCAACATCATCATCCATCCACCCGAGGGTCAGCCAATCAGTTTCATCATTGGCTGAACACATCACAACCTCCCCCCACCCCGGACACCAACCCCATCATTCCACCCCCAAACCCGTCAAGCCAACCATCCCACCCCCGAACCACCCCCCACACACCGGCACCACAGCCACCACTCCCCACACCTCCCACCACCCAAGTCATCATCATTCACACAACAACAAACATCCCGACAGCAGACACCAGTTCTACACGAGCAAGTTCCAGCAATCAACCACAACAACCAGCAACCAGCGCAGCCTCAAATCATTCAGTCACTCGCAACGCAGCGCGAGAGGGCAACCAACTCCGAATCAGCAGCAGTCAATATTTCCACTACAAAAATAACATCGGGATTCATCAATCACATCATCCAAAATCACAGCATCATATCACATTCATACACATTCACATCATTTATTCACCCACAATCAAAAATCAAGACACCAACATATTCTTCATTCATCCACCCCCATCATACAACACATCCATCCATAACACATCACACATCGGGGGAATTCACATGCCCCCTATGTCAATCACAAGCCGCCCACAGGTGCCCACCCCATCAGCGATTCATCAGGGTCAGACCCACCATCAGCAGGCAGCCCTCACACCCGACATATTTTTATTGATATGGGCCCCCACCACCTCAATCAACTACACCCCCCCCCCCACCCCTTCACAAGTGTCATTCATGTCATACTCACCACCCAACCTTCCGCACACAACAAACACATCACACAGAGCAACACAGACGAGGTTGGCATTTCATCATACAATCACATCTAGTCATCAGGCGAAGTTCATCATCAGTCACACATCATCATACAATCTTTCATTCACAAACATACATCACAGCCACCTCCCACCACCTCCACAGGCAGTGCGGGACAATCAAAACAACACAACACCACCAACATCTCCAATCACACACCCTCAACCCCTCATTCCGACCACACATCCCCATCACTTTCATTCATGCAAAGCGGACATCAAAACATCACCACCCCACCCGTACAATCAATCAACAAAATACACTCCCCTTCTCACCCATCCAACCTCAATCAGCACCCATCAAAAACCCCAATCCACAAATTCAACCCGTGGTTATTTCATCCACCACCCATTCAAACAATCATCCCCCACCCCTATATCAATTCACATCACACGGTGGCCCGGCAGGGGGGCTTCATATTCGAAGTGGAGATTTTTCAAAATCCCACACATCAACAACGTCACACAGCAATTCAGTACACAAAACATACATTCCCCACCCTCCCCTCCCCATCCCCTCACATTCAGCATCAATAATCATCGCACTCGCACACACCTCTAAATCATCAATCATCCTTTCAAACACATTCCCTCACACTACACTCTCCACAGGCCATCTTCCTCGTCACATCATTCACACATCAGGCCGATTTCTCATGTTCCTACACATCATTCACAATTTCATCCCACCACCACTCCTACTCTCGAGTGCCACACTCCACTTGTGGTCACACGACTACAGCAACACACATCACAAGCCCCCTCCCAACACATCAACACATCATGCACAACTCATGGCTCATGCCGAGGGGGGGCATAAGTGCAGGAATTACACTCAATCCACTAGTCATTCATAAATATACATCACCCAATCAGTCACAGCACAACATCCCTTCTGTCCGACACATGCTCACCCGGGGTGCACAGGCAGTCAGCAGGACCACTCCACACCCACCAAAGGAGCACCATCCAACCGCTCAAACACCACACCCACCACATCCAGCCACCTCCCCATCACCACCCCTCACCCCCTTCGCTTTCATTCATCATCACCTATTTCATCACATTTCCCCCCACCTGGTGGGGAAGCAAAAACACATACAACAAATCATGTCAAGACCACAGTCACATCACATCATCACAGTTTTCATTCAGATCATCAACAATCAGCACCCAACACCTCCATACACAATCAGCTCAGCATCCCCCACAAACATCACTACAACAGGACCGAGTCATCAATCAACTACCCACACAACATCTATTTCATCACCTATCAACATTCAGCGTGGGGGCAACCAAAACAAAAATCTCACCCCCTCACAGTTAATTCAGTCCCACTAGTGGCAGGGCGGTCAGTCGCACGACTTTCCAGGGGTCCCTCCCACCTTCAGTCATCCTCAACACACAGAGGGTGCATTTCCACCCCATCACCACACACCCACATCACACTCCACTGCAGGGCCAGGCAGGGTTCGTTTTGTCTGTCTAGGCACAACCACATTCACCCGCAGCACAGGGCAACACTCGACCATCGGAACATCGACAGGCGTGGTGGCAGTCACCCACCCCTCGTTTCCACAACCTCAACCTGCAACTCCCCACCCCCCCACACACCACTTCATAGTGCAGGTGGTCAGCAGGGTCATGCTAAGGTGCATCAATGGTGCAGTCATCATCACAATCATAACACATGCAATACAGTGCGACGGCATGCAAGGGTGGGCCACTCATCCCCGACCACCAGGGGTCAACCCCCAACCGGGGGGCACTTTTCCCCCAAACCCGGAACCCAATCACACAAGACTTCATCTGCCGTGAACAGTCATCAATCTGGGTTTCGAGGCACAGCTAAGTCATTTGGTTTCAGTCACACGGTCAGGGTCACACCAGCATCCCCCCCGACCCTCAATCACCGTCGACATCACGTCGAAGGGACACACCTACATCCCCACCCTTCAACAGCAGTGCAAGGCCCCCCCCAACACACCCCCACCATCACCCCCCACCCACAAGCCACATATGACACTCCCACCTCCCACACCCATCACACAACATTGCATCGACATGCAGTGCCCAGCACTCACACATCATCACAGCAGCCATCATCACATCAATCGACCCCTTCAAAGTCACTCTCTCACCACCCCCCACTCACACACATTCATCCTCAATGTTCAATCAATTATTTCGGGAGGTCACAGAGGTCAGTCATTTCACACATCATCTTCACATCCCCACCTCATCAAATACCACCCATCCGCATTCCATCATCAATCAGCACAACACCCACAACAACCCACAAAGCATCAACCCACATCGCCAAGGATGCACAACCACTCACCCCCACTCCCTCATCATGGGCACGAGTTCCACAATTTCGTAGACATCAGGAGTCGAAAAAATTCACATAACATCTAATACATTCATCGCACAACTCATTCATCTCATCTAAAAAATCAATTCATTCTATCAAATCCTCCAACCACCGGGAACACATTCACACACCATCATCATCACAATCATATTCAAATATCAAATCTTTCATATCTACCGCCACCCACGTCGCTCCCCACTCGGAGCAGATGCAACATCTAATCACACACACACCTCACTCATAAAATCATCATCTATTCAACTACCCCCCACACGTCACCCCAACACAAATGCATCATCCTTCACATCATCATTTCATAATCTCATTCATTCAATCACATCACACAGCATCACATACATTCAATCTCATCAACACCACACACATCCCATCCCAAACATCACACATCATAAAAAAAATCCATACACATATCATCACAAACATGTTTCCACCCACCCCCACCCTCAGTCCACCACACCCACACCCTACCCCCCCACACAATCCCCGGCGGGGACACAAAACAAAACCCACATCACCCCTCCACTCACCCCTAACCCACACTTACAAAGCAACATCACACCAACATCGGGCCCCCACACATCACAGGCAGGTATGCTCACCCACACCCAGACCTCACCAAAAACATCATTTCAATCATCAATCAAATCAGCCCATCACATCCAACACCGACAAGTTTCATCGACCTCCCAACACCCTCAGCGGCGTACACACACAAAGAATCAAGGTCCACTCATTCATCATAAATCATCGTCAACATCATCAAAGACGCACAACAGCACACACCCACACGCCCTCACTACAAGTCATCAACGAACACACACCATCCCCCCACCCCTCACCCTCAATTCAATCAACATCAACTCCTTCACAGTCACGATTCCATCACATCATCACCAACATCATACATTCATTCCAAATAACTAACACAATTCATCACATCTATCTACAACATCTTCCATCAACATCATTTCATCATCCTCAATCACATTCATCAGCATTCCCCAACCTCCCAACGTCATCATCACATTACATCAATTACACCCTCCCCCCCACCCCATCCACACCCCTCAATCTCCCACATTCATCAAGTCAACACAACTCTCATCCCCATCATTCCACCATTCACCACACACCCTCCACACACCCACATCACCACTCCACACCTCACACACACCCTGACATTCATAACATCATAATCAATCATATTTCACATTCACAATCTAAATCATCATCCATCTCATCATCCACCCCCTCCACATCACCTCCATCCCACCCATCATCACCATCCACCCACCACACACACACCCACATCCACCACTCACCCCCCCCCCCACTTTTCACCCACCCCCCCACACACACATCACCACCACCCCTCACCACCCCATCACCCCACCCCACATCAACCAATCACATTCAATATCATTCAACACCCCCACCTCAACACCAATCACATTAACATCAAATCATTCTAACACTACCCCGCACACCACAACCCAGACCACACACCACCTCCCCAACCCATCCACATCCCCATCAATATCATCTACCAACCTAACATCAATCTCCCTTTTCTCCAAACCACCCTCACATCACTCACACCACAAACATCACCACATCAATCAAACAATTCATCACAATTCATCCTTCATCATTCATCATTCATCATCATTCAATCAAATCACAAAAAAATTTCATACCCTCCATTCTACATCAAACAGTCACACATCAATCACACACAATCACATCACATCAAAATCATCATTACATCATCTCCAACACAAGAACTATCACCCCACCCCGAAACCAACACCTCAACATCACACACCACCCACTCACATCACAACCACAACAACGACCCTCCCCCCCCACTCCCTCTTTCCACCGGCCACGTCAGAGCAGTCAGTGCACGTCAGAGTCATCATCCATCAATCATATCATCATCCGTCAGCACCAACAACATTTCCGTTCCCACACCCCTCGTCACCAACCGGGCACCATCACCACATCACATTCAATCAATCACAAACAAAAAATATCCAACACACTCCACCTCCAATCACTCACACCACCCCATACGTGCAGGCGAACACCCCAAAACCAACACCCCATCCAGGTCGATAGCTCACTCACATCACCACCAGGAGCAGGCACACCACTCCTCATGCACCCCCCCCGGCAACACAGATCGCAGTCAAGTCAGTGCTACTTCAGTCAGCGGTGCAGAAGGTCAGCCATCAGCAGCAGCACCAGGCAAGGTCAATCGTCAAGGGGACACAGAGGTGCTCCACACCCCCCCCACCCCGCACCTCCCAACCACTCAACACTATCATAAAACCCATCGCCCCCCATGGGGTGGCAGAGGTCTAGAGGAGCAGCAGGTCGATCGACACAGGTTTGCCAGTTCACGCACACAGTGTCAGGTCAAAAAAAAAACAGGAGCACAGCCAGATCTTCACAACATATCAGCACATTTACACATCAAATCACAATCCCCCCCCCCCCCACACAACACCACCACTCACCCCTCACCCTCCCCGGGAACAAAAGTCAGGCTACCCATCACAATTTCATTCATCAAATCACAATCCATTCAACACATCATCAACAACATCATCAAGTCCCCCCACCCACAAACTCATCATCATCACACACCCCCCTCCCACATCACAACTTTCACACACCACATCTCAATCACATCAACTCCCATCAAGTCCAAACCCTCCATCATCACATCACACATCCCAACAATCAACAAAATCATTCACAACACATACATCAAAATTCTCATCACCAAACATCATCATCATCATCACACATCCACATCACATCAACTCATCACACAAATCACCATCACAAATCATCCATCAATCAATCAACTCCACCCCCTCACAAAAAAAACAACAACCAACACAACCCACACTCAATCACATCATCACATCACAACACACACACATCACAACAACCCACACCACATCATCAAATCCCCATCATCACCTCCACTCCCTCACACACTCACCACACTCATTCACCCAACACACATTCAACCCCACAACACACACATCAACACAACCCTCACATCCACCCACCCACCACAACATCACATAAATTCACACACACCCATCAATCACACACACATCATCATTCAATGGCAAGAGCCCCACATCCCACCCCCACCTCTGTCCACCATCATCACCAACCACTCCATTCAGCATCAAATTCTAGTGCCACTCCACCAAGCTATCAGGAGAGATCAGCAAGGCTGCAGCGCAAAAGATTACACAATCACCTCCATCATGCATCACTTTCATCACCAGCCACATCAAAAAGTCACAGCAGCAGATCGAAGATCATCACTGCAATCGTATCAATCATCATCCCACACCCACAATAAATCAGCATCATCCTCACATCAAACATCAATCAAACACATAATCATTCAACATCCATTCAACACATTCAACATCAAATCATCAACACCATCATCAAATCCATCACAATTCAAACTACAGCATCATCATCATCATCATCATCTAGCAAAATCATCATCCAACACCTCACACCTCGCGAGCAGGCATTTCACAGCAACTCACAACATCAGCACGCCAAACCTCACAACTATCCATCATCGAACAATCTCATCACCCAACAAAACCAAACCACCAAACATTCAAACGGGTCAAAGCCTCAATACCGTGGGGTCCATCAATCCACCCAACCAATCCACACATCCAATCACACATTCACGTCTGGACCATCCATCCTCAACCACCCCCCCACACACCTCATCAACCCCCCCACTCACTCTCATCACAAATATCTACACATTCAATCATTCACACATCTCAACAAACAATTAGGCTGGTCAGACAGTTCAGTCAATTCACAACACTTTTCAACCTATCACTCATCATATCATCAACACCAACAATCAACAATCACATCTATTTCAATCACAACATCCCCACCGCACAGCAACAGTCAATCACATCCCACAAGCGAGCAGGGGTCACAGTGCCCATCTCTCACGATCCCAAAGTCCACAACAACACAATCAACATACCAACAGACACCCCAGTCCTGATATCACGACGCCTCATTCATTCACATCTGCGTACTAGACACATCCGGGCACAAGACCCATCAATCACAACATCATCACATCTCATTCAAATCCCACCCCGTGGCCAGGAGCGACCATTCACATCACATCACAACCCAATCATTCATCATAAACAACATCATCATCAACTACACAACATCACATACAATCAAACAAAACATCAAACAACACATCACTCCTCAATCACATCAATTCACAATTCCCATCAACCCAACTTAACATCTATCAAACATCCACAAAAATCACAACACATTCAATCACACAACATATCATTTCAATCACCTTCACCAAATCACAATCATCATCATCACAGCATCCACATAATTCATTCACATCACACACATCTCAAACACACCATCACACTTCACACACATCATCATCACACACATTCAAATCCCACACATCAATTTTCATCAACCAATCATCACATCATCCAGTCACAAATTTCCTCACCCCACCCTCATCAGCAGCACACCACACCACACCCAGACGACATCATAACAAAAGCTCATCACTCTACATCATCATCAAATCAATCCATTCCCACACAACATCAAATCGACAGCTGATTCATCGAATGTCACACATCAAACACAAATCTCATTCATCAGGGATCACAATGAAAGTCACTGGTGCGAGGGGCTATCGATCACCACGTCTAATCGATTGCATCAGCGGTCAGCAGGTCGACTCCATGCAACAGAAGTGTCCCCCACCCTCATTCAGAAAAGAACAATCCAGGAGGACAAGCAGCGGGCTTCATCACTATCCATCATTCAATCAAAAGTCTTTCACCTCCACATCATCAAACACACCCCTCACCATCACACACATCCCCATCACTATCAATTTCACACAAATAACAAACTGATCACAACTTCATTCATCAAATCACTTACAACATCAACTGCTCACACACCACTCAAATTCAATGCAACACAGTGTCACTTTCCATCACAATCTCCCATCACATCATGCCACCCACACGATCGACGGCTGAATCACACTCAACACACACCAGCAACATCATCAGCAGGTCAATCACACGACATGTTCAGTCACACACACAATCATCACCACAATCAACAAAACATCACATCAGTCACCTCCCACACCCCCCCACCCCACGTCACCCAGAGGCAAGTCCACGAGATCAATATTGTCAGTCATCGGACAAAACCTCACACAGTCACAGCATCAAAATCACAAACAACACCACCACCCCACAGTTCACACGCGACGAGACAGAGACAGGTTCAGCGATCGACAGAGGGCACACGCATCAATGCACAACAGGCACTCAACACTCATTCAGCAGCGGAGGCAGGTCCACATCAAGCAACACACTCTCACACAGTCAGTGCAATCAAACATCAAAGCATGCAGGCAGAAACATCAACACATCCCCTCAAATGGTCAGCCATACATCACAATCAAAACAATTTTTCATCATCAAAATCACATCAACTCACAACTCTTCACAACATCAAATATCACATACATCAATCAACCACACACGATCACAACACGACCAGTCACGACAACACAGTCAGTCACACAATCAATGGGGGCGCACCACATCTAGAGTCGTGTCACGGATCAAAAATCGAGTCATCATCAGTCCAACAACATCAGTCAATAGAGGTCAGGTCAACATAGTCACAGTCACTCCCACCAAAACGCACGAGTTCACACTCATCGTTCATCAGCAAGTCAGAATCAAAGCACAACATCACACAATGCACATCACCAACAATCATCCACGCACACACAATCGAACTCATCAGACCTCACCTCCCACGCATCCAGGCGCACACTTCACTGGTCGTCACCCACAACATCGCAGGCACTCAGTGTCACAAATTCCCAAAGGTCACATCACGTCAATCGTGCAATTCACACAATCACCACATCATTCAAATCATCTTCATCATTCATCACACATCTCAACACTCAACCCACCACATTACATGCACTAGCACATTCATCATTTCACAACATCACATCATCTCAATCATTCATCATCATCACAACATTCCTCAACAGATTCACACACACATCATCAACTCAACAAACACATTTCAAACATCTATCAATCACTAAATCATCAATCTTTCAAAGAATCATTCATACAAAATCCTCATCAGCATCCACAAATATCTCACTCATCACCATCACATATACAACAATACACAAACTCATCACATCACAAGTCTGGTGTCAAGCATTCAGGTAGGCAGCACGAGTGCATCATTCATCCCCTCCACCTCAACCACTCATCCAGGTTCAGAGCACACACAACTGTCAACAGGCAGCAAGACCTGCAACAATGCAACGGAGGTCACCAGCAGCACACGTGTCAAGGTCAAGCACATCCCACTCCCACAGTTCACACACCCCCTCCCCAAACATATCAACATCATCATCACACACTACATCACCATCAAAAACACATATCATATCACATTCACCCACCCCAACACCCTTCCCCAACCACGTCTTGTCTTCTTTCCAAAATAACTTTCAGTACGACGAGGGGTCAGGAAAAAACAGCTCATCCCAAACCAATCACCACCTCACTCCCAAAACATCACATCAATCACACACTCATCCCACTCAATTCCCAATCCAACACAATACATCAAAAAAATCACACCGTCCCCACTCAACCACCCTGCATTCAGTCAATCCATCAACTCCACCACCTCCCCCGCCACCTCACTCCAGTGCACACAGCACAACCCTCACTCATCATGATCATCAACACGTCATCCCCTGTCACTATCGCAGGTCATCAACTCCATGCAGACATATCAGCAAAGATCACATGCAGTCCAACTCACATCAAATCTGGCCATCAGCCGAGGCAGTCAGGCGGTCACAGGTGCAACACATAATCAAATTCATCAGCACCATCATACAGTAAAAAAAAAATCCATAGTCAAATCAACCAAAACATCTGTCAAAGGGTCGATTGATCAACATCATCACAATCATCGTCAAATCGGACATTCAATCATCACAATACAACACATCATCACACATACATCATCACATCAACTCATTCATACCAATTCACATCCCATCTACATCACAACATCAGGCCACATTCGAACATCAGAAATCATCAATACCAATCACACAACACCTCACCACCATATCATCAACAACACACCATGCAATCGGTCACACCCGATATCCAGTCAATCAAAATATTCAGCCCCCACATCACCTTCATCACCCTCCACCACACTCACCCCCACTTCAATCGCACCCACCCTCCCAACACTCACCCCTCCTTCAACATCAAAGTCAGGTCAACAACATCACATAATGGCAAACCTCACAAACACATACATCCATTCAGCAAGGGTCACGGAGAGGCAGTGTGCATCTACACAACACCCCTGGTCATCACATCATCAGGTCACATCATCCACCAACATCAACGAAGCAATCACAAGTCAACCAACGATCATCACATTCACCTTCCATCAACATCATCATCAAATCAACAAATCACAAATCAGGCAACGCAACTCACCTCGGCTACTATCACGACAAGTCAACTATCAGGGAAAGTTCATCGATTCAAAAGTCCATCACTACCACACATTCTCTCATCACACATCATCATCAACACAAAAAATCACATCCACATTCAATCAACACACCAACACACACAACAACACATCACCCACACAACAACCCTCGAGGTCGCACTACAGGAATCATTCGAAGCTCCCCACCACCACCCCTCACAACCACTCACCCTCCACTTCACTTCAACATCACATCACAAAATCATCACTCCATCTAATCAATCATATCGCACCATTCACAAATCAACCTTCTACATACTCATCAATCTAATCGAACATCACACATCATCATTCATCATAAGCACAAAATCCTCTCACATCCACATCAAATCACACAACAACACATCAAATTCATCATCATCACATTCATCAAATCTCTAATCATCTCAACCTCCCACCTCTCACAACCACCCACATCACGCAAAGCAACCCCCCACCCCGAACAAAAACATCACCAAATCATCACACACACACATCATCACCAATCATCATTCAACACAACAATCAAATCAATCATTTCTCATCATCCCACATTCATCACATCAATCATCACAATTCATCAAACATCAACATCAGCCAATCAACACCACACAGCATCTCACTCACGAGCAATCACCCCCGTTCACGGACACAGTCGTAAATCATCAACACCCCAACGGGCGATCAACATCATACCTCCACACACAACCCTCAACACCACCCAAAATCGCACGAACGAGAGGCCTCACACACCCACACCCATCACTCACACAGATCAAGCGAATCACACGAGCACACCACCCACCCACATCACACACAACATCATACACATCGATCACACTCACCCATCATCACTCAATCTAAAATCAATACACCGCTATACACTCAACAACACTCAACCAGGCATCCATCTCACCCTCCACACATTCATCAACATTCACACACACAGATTCATCAATCAATGCATACACATGCATCCCAACCTTCACCCCATCCTCCCCAACCATCACTCAGAAAACATCATCACACACAACAACAAATCATCAACACAACCATTCACACACACAATCCCATCAATCAACAATTCATACACATCATCAGTCAATCCAACCTACATCCCATCAATCAGTCAAAAAGGTCTCAGCACACATCACATACACATCACACAAACAAAAAAGTCAAGCACCATCACATCACAAAGTCACGACACTCACCCAACTCAAACCAAATCAAATTTTCATTGCACACATCATCACTCCCTCACCGTCAGGTCACCACAGGAGTCTGACCCATTTGCACAAACAACACCCACATGCAACGTCAACACACAGTGACATGCCATGGACACACATAGCGACCAGGACCAGTCGCAGGTATCTATAACGACAATTCAATACAATCCCTCAATCACAATCACTCACCCGCACCCACCAGTTTTCCACTTCACAGCGTGCACATATCATCCAGTTCATTTCATCAAAACATCGAAAACACCACCACTCACCCCGACTGCACACCCCCCACAACAAATGCAAGCCTGGCAACCACCCCCCTCCACACCCACCTCAATCTCATCACAATCACTTCCAATCATCATCATCACACGAACACATCCACGGTCCAAGCTCAACTCAAGGTTCAGGTCAGCAAAGCCTTAAACATGCATCAATCAATCAGCATCCAGTCACAATCACAACAGCAACATCATCAAAGCAACAACTCACACCCACAGCGGGTCATTCACTACATCAGGCCCTCAAATCACCTTCAACACATCCACACATCATCATCTCATTGGCCACCACACATAACATGGCGATTCACAATCAATCAATTCAACAGTAGGCAGGAGCATCATAGAGGTTCAGCAGGGACAGAGGTCACAGGCAACGACAACTATTCATCACACAATCATCATGTTCACACCATGCATCCAAACCCTCACCACCACACCCCACCTCCACAAGCCATCACTCACACTTCCAACACCTCACAATCAACCCAACTCACCACGCACATCCACAAACAACACCACAATCACAACAACATCAAAAACGTCACTCAACGTCCACTCACAGCAGTCACAGCACACATTCACCCTCACCCAGCGTCAACAGCCAAACAAAAGTAGAATCATCATCATCAACCCCAACATCCAACGATTCATTCATCTAAAAGACAAGAGAAGTCAACAAAAAACACCTCTGAGGCTACCATCTATTCGAGTCAACACCGCGGCCCAGTCAAGTCACCTCAACACACCCCCCCCCCCACCACTCACTCATCACACACACAGCCACAACCACCTCAAGCAAACCCTGGCAGCACAGCAGGTCCCCCACCACCTCCACGGTCATCATAATCACAAAGGTCATGCAAATCAAACAACATTCACAGACCATCAACACATCATCAGTTCAGTAAGAGTTCACAGTAGACAGGTCGAACATGCATGCAGAATAAGTCACAGCACAGTCACTCATTCATTCATTTCCTCAATCACAAAAAACACATCTAATCAATTCTCAACCACAAATCACATCACACCGCACATCACATTCTCCACATCAACAACATCAAATTTCATCATTAGGTCAAACTCCACAAAATCACTCAATTTTCCCAAATTACATCAAGTCATCATCTACACACAATAAAATCATTTCAGGTCAACAGTCAAATCATCAACACATCATCAAATACACACACACTATCACATCAATGCAAACAGCCAGCAGCACATCAACATCAACACACATACATCACAAAAACATCAATCAAATCATCAAAACACATCAAACCAACAATACATCATCTCACAACTATCATCACATTCTATCCCACCTCACCCAACACCCACTCACATCACATCCGAAAACACACACCATCAAAGCAACCACATCCACGTCAACTCAGCATAGTCAAACCCCCACCCTCATCCAACAACATATTCACATCAATTCAATCACATATCAACATTTTTCACTTCAAGTTGCGATCAAAACAAGCCTCAACTCCCAAATCAACACCACAAAATACCCCCAGCACACAGGTGCACCTCAATCATCAACACCACATTGCACTCATTCATTCACACCCCCTCACTCAAACAGTCAGGTCACTTTCAACTATGCAACGACTCAACACCCGCACCACACATCATCACAAGCCAAACTTTGGCCCGGAGCAGTAGTCATCACAAATCAATCAACACCAAATCACACAACACATCCACCCCCAATCACCCACTCACCCAAATCCAACATCAAGAGTTCTAATCCATCATCCCAGGTTTACGCACACACACACAACCGTCCCACCAACATCTCACCCCCCAACATCACATCATCATCACCCAGGAAAGCACATTCATTCACATCACATACCGGGGGGAAAACCCTCAACCAACATCCAACCAACAACAAATCACACATGCAGTTCACAACGATCATCACCAAGTTCACTCACCATCACTCACCCAACCCCACTCCACCCCTCCCTCAAAAGGTCATATCATTCAACCGTCAGGTCATCATCAAAGCCTCAACAACAATCAGTCATCATCACAACATCACATCAATCAACACAGGCAATTACCCAAACCCCCGCCGGTGGGGGGTGGGAGGTCCCCCCGAGGGGCCAGTCACCCCCTCACCTTCACAACCACATCATCTACAATCACAGACGAACATCATCATTCAAACCAATCAACAATCCAATCACTTCATCATCAACATCATCAACAAAATTCAACAATCAACCAACATTCACAATCACTGCATCACTCAATCATCACATCAGAACATCCCATACCATCTCACATCATCAACATCATCATTTCATCATCATCTCACCGATCATCAAACATTTTTTCAACCATCACATCAAACACTACCCCCGTCACCCATCACACTCATCAGTCGGCACTCGGCTACAACCACCACCACACCAGAATGTGTCAGCAGGGGTGCACCCTCATCCCAACACCACTCACACATGCGTCTATGCAGAGACCCACCTCAACACACACACTCAATCACACACACAACTCACCCCACCATCATTGCCAATACCAACCTCCCACCACTCACCACATCAACACCACCACCGCACCACCCACCCTCACTCAAAACACTTCCACTTCCGCGCATCATTCGGAAGACAGTCACAGAACACAGGCACAAAGATTTCCCCGGATCATCAAAATCGAGGTCAATCGACCTCAATACATACAGACACAATCACCACTCAGCGACAATCATCATCACCACCACTCCACGGGGCTCACACAAATTCATCAACAAACACACCCCATCACATCATCACATCACATCAAACAAAACATTCACACCCACCAATCCTCATCACAGCATCACACCATCATCACATCAATCATCAACTCCACCACATCTCATCAGCATAGAAGTGCGAATTCAACAATGTCAATCAACACCACAAGAATCCCCAATCAGTTCAGTCCGAGTCCACAGTCAATCATTCATCATCACACACACATCAATCAAAAATCAATACCATCACAGCCCACAACACATCATCATTTCAACACACATCATCAATCATCAATCCATCCTCCACCCCCTCCACAAAAACACAAAAAACCAAAAAATCATTAATCAAACCATTCACACACGGCAGATCCCAAAGTGCATGATCACATTCATCAAAAAGGTCAACAACAGACAAAAATGGCCCAACAGCAGAGGGTCAGTCAAGAACAGCAGCGTGAACAAGACCAACAAATACAAGAAAAAAGCAAAAATACAACACAAAAAGGACAACACTAAACATCAATCTCAACTCACCTACACCCCACAAACCACACCCACATCAACATCCAAACACTCAACAGCCCCACCCACCCCCTCAGGGCCGTTTCCAATCACAGGCAAAATCTCCACAAACACCACATCATTCATATCAAATCACATCAACTCAACATAATCACATTCATTCACTCCTCATCTCACTTCACCAACACACCACCAAACCACACCACTCAGAAGGGGTCAAGACAGGTGTCCCCACCGAGTCATTTCTCAGTCATCTCGGTGGCAGTCAAGTGCGAAATACTCCCACAACATTACACATACCAACCACAGTCACACCTCACAACATATTCATCACAATCAAACAACGCACAACCCTCCCACGTCAGCAGCACAGTCAGGTCAAGAAGAATGCAATCAGACATCAAGGTCATGCATCGAATGCAATGCACATCATCCCCAACACAAACACAAAGTCACTCACATCACCCACAATCATTCACACTCACCCCCTCATCACTCACATCAACACCAACAACACCCATCAACCTCATTCACCACCCCCACCATCACAACACCATCCCCACACTCAACCAAGTCATCAATCATTCATCACAAGTCACACCCCACATCAACCACAGAGGAAACAATCTCACCACAAAACATGGCCACAATCAATCACTCTCACCCAACTCATCAATCCTGCAACCCCCACTATAGCCAAAGCACCGTACACAATGAACAATATTCATCAACAACAACATCACAATCAAATCATCATCAAATGACCCCACGGAGTTCAACCACCTCACTCACAACCTCACATCAAAACATCAGGACACTCACAATCAACAATCAATTCATCCCATCCTACATATCACAACTCTTCACCCTCAACCTCACTCCCCTCACCTCACAACCCCACTCCACCGCGAAAGCCCCCTGCAGGTACCACCACGCAGTGCAGGTCACACAGACAACAAAACACCCAGCCCACAAACTCACACAACACATCATCAGAATATCATGACGCACATCACCAAAACCATCAACCAAACACCCAGATCACACATCACACATCAACACATCACTTTGCATCACTCAGGTAGTCACCCTCACACACTATCCAATCCAACCTCAGTCAGCAGCTCATCTTCTCATCACCTGTCAGCACGAGGCATTCACAACAGTCCCAATCGCAGGTCGGGTCAAATCTACAATCACATCCTCCCACCCTCATCACTCACTCACCACACCAACACCACACACGAGCCATCACAGCACAATCACTTCAGCAGGCAGCAGCAGCGATCACGTAGTCACACGATCCTAGAAATCATCGCTCACCAAGCCACCATCACAGTCAGCGCCCCCACTCAACCATCACCACATTTTTCCTACCCCCTCATCGCAACCCGCCACCCCCATGCACACACGCTCAAACTCCAATCACTCCATCACATCAACCAACCCGCTCATCAACGATCATGTCCCACACAGCACCCCAAACATCAACACATCCACATGCTCACAAACCCACCGCACCACTTCGTGGGGTCGAGGTCATCCATTCCCCTCCCACACCCACCGACTCACCCACAATACAGAACCCTTCAACAACACCTCCTGCATCCATCATCACCACAATCCCCAACCTCAAGCACCATCTCAAACACCTCCACCCACACCTCATTCACATTCATTTCATTTCACAGCACAGAGTCACTCTTCATGCACACAAACAAACATCAGTCACCAATCACCTCCCAGTCACCAAAAAAAAAAAAACAATAGGACAACAAAACAAACACACCCACACGGCCAAAAATCAACTTTCACACAACCTCACCAGCGGTGGCGAGTCACAATGGTTCACCAACCCAGGAACATCAAATCACAAATACCACACCAGCACACAACATACTCCACAGAAGCGGAATCAAAAACAAGCAAATCAGCATCACGTCCTAGCAAAAGCATGACGTGCAAGTCAGACAGGGCACACTCATCACTCCACTCACATCATCACCATCACTTCCCACGCAAACACTCCCCCTCAAGCACGCCCACCAACCCCATCCCCACCCCTATCACCCAGCACCCACACCCTCCACCACCACTACTCTGGCAGTTCACAGGCCACAAACAACAAACAATCAAATCCATCAAAAAACACCGCAGTCACAAAACTTCACGCACACCATCTGAGGCGCAGAAAGCAGAATTCACATCTCAAGGCACAAACCAACCACCAAATCATTTTCAGCACCACCTCACATCACAACTGTCAACGGAATTGCTCCCCCTCACGAAGCATCAGCTACATCAGTCCACAACCACCCACACACCTCCACACCACCCAAGCACTAACAGCATCATCATCACATCATCACAAATCACCAACTTTCAATCATCACACCCCCCCTCTCACCCACACACAACCCCAAGCATCACATGGTCATCAATCACTCAAATCCAACAATGGTCACAAACACACACATCAAGAGAATGCATCACAGCACAATGATCAATTACAACATCATCACAACATCACTCAACATCACACACAAAACCCCTCCATCAACAAACACACAAACTAATTCAATCAACACACTAGCACAATCATACATCAATCAACACACATCCACTTCAATCAATCATTCACATCCACAGTCATCAAACAAATCAATCAATCATTCCCCCCACATCACCAACACCCCTCACCCGCCCCCACAGTTCACATTCAAATCATTCCACAACAGCACGTCACAAGAGTCAAAACCAACAAACACATCAACACATCATCATCAAGGGCAAGATCAGTCATCACCACAGTCAGATGGCAACACCCAAATTCAGACAGTGCATCAAAGAACACACAAACAACACCACCCACACCAGATTCAACAATCAAACTCCAACCAACACAATCACCATCACCGTCAAACACGCCCACGCACAAACACCACACAACTCCAGGGGGTCCGTCCCCACCTCATGTGGCAATCCACTTCAGCCTCACAAATCCAACACATCTAACACCACCCCCACACACACCACAAACTCCCATCACCCACCATACGAACCCCCACAAAAAATCAACAGAAATCCCCAACCAGCCCATTCAGCATCAGTGTCAGTCCAACCTCACACCACTCCCAAACCACCCCATCCACACCTCCAACCACTTCATCACACCCCTCATCACTCCCCCACGCCCAGGGCTGGTCAATCATCATCATCACAAAACTCTGTCACAAACAACACACACAACACAGTCATGCATCACACACAGCGATACACAATCATCATCAGTGCACCCACACTTCCACCATTCACATCACACCTACACAATCCCCAATTCACATCAACACCACATCACATCATCACACACCACACAATACCCCATCGGCCACCATCACTCATCACAACCACACTTCCGCTCCACCATTCAACACATCAAATCAGTCGGGCCACGCTTCTCAGCACGAGCATTTCAGTCATCAGCACCGAGTCACAAGCCACCTCACGCGAGTCAATCAGGAATCACAATCACACCTCATACATGCAAATACAAGGAGGCACTCAGGGTCAGTCATCACACCAAGGCACTATCTAATCATCACACCCACAAGGTCAACACTCAAGCCCATCGCAACCAACCAATCCAGCAGTAGTGCTAATCAATCAATCAATCAGGCACAGCATCGAAAACACACACACACCATCAACAAACATCCTCACACCAACATCACCGCGCCAATCACAACTCACAACACATCATCACATCACCATCAACAAAATCAAATCAACATTCACCCACTCACAACACACACTAGCACCCCGATCACAGTTCACAAAATCAGCACACTCCCCATCAAGCTCACCACACTCACAAATCCACACAACAACACCACAACTCCACATTCACAACAGCAGGCAGATCATCACAATCATCACTAAAACGTCAATCCCATCAATCAGAAGATCATTCAAATGTGTTCACATCAGTCAAAGTCTCACACACAGGGAGCATCATCACACAGACAACGAGGTTGCCTCAACGCAGTCGAATAAGCAGGTCAATCACGGTTCACACCCCCCCTCCACCCCCTCAAACAAACAAACACAATCAACACAACATCATCACATCCAACATCACCCTCCAGCAATCAAGGCAACAAGTCAAACCAGACACAATCAAACCACAAACAACATCACCGAATCAAATCATCATACAACACCATCCACACCACAACCACCTTCACCCCATCATCAACACAAAACCAATCAACAACCATCAACCACACCATTCAACAACACACATCCATCCACCATACCCACACACAGTCAAGAATCACATCACAAAACATCATCAAACAAAAATCAAACAATCAATCAACACACCACAAACATAACATCCATCACTCACCACAACACATCAATCCTCATCATCACATCAAAAATCATTCACAACGCTCCTCACCAGCACACCATCACCCCCACCACCGAAGTGCAGCGCACGATGTCAGTCACACAAGGTCATCAATCATCACCATCACCTCACAGAAATCACACTGGCAATCCACACCTCACCACACTCACGTGCTGATCATGGCGACAACCACATCATCACATCATCAATAACATCTCACACATTCAAAAATTCATCATGACACATCGGAACCCAAACTCATCACTCACCCACCTCAAGCAAACACATTCAGTCACACAATCACATCACACAAAACATCCAATGTCACAACTCAACATCATCATCACAAGAGAAACCCACACAAGTCACAGGGGGAAGCCACATCCCAACATCACCACTCACCTCCAATCTCAACTCCACACCACACCCATCCACTCCCGCCATCAAACATGCTCCTCTTCAACATTCACAATCAATAACAATCACAACATCAACATACACAACACTAAGCAGACACAAAATCCACCCTCCTCACCGCAGACCTATCAACAGCCGGTCAAGTGCAGTCACAAAAGCAACACGAACATAGGTCAGCAAACACACGTCCACCCACCCCAAGTTCGGCAACACACAAATACACAATCACTTTCATCATCATCACAAAATCACAACATTCAATCATCGACCACATTCAACACTCACAAAATGCGAGGCCAACATCAGTGCGATGCACACAGGCATCAGAGCACCACCACACGGTTCAATCACCATCATTCATCAATCACAATCATCACCATTTCACCACAACCTCACATCCACACTCCACTCAACACCTCGAAAATCAAGGTCACGGAGAATGGCAAGGCAGCGAGTGTCACACTCCACCCACCACACCCTCACCACCCCCCCTCATCCTCGGCTCAACACCAGTCAACATCAAGTCAGTCAACCACATCACTCCCACCCACACACTCAGGGACAAACAAGCAACATCAATCAACTCAATCATTCACATCTCAACCAAAATCAATCAATCAAATCAATCAACATCACACTCACCCAATACCCACACACACAAATGTCAGACCCCCCCTCCAACCCCGGCCATTTCATCAAACATTCATCATCACACATTTCTATCATAAGTCATCATCATCAATTCCATCACACAAATAACATCATCATCAACACAAACAAAATCATCAGTCAACAAATTCATCAGTGCAAGGCAGCAGTTTTCTCATGAACACAGCAGAGGGAAAGTCAAACAATAATCAATAAATCATCCAAGAACAAAATCAAACATCATCAAACCACACACAAGTTCAGCGCAGCTACACAGCTCACCAACAAACCATCAAACAGCAAGAGATCCTCAATCACATCATCAACACATCATCAAAGTCACAACAGTCATCACCAGCCAGGGCAACACTCCACTCATCACCAGGGTGGCCTTATTCATCAGTCAGGCTCAAACGAGAACACGGTAGGCACAATGTCAGTCAGTCAAACACAAAATCACACACAAACAGCTCCTCCACCTCCCCCCCACCGTGGCCCCCCCCCCCGGGATGCATCTGCTACATCAATCATGAGCGCACACACACAAAAGCAATTCATCCCAAACACCACATCACACAATCATCACACATCATCATCATCCACATCATCACTCAACAATCAACATCACACATCATCATCAACCATCATCATCAAACAATCATCATCATCATCACACAAACTCCCACAACACATCACCCACAACACATGCATCACATCCCATCACACCCAAAACAACAAATCATCATCAAACCCCAATCAATCACCACACCTCATCAACGAAACGTGGGTCAAACACACCCCAGGTCACAACAAGATGACCCCACCCCAAACCTCACTCCACCCCAGCACCACATCACACCAACCAATCACACATCACACTCATCACACACAACACCAAATCAGCACCATCAAGTCACCCCATGCATCACACTCAGATCACAAAACCCTCAGGAATCACTCACTCAGGACACTCACATCCACAAGGCGCACACCAAAACACATACAACACTAATCCACATCACCATCACCAACACCATCAATCTCACCCCTCACCCATGAACTCACAAACCACGGCAGGCGGAGGCTCTCACATTCACAAACATAATCACCTCACCAATCAAAGCCACCATCACATAGACAAAACAACAACTCACCCACTTTTCCCTCAACACAATGCAGGGCAGCGAACAACAAAAACAAATTTCATCAACATTTCATCGAGTCACCAATCACAACAGCAAAATCACACTCCAGAAGGCAGCGACTAAATCAATCAATCACACTAAACACACATCATCACACAATCACACCACATTCAACATCATCATCATCAATCATACATCATCATGCATCACATCGACAGCATCATCAAAAACGATTCACAGCGACAGTGCCATCACCCCCACCCACCACGCAACAAAACCAAAACAAGACCTCACATAGAATGAAAACACATCACAATCAAATCATTCATTCCTCAAAAATACTTCAAAGTTCACATCATCTACAAATCATCATCCCCCCCATACACCAATACACTTTTCACAAATCAATTCAACCAACATCAAAACACAGCAGCACCATCACACCTCTCACAACCACAATCAATAGCTCACCCACAATTCAAACACAAGCCCAATCATCAGTCAGCACAGCTCGTCACAGTCAACAGTCACAAAAACACAACCAATAACAACAAATCATCAAAGTCAACAAAACACAACCCCCTCAATCCCCATCAGCTCACGAGCAAAAAGCACTGGGCAGAATGCACAAAACTCATCATCCTCCCCCGTTTGGGGTTTTTGCCCCGGCACCAAGAATGATGATTCTCAACTCCCGACCACCTTCACTACCATACTATTCATCACATCACAATCACAAATCCCCCCCACCCCCCCTCACCCCCTCACAAAAACCAACATCCCATCACACCCACTCCACTCCCATCATCATCACACACATCCAATCATTCATCAAAATTCATTTATCAATTCATCATCCCATCCTCTACTACAAATCACAATCCAATCACACACAATCAACATCCCCACATCTCATCATGCATCACAAACTTCATTATCCTCATTCACATTTCATCAGTCACATGTCAATCCATCATTCACATTCCCATTCAAAGTTCATCCTCATCACACATTCACAATCCCAGCAGTTTTCACCCAGTCACACACAGTCATTCATCACACGACACATCAAATCAATCACATCACCAATTCACACAAGTCACACATTCAAAACAATCACCGAAGCCAGGAAAGTAAAAAAAAAACAAAATCAAGCAACTTTCCTCAAGCAAGTCAGGTCAAATCAACATCACGAATCAAAAATCTCAAGCAATCATACATCACACCCACACCTCACTCACACCACACCCACCACACTGTCACCCACAACATCAACCACATCGATCAATCAATCAACTCAAACACCACAACGTCTCCAGATGCAGAGCGCCATTTCACATAACAATCCAAGACATCCAAAACAACCATCATACACCACGACCACATCCAGCAGCACAGCAGCAACACCACCCAACAACCCCCCCACCCAACACATTTCCACCTCTACATCAGGTCACCATCCCCCTCCAGTCATCAATTCATCATCCTCACAACATTTCATCCATCAAAGCACTCACATCACACACACACAATCATTCAACACACAACATCATCAGACACACATCACACAAACAACCCACAATCATCAATCATCATCATCACCAACATCACATAACATCACTCAAAACAAAACAACACCCATCACAAACCACCTCCACTCACACACAATCATCATCATCCACAACTACACATCACAACCGACACCACATCACAAAACAAGTCCCACTCACATCCTCCACCCACAACACACTCAACATCAGCACAAGGTCTCATAGTCACTTCAAATCATCATCACACACGTACAATCATCATCAGAACAGGAATTCGCACATTCAGAACAAATCACCCAGGGAGTGCGACACAAGAGGTCAACCCCCACACTCCACACTTTCGAATCACCAGAACACCCGATCATCCCTGCATCACAGCACCCAATCACCCCCCCACCACACCTGCGAAAATCACCAATCCAACACATCCACCCAATCACACACACCACCCACAAAATCAAACCCAAGCTGGTGCAGTCAGCAAGTTCGAGAGTCATCCCAACAACATCCACCACCAATCAAACAATCATCATCATCAACCCAATCACAGTGCATCACAACATCTCATCCAAAACTCGCAGCATCAAAAGCATCACATCATCAATCACACACAGTGCAAATCACAAAATCACCAATTCAATCACACTCAACATCAACATTCAATCATTCAACATCACACATTCATCAATCACACATCAATCATCATCAACATCTCACCCCAATACATCACTCACTGGCGCGGACACAATAACACACTCACCACCCCCCATCACACAAATCACATAATCCTTCTCCATCATCAGTCAGAGCAAGACCTATTCCCAACAATCAATTCACATCAAACAACACAGTCAGGTCGAAGTCAACACACAACATCTAACACAAAACACACATCAGTCAATGCGACAATCTCAACCACCCTCCAGCACAAGGGGCAGCAGCAGGGGGAAACATCATATCAAACACAGCGAATTCACACTAGCACAGGACACATCACTATCACAACCATCCACAACACTCAAACAACTTCAATCCACCCGCGACAAAACACAGCTCACGTCACATCCTCAGACACATCATTGCAAAATCATCAACAGCATCATAGTCAGACATCATTGCAGCATCACATCGATGATCACACATTCACACTCAACCACACACAACAATTCATCAAGCCCATACAACCAACATCAAAAAAACCATCACACAACCTTCACCACCTCCCCGTGTGACAATCATCATCGCATCACATCACATCCCGGGTCCCGCCCCCCCCAGCGCGCAAAACCCCCATCCCCACACCCACCCCTCAGAAAATCACTCCACACTCGCATCGAATCCTGATACACACCAACCCCATCATCCATGTCACATGCATCACATCATCATCAATCATCAAAGCGACCAACATCATCGCACACATCATTCACACAATCATCAACACATCAACATCAAACAATTCAAATCACATCATCACAATCACACATCAACACACGTCATCACATCATTTCATCATCAAATCAGATCATCACATCACCACCACAACATCAACAACATCATCCCACAACAATCACACATCATCATCCA
>Ga0179591_1204335_pt1 | contig 25803 bp, 23 predicted proteins | sample CZOMad2_1_08_16f_FD_182891 | JGI IMG/M metagenome (GOLD analysis project Ga0179591, IMG submission 182891) | Vadose zone soil fungal communities from Angelo Coast Range Reserve, California, USA - CZOMad2_1_08_16fungal (PacBio error correction) | ecosystem: Environmental > Terrestrial > Soil >...
GTGGCCTGTTTACGATGGAAAGTCAGTGGGACCTTGCTGAAGAGGTAAATATTTCTGGAGTGAGGGGAATCGAGAGCGAGAGACTGGCGAGGGCGTCGCTTCACGCTAAAGAGGTACCGTTAAGCTAACTTAATCGCAAGAACATGAATGTCGAAATGAGAAGATGATACTTAACAAAAAAGTTACTAAAAACGGCCTTCGGAGGAGAAAGAGATGATCGGAAAATTCTATCGTGGAAAAAGACACTGGCTACAAAGGAAGCAGAATCTGAATGTCGAATAGAGCAATCCTACGGATCAAAGAAACTCCTTCTCGCACGGAAAGGAGCCCCAGCGAGGACGACCTCTTATAGCAGAAACGCTGAGGATAAGAGAGGAGAGGCCTTCGCAGGACAAGGGAACTGACGAAGAAAACAACTTCTGGTACTGAAAGAAGATGAACAGCTCAACTTATCGGTCCAAAAGTCACACGAACAAAATTAGAGAAGAACAAGGGCCATGAATCGAGAAGATGACTTTTTAACAAAGAGAGTGGAACTGCATCAAGGGGTCGTAGGGAAAGGAAATTCTGGAAATTCTATTCCAAGGCACGCCGAATCCTTAAAATTCAAGCGCACGAGAGAAAAAGTACAGGAGAAAAACAAAAATTAATTCCTGACAGAGAAATCTTCTCGCTCATGAAGACAGAGTCATCTGAAAGGCGCCCAGCCTCGGCGTCACGCGCAAAAAAGAGCGAGAGACCAAAAAGAAAAGACCTCAAAAAAAAGATGATCTTGATAGAGACCTAAGCGAGTGCGGGTCAAGCTAAAAGAGGAGAGATCCCGACTGGAATCAGCGAACACGCTGTGTCAGACAATGAGGGAAACTCGTCGAATCCTGCGGCGGGGACTCAATCTGCAATAAGCAAAGGAGCTCGATAAAAAACTAAACCAAAGGGAAGCTCCCAAGTAATTCGACACCGTACCGCCGATCGGTGCGATTATCAAGGAAAAATCGTTGTGGCATACCAGGAGAGCGGTTACGAACTTGGGCAAAAGAAGTGGATCCGAACAGGAAAGAGATTATAGTCTTTTCGGAACAAAGGGGAACCGACGCCCCCATTCAAGCCGACGCGGGCTGAGAGAGGAGCGGGATGTAAAAAAATCTCGCCCAATCGAAGGCCTTCAGCTTTTAAACAAGGAAGGCCAATTGCCTAGCAGAGGAACATCGCTTACTTCGCGTGAGTAAAAGGAAAGGGAACATCGGCCAATCGCGCCTAGCGAGAGCTCAAGGCTAGGAAGGAGGAAACAAACCGGATAGTCAACAATCGCTTAGGACCGCAACATCCCATCGAAGGTAAAGAATGCGGAGCAGAGGGACCAGCTCTGAAAGAGGGAGACGGAAAAACAAATCGGCCGAAAAAAAAAACCTCGGAAAAATTGAGTGAGAATCAACATAAGAATTTCTCACGGAAAAGGAGAGACGGGGAAGCATACGATGAAAGAAGAAAACAGGGAAAGTTAAAATAAACAAATAGCTAATATTATACGATCTAAAGAGAGAGAGAGGCATCCATCTCAAGCAGCTGTAAACGAGTGGAACGACGGAAGAAGTTGAGGCCTATGCACCCGACGGAGGAAAGAGGGGAGAGATGTCGAGGAACACGGGATTCGCAAGGAGAAACAAAGGAAAAAAGAGTCAAAGATCCTTGATCAAAGATTTCTATGCGGAGGATTTGCTTCGACGACTTCGTGGAGTTAAGTCTGAATAAGGCGGGCATCGATGTACGGCTCCAAGAAAAAAGGAAAATCATTTTTTGCCGCGAGAGCACAGAAGGGAGTTCTTTATATTATTAGAACGCTAAATGGCTTCTTGGAAAAAAACGCCATGCTGCGAAGATCTCGGCAGGGGCGAGGCGGCTGGTAGAGGGGGCGCCACGTCTCACCTATTTCCTCACGGAGAAGAGGAAAACAAAGGATCTCCTAGCCACGGACTCAGAAAAAAGATGGAGGCGCGAAAAAAGAAGAGAGACATATTCAAGAACGAGTGACTTTGAGGAAGTCGGGGAATCAGAGAAAAAAGAACTGAGTATGAAAAAAGAAGGAAGAAAGAACGTTTTCGAGTTTCAAAGTCGCACTTAGTATCTCGACCAGAATAGACAAAAAAAAGGCTCTCTAAAGGAGGCCAAGGCTAGATCGAACGGCTGCGTTTGACATGTAATCGTATGAGAAACGCGGGAAGTGAAAAGGAAAGTTTGGGAAGAAAGAAAAAAACGGGCTCGCCGCGAGAGAGTACGAAGGGGTCGCTATGAGAGCAAAGAAGAACTCCGTCGAACGGAAAAAGAGAGAAAGAATCTAACATACGAGGCGACTCGTCTTACAAACATAATGAAAGAATAGGGGAGAGGGGGAAGGGGGAAGCTAGTAACAAGCAGCGAGGAAAGGATCCGAAAGAAAGCAGGAGACTTGGTCTAGTTGGAAGGGGGGGGATCGCACCGTTCTAATGCTTCACGAAAGAAAAGAAGAAAACTTCTTCGGCGTCAAGGAGAAGAAAAGATCCGGACAGCCCGCTAAGAAGCAATTAGAGTGGAGAAGCCGCCGAGGTCATCACTTCTGGGGGAACAGCTAAACTGGAGACGGAGGCTACCCAAGAAAGGAGGGAAAATGTGGAGCTCGTCAAGAATCTGATCTAGATTAGTGGTGTCGGACCATGAAAGCGAGAGTCGGCTCATAGGCTTAAAAAGACCGCGCTCTGGGCGGGAGGGGGGGTTCGGAAATAGACTGGGTCTTCCATCTTTGTGGTAGGCCGGTGCTAACCGTTGAGGGGGTCAAAGGCGCCTTGGCTATAGCCAGTAGGGCCTGACGCATGCGAAATAACCGCGCAGAGGATAAGAGACTTTGGCACCGCGGCTCAATTTTAAGTAGAACAAAGGTAGATATCCGGAGGGGTCTCGGATCGTGTCGAGAAATCGAAAAGGAGCGATCGTCGTAGAAAGGTTCTAAAAAAGATTCCGGGAATGGATACCGTTAAGAAAGGATTTCGCACGCTGGGAGACGAGAGGAAAAGAGCCCTTTGGCATTGGTAGGAATACAGAAAAGGGCAGCAAAGAGGGTGATTGGCGAGTGGGGAGGAAAGAGGTAAGAGGTCGCCGAAAAGCAACGAATGGAGGGGACTTTGGATTCAAAGAATCGGTTCCATTCCCGAAACACCGACAGATAAAGACGATCGGTCAATATCACCATGTTCGTGATCAAAACCGAAAAAACTGGAGAAAAAGTCCCATACCAAAGGGTCCTCAGACCCTGGACGAGGAAGACATTCACGCCCCTGAGGGGGGAGAGGAAAGATAAGAGGGACCTTGGTCGCTCACCAAGGAAAAAGTACTTGCTAACTAATTGGGAGTTCTTTTCGCCTTCGGACTGGGAAACTCTCGAAGGAGGGGGCAAAATGTCTCTGCAAGAAGATGATCTCGACAGACAGGAATAGTGGGTTCCGAGTACGAAAGTCGTTGCGGGGCCTAAAAGCGGACTCGTAATTGAACGGGTGATCACGAAAAGCCCGATCACATTGGTGACGGCGAAAGGAGAAAAAGAAGAGAAGGGGGATCGTCTGTCATGGGGCGCCCGTGCGCCGAGCTGGGAGGGTAGCAACATGAACTGACGCAAGGGAGAAAAGTAGAGAAAGGCAAATGTACCGAAATATTCTGTGCAGGCACGGGTAGTGGGGAAGGAGATGCATGGTGCAGTTTAACGGGGAAAAGAATCGGCCCTGGGGAAAAGTGGTTTCGGTGCGGCGTCCGGTTAAGGCCGAGGCGAGAGACCGGCGTAAGAAATAAAAGCGCCTTGGGTTAAACAGTCTAACCATACAGCGGGAAGGAAACGACGTCGTATCTCGCTTTGAGGAATGGGGTCGGAAGAAAAGGTAGATCCGATAGCCTAAAAAGGGTTGGAAGCGGGAGATGGCCGCATGCGTTCAAACCACGACCGTCTTCTCCGATAGAGACGATGGACCTAGAAGAGCCTTCAGAAGCGATACGAAGGGACGAACGACTACGGCGTTCGACTTGGGAAGGCTCTACGGGGGAGGAGAGCTGAGAGGGTGCTGGATAACAGGAACCAATCCATCGAAAGTTCAAAAGGGGAGGATACGCCTGTCTCTGGAAAGTGTGTCGATGTTCGTTACCTCGAATTCTTTCGGTACGAACGGACGTCTTGGGAGGGTACGTATATCCTAACTTATCGGGAAGTATGAGAAAGGGCCATAAGAACTTTCAGCTATACCCATCGATATCGAGGGGGGTCGACGGTGAGTGATCTGGACTTCCTGCAAAAGCACTCTCAAGTGGCGAGAGATAGTGCCTTACTAAAACGAGCATCGTAAAGCTGTAAATCCTACGTTTTCAAGTGAAAATGAAGAAGCACATCCCACGCACCTGCAGCCTGGTGCTCCACGAATATGTCGATGATATCACATACGACGATACGCCGCGAAAAGGGACCCTTATTTCGGGCACCAGCGGAGGAGGATAGGCTGCGTGACTCCACCGGAGAAGAAAGAGAAAAAGACAGCCGATCGTCCCTAGGGACGGTATGTATATATTCAGGGGCGGGAAAATCACCAGAGCGAAAGGATTTCAGAGAAGGGCAGAGCATCGGGAGGGTAGAAAACGGGTAGGGGTCACGTGGAGCGCGGTCGTTAGGCGCGACGAGGTGCGGGGGGAGAAGTTTAGAACTCGATACAGCCCTACCTTCCATGCTTCTGTCTACAGCTTCGAGGGGCAATAATCACCGATGCATTGGTCTTAAAGGGGAGTCAAAATGCGAGAGCCCGCTACGTAATAGCCGCCGGAGGAGCGAGGCAAAGAGTCGTCTCGACACTCGCGCCGGAAAACTGGGTAGGAACTCGTGAGGCTCTAAGGGAACGCTCATTGATAATGGCGAGGAGGGGACGATGCATGATTACAAAAAGATAAGAAGTATCCTTGCCCCTCAAGGCGACGGACGACTGTTGCGGCCTCTCTCGACGAACGGGAGAGAAAGGAAAAGATGGCAAAAGAAAAATCCGCGCCAGCGCGTCTAAAGCAAAGCGACAAGAGGCTTTGCTCCTCCAGAAACATCGCGACCAAGCCGTGTAGAAGACACTCTGTCGTCTTACATCTGAATCTGCATAGAGAGGCTACCCGACGAGGCCGGAGAAGAAGAAAGAAAGATACAACAAGATGAACGAAAGCAGAAAAGCGCACCAAAGAGCCGTTATTAACGACGACTGGCCAGGGGAAAATCTCTACACTGGGCAACGAGAGAGATAGAAGCAAGTTAAGAGAAGTATTCAAGGCTGGGTGCTAAAAGTCCTTCGACGCGAACACCAAGTGAGACTCGGAAGAAATAAACAGCCGAAGCTATCTGAAGGGGTGTGCCTGGAAGTGGAAGAAATGGCAGCGACACGATTTCTTTGGGTTGGTGTGTTTGTGTTGGGGGTGTTTGTGGTTGTTGGTTGGGGGGGGGCCGGAATCTGGGAGGCGAAAAAGCGGACAACATGCCTGATGTTCGAAGAGGCGAGAAGGGATCTTCCCTTTAGAGAAATAATACCGTCGCGATCAAAAACGCAGATGCGATCGAGGAAAAGGGAACCGGCTTTATCGAAATGGGGGGATGAAGGGACGAGAGTACGCCGATTTTCACAGCGTGCAGAGTTCTTCTTCGGAAATGGGAATGTCGCCTTAATTCCGAAAAGCCTATCTCTACAAACACACAACAGGAAGGAGAAAGGGGGGCTCTTCCGAATGGAAAAACTCCATCAACATTACCGCGACGCCATGGACGAAAATCGAAACCAAGGCAGGAAGGAAATCGAACGAAAAACAAGCGAATTGTGCTTCTTAAAGGGAGATGAAAGAGGGGTCACAGGAAGCAGGATATCCTAGAGCTGGGAGCTCGAGAACCCACTAAGTCGATGAAGAACATAATTCCAATCTTAAAGAGAGGAGGAAGGACAGTCGAAGGAAAATCTTCGGAAAGATCAAACGTCAATTCGCCACAGTAGAAAGAGAAGCAGATGGAAAGGATCGTATCCTTTAGTCGAGGCGAGAAGTGGAATTCGGGAAGGCGCAGAACCAGACTCGGAGAACGTGGGAGACAATGTAGAGCGGTGGAAGGGAGAGAGTAAGCCAGGAATGGAGCAAGGCTGAAATGAGGCGAAAGGGTAAAATGTTGCGTCGCGCGGCCTCGTCGCAAAGAAGATGGTAAAAGAAAAAACAGGGGGAAAGAAGGGAAAAAGAGGATCATGTGCAGCGCGTCAACGCGAATGAAGTTCTTTCGGAAGAGAGTTCGGACCCTCTCGAAAATCAGTACGGAATTTTTAGCGGGAATGGCGGGAATAGACAAAAAGCGAGAAAACAGCTTAGAGCAACGAGGTCGAAGGGTGATCGGATGCCAAGAAGAAGGAAGAAGGAGTTTTGAAGGAACTCGCATATGCAGCGCCCTCCGCTCAGCTGCCCTGAAGCGAGTAGATCTTCAGCAACCCAGTATAGAAAAAGGCAGACGGCCGTCATCATCAAATGGAATCCTGAGGGACAGGGAGAGAGTGGGACCGTATCTTGGGCCTGACGGGGGAAAGAGAAAAAAAAAAAAAAAAAGAAAACTGAAAAGGGGGTCTCTGTTCGAGCTGTAGCTCTAGTATGGAGGGGAGGAGGGTATAGCTCAAAGTCGACGGCCTCGAAAGAACCTCTTGAGGAAGAGAGAGCACGAGCTGAAAAGTAAACTCGCTTAGCTGAATCAGCGAGCAACGGCAAAAAGAAAATGAAAGAAGGGTGGTGTGTCAGCGCCGTGCACGATCGAAGTACGTCCTAGGGGAGAAGGAGAGAATGACGAAGTGGGGGCTCCTGTTGCATCCGCATTCAAAGAGCGCCGCGGGGTGCAATGCCAAAACAAGGGGGAGAAGCGTTGGACTGGCCGCTTCTATATTAGAGGCATCAAAGAGGGCACGCAAGGAGAAAGGCGTCTTTGTCTGTTGAAAGGGGGGGAAAAATGGGGGAGAACCGTGCTGCCGTAGAAATGGAACGGGTTCGTCCGATTACGCGCGAGCAGAGGGAGGGTTCATGCAAGTCAGACTTCATCGGGGGCTCTCTGTAAGTAGGGAGGAATCGGAAAGAGTACGTCCGATTACCTTCTGCGAGAGACGGAAAAAAAAGACACTAATAAAAGACATGCGCGATAAAAATGTCGAGAGCAAAAAAATAGGCACGGCCGTTATACAGAGAAAGAGACGGCGTAAATGGAAGGTTATTGGCGCGCAAAATGCGACGATCAACAGTCGAGAAGAAAGGCGCGAAGCATCTTAGTGAACTAGGAGGATAGGCGACATACAGTCTCAACGAAAAGGGTAAGAGAACTCAGCGGAAGAGAAGAGGAAAGAAAAAGAGCGGACGAAAGTCGATCACGTAAAAAGCGCAAATTCTCAAGAAAAAGAAAGGAAAGTCCAGCGCGTAGTAAACAACATAGGTGTGCAAGGTAAGCTCGAAAGAACAGAAGAGAGGCGCCGACAAGAAAAATTACTAAATCCTCAGGAAGAAAGGGAAAAAGGGGAACTTTCTATGAAAAAAGATAAGTTCCGGACAAACGGGCGATCATGCGCCAATTAAGGATAAGAATGAGAAAAGTGAAGGATGGGTTGCGTAAGAAAAGGACTGCAACGCCGGCCATACAGGAAGGACAAACTTCTACTCAACTACGGGACCCGAGATGATCGGATCCAATGCCTCATTACCCGCGGAGAAGCGACAAGGTAGACAACAACTCAACGAAAGTTGCATCTCCTCAAAGAGGAACTTCATGGCGCTCAAAAACGTTCTCTGTCCTACAATCGCGCCTCCAAGCTGAGCTGGGAGACAAATGGAGACACGGGGAAACAGACCACGACCATCGAGAAAGAACCAATTTAAGAGAGCGACCAGGGGAGAAACCCAAGTCTTCGCGCGTAGCGGTGAACACAATTGGACGCCAAAACAATCGGTTTTTGAAAAAGGGGAAAAAAAAGGACGGCAAGCAAGTATCTCAACACATGGGACCGGTAACCGATCCGCTAGAGTCGTTTTTGGGAAAAGAGAAAGGAAATGGCATCCAAAAAAACAGACTCCCCCTATCGCTGGGCGGCGGCAGAAATTACGCATTGAACTCCAATCTCCAGCCAAACAAACCCAACAGGGGGGCTCTCTGAAGAATTGGGAAGAGAGACAAGGAAAAAGGGCGCTGGGCAGCGCAGGAAGAATCGTCAATCGGCGCAATCAGGCTGAAATTCGGGAAATAAAAGAAACTTCGGTCACCTTGCTACGAGAAGTAGTCAGGGAGCCGATGCTGAAGGAAAAGAACGCGCACCTAGAAGACTTCACTCTACCGTCGCGCCGGGGGTAAAAAGGGGAGATGGCTTGGATAAGGAGACGAGTGAGGGTAGCAAGAGGAACCTGGCAAGAGCACCTCGGACTCGCTCGGTTAACGGCTAGGTGGCAACGCGGGGCTCTCATGGGACAGCCAAAGGCGGCTCTTGTTGATGGGACAACGTGACGCGGATGATAAAGGCTCGGGCCGAAATCAAAGAAGGAGGGGGAGACCAGACATGAGAAAGCTCGCCGTAGAAGATGGGAGATGGTTCATGGGAGCGGGAGAGGCGCATGGCTTCCGTGGCTTGGCAGGATCTACGCAGAAGGAAGGAGGAGGGCGTCCTTAAGTCCAGCATTGAAGGCAAAGCCTCATCTGACGAAAGACCGAAGAATGGGTGTTTCTAGGAGACCTTCGAACTGTCGAGGCTTCACAACACGACTCCGACCTCGACAATTGAAGGGGAGAAGTAAGCTGCACGAAGCGCTTCTATTAAGAGATCACCGTCCTCAGTTCTTTCTCGCCGTGAGGTTGGAAAAAATCCGAACTCATGATGAGCCTGGGGAAGAATATGGGGATGATGGGAATCACGAGTTCTGCTTTTTTCTGTAGAGAGAAAAAAAAGCGCGAGGAGGACGAGGAGCGTGGCGGCGCAACGGCTAACGGTCAAAGAGACGACGATACAATAAAGATCAAACGCACGAAGAGAACGAAGAAAGAGACACGTGATAATGGCTAAAGAGACGAGGACTTTCGAAGATCTTTCGGGTTCGTTCGGGGCGTGAACTGAATGTGATACCGTCAAAAAGCCACTCACGCACAAAAAACACCGGGAAAGTAGGGAAAGAATGAGGGGGGGCAACTCACCGAACCGTTTAAGGAAGGAGAGGCCACCGCCAAAACCCCGAATCTCTTCTAACCGAAATCGCCCCTAGCTCGAGCAGGAGAACTTTAATCTGAGAGAGAGCGCTCACGTTCGGAAAGGGGGATGAATCGCGACATCGCTGAAATAGGAAAAGGAAACGGGGACGCGACACCGGCGGTGACTCCGATATCTTAGGGCACAGAAAAGAATAAAACAGAAGGGGTCATAGTTCCACTGCCAAAAGATCATAAAGAAGCAAGAGACCGGTGATGCGGAGGCTCCTCTCTGAAAAAAGAAAAGAGAAGAAGTCGGCAGGTTGAACTGCATGCTTCGAAACGAAGAAACTAAATCACTTTGTCAGAAGATAGCAGGGTGTAATGGACATCGCCCTTCGAAGGGAAGGATAAATTCTGCGCGACGTCGGGCCTGTTCACTCCTTCGAGTAACGAAGATCAAGGACAAAGAACAAGTGAATGACTGCAAGGATGGTCTCTAAATAGACCGAAGAACGGCAGCCCTCTGTCAAAGAAGAAGGGAGGAGAGGGAGAAGATGCAAAGAAACTGAATTTTCGTCGGCGAGCGATATCTACGGGGGGAGGGGGGTTAAAAGGGACCAGTTGAATTCTCAAAAGAATCGCGTCATAGGGGCTAATCCCCATCGCCGGGAAGGAGGATGTGCGGCGCCAAGTTGTGTCTCATCAATTTGAAGGGAAAAGAGGGATGAGCGAAAAAGGGTCTTCTGTAGGAAAGGCAAAAAGTATCCGCCAAGGAAAATCCGAAGGGAAAGAGTCAAAGAGGAGTGGTAAACTGTGCTGGCGGGCGTAGAGCAAAGCGCATCCGCGAGGTTGCGACTATCTGAGTTATAGGGTCAAAAGGGAATCGAATGAATCTGCGTCGATCGAAAGGACAGAGGAAGAGAAATCAGTTAGAGAATGTGGAGCGCGTTCGCCGAAAAAAGCACCCTGTGAGATGGGGGGTCATGGCTCGTAACAGTTCGGACAGAAGGAAGAGAAAAAAGGGGAACTTGAGAAAAGCGCAATTGAGAGCCATCAATAGGGGTGAGCGGGCGGGGGTATTGACAATGAATAGGGTGCAAGTGGGGACGAACCGACAGACGAGATTGTGTCTACAGAAGAAAAAGAAATCTGGGTCTTGATCACGAACATAGGAAAACTTGAGTCAGAAGCGCGTCACGTTGGAGGAAAACATGGGATGCAGGGCGGCAAGAATGCAGAAAAACAGATGAGGGCTAAGAGGGCGCCTTCCTGGGGAGGGAACCTCCGGAAGTACAACTTTATAGATGGTCGTGGAAAGTGGGTCTAAGGGAAACGATGGAGGAACTCGCGCAGGAGGCTACTAGGCAGGAAAATCGACATGATCAGAGAATCATTAAGCGGGTGGCGTAGCTGAAAAGGGAGGTGGAAACGAGTCGACATGGGAGCATGAAGGGCACTGCCGAATTCTGTATCAACAGAAAAAAAGATCTTGGGGAGGCCAGGCTTGAAGACGGGCGCGTGAGGTGAAGTGGGGGCAGGGCCGGGACCAAGGGGCTGGGATCGCAACATGGCATAGTTCTCCTTATTAGGAAAAAGGGGAGGGAATCGCCGGTCACTAATAATTCGTAGCAGGTCGTTGAATAATTAGGGAAGGGAGAAGGACTACCTTTTAGGTACTTTGTGTGGAGGTGACTAGAAGTGGACCATAAAATCGGAAGGGTGCGGCATGAAAAGGAACGGGGCTTGTTTGAAAAATCAAAAAAAATAAAGGGAATGACGGTCCGGCGGATCGGCGCAAGGTGAGAAGTGACGTATGGAGTACATGGTGGGGACCTCCGCCGGTCGTCGCGCAGAAGAGGAACCCACGACCAGCGTCGGGACGTGCGACTCGGGAGAGCAAATAAGAGAATGAGAGAAAAACTCCGGGTCGACGCTGACTTCACGGCCTGGCCTTCGATAGGTGGCGCAATCAGGGTGGCACGAGTCCTCCCATCGATTTCCACGATTGCTTGGGAGACAGGGACTCGGCCGGGCGGGCAACTCTCTGACAATGCATTGAACGAAGGGAAAAAGAAAAAAATTATGACAAACCTTTGGGCTCCTCCGAAGATCAAAAAGCGGACGATTCACGGGGAAAGGGAGAAGCCTCAATCCAAAAAAAAAAGCGGACTGTATCGAGATGAGAGGGCCTCAAAACCACGCGAAGGGTGTTCGCGCAAAGGGGCCCGGACGAACCCGCCATAGTAAGAACAGGGGAGGCCGAGGAGGCACTGCGACAAGTGCATCGTCCACAAGCGCCTGCTGCGCCGTGGCGGCTGGGAGGTCGATACTGCTAGGAGGGAGAAAAAAAAATACCGTACGCCCCTGAAGTTCGGAATGTCAACCAAAGGAGGGGAGAAGAGAAGCGATGTCTCACCAGGCGCTGTCAGAGAGGAAAAAACGCTACAGGTACCTGAAATAGTCAGCTTCTGGGAGGCGCGAAAGCACTTGGACTTATGGCAGTGCGCCGGAGGGGAAACGCTCGATATGAAGCGAAAGAAAGGTGAAGAAAGGCGACTGAGAGTCAGTGGAGGGAGGGAAAAATTGGAGGGAGACGTCCTCTCGCAACCGGTCTACCCGCCGAAAGAGAACGCAGAGGAGTCGGGAGAGACCTAAGAAAAATATAAAACGCATGTTTCGTGCTATTAAGGAAAGCTCAGGTCGGAAAAGGCAAAGGCTCGTCCATCCGCTAGGGACCAAGACGTCGATAGAAAAAGGGATGACTCTCAAGGTGCCGGGCGATATGGAAAAGAGGGGGTGAAAGCAAAGATTTTATCTACGAGACGGGAGTCTTCTGTCGTCAGGAAAAAAAAAGCGTGAGAAATGACAGAATAGCCAGTCCTTCAGAGCAGGACGACCTTGTGCGGAGTAAAAAGAACAGTTTTGCGCTCTTGGATCTTAAAAGAGGGAAGTCTGAACTCAAGAAAGGGGGATCGAAAGAGCCGGCGAACCTCGAGAGAGGAAAACCCGGCAGTAGGACACGTGACTTTATCCATCCTCTCCGGGGAGGGCGTCCATTGTTTCATTTTCTGCAGACAGGTGAAGATCGACGACGCCCTATGCATCGAAAAACTGCGCGACACCTTTACCAAGAAGGAAAGCAGCGAATGTATTCACTTAAGCTTCTGAAAGTGCCACTCTACATGCGCTGAAAAAAAAGAAAAAGAGGCAAGAGTCGAATGGCACAGGCTAAAACCGCCGCCGCGCCTCAAATGGAAGAAAGATGACGAGATCTGGCGAAGTGTGGGACGAGAAAGAAACTAAAAGGGAGGACTAGGACGAGGACGCACTGTCCACGCTGGCCTAGGGAGAGATGGAGGCGAGATCATATCTTCACGTACTATGAGGGAAGCGAGCCGCGAATAGAATGAGGAGGAGAAGCACATTCTAATGTCGTTCCAGTGCGCTGGTCAGATCATAAATCTAAAGCGGCACGGGTTCATGAGGGTTAGGGAGCGTCGTCACGGTTATGGAGTTGTTTCTCGAAAGGAAGGAGGGAATCTCGAACAAAAAAACGAGAGCAGTAGCGTCGTCAAGAAGGCGAACAACTCACACTGAATCACGCGGCAAGGAAGGACGAAAACATCTGAGGGCCCTCTAAGGGGGGGGGAGAGAGGGTAAACCGAGGCGAGAGACTGGGGTACTTGAGATGATACTATCAAAGGAAGGAAGGTGGCTCACGCGTCTCTAGTCTCGTCACTAGAGACGAGAAAAAAAGGGAATCGAGGAAGGAATAACATCATCACAGAACAATCAGCCGCCCGGAAATAAGTTCGAGCGGCCCAAGAGGCGGGGAATGAAGAGAGCTCGCCAGATCTCGGCCGGGGGAATATCGGTCTCGATTGCGAGCGTTCGGTCCTTCTGGAAGAGAAGTGATTCGCGAGTAATAAAGATCGGCTATGGGGTGAGACAAGAAATGGTCTATCTTGGCACTGGCATACGCGGGGAAAGAGGGGGTCGCTGCGGAGATCAGGAACATCTGTGGGTCCTCTCAATGGGGTTGATCGAGGCCCTCGGAGGATAAAAGAAACAATTAGAGAGCAGCCACCAATGTGACTATGGACTCGTCGGGTACACGGCGGCGTAGGAGAGGAAAAGGGAGAAAACTCGCTCGAATCAAAGCTCGGCCGGCGTAGGGGGGACGATCCTTGCAAGTAAAAGATGTAAAAAAAATGAGCGCAGACCGGTCAAAGAGGAACTGGGGAGCAGATGCATAATTTCATCTATCTTGGGAAAAGAAAGCATCGCCTCTCCATCTCCCATCGGAGAATGAGACGACATTGAAAAAAGCAACCATGCGAGAACGGTCGATCATACAGGAAGAGATTGCTAGCAAGTGGGAAAAACGTATGGGAGTGATCTTGGAGACTAGACGGAAGTCATTGCAAACCTTCACTGGGCGGAGTTTCGAGATTTATACAGAGACTGGCAGGCAGTCGGCGGGTCGCAGGGAGAGGAGCGTGTCGACGTCGCTCCACAGCAAATCGAGGAAGAAAGGGCACACAGACGCGAGGACGCCGGCGACAGGACCGGAGGATGAAAGCACTGTTCCCGCACTGAAAGGGGGTGCTAGCATTCAAACCCGCTCGAGAGCAGCGCTACACGCGCCAGGGGGGAAAAGAGGAAAAAGTGGCAGCGAGGAGCCGAGAGCGCCGAAAACACTCGGGGCCTAAGGCCGGCGGATTGGGGCATTCTAACTCAGGGAATAGGAGTAAGGGGCGAAAGTCTGAGAATAGGTAGATGGAACATATTGCGGACCCGTCGCAGAAGGGAAGGGAAGTTGAACGATGATGGCTTTACCGGTAGGACGGGGAAACGTAAGTGGAGGAAACTTCTAGCTAAAGGACAGTGCGGTTCGCCGGACGCAAAGTAAGGAGAGGGACATCTCGGGAATGAAGAAAAAAGCACTCTTAATCGGAACGCCTGATTACGTCACCACGTTTCATGCTAAAAAAGCCAGGCTGGGCCAGAAGGAGAGAATAAATGCGTTCTAGACAACGAAAGAGGACTATATACATGAATCATAGCGATATAGAGATGAACAGGGTGAGGTGTGGAGATCGGCAATAAGAAGCCGTCTCGCCGCAAGTCGCGCCGCCATCAGAGGGAGGAAGAAAAAGGACTGTCGAGATGACTCGAAAATCTCAGACGGGTAGCCTCTGCGTTAGGACCAGAAAGAGCTAGAGAAATCTCATGGAGATCTGATACAGGCTCATCCGTCAAGGGCGAAAGGAAGCAAGAAATTCCAGCAAGCGCTCGGAAACCAATGGATCTTTATCTGGGGGGGCACACGTCCTTCGGACCGATGGACCCTAAAAAATAAAGGGAAAGAAACAAAGACTCAATTCAGGGGGGGCGCTCGTCCCGAAACTTCAGAAGGGAGGAAGAAAAACCTGCCTGCACGATTGTTCCCGAGAAAACTTCTTAGGAGCTAAAGGGTCATCAGGATAACCTTCAATGGACTCCTGGGGGGGAAAAAAAGAAATCGATTCAAACGCATTAAAGACCTATACAATCCCGCGACCCGCCGACATCCAGAACCAAAGAAAAAGAGGGGGGCATCGTGAGCAGTGACCAGCGACCTCGCAAAAGGCTGACTCCCGCATAGAATATTGCGGGATCCGGACAAAGTCAAGGGGAAAAGGCGATCATGTCCTGAAAAATCGTCGCCCCTAGCGCTTTCCCCGAAGCCCATTCGTCGAAAGACAAGACGAACCATCAGGGATATAAAAAGGGTCGGTAGCGCCCAGAAGAGAAAAATCTTTCGCGAAGCGGTGAAGCCAGGCATTTCAGAGAGAACAGATCGGTTTCCAACAAAGTGACGCTCAGACGGAAGGTAAAATGTGGTTCTAGGTCGTGATCAGACCTTCGATGGAGGCGAAAACGAAATCTGAGGAGTCGTGTGACGGGGAAAAACCTGTAAAAATGCATCATCCCAAAAATTCAAGGGCACTTGCCTACGGTCGGAGGTCGAAATCCGCAGGGGTCAAAGGTCGCCATCAATAGAGGCGCTTCAGACTCAGAACCACAGGACAAAGGGAAGAGGCCAAGAGGAGGAAAAGCGATGACTAACATCAGGATAAACTCGGACCGAAAGAAAAAATCGGGCTTCTTACGACTAATCGCAAGGAACTCTTTCTCTATCCGAATGCGACAGACGCATAGCAAGGAACTAAGCGAAAGAGCAGAAGGGCGACCGCGAATTTATGATCTAAAAAGAGGGAAATGAGCGGGTCAGGCTACACGCTGCGTTATACAAACCGCACACACCCCACACTCAAAGACACAAAAAACAAAAAAACACCAGAAAACAAAAAGCAACACCAACCCAAGGAGGAAAAAATATAATAATAATAGCAACAAGGCAATCCGGGGAGCGAATCCCAGAAGGTCAGAGAAGCTGTGGCACTGAGGGGACGGAGATGATGAGAGAAAGAATGACAGAAAAATCAGACGGTCCGATCGTACAGGAGAGCCAAGCATGCAATCCGGGCAGGCGCGCAGAATAGCGCTGGGTGGACAATTGCAAGTTCGGGGCAGTCGGAGGTCTCAAAGCACGCGGGATGGACTGACGGTCGGAGGGCAAGTCCGGCGAATGCCGGGGAAAAAAGAAGGGCTCAATACGCATTCTGTAAGGGCGTGTGCGCGGCCTACTACATCGAAAAGGGCTGTAGGATTCTACGCTTCAAGAAATAGCAGAGGGAGAGCTCAACCTGCCGCGTAAATTGACGGAGAATAGTTTTTCCGCAACCTCGGGTAAGACCATCACTGATGGAGAGGAGAGGCAGAAAAAGAGGGGAGGTTGGGTTCAGTCGCCCCTGATGGGATAAGGATACTTGAGAGGAGGGTGCATGTCTGCACGTGCGAAATTTCTCGACGACGAACAAGACGCCGCTAAGCCTAAGAAGCTGACACAGAGAAGGAGAAAGGAGACGCGCGATGCACTGTCGTCGATATGAGGGGTAAAAGGAAGGGAAGCGCGTGAAGAGAAAGGTTCAAGAAAGTTCGGAACCGGTGCCCTATCTCTGCAACAAGGGAGGAGAAGATAGACAGTTCTGAAAAGAAGGGCCAGAGAAACTCGCCGATCGTCTAAACGACATATCGCCCCGACAGAAAGGAGAAAGGACAGTAGAGGGACCAAGATGAAGGAAGAATCTCCTTTCTGCGGGCGCGGATGCGTCTGGTAGTTTGATACGTTCACCGCTCAAAAACGCGCCTCTCCAAGAAGGGATAGGAGCCTCAGGGGAGAGAGAAAAAAACTACTTAGAGGGGAGTCCCGAAAATCCAATCTCTAGCGCGAGGGAGAAAACATAAAGGCGATAAACAAAGTCAAGGCGGGAAGGGAGATACTCTCATAAAACCAATCTTCGTGCCAGAGAAATCACCGCGAAAACTTGAGGTAAGTCCTCGTTGGTGGGCGCACTAGACCGAATCAGAAGAGAAAGGGAGAGTGAGGCTACTGTCTAGAAAGAGGGGGAACTTCTATGCAAAGAAAAAAGAAAACGCAAGCCAAAAAACTAAAAGAGAATGAGAAACATAGAAAGATCCGCCTAACTTCATAGTCGGGGAAAAGAAAAGTCACAGAGCAAGGAGGAGGCAGTTCGTCGGCTATACGCGAAGAGCTTGTGGAAGCCAAAGTCCGCATCGTCCAAGGAGACGCGAATAGGCTGGAAAAAAAAAGAGGCTCAGGGCGGGGGGAGAAACATCGCAGTGGTCAAAAGGGTTTGGGAAGCATGGGGGCAAAAGAGCGTAGTCCTAAAGGGGAAAATTGGAAGCCAAGAGCCTTGCAGCCTGAAGCACGACATATCATTCCTTGGAACCGCGGAGCTATGGGCGTAGGCCGGAAGAGATAAAGGGAAGGGTTGGCAATAGGGCGGTCAGAAGAAGGGCGGCCTTCGCTCGGATATAAAGCCCGAAGGAGGTCAGGGGACAATCTGTAATTTAAATGGCGAAGCGCTGGAAAAACGCGAAAGAGGTCTACGCTTGGTCAAAATTGGGATGAACGAGTTAAAATCATCATAGACTCGATGCTGGAGAAAGGGGGGGATAAAGAACGACTAATTAGCTCATCCCCAAGAGGGGTAGGCTTGTCAGGTTTTTTTGGTGGATGAATGAAGAGAGGGTTACGGGGTGCCCCTAAACCGACTCAAAGGAGAAATCCGGTAGACGAGGTGAATGAGACAACGAAAAGGGGCACACGTGCCGAACAGAGCCGTCACTTTGGGAAACAAACCTGGTAAAAAGGAGTCCGACATGAAAGAAAAGTCGGCGAAGATCTTGTGCTCCTTCCGGTGCCTCCGAGAAAATTCTGGCGTCATAGAGGGGATGTGGAAAAAAGGGTCGAGTGGGAACCGGCATTAGGGCAACTATTTCTACAAAACATTCCTCCGCCAGCGTCGCAAGTGCGGGTGATAGGACCTGGAAGAGGGACGCGGTCCTGCGGGAGGAGGGGGTGATCACGGGTGAAGTGATGTTCTTCTGGGAGGACGTTGCTCGTCGCGTGGAGTGGGACAGACAAAAGGGATCTCAACATGATCATAAGGTGGAGCCTGAATCCGGAATGGAGCTAAAGGAAGCACTTGTGCACGTATCGTGCATCAGGTCGTTACATAAACTGTTTTCTGGAAAAACTGGTAGGGGGGGGGACGTGGAGGAAAAGAAAGGAAATCGGAGAAGTGGAGTTCATCTTCCTAGCCTCAGACGAAGAGGAATATGAAGTACTGTAAGGAAGGACTCGCATTTGGCTCCTTTGAAGAAAAGTCGAACAATCGCCGCGGGTAGACGCGATGGAAACCCCCCGACCGCGGAGGAAAAATCGCCGGTCTGAGAGGGGCTGGGGAATCAGAAGATAGAGGAACGCGATACGCCGAGAGAACGAAGTCGTGGAGAGAAAACCGCTCATAAGGTCTTCTGTCGAGGTCTCTTTGCACGGAAGGAAACAAGCTAAGTTACAGGTTTAGGGAGTAATCTCCTTCTCCGCGAAGAGGGGAGTTCGTGACAAGGAATAAATTGAATTAGCCGCGAGCCTTGCGCTCCGAGTGGGCTACATTGGTATCGCAAAGATTCGAAAGAAGTCACTTAAAGGGACCTCCTTCCTAAAACGACGCAGGAGAACTGACATCGGCAAAAGAAACCGCCACCGGGCACGCCGAAGGAGAAAAAGAAAAAAAATCGAAAGATTCGGCTGCAGAAACCAACGTACAAGAACGGAACGTGTCCCGCAAAGAGTCGAGCGGCGCATATCGAAAACGGAAAATTACCTTCCACGGGGAGAACCAGACGACAGGAGGGGGGGAACACGCTGACGGGAGATGCTCAACATCAGAAACGTCAGAGACGTAACAATCGACTTCTCGAGCAGTATATTTCGAGCTTCTGAAAAGGCAGAAAGAACCATATCAGCAGCGGCGGGTCAGTCTCGCTGGATACTAAGCGAGGACAGCGATCAGGCAGGGGAGGATGAGATTGGGATCTGCTGAAAGGGGGGGAAAAAGTAGGCGACGGAGAAAGAAGACGCAAAAGAACTGTCATCATCTGATAACACTAAGCTAGACCGAAGCAAAACAGTGGGGTTGGCCGGGGAACTTACAGGCGGAGGGAGAATGCCGCCAAGATCCCAAAGAGAAATAGCAAGGGCAAAAGTAGCCCATCGGGACCGATGACGACCCCTCGCAACCGGCCAGAGAATTGAGAAGAGGGTTTCTAACCGGGTATGTCGCGCGGGGAAGGGAGAGGGCGGTATGAATTCAATGATTTCCAAAAGAGGAGCCTGCGTCCTCACTAACAAGGACAAGTGTGCGGCTGCGCGCAAAGGGGGGAAGGGGGGCTTATCTGAAAAAGAAAGGCCAGCAACCCACAATACACGTCAGGCACAGCGCGTCGGATCCGGCCTAACTGGCAGTGAACTCCGAAATCATTCGCGACACTCATGTTATCCTAGCCGATAGGCACGTCCATTGTAGGAAAAGGGAGAGAACGCGAACCGCGTCAAAATAAAAAAATTGGAGATAAAAGGGCTCAAACTCCTCTTGCGCCGGTCGGACAATGAACAGAAAATGGGATGAAAGGAAGACGGAGGAAATTCCAATAGACACTGCAGCTTCGCACAAAAGAAGAAGAGTGGCAAATCATTCGCTAAACACAGGAAGTCCGACTGAGAGAAGAAGCCCTCGAGCAAGAACAAGCGCCGTGTGCTGGATTGTGGGGACAAGGAAAAAGACGATGTCGGTCGGTCGACGACGATTTCAACGCTTTATGTATAGAAGGAAGGGGGTGTGTAAAGCGTTCCGTGAAGAGTAGAGAGACGAAAGGTAGCAGAGCTGAAAACGCCATTGCAAGAGATAATCACCAGACTTCGTAGGAATCCGCTGGGGAAATAAGCAAGCGGCGCGGGTACGCCGCAGGGGAGAGGTCATGGGCTATCGGAGGCAAATGAATGGAGGTTGTAAAATTCAGGGTCCCCCCTAGAAAACGAGGAAGAAAAAAAGATCTTTCGGTCTTTCCGAGCGAGACACTAACAAATGGAAGCAGGACCAGCACGATGAACAGCAGAAACGCCCGTCTGAATAGAAAAAACGAAGGAACCTTGTGAGGCTACGGGAGAAGGGAGCGCGCGACGGTCGGCGAGAGGGAAAGGAAAAGAACCAACGGGAAGGATCACCGCACGAAGCATAATACCGAACATCGGATACAGAGGGGGACTCATAATTGCTAATAAATTCAAGACGACGGCCAATCTCGAAAGTACAAAAAAAAACAAGATCGCGGAAAAACGGGCGAGCCTTGCGGCCAAAAAAGGGGACGGGTAGAGTGATTAGAGAAGTCATGGCGTAGATCTGGAGAGAGACCGTCAGGACTAAGTTGTGCCCGGAAGACGCGAGTTTCATCCAGGAGTCAAAATGCTGAAAGGCGGGCATGTCTGAGCAAATTTTAGGTAAGCAGTCTCGGCCGCTTAGATATAGACAAAGATTTACACCGGGCCTTCTATACGGAGGCGTGCGAAGGGAAAGGAGGGGAAAAACGCAGCTCGAGCTTCATACGGACTCGGCTTGCCGCGGGGGTTATCGATCCTTGAGTCGCATCACCCGTACGCGAATACGCACCATTTTCACGGTTCCAAACGAAGGGGGGGAACAGAGGATCCGTCGGATCGGTTGGGAAAGAATAGCAGCGCCAAGAGAGCCGGAGCGATAAAGAGAACCACTAAGTAAAGAGCTCGCAGCGCACGGGCGATAAGAGCTCGAGAAAGCTCAGGTGAAGCTAGGGGGATTCTAGCGGGATATGCCTTGATCAGGAAGTACCAATAGGGGAAAACAGGGGGCCTGGAAGAGGGGCTTCGGTCGAGCTGTATCAAGAACGAGGGGGGATTATGCCGTGGAGCCGGCGAGAAAGCGCGGACGTTCACACTCCCGCTTCGACTCGAAAAACGCGAGAAACCCGAGCAGGAAAACAGTTGACGCGAGCAGGCTCATCAGAGCAATCACGCCGCACGGAATAGAGAGGGAGGGGAAAAGATCCGGTGACAGCCGAGAAGCCGAGCGCCGGCGAGCTGGACGTCGGGAAAATCGAGGCCGGTGAGCAGATGTAAAGCCGCGGGTTGACTCCGAAAGAAGGGGCAGAGAGCGAGTAGTCGTCGTATGCGCGCATCCAAATAGAAGACCCGGCGCAGATCTCGTTGGTGGGCATGGACGGCAAGGGGAAAGGACTTCTAGCCGAAGAAATGGGTTACTTCGGCCACTTCGGCGAAGGAGGTTCGGTTCGCAAAGGATCAAGACGATACTTCACTGCAGAGAGGGGGAAGGTTTCCGGAAAAGCGTCCAGGAGTCTAGACCACAGGAAACATACACGCCGGGCGAACCGAGAGAGGATAATGCGGAGAAGCAAGAAAAATCCTTCAAGGAGCAGAGTGCAAAGTTAGCTGGAAGCAAAAAGGACAACGATATCGCCATCCGCAAGTAGAGAAAGGAAGATCTCAGCAGAGTCTACCTGTAGCTGTGCAAATGGCGTCTCGCCACTGGAAAAAAAGAACGCTGTGTGGGTAATGCGATAAAGGGAAAACCGCTTAGAGATCGCGTGAGAAAGGGACAAGAAAAGTCTCAAAGTCTCTATCCAGACCGAAATCCAGCATAGGTCGACGGTGTTAACAAAGGGGTCGCTGGGGTGCGAGCACGGTCCAAAAGGCGCCTATGGAAACGGCTGCGAATCCGCCGACACAAAGTCAAAAAAGGACACCCAACACCTCCGCCGAAACGGCAGAGAAAGGAGAGAAAACTCCACTCTGCAGAAAGGGTCCTACAAATCGGTCTAACACGATTAAGGGGGCAGAGAACCTGGAAGGGAGACCGTTGGGAAAGCACAGATCTGCTTCACTCCATGCATCTACTCGAAATGCGCAGGGAACCCAGAATATATGATTTGGATAAAAAGGGGGAGGCCTGTTGAACATCTCCCGAAAACGGCTCTACACCTCAACGAACTTTGAGAAGAGAGCCCACAGGGATTTAACAGAGAAAGATGTCGCGGCCAAGACATGAAATCAGCAAAAAATGCGTCCTAACAGACTTCGATTGTGGAAAAAAGGCCCTACAACTACAGAATCAGACCAATTACAATCCAAAGGAAGTCGACACGGATAAAGAAGCAATGCATTTCGGCAGAACGAGAGCACGGGGGGGGGAACTTTACGCTCTAGAGTCACGGTTCTGTTCAAGAGAACTGAGACAACGATCTTCTCTATAGTCTTTTCTGTAAAAAGGAATTCAATGGCAATCCACCAGAAAGCAGGAGAAAAGAAAAATGCATCGGGGGAGCGAAAATTTAGCGCGGGCAAAAAGCTCGCATCGAGCGTGCTGTTACGCGAAAAAAACAAAAATTAAATAGGCTCATGGGAACGCAGGAGAAAGCCGGAGGAAGATCTGAACGTCTCTGACCGGAAAACTTCTGCCGGAAAAATCAAAGAAGCAAAAACATGAGAGGCCGGGGAAACTTTCGAGGGACACAGCAGATCGCGCCAACCGAAGGAGGGAACAATCTACCTCACATCTCTGACCTTCGGACATAATTGCCGAGCGATGCAGTAAAACTAGGAGCCTTTGAGCGGAAAAATGGGAGCCATCAAGGAAGTCGGTCGCACCTCGCTTCAAAAGTGGAAGAAACGGAAAAGGGAAAAGAAGAAAGCGGTCGCCTGGGTGCTGAAAAGAACGTATTGGAAGACAGGAGAGACATATCGAAACATCTAGAAAGTCAGCTAAGAATCGCCGCCGAAAGAGAAAGGAGTGCAGGAGACTTCACACCATGGATCTGTGGCCCCTACTTAGAGCTTAGCGGACGATTTCAGCCAGACTAGCTGTCTTCGATGCTAGAGGGAAGTCGTCGGCATTCAAGGGCGAGAAAGCCTCATCGGGAAGTCGCGACGCATCCGTGATCAGTTGCAATTCGCGATAGGATGGAACACAGAAGATAAAACGAAAGGGAAGCTTTGATCGTGACGACTGCAGAAGCGGGGGCAAAGGTGTAGAGATAAGCCGACACGTGCGGGAAATTTGTTACCTCTCTGAAAGAAATCTGAGCAAGGAGAGGATCGTGGGAGAACGACAGAGGTGATTATGGTTTTAGAAAAATTCGGCGAATATCGAGGAGAGGACAAAGGAGGGGAAAAGTAAAGAAAACAACTAATTTCGCCGCGGTCAAGACGATTACAACCCGAACGGCTAGACTCGCGACGGAGAAGGACAGGAAAGAGGTATCAGAAAGATGGGTCGTCTTCGGTCGACAGAAAGATAGGCAAGAGGGAACTATGGGGAAAAAAACCGCGTCCATCCATAAGCAATGAGAGATAAGGATGGAAAACGAGAGAAAACAGTAAAGAGTTGACATAGGGAGAAAAGGACTGACGAAAGGAAAGGACGAAAGTCGAACGCTAGCTGTAGCGACAGTCAAGTCAGCGGATAGAGATCTCGAGGCGTAAATGGATCGAATAGACGAGGAGTGGAAAAAAAGTTTAACAGGATCGCTACCCCACGCCCAGACCACGCCGAGATATTTAGAGAACAAAGCCGCGTAGAAGAAAGCGCCGCCAGCAGACAAGCAAGCGAAGGAATAACATTCAGGGATGAGCCTCATCGCTGAACCTGCGAGAACGCAAGCGGAAGAAGGGAAAAAATCGGTCATAGAAATCGTGAAAGTCGGCCTCCAAGCTTTTGTCGGGTGGAGAGGGACATCTCCCAGAAATTAGGAGAGGATAAACGTGGTACTAGAGGAGGAGAGATGGTACTACGCGATAGGATTCATCGACACAAATAAACCGACCTTCCGGTGAGGGCTAAAGAACTAAAGACGAACTTCATCAAAGGAACAGCGAAGGGCTCTCGAGAGGAAAAGATTTATTCCTCTGAGTTCGGCCGATGACGCGGGGAGAGTGATCTTATTTCATGCCCTGCCGGGCCTTTCCAAGAATCGCGTCAGATAGCTTAAGCCACACGGAAAATTGGAGAGGAGACCATGAACCAATCAATTTTTGTTAATCCAGGGTCGACAGCCGTAGGAGGAAAAGCCGGGGAGGACAAGCCAGGGGGAGGAGCAAGGTCAGAAGACCAACGAAGATCAGCATTCCTTGAAAGGCGCGAGAAAAGGCTAGCCTTCATGATATCAGCGAGTCGCTAATCTGGCTATCAGGGTAGAATAGGTTGGAGATTGAGTCGGCAGCTCAGGGGAGGTCCGGCCGTCAGGTCCTGGGGGTAAAGGGGACGACGCGATGGGAGCAGGGACCATGCGACCTCCCTTTGTCATGTAACTAAAAAAAAATGCCCAGTAGATCAGAGGAAGAGAGGTAAGGGGCTAAGATGGCGACATAGATGGGATGTCTTCGCAGCCGCACGCTCGTCCTTTTGGGATGATAGGGAGGGTAAACAACGTCAAGGGGGTGGGAAAAAAGAAACCACAAAAAAAGATAGGTCTAATATAACCATTTTTTACACTAACCGCGGAAAGGAACCGAGAGGGCTGACACGTTGGGTCAACTGCCACAAAGAGATGCGAGGGGTACCGACATAAGCGCCAAGGTGGCGTCGGGCTAATATCTTTAGCCCTTGGTATGGTAGGTCAGCTAGGGGGGTCTTGCGCCTCTTGAAAGTAAGGGAAAAAGACGAGACTATTGCGGGTCCATCTCAAGGCCTCGACGGTTCAGAGTGTTGGAGAGGGGCAAAGTTCAGTCTGGACTGACGAGGCTCGGAGCGTGGAAGGGAAGGATTCTTAGAGGGAAGGGCGCCGATAGAGAGTGAAGGTCTTTTCTTCGTCGTTGCTGCAGAGGGATCTGGAAGCTGGGGGGAAGGGAAGAGTGCCGCAGAGCTGGTCTGGGACAAAAACGGGGGGGGGATTAGGTTCAATAGGATGATCAGGAATTGAGATAATATCGCAAGTTGTTCCCCTGAATTAGTCGAAAGGCGCTTTTGAGAGACCTTTCAAGTGCACGGCGGGACGATCGTAAAGTGGGAAGTTTGTGTGAACTTTGTGTCTGTAATAGCCTAGCCGGTTCCATCAAGGGGGCATGAAAAATCGTTCACCAGCACTTTGGGTAAACAAGTAGACCTACTCTCGAGGGAAAGGAAGGGCGACTTGAGCATGTGATACAGGGCAAGAAAAAGTCGGAAAGTCCTATCGCCGGTGTGGTCATCGAGAATGGATCTCCTTGTCCCCTGACAGGAAGCAGGGAAGGGAAAGATACACTGAGGAGATATCTGAGTAAACGCTACGCCTGGAAAAATAACGATTAATGCCGCGAGAACGAGGAGGAGGATGGAAGATCTTCGGGCCATAGGGTGCTCTCCAGACTCCATCGAATTGAAGGGAGAGAAAAGAACTGTCTCGAGGACCGGCCTGTTCGCCGATCTCCTTAGTCAAAGCTAGCAGGGCTAGGCGGGGTACAAGTAAACTGAAAAGTCATACGAAGACTTCGAACGAGTGTAGTAGAGGACTCATTCCCCTCGACGGCTAGGCGGAGAGTAAGATGGCCTAAGAAAAAGAGCCGCTACGTTAGATCCGAGGGTCACAAAACCTCCACGTACTCTTACCCATGAACCCGGGCGTAAAGGTTCAATGGTCAACCAGTACAACGCGCCGGAGACAACGGGGACGCAATAGGTCGATTCCACAGAGTAGAATGAAACTTGAAGGAATCCCAATGGTGGAATTCAACCGAAAGAGCTCGATCTTCTAGGCCTTTGCTGCTACAGGGAAGAGATTCACTTCATCGACAGAACGTCCCTCGAAAGCGCGCGTATTCAGAGGCTGGGCGACCGAGCGAAAAACACATAAAAGAAGGTTCCGACGAGGTTTTATGGCTCTTCGCGGGGCAGAAGAAATTGATGCGCCGGAGGGGTCGCTCAGCGGCTTGCCCGAGGAGGGGGATAGCGGGATTTATCGTCAGTACGGGGCTCTCCTCTAAATAAGGGCATGCATCGATCAGAAGAAAAAGGGACCGAGCAACAGGGGGATAATACAGTGTTTCTTTGAAGGTACTCTCCTCTAAAAAAGATCACCCGCTTACAATAACTCAG
>Ga0179591_1287165_pt1 | contig 25790 bp, 19 predicted proteins | sample CZOMad2_1_08_16f_FD_182891 | JGI IMG/M metagenome (GOLD analysis project Ga0179591, IMG submission 182891) | Vadose zone soil fungal communities from Angelo Coast Range Reserve, California, USA - CZOMad2_1_08_16fungal (PacBio error correction) | ecosystem: Environmental > Terrestrial > Soil >...
TACGGGGGGGGGGGGCCCCAGGTCAGGGGGGTAGGAGGAGGTTTTTTGAAAAATACAGAATCGGATCTTTGATTTATGACAAAGCATACGGATTAGGGGACCGGAGGAAGAATTCTGGATGTCCACTAGATTATTTGTGGAGAAGGCAAACGCATCTAACCTGGCGGGAGTCGAGGGGACGAGTTCGCGTTTATTACGAGAGTGGCTGGGCAGGGCAAGAGAGGGAGACCTGGTGGTTCTGGGGTAAAAAGTAATAGGCTTTTATGGGGGAAGGCACAAAGAAGAGAACGGGAATTTGATCAGTCCAAAAAAACGGTCCCATTCCCTTTGGGAGGACCCCTGCCATGGGAAAAAAGGGACCGAAAACACGGGGAGGAGGGAAAAGGGCTACTTTCAGGAGTTTTCAACTTCACGGAGACTTAGCCTCCTCACGTTCCATACCAGTAAGGTTAGTTAGATAGGGGTGGTATAAGAGAGATCGAAAACTATCAAGAGGGGAGCCGCATAGGGGTCAAGGGGCCAAGGGCCAAGACTTCTTCTAGAAAGGAGTCTGTATCGCATTTTAAGGCTGACATCTTCCTCGAGGGAAGATGGAGGGTGAGTAGGGGGAAGGTGAAACAGTCTGGTAATCTGTCAGGGAAGAGGTGCTGTTTCTTGAGAGACGGCTGTCCATCTCAGTCACAGCGGATTACTTGTTGAAGGGGAAAGGGTAGGAACTCCAGGAAGGTGAGCTTCCGCGAAATTGTAGAAAGTTCTGAAAAAGCAGGATCCGCATGTCAGGCAAGCGAAGAGGGGGGGGCGGGGTGCAGTACAAAATCGTGTCCGCGAGGTACAATATTGAAAGGGGGCGTGCAGAATTTATTCAGTTGAGAAGGCTGGACGGGGCAGAGTGGGTATGAGGAGCTAGTAAAACGCAAAAGAGCGGAAGGAAGAACAATGGTAAACAAGGGCCTTCTTCTTCATTTCAAGTGAGAATAGGGAGAGGAGGAAATCCGTCCGACGACGATCGGGGTACGGCTGAGAGTCCCGTGACGTAGTAGCATCAAAAAGGGTGCGTGGACACACCAGCGTTGTGCGGAGGGTTGTCGGGCATACTCTTGGAATACGTCAAGGCTTGTACCGAAAGAAGAACACGCATCTCTAACTCAAAAGGAAAGGAAGAGAGAGATACGTCGATCAGAACGCACCGGCAAGAGGGACCACGCGTAGGTCCAAAGAGGTGAAGCCACAAGGGGGGCAAGGAGCTTTCTCTACTACGGAAAGGGGAGTACCAGAGAAGGAGCCGTGAGTCCCCTGGAGTCCTATCATCATGATGAACGGCTAGAGGCCATTTTTTGGAAAGGTGTCTAGAGACAAAGAACGTTGGAATTAATCTCTGGGGAAGAAAAGTTCCTCTGCCCCCGGTAAATCGTATCCATCCAAGAAAGAATTCTCCCTACCCTAGCCCTAACAAACCTGACAAAATACTTCCTATGCCAGCGATGAGGATGGCCTTAATATTGAAAAACGAAAATCCCCGATTTTTCAAAACTTCGAACTCTCGAGGGGTCAAAGGGAGGGCGGTTGGACGGCAAAAAAATCCTGCCTTCAAACTCACCTCTTGGAAATGAAAGGAAAAAATCTAAAAAGAAAAACGGGGCTGAAATCTCCCAAACTAAAATGGAGAGCAGCTAACAAACGGCAACAAGAAAAAAGGATCAAAAGGGGGGTAAGAATACCTCAAGAGGAAAAATGAGAATATGTCTAGATAGGAGTAGAAGTTGGGGATTGTCTATTTACTATTAATGAAGAAGTGCTCGGGCTCGCGGCGACCCCGAATAGGATTCAAGAAACGAGCGGGTAGAAGGGAGATGAAGCGCCTACCCGAAGGGGAAAAGAGTCGGGCAAGTAGGAAGCGCACAAGGGAACGTCGGCAAGGGAGGTCCCGCAATGATGTGACCTCACAAAGATCACCTCCGCTGGAGAGGGGTCGGAAGGAATACTTGCTGTGCTGAGAAAACAAAGTGGGAAAACAACCTGGAAAAGCATCTCTGGACTTCTAAAAAAAGTCGGCGAAGGTGTGGAACTTTCAAAAGCATGGTCTTTTCTTGGAACCCGCTCCACGCGACAAGACTCCAAAGAGGGTGAAACAGAAAAACAGCAAGGGAGACAGGTGGGTCGAATCGGCGCGCTGTTTCAGAAGTACCAGATCCTTTAGGAATCGGGGGGATGCACAACAACCGCTACAAAAGAAGGGAGATAATCCGGATTTCGAAAGCAGGCAAAGATACTAGAACATACGGAGGAGGGGGGGGAAAGACCGATTTAGAGGGGCCTCAAATAGCTTTCCTTCTCGGAGAGCCTTCGACAATCCGACTTGAAGGTGGGGGAAGCCGCGCCGCAGACGAAGAGGGGAAGCTTCGAGACGGGATAAACATCACTCATCACTCCAAGCAAAAAAGGTAAAGGAAGGATAGGTGAGTGGTGGAATATAAGGGAAAGATTACAAAACTAGAGAAAGTAAGAGCAAACTCTCAAGAGAAAAGTACATCTTCAGAAAAGAAAAAGCGTCTGTTGGGATTTGGTGTGTCAAAACGGCCAAGAGGAAGATCACGGGGAAAAAGCGAGGGCCGGAGATGCGGCGAGACGGCTCCTCTAATACGGAAAGACGAGGGCGTGGTGCAAACAGAGGGGAGGGTTTGACCAAGCGAAGAGCCTGAAACTTATAAGGAGGGGAACTGAGGCTTGTGACCATCGTGGGCAGAGAAGCAGACCATCAGAGAGGGACTCGGGCATGGCTGAAATTTCTAGAAACTCGCCTACGAAAAATGATGGGGACGAGTTCTATGATCGTGAAGATCGACTAGAAACACTAAATGGCACCTGGAATAGGGCATCGTCAGCGTCAGGCGATCTTAGGGTTCGCATACAAAGGATAAAAAGGAAAAAGGATACGAAGGGGGACGAAACAGACCTGTCTTCTTTCCAATCTTCCAAAAAAGGGCAGTCTGGCATTCCTAAAACGGGGGAAGAGGTTGGGTCGTGGCGCTGCACAAAGGGGCTAGCTGACATGATTCCTGCACTCTTTGCGAAATCGTACTATGGGAGCACAAAAACAAGCATGGGGAGGAAAAGGTCCACCAAGAAAAGGCAAAAAGGTGGGTCTAACACGGCGGAACCTAGGAGTATTTCAGACAATAACTGCAAGTAGGGATGCCATCGCAAATTTGAAGACACTCGACGAGGGAGAGGTGAGAAGGGACTGTAAGGAAAGAGGGGAGTATCTGTTCAGGTTGATGCCATGGTTCCAGGCCTGGGGATTCTGTGGCGGTCCGACCTGGGACGTTGGTTATTTCATGGTGAGCTTGCCCGGAAAGTGTTCGAATGGAGGGGACCCGTGAAAAGGAAGAAAAAAGAAATGAAGTGGCGATGGAAGGAAGCTCTGCGTAGAGGATGGTTGCGACACCATGGATCAGCGTCATCATGGGGGTTAGGCGCTCTGGAAAAGATACGCAAAATTCTCTAGGGAAGGAGGGGGGGAAAAATAGCCTTTCTTAATTACGAAGGGGAGGAAAGAACCGCAAACGGGAGCGAACCTGCTTTCCTCGGGAACTCAGACCGAAACCTCCGAAAAAGACCAAAATCGACGGAGGAAATCCGGATAGGAGAAAGGAGGAGCACTTGAAAGCAGAAGCGGGCCGAAGGACTGCAAAAAGAGAGGGGTCAAACGATCCGAGCCGTTGCAGCAGGGGCGTGGTCCGGAAGTCGCCAAACGAAAAAAGCCCGTACAGAATCGAACGAAAAAAGCCTGTTCATTTCGGGGTGCAAGGGGAAAGAGGAAAAAAAAAAAGGCATTAAGGAAGGCAATCTCTTCTCACAACAAACGTAGATAGTTGGCGGTAATGCAAACTTTGCAGAATAGCATCATCGAAAGGCCGGCAAAGGCGGGACTTTGAAAGAGGGCTGAGGGAGCGGTGGAGAAGTCGTGTTGCAAACAAAACGCAACGAGCCAAGTTCTGAGACCAAGACGGGACGTGTGGGTGTAAGGAAGCGGAAAGAGGGAAAAAACCAATCGAAAAATGTCGCCGTCAGGAAGTCAGTGACTAAGAACGGAAATAGGAGACTTTGAGATTCCCGTGGAGAAGGGGTCGGGAGAAGCAAGTGAGGCCCTCTCTTCAAGCATCTCAAAGCAAAGACCTTGCGTTTTCAAGTAAAACCAAAAAGGACAGGTAGGAAAGGAGAGTTGGGACCGAAAAGCTAAGAGAAGTCTTCGGGGAGGGAGGGAGGAAACTACACAAACGAGCGAGAAAATAAAGCGCGATAACAACTGACAGCTTCGCATTTTTCTCAAACCTACATGACAAGAATCGAGAAAGCAAAGGCCTTCCGCAGAGAAAGATTGCTTTCCTTTTGTAAGGAAGGGAAAAAAGACGGCGAACAGGGCACGAATGATTAAAATAGGTTAAACCGACTGACCAACCGGATCGAAAAAGGCAATCAGGGACCGGACAGAGGGAAGAACATGAAGAGAACTAAAAAGATAGATAGGGTCATAGTATTCTAGAGACTGAGCGAGAGGGGGGGTTGCGGACAAGGAACCGTTCTTTCATTACAAACTCAGTCATTTTCAAGTAGAACTCGGAAGTGATGCCGGCGGAGGAAAGAAGTGACTGGCGCTTGTTGTGGAATGGAAAGGGTTCCAAAGTTTTTTGGTGCTGAGAAAAATCTGTACGCTGGGTAAGAGAGTAGGTAATTTGAGATGAATAATCAGGAAATGGGGGGGCACAACAAAAAGAGGGGGGAACCTAATCGACCACGTAAGGGGGCCCGGGTCTCTTAAAATCTGTCGCCAGGGACTTTTAAGTAAGGGCACTGGGTCGTATCGGAGTAGGAGGCTCTTCCTGAGAGATCCGCTCGGTGAAAAAACGATGCAGATCAAAGGAAACCATAAGGGGCAACTCTCGGGGTCCCTTTGGCCGGGAGGGGGGGGCATCTAAAACGGAGTTTCCGTTTCAGGGATGCGAGCGTACGAGAATGGAAAAGCCGCAAAGGTTCTAGAAACGATCAGGACACGGGTAGCCATGCAAAGTACCATCTTAAGCTGAAATTCGGACCGGGTATCGAGAAGGGTCGGCAACAAACAGCCGATAGGAGATTAGGCGTTGGGTTCCTTCGCGAACTCTTTAACGCTCCGCCGACAAAAATTGGTAGGTTTTCCCCAAAAACAACCCCATCCAAAGGGGAAGACTCTCGGAGAGGCGGGGGCCCGCGGAGCGAGTCTTGAAGGCCTTTTCATTCACCAATCTTTTGGGGTCTCCTTAAATTGAGAGGCAACTGGATCCTTCCGAAAAGGTCAGAGACAGTATTGCTGCTTGATGGGGGGCGAAAAGGAGGAATCTGGGACACGGCGAAAGGATCGCAGCAATCGCGGGCTTGACAATCACTCAGGAGAGTGGGGGGGGGTCATCTTGGCGTAAGCAACGAGAGGGAGAGGGGCCCGCGAGAAGCTCGGTCCAATGTCAAAAACCGATATCTCAATTGGGGGCTCGGAGAGGAAAGAGTATCCCAAGGAGGAGTTCAGAAAATGAGTTATTATTAGTTGTGGGGGGGTAACACTATCAGCACGTTATCTGGAAGGGAAAGAAAAACAAGCGCGGGAAGGCGTCGAAACATCTTGGTCACTACAGTTATTGGCACCACGTTATCTGGAGGGCTAGGTCTCTATTTCAAAAAGCGAATGAAAGGAACCGTCTAATTGTGCCGGGGGATTTCGCACCTTGAATTCAAGCGTTGGACCGCATCAAGGGGAAAATTGGGGATTCAATTCTGGGCGGAAACATAGAGTCCGGGGGGGAGGGTCCCAACCTCCATCAAGGAAATCCAGGGATAAGGTGAGTGAGAGAAAGTAACTGCGTTACTACCTCCTTTTGCAACCCGAGGCGGGGGGCGGAAGTTCGGGGACTTCTAACGTTCAGGGCAGACGAGAAAGGGTGCACAAGGTCTGCTTCTTATAAGAGACGCGCAAAAAAAAGGTACAGTCGGAATGAAGATCGTGGTGGTCTATCGATTCGAGACCGCAGCAAGGATGAAAGAAGGCAATAGTACGCCCAGGAAGGAAAATTAGTCGAAGCCCCGCCGAGAGCTGAAGTTTTTGGAGGCGGCAGCGTATTCAACTATGCTCTTGAGGGTGGGTGGGAGTTCCAAAGATTTTTTGTTTTAACAGGGGGGGGGGGGGGGGGGGGGGGTCAGAGGAAGAGGATCATGTTTAAGGTCTACTGCATTGCTGCATAAGGCACAGGCAATGTTACGGGGGAAGGGGGGGAACCCGGGTTGTTGAAGGAAACAAACCGAAAGAGCCCGAATTCAAGATACTGGCCGAGAGCCCTCCTGTAGGGAGGATAGGACGTCAGCAACCATGGGGATCAGGGCCTTGAGTCCTTTTGAAGATATGGGAATCGGATGGGGAACCAGGATGCCAGAGGGGTGATGGGTAAAAAAAAAAAAAGTACGGTTGGGGGGGCAACCAGGGGAGGTCAAACCGGAACGTTGGTCTTTTAAGCTGAAAGGAAAACCGGGGATGAGGAGGAAAAGGGAAAAGGGAAAACGGAAAGAATGAGAGAGGAAGGGGAGCGGCGAAAGACGGAAAAAACGGCACGCCGTCCCGTCCTTTCGGGAGGCTGGGACCATTTTTAGGGCCGCACTGCGGGGTGTCCGGGAACCAGCGCGGGGAACGGAAAGGGGGATGGCTGGCAAAACGTTGTGCACTCGTCCATCATCCCTGGCCCAAAGAACGTTTAATATCTTCAAGCAATCAAAAAAGGCACAACAAAAGTAAAAAGGAGAGAGATGATGGGCACCCAGAGCTTCAGATTTTCTCAAAAGGCGAACGATCACGCAGGCTGCAGAAACACCGAAATTGTAAAAAAAAGAGAGACACACACTTTTTCCAGGCGACGCCCTACCTACGTCAAATGGGAAATATGCCTCCTCTATCTAAGAGTGCAAATAACCCGACTATTCGATCAGGAGGGAAAATATCATAGGCCCGACATGTGAGCAAGGCGAGGGCATGAATAACGACGAAAAAAGGTGCCCGGCGCCCCGTTTAAGCCGTCCCGAAAAACGCACAACAATTCTAACCGACCCGAGCATACATCGAGGCAGCGCCGGGGATGACAAGAAAAGGGGAAAGAAACCCGAATCGGCTGAAAATATACGGGCCGAAGCAACTGGTTTTCAGAAAGATCGCCCACGGAAAAAGGGGAGGGCGGGTGTACTTACCAAAAAAAAAAGAGAAAAGCAAAGGAAACAAAGGACAAGGTCCTGGGAGAGGAAAACAGGAAGTACAAGCACACCGAGCTTTTGCCTCTTCCTCGAAGACATTGAAAAAGAGCCGAACTCCCAAACACACCAATCCATCCGCCCGAAAACCCTGGACCAAAAATGAAAAAGCTTTCGATGCAGGCTTCGAGATTACATCAAAAAGGCGATGGGTGGGACTACCTTATTCCAGCAGGCGCATATGAAAAAGCGACAAAAAAAGGAACAGGCAGGCAAGCTGGACGGGTCTAAGAAGAGCTGATCAGCGAGGGCCCGAGGAAAAGCCGAAAACGGAAAGGTCGAAAGTCCCGGCCAATTCTCCAACGACGAGGGTTCTGGGAGAATGTTCATTAGAAGGACAGAAAGTAAATTCTTAACAGGCGAAAATTAAAAAACGGCAAGGTGGGGGGTGTGCTGTACGTAAAAAACATCGAGAACGGTGTGGGTGGGAAAAATATTGTGGAAAAAAAATCCAAGAGGGGAAATTCGACAACAAGCGGCAGACCATTTTGTGGAACTCGGGAAAAGCTAAGAAGATCGCATCTTTTCGGGAAATCCTAACCAGAGCAGCATCGTTGTGGGAACATAAAAGATGACGGGAGACCGATGGGGCAACGAAACGTCGCGCGGTTGTTCACGGCGAAGGAACCCTATCTTATCGTTGAATTAACCCATAAAATCAGGGACTGTGGCAGCGAAAATATTGCCGCAGTGATAATCTAAACAAAAAAAACCGTACGGAAAAAAATTAGAATACGGGAAGGGGAAAAGTTGGAAAACACCGGAGATCAGATTGCTTCCCTCACTCAAAGAGAGGATGACGGGGACACCGGAAGTAAATCCCTCGCTGGGCGGAAAAAAAGATAAAAAGGTCCGTACTTTAAGGGGGCCGCTGCAGAGGAGGGGGGTTCCACCATAACCAGAAGCAAATACTGAATCTGAAATGTTAAACCGTAAGAGGGCGGTTTCGTTGTGCCCTCAAAAAAAAAAAGAAATAGACCGGGAAGGAAGAACTTCTCAATACATAGCGCCGCAAAAAGCCAAAAGCTTAGGATCCGAAGACGTCATGGGGGGGGGGGAGAGTTCACCACATAATCCAGCTCAGAAACGGCTGAAGAACTGGACGGTTCGCACCAGGGGCGCCGCCCAAGATCACTGCAGCACATAAGCGTTTTGGAGGAAAGAAAGGACTCACAGTATCAGAGGGAAAGTTATTTCGTACCATTCTAGTTGGAGTTGAGCGAGACCAGATGGAGGGTAACCGGATTTGAAAAAATCTTCCATTCCGAAATCTCTCCGACGAATTGGAACGTTTCTCCATGAGGGGCGCAAGAAAGAAAAAAATTAGACAGCATAAGTTCTGCTTGAAGGAAGTAGCTGCTGGTCACAGGAGTCAAATTGAGTCAAAGGGGGGAAAAGGGGGCAAACTCCTCGGAGACTAGACGAAATTGGCTTACATACTGTCAATACAGGGAGAATAGTTGGAAAGAACAGGAAAAAAGAAAGGGATGCAAAATTCCTCCCGGACGGGGGGTCTTTTGAGAAAGGTCTCGAGAGGAGGGAAGAGAACTTCTAGCCGATTTGAGCCCCGCCTCTTTATAAGAAAAAAAAAAGAAGGCGCCTAATCAGACACAGGGCAGGACGCCGCGGAAACCGGCGAAATAGAGTTAGGAAAAAGAAAACTGAACTAGGACATGGGAAAGCTCCCGGGCAGGGGGCGCCAAGAGAGGGAAGTCGATTGAGCCTGGATGGACTTCAAATCTACTAGAAGTATAAAGGGAAAAGGTGGCCATATTGAACCGAGCAATGAAGGATTGGCGGAGAGCAGAGGGAGCTGTTTGAAAGGATTTATGGGTGATCATTTTACGTCGACCCTAAGCGGGGTCAGGCCCGGTAAACGGAAGACCACCCGAAGGAGGCAGGGGGATTAAAAAAAAGGAGGAGAGGATGAGTCGGGATAATACTTCTTTTGTTCCAAATTTACTGGAACAAAATTCGGTGGTCGACTCGAGATCTTACCCTCCGTCCGGGCGGAAGTCGGGGGAAAGCCTTGAAAACTGGAATTTGAGTACTTAAATGAAACCACCTTTCTGTTAGTGACGAGAGACGCTTGCCGCAATTCTGGACCGCAATTCACGCGCTCTTCAAACAGCTCAGACTACTATCCGTGACAAGCCGATCAGAGGGTCGAGGAGAAGACGGCATCGCGAAAATCTGTCCTGGGAAGGAAGAAAGCGGGCCTGCACAGAACGACAGGCTTGGGGGCAACGGCCGTGGAGCGGCGTGAGGCACACCTTCCCCTCCAAAAAGCGCCGCAAAAGGGGAGAAAAAATTCCCGACGCCGGAAAAAAAAGGAGAGCTATGCTGCCTCATATGAAAAAAGATCATTAAGCTCTGAGAAAAAACACAACGTAGAAGGGAAGATAGAGATTTAACGGGGAGGGAGGCGTTGTCAGATGAGGCAGAGAAAAATGCCTTCATTTTTTAGGCGAGGCAGGGGGGGGCTTTGCGGGCGCGTTGGCGAGAGGTCGCTTTCGGAAAAAAAACGAAACGACCACCTAGCTTGCGAAACGACGGTCAGGGGGTTAAAGGGACGGACATGGGAAACATCCCATAGGGGAGACCGAAGGGGCCGGAGCGCCAGGAAAGGCACGAGAAAGATTCGTTTCTTGTTACTTGAATTTAGGAGAATGGCCGGGGAAGAGAGGGAATGTGATTTAGCATGGGGGCGGATCTAGAAACATAAAGTGGGTCATTTCCTTAATAAAGGACAGGGGGAGGGAAGGTCCGCTCTTTTTGCCGACTCTATCTCTTACTTAGGGAGGAGGAAGAGAATCGCAAAATCTGACGGACCGTCAGGAAACCATGGGGGGAACGAACCAAAACAAAGTAATCTAAGCGAAAGGACCAGCATCCTTTCCTCCAGAGAAATCGAAGGGGGCTTGTGGGGTGACGGTAAATGTTCCCAATCATTCGAAAAGTGAGAGTGCAATGACAAAAATAGGAAAGTTAACAAAAGACATTCAGTTTAAACAGCTATCTAAGGAAAAGATCTTACCCCATATAAACCGAAAAATGTCTATTGCAGACGACAAGGAAAACTCAGAGGGCTTGTGCTAAACTGGGGAAGACCCTAACTCGCATGTTTGGGCTGAAGAGATAGAGGGGCACCCCCCTGAGCTGAAGAACATTGGTAGATGGGTGTGAACGGTGACAGTGGCGGGGGGTTTGGGCAAAAAAAAAAAAAGGGGAGACAATCATGGGAAGGGGAAGGGCTAGAAATCTCAGAGAATTGTTAATGCACTACAACCAAGCTAGCCGCCGGAGGAGCCAACACGGCCTGGTGTCCAGGAAATAAAGGGAGTGAAATATGACTGCAAAGTTCGGTCTTCGGCGTAATCCGGATACGAAATACAGAGCTTCAAGTTTGACGATTGAAAGTCAAAAAGGGGAACAGGACCTCCCGCAGAGGCTGAGTGTCTTCCAGGCCGCTAGGTTGCTCACTATTCAGGAAGAAAACTCTCAAATCGCTGCTGGTAGTCGAGCGAGCGAGAATGGAAAGAAAGCCTCGGAGCGCATGAGAAAAAAACAAGGCAAGCACGCCATCTGGGGCCGCGGGCAGAGGTACGGCGGAGGATGTGTATCCACGCTCGAATGTGATGCTGCACACAAAAGATGCAAAGTTTCGGATATTAAAAAGGCGCGAACCGTTAAGATCGCGCCGAAAAGGAAAACGAAACTGGGGGAAGAGCTCAATTTTACGAGAAAAAACCATACAAGGACGAACTATCCAAGCTGGGGGCCGCGTCGAGTGAGGTGGAGGACTTTCCGGGGTAGTAACAAAGAACGTTTGTAGAAGAGGAAACCAGCGATCATTCCTAAAAGTGACAGCTCAGCTTGTCGGTCGTTTCGACAAAAGCGCGAAAAGGCCCTTCAAGGTCGGTAGGCGCGCAGGCAAGCAGAAGTCTGTTCAACTTCCTTTCGGAAATGGAAAAATTGACACCTGCATCCGGCGCATCCACATACAGGTGGGGAAACAGGGGCCGGGCCGGGTCCGAACAAGGGCCCACCGATGCGAAGGGCTCGACGGGTACGGGGAAGCCTGCTTCTCCATCAGGATTGTCAGGGCTGGTAGTAGCGCGGGGTTGTTTGGGGGGGAGGAAAACGATCGGAGAGGGTGCAGGCTCTAAACCACATACCAACGGTAGCGGGTAACATCAGGAACCGAAAAAGTCTGTGTTCACAAATGGTAGAGGTGATTAAAGGCAAGAGAAATGGTATAGGAGTAGAAGGTGCCTTTTCCACACAGGGAAGGAACTATGTGGAAAAAGGGAAAAACTATCTTGCTGGGAGATGCAAGTCATTGGCGGTCAAAAAGATGCTTGCGTAAGTCCCAGACAGAAAGCGAAATCTATACTTTTAGCTAGAAGAACGTCTGGTCCCCCCTCCAAAGTTCTCCCCCCTCGGGGGCTTGAAGCGGTAGTAATTTCCGGTAGGAATCCTTTGCAACTTAGGTAGCGCTTATCCTCTCTCTTCAAAAAGAGTCGGTCTTTAGGTCTGGAGAGGAGATCAAGAAGAAAGGGGAGTCATCCGGCAATAGTAATAGAATCATTCTTATTCCCCCTAGTATAGCCGGGGAAAGTTGGTGCGGCAGCCGTCTCCATGACAGTTTTTAGTCGGGAGGCTTTTTCAAATAATTTACGTAGACCTATTATAAGAATAGGGGATTTAAGGCTTGAAAATGGCTCAGCAAGAGGCTTTTTCAAGGGGAAAGGGAAAAAGAGGTGGGGCGTCCCACAACCGAAGGCAGTTTGATCCTCTATTTCGACAGGATGGGAAGCCAGGTCAAGCGCCTTCATATTCCGCACAGGAGGTGGGCCGGAAAAAATCAATCTTTGGTAAGCGATGGCCTCTATTTCTCGAGGTAGCATGTTGGAGGGGGGCGGCCGGGCGAGGGGGCAGAGTCAACTCCTTTTTTCGCGGACGTAACTCTGCGTTAGATCAACACCGGGCCCGAGAAGGGGGTAATCATGATCGGGGCGCGGGGCGAAGGGACAAGGGGGAACGCCGTTTTCCGATCGATCGGCTTATAATTGTTAAGTAGTCCGCATAAAGAAGAGAGCTCTGTAGTTGACACACGCTACTCTTTTTTGATCGTGGAGTCTATGGTTACTTTCAAGTGACCGGCTTTGGGCACGGAGGTAGTTTACAGCCGACGATGAAAGAATAGTGCACGAATAGACTCCAACAAAACTGTAGTAGTGGGAAAAGAGAATAATTGAAGGTCTTCCAAGAGGGAGGTAGAAAGTCCCTAGGACGAGGCATGTCGGAAAGCACCTCCTGGAGCAAACCAAGTGTGGGAGGCCAAAAAATGGTCTATATGCCAAATGTGAACTTCAAAAGCCTCTACGAAGGCGTGAAAGGTATTCCCGTCGAAAGACCTATTTCACGAGACCAGGAGCCGGAGAGGCCCTATGGGAAAGGTGAAAGGGCGAGTCTTCGTTGACAGGAGCCACAACAGCCTCTTCCCAAGTGCTCCCTCCAAATATGGAGACCAGAAAAAAAAGCATCAGGGCGTCGTACAAGCATGAACAAGGGCCGACACGAGGGGGGGACAAGAATTGCAGTTCTAAGACCGTTTGCTAAAGATCTCTAGTCGAAGAGAATCGAATGTTGGTACGGAAAAAACCGCATCAACTTCACGCAAATCCTCTTTGCATAGAAGGGAAAAAGCGGAGAGAAAGAAAAAAGTGATCCTCGTCCTAGAGAAAGGACTTCGAAACTAACCACGCAAACATCATGACCTTCCGCCGGAAAGGGAGGACTGCGGATTCGCAAAAAGGCATCATCAATGGAGGATGGAAGGAAGGATGAATCCTTGACTGTCTCGCTCTTCTACAAACCAAGAGGAATTAAAGCAAGAGAACGCGGGTTATGAAGATGAAAAGTGGAGCCGAGAAGTTTTCGGGAATAGACGGAAACAAAGAAAAAAGGAGGTCTTTTCTTGAGGATTCCTCAAGGAATGGGACGCTTCCTCTCACCAAGGCGTGGATAGTTTTCTTTATAATCAGGACTAACTGGGGCTGAGGCGCCACACACCAACAAAAGAAAAAAAAAAAACAGACATAGCCCAGAAAGTAAGAAAAGTCAGCAAGCTCCTTTGACTTCGAAAAGAAGCTAAGGTGGAAGTCGGCACCTCGACAAGCGGAAAGGTACTCTGTTCTTTGGACACTACGAGAAAGTGCATCAAAAATCGCCGTGGTGAACAGAAGCCGGAGTGAGAGAAGCTTTCTGAAATTAACATCCATTCTGACGGGATCCAAAAAACCGATACGAAAAAAGTTATCATATAGGATGGCGAAGAGTCCTCGAACGATAGTAGAGGAGGTATCCTGGGCAAAGCAGGGAAACGCAAATGTTGTCTCTACTCGAAGGCCGAAATGCGGGACGCCCCCTCTTCCTTTAGAGAAGCGAGAAGTGAAACTACGACTGGTCAAAAAGCCCCACTCTACTGGTAGGAAGGTGTGGAGTTGGGGGGGGGGTGGGGGGTGTGGTGGGGGTGTGGGTGTAGCGGGGGCAGTGGGGGCCCATCTCCCTAGAACACAAACGAGGGGATAAGAATAAAGAAATACTTCTCAAGAGCCATTAAATAGCGGCAACTCTTCAAATCATTAGGGGGGATTGGTGTCAGGGCTGCCTGTCCAGTGAAATCCTACTTCCACTCATTGAGGCGGAAGGAGGAATTTCATGAGAAGGAACATAAAGCCTCAGGAGAGGTCTCTTAATCGAGACTTGGATCATCCCTCCATTCGAGGAAAGGCAAAAGCCTACACAGAGGAGAGGGGAAAAAGAAGTCGGAGAGGCTTTCAGGAAATCTCAGACAGAAGAAAGAAGAGTTTCTCTGTTCTCGGGATAGTGAGCAAAAAGATCGCCACAAAGGAGACAGTAAAAGGCAGAAGAAGTGATTAGGGACATCGTCCCTTTAGGGAAAAGTTATTGGGGGGGGGTCTTGGAGAGTTGAAGGAATTCAAATGAAACCTACGACTACGAAATTTGTTCAAAACCAGAAAGACTGTTCGACAGAAAACTGGAGAACTTTTCCCTATCCAGAACAACAAAAGAATCTTTTATTGACTAAAAAACGATAGGTGTTTCGTTTAGGCAAAAATTGCGAGCAGGAAAGACAATTCCCTAAAGGATATTTGGAAACGGAGTTACCTGAGGGTGTTGGGCACACCAAGAAAATTGGGCAAGAACCCAGCTAAAAGTGGCAGTACACTGCTGGATAGAGAGGGAAGCCAAATAGCAGGGAGGGCGCAATGAAACCAAATCTTTTCGAAATGAAAAAAAAATCGCTAAGCAGTTTCCAGTATCTGCAGAAATCGATCGAATATTTGTGGGGCGTTTATATGCCGGGGGTATGCAATAGAGAAGGACGAATTGAGGTCAAGAGAAGGGGTACGATGGTTTAAATCTAGCTGGGTCTCATTGCCTTCGACGAAATGCACCCTTGGGGAGACCGGAACAGCGCAGGGCGAGTGAGGCGAGGCTAGTGATCAGGCTGATGGGGAGGGATCGAAGTGCTCCTACCTTTTTCTACGCTTCTGGGAAGGATAGATAGGCAGCCCTCTTGAGAGGTATCACCAAGAGAAAAGATGGCTTGAACCTTGGAAGGGACTGAAAGAACAGCGTTCTGTAAAGCATGCCGAATGAGGAAGCAAGGGGTTCTGCCTCTTCCCTCCACCGACCGAGAACAGTAGAGAAGCCCACAAACCCCGAAAAACCCCCCCCCCATCGTGCAGTCGGCGACGTCCTTGAGAGCAGAGGGCAATCAGAATCTTTCCGAGGACAGGAAAAACGAACTTTGGTCGAGAACCGGCGCATGCTTGGGAGTCAAAACAGACAAGGGAGACGAAAAGGATACAACGGTGGCCAGACCATCCGGGGGGGTCAGATGAGGGCCGCCTTGACTTAAGAAGCCCCGAAACAACAAAAAGAAGGGGAGATATTGAGTAATTGAAAAAGGGGGGGGGGGGGAATCACGACATTTTTTCGAATGATTCTCCATAATGGGCGTCTAGGACCGTGTTGACATGGGAGGCGAAAGTGCGAAGACGTGCAGAATTCGGAACAGGCGACGGTACATACAAAAAACGGTCCGGGGTTGCCAGGTCAAGAAGAAAGGTCTGATGAATCCATACCAGATAAAAAGGGAGTGACAAGGCATTCGTGGACGGCACGGATTGAATCTTATAGGCATTTGGGACTATATTCGTAGTTTCTTGTCCAAAGTCTAGAAGTTGAGGGGAATAGTCAAAAAGGCGTAAACTGCACATACGGTGGAGTGGAATCATCAAAGGAAAAGGTGCTACGCAAGGCTAGGGGAAGAACTCTGCTCAGGACAGTCATTCTTCATATAAGAAAAAGAACGGCGTATTACCATCATTCAGGGGAGCCCAAAAAATTCAAAATGATCCCGATCGAATCCGAGCATCCGTTGGGGCCCAGCTAATGTTGGTTCCGTAAGGGCTGGCCCGGAAGAAAGGGCGGGAAAAGGGGGAAAACAAGTAATCTTAAACAGCCGGACCCAGATCGGAAAGGGGCATATAGGTTTAAGTCAAGTAAGACAAGAACCGACAGAGTCTGTAAAGGAAAGAAAGAAGAAGTTCTCCAGGTCGCGAGCAGGGGCGGACAAACCAATGGTGCGGTTCATGGGATAACCCCGGAAGGGTTGGTGTCTTGCACTCTAGAGAGGTTAGCGGGGGAGGAAAGACCTTTTAGGAGTTTGGGGGAAATGGGGGGATCAGTGCTTTGGGTGGCGTTTCTCAAAACTCGTAACGAACGTGAAGAAAGGGAGTATTAATTGCAGGCTGAGCTCGAGAAATTGGTGAAATCCACCGAAAGATAGTAGGGCTCCATAAGGCAAATGGATAGGGAAAACTTTCAGACCGGTATGGGAAAGGGAATGTCAGTCTTTCGGGAGAGTCGTCTTCATCTAACGGATAATTACTTAAGATTCAGGGGACGCCAGCAGAGATCCTTTCACTGTTTCAGTATGTGGAGAACAAGCCGAAAAGAGAAAGAAGAGGCGCTTCTTATGGCTATCTAAGCGAAAGAGGGTTCGAGCGTAACGGCAGAGGGGGCGAGCAAACTAAGATAGAAGTGGAAAACCGTCTTTATGATGAGCGGGACAACTATTTGCTGGAAAAAGACCCTCTATTCATCTTCTGAGATACTCCGTCAGAGTTAAACCGCAGTACATGCTCTTCAAGAGTCATATTTTCCTGCCAGCGAGACAACCCCAGAAAAGAGGTCGCTCGTGTGGAGTAGATTGCTTAGTCTTAGAGGATTTCTTTATTCGGGAAATCGTTTTTTAACACGGTAATGGCACAACGAACCGAATCCTGAAAATGTCGGAAGGGGAGTATGATGATGGTTTCTACCAGAGGAGAACTGAATTAGGAAGGAGGCCTCATCAAGAGGGGGCGCATGTCCTTCTATTGGTCGGGGTAGTCAGCGCTGAGCAAGAACATGTTTGGCAACGAAAGCCGGCTCAGGGCCCATTTCATAGGCGCAAGGAACAGAGTAGATAATCGGAAGCTATGCGAAAATCTTTGTAGTAGGATGGCACTTTGTGTGAGCAATCGCAATAGGGGATCTTATCTCCCCGAAACAACAATCAGAACGAAGCAAGGGATCCCTTCATGCATATTCAAAACTATGCAGTAGGTCTGGCGGCGGGATCTGGAAAAGAAAAGAGAAATGCTCTTCTCAGTGAAGAGTGAACACAAAGGAAGGGGCTTGACAAAAAGATACAGATGGGCGTAGGTGGAGGTACACCCATCCGAAGTGGAGGAGTCACCACAAATAGAAAAAGAAGGGATAGTGAGCGAGAAGCGTAACCAGTGAAACATGGGTAACCCATTGGACCTAGTCGTCTCGGGAAGAAGTGGAGGGAAAGGTCAGTACCGGTTGAAAAGTAGGGTCGTCGCTGATGATAGAGAGAAAAGAGTAATGTTCGGGAAGGAAGAGAGGGGGGGAGGGAGACTCGCACCTACAATTCTGAAGCCGGGAGCCATGATAAGCCAGACAAAGGCTGCATAGAAGAAGGGTTTCCAGCTGGCATCGTCCAGAGGGCCGGAGTGGAGTTGTTGGAATTTGAGGGGAGAGGTTCATTCCTGAGTACTGAGTAGATGGGGGGCGTTAAGCGACTGATGTCAACCATGCCTAGGCACCGGATTGGTGAGGAATTTTAAGCGTTTGTTGACTTAACACACCGCGCCAGGGTGCTCAACTCGTTCGCTTGAGGAAATTGAGTCTCCGGGGTCACATCAATCATCGGGGGCTAGGACTGAAAAAGCAGAAGGGCAATGCCCCTCGATTTCGGGGTCGGCTCCAGTGGCCGCGGCGATACGTTTCAGGCAGTCCGGGGGGAGTCTCTCTTGTCAAGGCCAAATGGAGGTCACCGGCGGCCCTCTGCTCGGGCATCAGAGATAAGGAGAATTACGGTAAAGCTCGTGGTAGGCTGCATTGGAACGGATCCAACTCTGGATTGCACAGCTCGTGAGTCAAGGATTCTTCCTAGCCTTGGAATCAGCAATCTTGCGGGTGAGAAAACGATGAGGAATCACTCTCTCTCGAAAAAACAGGAAAAGGGTGCGGCCGATCTGACATAGGCTGAGACATGGAAAGGAGCGCTTCACTTCGCAAGAGAAGGAACACACCGCTCGGTTTCAAAAAGGGAAAACTCCACTCTAATGTTATAGAAACGACCGGGGCTACGGTTGGGCCTTAGATCTCCTCGCGATCATGATGAACGAGCGAGGGGCCTTTACATTTGACCGCCTATTGAAGCAGACAAACCGCTTGCCGATGACCGGGGGCTCAAGCCACACGGGGCACCAAACGAGGAGGGAAAGAATGACGCGGACCAGCTTGCTAAAACAAGTAGCAGGAGGAATCCCCGCCGGCCCCTCTTGAGAAAAGATAGTCGAACTCTCTTGCTCACAGGCTCAGTCTTGGTGGGGGGAAAAAGCAACCGCGCCAACTTCCCGACAGCAATACGGGGTTACGACTTCGCATCACCGTCTGAAATAACTTCTCCAAGGACTGGAACGAGATAAACAAAGAACGCATGCTCTATACGCGGAAGAAGCTTGAAAAGTTCATGGGTCGAGCGTCTTGAAGTGGGGCAATAAAAAGGGCGAGGCTATTTCCTCATAAGTGCTAGGGAGCTCGCGGAGACACCAGATCATCCCTAACTGACCTCGTGGATGCAGCGCGGGGAAGCGATTTAAGAACTCCACTAAAAGTTCTCATTAGGAAAGCCAACGACTATGTCTGGAGAAGGAGTAACAGCAAGGGGTAAAGAAAGGAGCCACCTTCTCCCGTCTGGGCGGGATTTCTTGAGATTAGCAACATGACTAGGAAGTTGGACGGACAGGAAGAGCAGGAAGATCGAGGGTGAATTCGCAAGCAATATTCTCCAGGGGGTGGGGGGAATCTTCACCCTACGACCTGGCAGGTTTGCGAGGACCAGTACAAGAAGCTGCGTAGTGGACAGCCGGGCAGAAAGATTCTACCTCAAGGAGAAGGGGGGTAGAGGCCTACCAGAAAAATAAAAGATTATTCAAATAGGCCTTACTACAGACTGGGGTCATCAGGAAGAGAGCCTAGGAAAAGGAGAAAGACTGTTGAAGGGAGACATCCGGATTTCGAGGACTAAGAAAAAATCTGCTGAGCGAACTGGGAAGAGTTAAGCCATTCTGAGTGCCGAGAGAAAGAAGGCTTAGCCTGAGGGTAGACACCATACGAAGCAGAATTGCTTTTTTTACCTAAGGATCCCTGGGTGTGACCGTAACTAAGAACAAAGGGTGGCTCCGATACCGAAAAGGACTGCAATGAAGGGAACTCCGCAAGGAAGAGGACTTCTATCCTAATTAGGAAGGGTGTTTCGAGGAAGGAAAGAGGGTCTCTTCCATCATGTAGAGGAAGTTTCGGAGTTACGCCTCCGAAGTATGCGATCGGCGGAGGGGGGAAGCAAGGGCTAGACAGAGAAGGAATACCGGGGTGTAACGGACGCATCTGGGGGGCGGGAGAGAGGAGCCATCTGCGGCGCAGGATTGGACTTCAAAAGCGGAGCCTACCACTATTTGATTGCACCGAAGAGTGAGGAGACTTAGCGGCAATAAGACAGCGAAGGCATGAAGAAGTGAGGAAGGAAACATAGATTCTTGTATTTGGTCAGTTTAGCATGACAAAGACGAAAGGAAGGACTACCACGGGCACCAATACCTTTCAGAGAGAGGAAGGCCACCCATCCTTGGGTATGGCGAAGCGGATGGGTACTTTTCACCAATGGGATCAAGGCTGCTTAATAATGATGTTTCTCCCTTCGGACCGAGTGTTACCAACAGAGCAGATAGAAACGTGGCCACACCACTCACTCAAACAAGAGGAAGAAAAAATCTAGAAAGACAGCCACTGCACGAGGGGAGGGCATGAAATTTATGTGAGAAAGTCCTCTTATCGAGAGGTCTTATGAATCGTCGAACTCTGGGGAGTTTGAGGTTAGGATTTACTGACAGGATTTTGGAAAGACATTTTTTACACGATGTTGGAAAGATGATTTACAGGGGGGGACTCATTTCTCCCTGTGTTAGAATCTAAGGGGAATAACCACGGACAGCGCGGCTAAAGGGTATGTAAAGGATGCTCGGATCGTGCATAGGGGGTAAGGGTTTTTCTAACAACAAAGGGAGAGCCGGGGGACGATTCATTTTTCGAGAGCTTCTTGGTATACAGTATCTCACTACGCGAATAGGTCTCAAAGACTGGATGGACCGTACTTGATCCGGGAACCGCAACCGGTTTTTGTCAGGGTTGAGGGAGGGGCCTGAGCTCTCCAAAATTTCTAAGAGCGCAACAAGCCAGCGACTATCCGTCCGTCGATCAACTTCATAGCTTCGTGAGCCCGGCCAGTGATCTTCGGCTGGGGCTTCACAAGAAGAGGCCGAGTAAACCGGCAAAACAAAGTAGGGGGGAGAGAAAAAAAAACCGATCCTGTGCAATCGTGGTCGGCAACTCGGAAGACCACTCGAAGCCAGAAGTCCACTCGCCGGAAGTTCTGGCGATGATGAGTCTGGAAAAGAAAAAGACGTTTCTTCTCCCACAAAAATGAGGGCGGAGGAAAAAAGATGAACAGAAGAGGAAGCTGTTCAGAGCCTGCAAGCAGCGGGGGTCCAGCCTTTGTCGATTGAACCAGGGTAAGTCCTTCTGGTGCTCTGGGGGCGACGGGAGACACGCCCTAAGGATAGGTTCTACCACTTGGTAAGGGGGGGTGCAGAGGAAAAGGCTGTTAACAGCCCTCCAATGTCGCCGGAACAGTTCCGGAGAAGATGAATCTGTCCTTGACGGAATAGGAAGCGGATTTTCTGGAAAGAAGAGCTAAATTAGGACCAGCAATGTCGGAACTATAGTAACGCACAGACCTTTGTTCATGGGGACAGTCAAATCCCCTGTTCAACTGGCCATCTGCCCGAGATAAAACGTAATAGGCACTTAATGAGTCCGAATCTATAGAAAAGGGAAGGGGAACATTCCATGGTTAAACCATCAGAGAAGAGCGAAACTAGAAAGCCCCGCCATCGACATGGTACGGTTTTAAAGGGGAGGACCCTCTAACATTTACTCAGTTAAACCGAAATAATGCTTAAAACAACCAACCGTAAAAGGCTACTTTGACTAAGTGCTCGGTTTATAAATTTAAAAAAATAAATAAATATGAGAGAGAAATACGAATCAATGCTCATCGCTTCCAGCGTCCGCTACGATGGAAACAAGCAAACGCGTTTCAAGGCATCCCTCAGAGTAGGAGTTATTTTTTGATGAAAGCTAGCGCGCAGGGAGGGCGTCGTCAAACAGGGGGGAACGTCAGCTTTGTGCACCGGGAGGAAGTGCGGTGCTGAGAAAACTCGGTAGCGGTTTCTCAAAGAGCATTAGGAAGTGAATGCGAGACGGGAACCTGGTTAGCAACTACCCAAATGAGAGTCTCCAAAACGGAAGGGTGGGGTCCTGTCGCTCTTTCGCAGGTTCGGGGCAAGGTGAATACGGAGTCGTCTTAGAGTGCCTGCTGCACTCCGAAATCGGGAAGAATAACAGAAATAACGTACCTCCCAGGAGGATGAGAAGGTTCTGGGACGGGAATGGTGGCGCAGTATTAGGGAGACATGTCATCGCAGGCCTTGATCTCTAGTAATGGCAGAAAGCAAGGCCTGCGAGAAGCGCGAAAGAAAATCGCTTTTAGCGGAAGGTTAAATCAATAGGAGACTGAATTTGATTATCCAAACGCATCGTGGGGTGCCTCTACCGAATCTGCGATACTGGATTGAGAGAAGATAAGGGGGGCAGAGCATTCGTTGGGGAAGTAAAGAGAATTGTCCTGACAAGGCGGAACGAAACACAGACTGCTCCATCGAAGATTTTGGCCGCAAGTCAGGGCTTGATAAGGGAGATCCTTCTGTTTCTAGCAATAGGGTGGTCCGACCTATAAAGGTAGAGGCAAAGAACTCGATCTTCCGGGAAAAGAACAGGATGGACGGAGTGTTCTACCAGCGGCTCAACGCCCCTTCTTAACTTGAGAGCGCAGCAGGAGGCAAGTATTAGGGACTAGCTATTCAGAAAAGAGGAAGGGTGATAAACTCATTACAACTGCGAATTCCATCCTAGCTCCCTTGGCCGCAGTTTGCCTAGAGAAGGCGAAGGATCACAGGAAAGTTGTGTAGGGAGGGGGGGTGATCATCAAACTAGGAAATCGTTTCGGTGAGCACTCGCCAGAAAAACGCGAGGCGGTCTAAAAGACATTATGGAGGGAGGCCACAGATGCGCTTGGCGTGTCCGTGCGCGAGGGGGGCAACACGCAATGCCGGAGCGACGATAGGGGGAACACCGGGAAGGGGAGAGTTTTTCTAATTCCCATAGCTTTGGGCGGACAGTATAAGGCTTTTGCAGCAACCAGTCGCTGGTATTAATAAATCGCCAGCCGGGAGAAGGGAGCGGAGAAAAAGGGAATCATTTGCTGGACTCCTAATAAATTCAAAAAAGACTATAGAGGGCCTAAAACTGTACTTCAGTCATGGCTCTGTAGGGTAGGAGATATACTCGCAACTCAGAAAAGTCTTCGTTGTAGGGAAAAGACTTGGTAAGAAAATTAAACGAGACAAGGATGCACCTCAAGCGGACATAGAACATGTTCTGGAGTCACGGAGGAGCGGCTCTATAATTTCCAGTCACAGCGTAGACTGGTTGCGGTGTTTTAGAGTTCGGGTTACGGAGTTTCACCCAGTCTGGAAGGAGAAAGATTAGAATAGATCAGATTGGTCCATGATGGTCACCAGATTCTTGGAGGGGAAGTTGACTGTTGGGATCCCACACCGCCGAAAGGTGAGCTATCCCATTTCACTATAGGGGAACCAGGGAGGCATATTTCCGAAGAACATCGGGGGAAGTCCTTGAGAAGAGGGGCTCGATTTCCTAGAGGGGAGAGAGGTTCGGGGGAGCAATTATTCTTTTCGGGACGTCGTGGGGCAGGGCACGTCGTTGGGGGATGAGGTCCAAAGGAGCGACAAAGGTAACAGGCCTCTGCTCTGGAGAGTTTAATTATGGGCGTGCGGCGTAGTCATCCGGAACTCAGTCGAGCGGATGTCAAAGTGTGGAACTATTCTCTGAAATTCAGTGGAGGTCCAAGCAGGGCTGTGCGTACGGGATGGGTCCAGACCGATGGGAAGAGTCCATCTTGACGTGGTGGGGCTATTATCTTCAGACTCCAACAAACACGATTGTAAGGAAAAAGGGAAAGAGATGGTTGGTACCGAAAATTTGGAGAGGCCCAGTCACTTGAACTATTCAGAAGATGCGGTCACCCAAACTCGGACTCAAAAGGAGAGTTTCAAGGGCAGCGTACAACGCGCAATGACTATCGTCTATCTGACAAGGCGGGGGAGTCCTCTAAAAGGCCCTATTCTCTCAGGAAAAGGACAAAAGAGGGGTCACCTTTAGCAGGTTGTCAGAAAGCCGGAGTGAAGAAAGGATTACCCCTAACTTGGAAAAGATGGCCCAGGCTTCATCAACACACCCTATGAGGATACGTACCCAGAACATTTCCCATCTCTTGAAAAGGCTACATCGAAGTAAGGTAACCCTATTCTGACCCTGGGTGATCGCCCCTTAGGAACAGATAATCTCTGCTCAACTAGGATCGGTTTTTAAGCACCAAACGTCAAGAGAAAATGGTTGGAGAGGATGTACAAGAATTACTACCACGATCTGATTTCGGGGCAAAAACTCTACTCCCATGAAGGGGAAAGTCAGCAGGGGGAGAAACAAGGAACTCCCAGATCCTCTTAAGGTTCTCAGCCGGACTATTTCGTATCTATTAGTCATTGTAAGCAAGGTCGATGGAAAAAGTTGCTCTCAGGCCGACTGGTGGGAAGTAGCAGTCTACACAAAATCGGCATTCCCTAACTGACGCGGGGGACGCACATCATCTCGAAAAAAAGTGGTGAAAACTACAGAAGGTCGCGTCAGGCGAATCTCAACCGGGTGACTTAAATGGAAGGAGTAGGACCGGGACTGGGTTATCGCCGCTCACTAGATTTCAGGGCAGGGGAGTCCTCAGCCGAGGGAATGTGCGTAAAGGGAAAAAAAGAAGTTAAAGCCCAGGGAATCAAGCTAAGACAACACCTAACACCCCCAAACCCCTCTGCATCCAAGTGGGGATAGGAAAACTAGAATCGATACGCATTTCTTGGGGAGGTGGAAACTCCGCACCGCGAAAGGAGGCAATCTGGGAAAAACGAACTGGGTGTCGGGGCGTCAAGTGACCGTGCATAGTGATGAAACCGCACTAATACAAAAAAGGGGAGTCAGACTTAGTGATAAGCGCAGAGGCAAAATTCTCATATAGGATTAAGGGTTGGAAGATTTTCTTCAAAATCAGAGGGTCTTCTACTGAGGGGAAGGATCGAATCCGGAAAAAAAGGGAGCCCTCTGGTCGCGCACGAGGAGCCGGTGAGAAGCCATGCTCCTGGTCGAAAAAAAGCGCCGAAGAAAATGGTAGGGAGGCTTTGGTGGCAAAGCCTGCAGGGGAAAAGACAAACGATGGGGATAATACCGAAGACTTCTCAGACAAATCAGACCGGAAAAATCCTTCTTCCAACAGCTTGCCTATATGGTTGGAAGGGGTGTCGAGGGCCAGGCATCAGTGGGCCATCCAGGGTAGGGAGAAGACGAAAGGGGCTAGAAGGAAAGGTCTAGCGCATATCGGCGGAATCAAAGGCAAAGGTCCAATAATATAGATGGAGGAGGAGAACCGTATGCTCGAGAGATGGCAAGAGAATCAGGGGGAAGGAAAGTGGTCTGACATTCCTCGCGAACTTAACTAAGAGACAGAGTCTATTTCCGAGGAGTGCCCAAAGGGAGAGGAAGGAAAGAGAGACTCTTTATTAGGGATCGGGCAATAGGATTAGTGCTACGAGCGGAGAAGTGATCTGGCGATACGCCGACGACGGGACGAGGGGCCCTGTACAATAACTTTCTCATAGGTAGCCAATCAAGCAAGTGGATGGGATTCCTAATGGGAGGTGTATTGCGGACAAAGGGATAGAGGGATGAAGATGCAAAATTGAATAAAAGTGAAGAGTTGCTCACTTACCTCATTTTTATAGAAAAAAAACCAAAGACATGAAAAGGGACAAACCAAAATAGCCAACATTTATGGCGCTTCCGCCCGCCGAGTATATTGGTCAAAAATGAAGAAGGGGGCCATTAACCAAAGGTCCTGTGAGAAAATAATCAGCGACAAGGAGGAAAAAAATGTCGACATGACCATCGATCGAATATTTGTGACAGGGGGGGGCAAAGGGTGCGGGGGGCCGTTCTGGATTAGAAGAAGATTGTTGACTGATGGGGGATATTAGGGACTGGGGGCCATGCCGTCTCCCTGTGCGGAAGGAGTTCAAAAAGGGACATAATAAACACCATAACCTTTTTGGGAATGATGCAAGAGCTGTTCAGATTATTAAAAGAGGAGGGGGGGAGGAAAGAATCAAGGGAAGAAGGAACAGTTCTTCGCTTCTTTTCTCTCTGGAGACAAGTGATCATTAAAAATGAAAGGGGCGTAGAAGCCTGACCTTTCCACCTGGAAGTACTTCAAAGAAAAGTCGGGAAGTCAGAGGGCTCAAATGAGTGGACTAAATTCGCCGGGAGAGGCCCTCAAACTAAGCCGAGATTGAATCGTGCCGTCGGAGAATCAGGCAGTACTGGAGAGGGGCTGTTCCAGAGGAGGCCGAGACACCGACCGGGGCGGTCAGGGAAAAAGCTAACTTGCACGGGGAAGGTCAAAAAAAACCTACAAGGAAAATCTAACACACTTTCTCCTTCAAAATGCCGGGAGCGATTCCGGAGGATCTTCAAAAAGGAGGAAAAGCCCGTTC
>Ga0179591_1354064_pt1 | contig 25788 bp, 31 predicted proteins | sample CZOMad2_1_08_16f_FD_182891 | JGI IMG/M metagenome (GOLD analysis project Ga0179591, IMG submission 182891) | Vadose zone soil fungal communities from Angelo Coast Range Reserve, California, USA - CZOMad2_1_08_16fungal (PacBio error correction) | ecosystem: Environmental > Terrestrial > Soil >...
CAGAAAATTGGGGGAAAAAACTAGTTGCAGGAGGGGGGTCTCAAGAACTTTGCGGCTTGGGTCTGAGAAAAAACAGCAACAAGCAACGACAAGGTCTGGTCGAAATCGGAAGTATGACTTAGAAAATTACTCTGAAATTCAAGCAGAAACGTTTACACTACGTTCTACGGAATCGTTACACTGCCAACGCATTGGAAGAGAGCTAATAGAAAGAGGGTATGCGACGCCGCAGAAGGAGGATCAGTCAACGCTATTATAACAAGAGAAAGAAGGGTAGCGATTTGCGCCCGACATACGGCAATTGGAAAAAAGGAGAAAAAAGACAAGACAAGGGGAATCGGGAAATCGTCACGTGCAAAGTTTTGGGAAAAGGGAGCTTTACAACGCAACGAGGGCTCGGACTCGTAGGTAAGAAGAAAACTGTTGTGGTAATGCAATGAGTACTCAAAAAAACTGCGGGGGTTAAGTCAAAGCATGGAGGAAAGAAAAAGACGAAAACGAAAAATCAAGGAATAAAGGGGGGGAACAGGACCAAGAGCAGCTCCAAATCCTAACAAGAAATAAAAGTTAAATAATACGGAAAAAGAAAACAAAGAGAGGCAGGAAAAAAGGGAAAAACTTTCCCAAGAGGGTTTGCAAGAGAAATCTTTAAAAGAAGGGGATGCAAGAACGTTTCGAGCAAGTGGAAGGGACACGTGAAAAAACACGATCTTGTACTTAAAAAGGGGGGGAAAAGGGATCGGTGGTCTATGGGGGGGGGGGTGAAAAATTCGAACCGAGGTGGCCCAACTGGTGAGAATGAAAAAAGAGACGCAGGAGGTGAAGAAGAAGATGAAAAAATAACCGTTTAGAAGAGAGAAACCCAGGGGGGGGCCGCGGCTGGGAAGGCAGATTAAGAGAAAGGGTGATCTATAGCAGGGGGGACCCGGGGGGCACAAAGGGCGAAACAGACAAGCCTTGATGTTAATAGAAGAAGACCACGGAAGGGAAAAAGAAGAGGAAATGGTAAAACAACCAACTTTAAGACAGGGAGTTTAATCGGAGGGTGTCTGTTCAAGCATTGGACGAAGATTTATCACCGGCATCACCGAGGCGAAAGGAGAATCAAGCAGAGAAACGATGGGGAAAGATGGGGAAAAAAAAAAAAGAAACGCTATCAGTACGGAATGAGTGTAAGTCGAGTGGAACCAGCGTCTTTTTCGACGTGTGTAAAGTGAAAAAAGATAACCAGTTTTTGGAAAAACGGCGAAACATTCGATAATGGGTTCAGTCTGGGGGGGAGGAGCGAACAAAAAGCGAAAGCTCCACGGTTAAGCAGGGAAAGAAAAGGTTTAAAAAGTGGAAGCTCTTCATACAATTTGAAGGGAGAAGAAGGACTAACACCGAGGTCGGAAACTCTCAGAAAGGAGTGGCACCTCATATTGGTGAAAGTGCATGCTCACTTCCTCTCTCGACAGGATAGAAAAAAGAGACCAAAAATGAAAAGGAAGAGGCTCAAGATCTAGGGAAGAGATCGTAGTAAGAATATTAGGCTAACTCAGCAACGGCTACGCGAGGAACTAGTGGGAAGTGGCCGAACAAAAACATCCTTGTAGCCCGCACAAAAAGGGGAGGACTGGGTTTTCAATGGTGAAAAGGAAATAATAACGGGGTGGAAGGAGGGAAGAGGGGGGGGGGGGGGGGGGGGGGGGGGGGGGGGGGGGGGGGGGGGGGGGGGGGGGGGGGGAAAAGTGAACGACTTTCCCAGAGAATCATCAAAGGGAAAAAAAGGGGGAGGGGGAAAATTTGGTTGAAGCATGAAAAAAAGGAGGACATTCGGACCACAGATATGGGGGGTAAAAACCTCGAGATCAGGCTTGGTCCAAAGTGACCGAGTAATCTGCAGGGGGGAATTGCATAGGCGTCCGCAGTCAGCCGGGCGTACGCAAAAAAAAAGGGAAACGGATTCGACGACTAGGAAAAAAAAACTTGACCGGAACAGAAAAGTAAAAAACAGACTCGAAAACAAAAAAAGGAGTGAGGATGGAAAGAGAAGGGGGGTTAAGCGATACGGGGCAAGGGGAGGGTTCCGCTTCTCGGTCTATGACGTCAAAACTTGTTGTTGGGGATCAGGCATGAGCAGGACCTCAAACTCTTCAGGCACCAGTGATCAAGGTGGAGAAAAAAAACATAGCTTGTGGAGCGAAGAAAAAAGTTTCTCTGTAATCTGCTGAATGGGGCATAGACCTTTCTCAGGTGAAAGGAAGAATCGTGATGGGTTTCAGGGGACAAAGAATCTTCACAAAAACGGATTAAAAGGGGGGAAGGAAAAAGGGGGTCCTAGTCTGATTCGACAAGAGGTTGGTGATTCTTTAGGCACAACGGAAAGCACAAAGAAAAGTCAAAGACACGTGTCTATTAGTTAAGAAAATGCCGCTAAAAACTAAAGCCTGGTTCGTTCAAGAATAGAGGGATGAAAGGACATGTGGGAGAATGGGGAACGTGCGGGTCAAGCACTGGAAAGTGAGACAAAGTCGGGACAAGGGGTTATCTGCGTCATATAAGTCAAAGCGGAGTGTCTAGTTAGGGGGGGGAAAATTGATCGTGGGCAGTCGCCGAGGGAAATGTGCGTACGACAGAACTCTGAAAAGTTCCAGCACATTCCCGTGGGAGAAAAAAAAGAGAGAGGGCGGGATTAAACGCTTCGTGGGGGGGGGGAAACAGAGAAGGTAACACAAAAATTAAACTTCAAACATTGGTACGTGTTCAAATGTAAAAAAGGCACTGCTCAACGCCAAATGGAAAATCTAAAAGAGTCCGTACTATAGCAGAGGATGATTTTGGTGGGAAAGAGGGCAATCGCGTAATAGTAATCAAAAGGGAGCCCCTCGGGCCGTGAAGGCCGGGGTCGGGATCGAAAATAGGGGGACGGAACAATAGAGCGGCCAAAGGACATAACGACTGATTACCTTTTTTGGGACCAGTATATAATGGCCATTAATGAAGTTAATAGTTTGCGATGGAATACTGCATCAAAAGGCGGCCAGGTTTGGGGGGAGGCTACCACCGGGTGTGGGAGGGACGAAAGTAGGATCTCATCACCTTTATTTGAATCATTGCCTTCAAAAGACTCGTCAGCGGATTCGCGTAAGCTCTCCGGGGACCTTGGAAACTGGTTGATGAAAGTTATCCTGGCGGGACGAAAGGAAACAAGGGTTCAGAAAAATCAGGGAAACCTGGGGAAAAGTCCACCTTCCTGGCTAGAAACCAGCCCGGCACGTAATGATCGCACGATCGTTTGGGGGGGAAACTTTTCTATACGGGCTAAAGACTGAATGAATTCAGTGGCCCTGAACGATCTTCGGGATTGTCAACAGTTGGACATGGGGGTATCCCAAGAAAGTTAATGCTCGGGGGTTGAGTTCTGGGGGAGGGGGACTTCTTTGCCGCGGAACCCTTAGTTTCGGCTGTGGAAGAACTAGGGGGTGCTTCCTGTTAGGAACGCAGCTGCACCTTGGTGGGGGGAAATCCGGAGTTGCAGGATAACTTGTCTTCAGCCTAATTAGTCTTTCGTTCGGTGAGAGGACGTTGCTAAAATTAACCAAAACATTTGGTGCGAGGGTAATTCAAGGAACAGTCGTGTGAAGTGGGGGGGACCGCGCACGGAAAAAAGTTAGCCCAGGCTGATAAAAGGGATCGGCCGGGGGACTGGAAATGACGTATACTGCGCAAAGGCGTCCAGCGAGGATAGGGGTTATTCGTGGAAAAAGCGGGTGGAATGAGAATGAAGACGGGGTAAAGAGATATTCGGGCCCAGGGTGTGGATCGATAATCTCTGCAACGAGAATGCGCGTTGCAGTGAAAAGGGGATTCCGTAGATATAATGCCAAGACAACTCTAATGGGGGGGGATAGGGAAATTTCAACTCCGAGGGAAAGATGCATAATAAAATAGGAGTCCAGTAAGCACCTGGATTTGGTGGCAAGCGGGGGGTTTAAGTCCGCGCAAAACGTTAGAGCATCAACGCAATGAGGTTAAAAATGATGGTACTTTCATGTCGCGAAGAAAAAGAGGCAACGCCGGGTGGGCAAGGGAGATAAATCAGTACGCCCGTGAACAGCGTAAGTTGCTAAGAACTTGTGAGAAGGCAAGGGACTGAATGAATGGGGGGAGCATTTTAACAGAGAATGGGGGAGCCCGCACGCCTCCACAAGGAACGTCGAAAAAGGGGGAACATGGGGTAACCGGCAAGTGACCGATACACTCGGATCTTGTTCTAGACGATGGGGCGGGGTCGTCCTTCGGAATATAACTTGTTGAAGAAGGATGCAGGAGTCAAGAAAGGGTCATCTCCGAAGGAGGCGAGATAAGGAAAGATTCTTGGTGAGGGTTTAAGAGCTTCTCTGAGTGAAAAGGGAATCCCTTAAAGAATTCATTGGGGTTAAAAAAACCCAGAGGGTGCCTATTATTTTGGGGCCTTTCAGCAAGGGGGGGGGGAGAACAAAGCGCAAAATCGCGAACAGAAAACTAAATCATACCGACGGCTCTTCATCAAAAGAAAAGTGTCGTCGGCAAAAAGGGATAAGTCGCCCACGTGCAAATCAGAAGGGAAATGTATTGCTTGGGAGAGCTGGGGGAGGGGGGAGTTTCTCTCGGAAAACAGTCCGGGCGACGAGGTGGAACAGAACGGGAAACATCGTGGAGTAAGGAAACCCAATACGGATAATGAGGGGGGGAGCTTCAAAAGGCCCAGAGCAAAAAAATGTCTCCAAGACCGGGAAAATGGGTCGTAAAGAGCAAAATGTTTAAGTGGAAATACGAGGGAAAAACCAAAGGACCAGGGAGCTTTTTAGAAGGAAAAAAGGAAAAAGTCATGAAAGGGAAGAACGCACTGAATCAAGATTGGTGGTCAAGGCGAATCATTCGGAACCTTTAGTGGGAGATAGCTGTGCTGAATGACCAGGGCATCGGAAGAGATTCTCAAAGGGGACTGGAATGGGTAGGGGACATTCTTGGTAAGAAATAGGGTGGAATGGACGGAAAGGGGAACGATCGGCGTTTCAGGCGGTGGCAAAGTCGATCCTATGAAAGAAACATACAACGGGGGGATAAAGTCTCCACTACTTTGGACTGAAAATTTTCGTGCGTAAAGCCGGACACAGCTTGTGGGGGCAAAAGGCCTAAAAGATCGGCTGGTCCTCAATGCTTGAAAACGTCGCGAAAAGCTTACAAAGGACGATTGGAGGGAGGTGGTTCAAGAAAAGTGAAAACTTACTTAAAACCGGGTCAAAGAGATGTTGTACGGAGATCAAAACAAACAACGGAGGGGGAAAATGATATAGGCTTCAATGTGCGAGTTTTAAGATTTAAAAAGGAGGAATGAGCGCCAATCGCGGTGGAAGGAGGGCGAAAGCGATTGGGACGAACGATGATACCAGGGCGTGGGGGTCACACACTCTTTCAAGGAGGGCAAAAAGAAGTAAATCTTGTGAGAAATAGAAAAAAAGGGTGTCGAGGGGAAAATCGGATCGACGGGGAAACAGCTGAGGCGGTCTTCCTACATCTAAAAAAGGATGGGGCACATACGTGTTCCAGGGTAAAACGCTCTGGTGAAGAGGGAAGCGCAGTCTAAAGTGGTCATAGATCGGGGGTGGCAAGCCCTTTAAACAAAAGAGTTATCAAAAAGCAGCGAGGAATATGGGGGAAGCGGAGGAAAAAAGGTCGGTCGGGCTTTTGCAGGAGCATGGGCAAAGATTGGGGGATATCAATTAAGGAGGGGGGGGGGTACGGTATACCAGCTAGATTCAAATATTGTGGGTATTTGAATCTCAGACAGGGGGATATCCCTTTGGTGGGGGCTATACGGTCAAGTATGAGTCAGAGGAGAGCGCAAGGGACCAGGTGCTCCAGAGAGCAAGAGCCAACACGCAATCATGGGAACCATTATTTCTCGCGGGGGGAGAGGAAGAATTTGAGGGCGAAGAGTCGGTATGGGTTTCAGGAAGTGCGGAGAAGTGGGGGGGGAAATTGGGCCAAAGTGATGTAAACCTCTCCCTAAGGGGAAGGAGAGTAGAGGCCAAAATTGGTAAAGGGGGATAACGCCGCTAAGGAGAGAAGGAAGGGAACATCGGAAGGGTAACTATGGATCACGACGTTAGGATGAACGGACGGATGCAAAAGGGACAATTCTCACGCAGAAGGGAGGATAAAACGTACAAAGAATACCTACTTTGACATAGCGCAAAAGGAAGACTTGGGGGGAGGGGGGGGGCCAGGGTCAACCATACCATTTTCGAAGGGGAAAACGTATGTCCGTCGTCGGCTGGAGAATAAGAAGAAAAAAAGGAGACCGCGTCATTCGGGAAAGGGAAAAAGTTACGGAAAGGAAACCTTACGATTTTAGGAAAATTACGCCAGATGAAAAACAAGGCGTTCCCTCGGGGGGTAAAGTCACTAATTGGCAAAAAAAGGAAAAAGTGATAGGGGAAGGGTGTATGATGGTTACGATGAGCTGCAAAAACACGGAAAAGCATCACCAGGGCGATTACGTTACCTTTAGTAGGGAAAGGAGGAAATATATCTGAAGGGTAAAAAAGAAAAAAACCTTCGAGGTTGTTCGAAAAACGGAAAGTAAGAAATCGGGTTTAGCATGTCTAAGACAATACGATTCACCAAACATGACGGGGAAAATATCTTCAAATCCGAAGAGGAAGGGAGAGAATTCACTGCGATAAGAAGAAAGGTTGAGGGCGTAGGGGGAAAGGGAGGGAAGGAATACGGAAAAAACAAAGCGATAACACTTTATCGCGCGTCACCGCAAGGGGGCAAGCTAGTTGAAAGGGGAACGTCAACGAATGCTCTGAAGCGGAAGGACCTCGCAAAAAGGGGGTAGGGAACTCGAAGCGCCGGCATGTTATACTCATACTTGCTTAAACGAAAAGGCGTCCTTACTAAACAACACGGAGAGTAGGTGACAAGAAAAAAAAAAAAGAGAGACCAAAAATCCTAAAACGAAAAGAAGAAGGGTCAAAAGCTTCACGTCAAGGCAATAAAAAACAACACATCTACGGGAATCGGGAGGTAGCAGGAAGAGGGTGAAAGTTAAACCGAAGATGGTGAAAAAAGGGATCGTTAAACAAAGGGGGAGTTCGGACTGACTTGCGCATTTGCTCTCCACGGGCACAAGAGTTTAGATCAAGGAAGAAAGGCAACGGGGATGGATGGTTCTGAAAGGTAAGGGGAAGGGTTCAAGGCAAAGCACCTCCAATGGTGGCTCAGTATGAATTAGCAAGTACTCAAATAGAAGTGTGGGAAGCCTGACTCGAATCGAGAGAGGGCAGGGCAAATAGGACTCGACCTCACGTATGAGGAGAAAAAAGGGGAACCCTGGGATCAACAACTGGGGTGGGTCGTACCAAAGATGAAATGGTGAGAAATAAAAAACAGGGTCAACTTCCTTAAATGGGGGGCCAGAGAGCAAAACCATTAAGAGCGGGTGTAAATTGGAACTTGGGTTAGTCAAAATAAAAGGGGGAGGCTTAAGAATTAACCCCAGCTGCAAACACGGCAAAACCAAGCAATCCGATTAAGGACGATGGTCCCCACGGAAAAAAGAAAGCGCTCTAGAGGGAAAAACTGACAGTCTTGAGAGGGAAAGGAAGGGGGAAGGATTTTGAGCAAGAGGGTAATGTTAAACGCTACTCACCATGGTTTAAACGCGACTCGAAGGGGGGGGGGTTATGAGGGAAGTCAGGAAACACGACTCTCCTGTAAGAGCCAGGGCTTTTTTCGGCACGCAATAGAAACGGGCGTCGGTGCCTCGCTTCAGAAAAAAGTGATCTTTCTACGAATTAGAGAGAGAAAAATCACAAGAAACAGGGGCCTTTCTCAAGTTGGGGGGAGCGAAAGGAAATTGGCAAAGTCCGAAGAACATAAACATCGCGAGGGCAGCGGCAAAGTCTCAAAAAAAACAGAAAAGTCCTAAAATGCAAGGATCGTGAAGAAAAAAGAAATAGCTTCGATCGGGGGAACGCTAAAAATGACATATCCACGTCTCGCTTTAAAGAGGGAGTGGGCGGGAGGAATAGAAAAAAACAACATCCAAGGTGGACTCACGACGGACTTCGGGGAAAGGGGTAAACATTCGGAAGACGTGGGAATTCTTCGGTTCTAAAGGTAACAGGTTCACAGGAGATCAGCGGCAGGTATTAGCCATGAAAAACGTCGGTGACATTTCGGACAAAACAGCTAGGGAGGATGACAGCCTTTATCACCAGTGAAGAAAAGGGAAGGTGGCTTCCTGGGGGGGGGGGGGAGGAGGAGACGCAAACACCAATGACTCTAAGTCTTGGGACTCGAGGGGATCGGAGATGAGGACGGTAGGCGTGGTGGGGCGTGAGGAGGAAGGATTAGGGTGGGAGGGTGAGAGGTAGGAGAGAGGAGAGGGTGTGTGTCGGGGGGGGGGGGGCAAAGGTGGAGGGAGGAGAGAAGAGATTGAGTGGGAAGGGCGGGGTTATGTTTGGGAGTGAAGGAGGGAGAGGCTGGAGGGGGGTAGGAGTGGGGGGGAGGCAGTGGGAATGGGGAATGGGGGGTTTTAGGACGGGGGTTGGAGTGTGGGATATGGGAGAGAGAGGTTGTGGGGGACATGGAGGGGTGGGGAGGGGGGGGGGGGGGGTGAGACGGGTGGGGGGGGGCGGGGGTAGATTGTGAGGTGGGAGGGGAAGGAGTGGGTCTTGAATAAGATGTAAGTGGGAGGGGAGGGGGTGGGAAGGGCGGGGGGGGATGGGAAGGAAGGGGCGGGGGGGGGTTGGTTGAGGAGGAGGGGGCGGGCGGAGGGAGTGTGTGGTGGAGGGCGGGGGGGGAGAGGGGAGGGGAGGATAGGGGGGGGAGGGGAGGTATGGGCGGCGAGTGGTGTGTGGGGGGGAAGGAGAGGAACGAGGCGGCGGTGGGGGGGGGGGGAGGGGATGGGTGGGGGGTAATGGGGAAGGAGGAGTGGGCGGGGGGGGAGGGGGAGGAAAGTATGAGGAGTGGGATCAGGGGTGGAGGGGGAGGAGGAAGGGGGAGTGGGAGGGGCGGAGAGGAGGGGCGGGGGGGTGAGGTTTGGTAGGGGGGGTTGGGGGATGTTTTGGTGGGGGAGGGGCAAGGGCGTATGGGTGGGGGTTGGGGGGGGGAATGAGGGGTGGGAGGAGGGGTGGGGGGGGAGCGGGGGGAGTTAGAGGGGGACGGGGGGGTGGGGAGGGGTTAGGGAGGCAGGAGGGCGGGTAGGGGAGGGGGGGATGTAGGTGGGGGAGGGAGGGGGGAGGAGGAGGGGGGGGGTAGTGGGGGGGTGCAGGAGTGGGAGAGTGTGGTTCGGCTATGGGTGGGGTGGGAAGAAGGAGAAAGTGGGTTAATGGGGGGGTGTGAGGGGGGGGTATTGGGGGAAGGGGAAGGGGGGGAGGAGAGGGAGGGGAATGGAGGGGCAGTGGATTGGAGAGGAGGATAGCATGGGGGGAAGGGAAGGGGCGGGGTGGGCGATGTGGGAGGTGTAGGAGGTGGTTAGGTCGGGAGGAGGGGAAGGGGGGGGGTGAGGTGGCGGAGAGGAGAAATGAAGGGGGGGGGGGTGGTGGGGTGGGTAGGGGGGTCTGGGGGGAGGGGGAGGAGTTGGGGGGGGTGTGAAATGTGAGAGGGGATACGGATGGAGGAGAGAAGGGGGCGGGCGTGGGGGGGGGGTGCGGAGGTGACCTTGAGGTGGGGGGTGGGGGGAGGTTTGAGTAAGGGGGAGGGGAGGGAGAGGGGTAGAGGGGCTGGGGGAAGGGGGGGGAGAGAGGGAGGAAGAGGTGGGGGGGGGGCGAGGGGTGGAAAGCTGGGGGTCATCGGGTGGAGGGGTGTGAGGGGGGTGGGGAACTAGTAAGAGAGGTGCGGGTAGGGGGGAGAAACCCGCTCAAATCTCACTTCCAAATACAAAAAAGGATCGACTCACAAACAAGATGATTGAAAGAGAGTTTGTTGATTTGGGACGTTGATCTTATGGGCCAAGGCTTATTCGAAGGGGGGGATCTACCTACTGGGAGAGGGGACATGTTTTTTTCGTGTCAGAAGAGAAGACAAAAAAAGACCCAGAAACCGGATTCCGACGTCACCTTAGGGAAAGCAATGATCCAGATATGTGGGAAGGGAGATTGGCATTCGGACGAAAGGAAAAAAAAAAATCGAGAATAAATGTGCCGCTTGGAAAGGAGCGAGGGGAAAGGAGTCTGTCGAGTGATGCCCAACGGATAAGGGATGGGTCCAAATGAAACCCCAGAAACTTTCTCGGGCTCAGAAAAAGGGGATGTGTTGATTCGGGAGGAAGGGAGGAAACGGTACGAAACCCCTCACCACTTCCCGACAGCGAAGCACGTGTCTATTATTTGCGAATAAAAGGGAGCACGAAGGGGTGAGCGCTTGCAGGGGAAAAGCCCGTACTGATGGGAGTTTGCCCAGCTGGAAAACCGGAGGACTAGGTGGCCTGTGAGCCAGTCGGGGGGAAACGGATCTGTCATATCAGATCGCGCGAGATGGGAGCTATCTGGGGGGGGAAGGTGAGAGATTTCACGCCCGGACACAGACGGAGCGGAAGCAACATGCCCGTGCGAAAAAAGCTTGGCCTTCGTTGTTCGAGGGGGGAGGAAAAGAATCCGGGAAAAAGTATCGTCGCCTTTTCAAAAAAACAAAAGAGGGAGGACGGGCAACGGTGGTTACACCCAGACTAAAAGGGGGAATCCGCCTGGTCCTTCAATCAGTCAGGTACAGGTATACTTCTGTTGGGAAAGGAAGTAATCTCGTAATCTATGAGGTCGGCCGGGAGAACAAGGGCTGGAGCCGGGGGAGTAATTCTTCTCTCCAATTCTGGGACCGACTAGCGGCACCAGGAGGAAGGGAACTTGTTTTTGGTCCCGGATTTGGAGTTGATAGTTGAGAGATAAAAGAGGGGGGAAAGAAAAACGCGGGCGAGAACATGGGCGGCAACCGGGTCGTAACGTCTGCTAATGAAGTGAGGGTATGCCTTCACGCGCAAAGGGGGGTGAGGATTGGAAGGCTCACGAGTTGACCAACACTCAAGAGGAAAAAAAAAAAGGCCTTGCCAGAAGCACAAATTTGGCAGCATAAGCGGTGCTTTGGGGGAGGGCGAACCCCGCGCTAACCAGAAAGGAACTTTACCTTTCGGGACGTGAACCTATCGTGGGGAAATTGCGAACATGCTAGAAGGGCTGAAAGGTAGCTTCTTGTGTCTTTAAAGTGTCCGTCGGTTGGGGGAGGGGGGGAGCAAGACACGCCGGACTTTGGCTTTGAAAAGGGATGGCAGGCCTTATGTGCGGAGTTCTGCTTTTGGGGCAGGGCCTCTTTTGATCCAGGAGTTGAAAGCACAGCTTCTCCTTGGAAAGGGGAACGTTCGTCGGGGGAAGGCGGGATCATAAGCCATGATTGTGCTTAAACCTTTCAAGGTCGGGCTGCGTCCCATTGGAGAGGGAAAAAAACCGTTTGGCTAGGGGGTCAAGTTACAAGCGACGATCATTAAAGTGCTGGCTGGGCAAACCGGTGGGCTGTCCTCAGATAAGAGGGGGAACGGAAGGAGGTTTTAAAATTTCCAGGGGGAGGGGAAAGAGTCAGACCCGGAAGATTTTTATAGGTAATCAGCGTGAATGGGAGAAGGACTGAAAGACGGCGAAGAGAGGTCAACCCTTATTTTTTGGTAAGGGGAGCTGAAGAGAATAGATTTGACTCAAAAAAAAAGTCGGGTATATATACGTCAGAGAACAACCCTCTTTGTGGAGGGGAAAAGGTGTCCGAGGATCTGGGGGGAAGGGTAAGAAGGGCACGAATTCCAGTAATCAGCAAACATGGTGTGAGGGTGAAAGCGGGTTGTTGCAGTCACCGCAAAAGAGTGGCCTTCACAAGCCAGGAAACTACAACAAAAGTAAGGGGTACGAATGGTTGGCGACGAAGGGGGGGAACGGTCGGCCGCCGGTTTGTCATCGGTTGCGAGTATCTCGCAGACGACAAATCTGAAGGGGAATCGAGAAGGATTTGGTCTCCTGGCAAGAGATAATAAAGGGGAGGCGCAGTTTGACCATGAGAGAAGCCAGCACGCAAGAAAAAAGGAACGTCTACTTACAGGGAAAAACTCACTACTTGGGCCAGAGGAAAACTAAGGCGCAACTTGAGGAAAGGAGGGTTCTGGGACGGGGAGTAAGAAAAACAAGGATCGGGCCGCTGGGGCTCGCAAGCAAGGGTCAAAAAGAGCCTGGGGCGGCGGGGCGAGTGTAAAGGGGGCTGCAGGGGTGGGGTGTTACGTTAGTGGGGGGAGAATGGGCCTCGAAAGGTAAGACTCCCGCCTTCAATGTTGGTCAAAAACGCGCGTGGGAAGGGGGTTGGACTTCCGCATGCATTGGAGGACCGGTGCAAAAGCGACGACCGAAAAATCAAGAACCGCTCAATCATCAGGGGGGGGAAGCGCAGATGAGAGAAAGCGCCGGCACGAGGAGAAAACACTGATTGGGCGGCGCGAGCGCGGGGCGAGCAATGGGTCCTTGTCAAGTCAAACAAGGAGAACGTGGAGGGAAAAAAAACCAACCTGATAATGCTGAAGTTATCTTAGACGTAAAGAAGGGCAGGCTCAGGAGGGGGGGGCCTGCCACCTTGACCAAATAGAAGGAGGATAAGGGGTAAAGGGGGGGGGGAGGGGGAAAAGAGGGAACCCCCAGCCGAGCCCAGAGCGCTTTTTTACGGGCCGTCACGAAGTCCCGCGGCTTCCTGATCGAGTAAATGGTGATTAGGGGGAAAGATCGGTCAAACGGTCGGGGGTAAGCTGTGCGCATGGGAAGGAAAAGCATCTTCTGCAGCGATTTAAACCAGAAAGTCTGTGGAATCAGGAGGAGGAGTGCAGCAATCAATGGGGGTGATAATTCGCAAAGAGTAAGAAAGTCTTCGCGGTGAAAGTAGGACGAGGCAACAGAGAAAATGTTGTAAAAAGCAGGGTGGTAGAGTCGTGAAACAAGGAAGGGTTTGCAAAAAGAAATAGTCATCATCTGGGGGGAGGAAAGAAAATCTGCCAGAGAGGGACATGAAAGGGCGAATTGCAATCAGGGAACGATAAACCGCATAAAGGGGGATGGAAAGCCAATCGAGACTCCACAACAACAAAGGAGTAGAGTGGCATGAAGAAGGGCTTTTTGACAAAGACTAGGGACTAGATGCACATCGCCAATCGGGAAACCGTTTGTCAGACGGGGTGGGCGAAAAGAAAGGATGACCTAGGCGTGTTGGGGAAAGGGCGAGGTGGAAAAAAGACCACCGCTTTGAGCCTGGGATAAAGGTCGATGGAGTCGTAAAAGGCGGGGACGCTAGGGAGGAGGAGTTTTGTCCGAAAGAGAAGTGATTGAGGACAGCTGGGGAAAATAACGCTCTTGAAAATCGGGGGAAAGGCAAAAATGCCGCAAATCGAGCGACAGAGGACAGGGCCGCGCAGGAAGGAAAAAAGAAAAAATGAGGTAGAAAATGAGAACATCCGGAAAACTTCCAGATACAAAACAGTACGTCAGAATACTTTGGACGGGTTAGATGGTTCACCTCGGTTTCCGAGAAAAAACTTTGCAGAAAAGGAAATGTAATTGAGGGTGGGACAATCTTCTCAATGGTTACTGGAGATCGTAGTACGAGCATGAAGCCTGAGGGGGGGGGGGGGGGGGGTGTCGATAAAGACACTTGAACCTTATATCAAGGAGAAGAGCGAACTGAACAGTTTCTTAAGCGCTGATCTAGACCTCTGACCAATCAGGGGAAAAGGAACCTTAGGGACTGCTCGGGGGCAGGGCTTCTCCTGAAATGTGAGGGATGAATCGCAGGATGGTCTGGGTCGTGAGCGAAAAAAAATGGGGGTTATGTTTTTTTGGAGCAAAAGGGAGGAACGATCCGTAAGGAGGCAAACAGTAGCAAAAAAAAAAAGGGGGGGAGGGGGGAGTGAAGAGCGATCGAACGGAAGAAGTAAACAGCACGTCAGTGAAAGAGGGGAAAGGGGAGGCTTTATGCACTGGGGGGAGACTGGGATACGGAGACACTTCTAGGCAAGGGATGAGGCGAACCGAAGAAAGAAGGGGACGAAAAGACTCAATGGAGAGGGCACCTGAGTCGGGAGTTTCCTACAAAAAAAAAAAAAATTCGAAAGTTTGTAGTTGGGGCCTTCGCGGAGGGCGAAAATGCAGCCTACATGTAGACAGTATCTTGCCACGGAGAAAACTTATGCTATAGAGTAAAAAAAAAATCTTGTCGAAAGGGAGATTTGATCGCCAAAAGAAAAACACGGAGCCGAGGGGGGTCAAAAGGGAGGGAGGTGAAATTACTGACCATCAAATTGTCGGGGAGGGTGTGAGCGCAAAGGAAGGGGGTGCTGTGATCTTCCAAAACCGAAACAAAACGCCGGCAATGAAGTATTGGGACGTATGACAAGTACTCCGTAGTTTAAATGGACGCCAACGAGTACGAGGGGTAGAAAAAGGGCACGGAAGAGGGGTAGGAAGAATGCCGCAGGAGAGAGAAGAAGGTGATCCAAACAGAGATAAGGGTCGACAACATTTGCATGAGATCAAAAAGTAGCTAATCACGAATAAAGATACGGGGGTTCGAGGGGAGAGGCGCCATACATAGGGTAAACATCTACAACTATCATGAGAGGGTCAATTACCGCAAATGTGGAACGTGCGCGGTCACGCGCACATCTAATGGCGCGGAGGGCTGAGAATCCAAAACGGGTGTTTTAATGACGCAAGAAGGAGCCGGAAAGGGGGGAAAAAAAAAGGAATAAAAGAACCGCATATGAGAGAAAACAGAAAAAGGCGCGAGCTTGGAAACCTGACTCCAAAGAGGCAGCTCCAAAGCCTAAGCAGCACAAGCTAAAAGAGGAAAACGGCAAAAGAAAAAGAAAACATCGCCGGAAGAGAGGAGAAGCTGAACGAAGTTTGAAGCCGAAGATCTTTAAGGCAAAGGGATAACTTCACAGGCGTGGAAAAGTGCGAGCCAAGTGAAAAAAAAGATGGAATATACACTGATCATAAAAGGGGAAGGGGCATAGACGACGAAATGTAAAGGTTGAGCAACGAAAAAAATGGGAACAAGGGTGCTCATTGAGGCCTCAGCATGGGCCATGAATACAAAGAAGTGGGGGGGGGGGGGGGGGGCAAGGACGAAAAGGAAGACGAATGAACGGTGCGCGCTTTGCATGAAAAATAGAATGGAAGTCAGACGGACTAAAGGAGACCGGTTTTCGGAAGACAAAACAGAGCCGGAAGTTGTAGTTCCAGCTATCAACGCTCAAGGAAAAAAAAAAAAATTTCCTACGACCAAAAAAAAAAAAAGGGAACAGCGTGATGGTGAAAGAGTAGGTTCGACAAAAGGAGCTTAGTTAGACCCCCCGGCATTGAACGACTCCGGCGCAGGAAAACGATGCGATGGGGGAAAGAGGTGCAAATCTGCTCTATAGAAAGCTTGGAGCGAAATTCACGCGGGGTGGGCGGTGAGCAAATGCGTGGTGGACCGTGAAACTCTAGCCATTGTTGGGGGGGAAGGGAAGATACTTGTTTCCAGAGGGGAGGCTAACACCTCATAACAGAGGAAAGGCGGGAGCACGTGTGTGCAGAGAGTGAAAGGATGAAGGTTCATACAATGAAAAAGGCGAGCGAAATTCCTATCAAGGGAACAAGACACGGTCAACGAGGGGAGGAGGAAAGAGGTCATCTCAGATTGTGAAAGGGAAGAGTGGCTAAAGATCGCGACGTGAGCAGAGGGGGGTCAAAAACCATCCCGTCAACGGGAATGCGGGAAGAAAGCGCAGAGCTCGCGGCTACTACATCGAATTCTTCTCTCGTGGGGGGAGGCTGTGGGGGGAAGTACCGTGGGCTCCGAAAGAAAAGAGGGGGAGAGCCACAAAAAGGTCATTTGGGACCAATTGTTAAGCGGGTGATAACTTCTTCGTGCGGTCAAGAATCTGTCCACAGAGAATCGTAAAAAAGAAGAAGGGCTATTTACTGAGAGAAATGAAAACGCGGGCATTTCTTACTAACAGAGACTGGGATGGGGACCGCATGAGAAGAAGTTGAATCCGTGAGGGGAAGCTGCATCTTCCTGGGAGTGGAAAAACTGCCAGACGCCACGCAAGGGGGAAGGAAGAAACGACAAAGACGAATACAGAGACTCAAAAAACTTCCAAATCACCACCTCTCGAAAAAAAGAAGGAAAAGAGAGGGAATTGACGTTAATGAAGGGAAGGGCAGGAGCCTTTGGCGCGAAGAACAGACCGGTACTTGGTTGTTTCGTCGCCGAAAAGAAAAAATTACTCCTCGCACGAAGAGGAGTCACCTGCTTTATCAAAAAGGAAAAGGACAAAAAAGCCAGATTGTAAAAGAAGTGGAATCGCGAAGGTAACTGCTAATGTTCCTGATTGGTGAACTTTAAGAGTGGGGGAACTTGGGAAAAAAAAATATCAAACACTTATTCAAGAAAAAGGGGGGTAACAATTACCGCAGGAAAAAAGGGAAGGGAAAAAACGGAGGATAGAAAAAGGCGGGGGTGATTCAAAGCACGGCGAACACCCCGCACTAGTCAAAACATCTAATCCGTTGGAGATGGATTCCGCTAATACAGCTCGACGAAAAAAAAGGAGGGTCTGCAAGAAGAGGGCAGTCTCTTCCGTTAAGGGGATGGGGAGACGAGAAAAAGTAGTAAAGAAGGGCTGGGATCCTTCTGGCAAACAAGCTATTCTTGAGGATATAAGAATGGCCATCTCTAGTTGACAGAGCGTTGGGGAAGGGAGCGTATCTCTCCCAGAATGTAAAAGGAAGGCGAAAAAAAGTCAATATGCCATTTCTACCAAAGCTGGCGAGCTCTTCGTGGGGTAAGGAAAAAACCCTATAAACACTTATCGAGAGAGGTTAACAAATTTATTAATGAAAGAAACAACGCGGCAGCAACACGCTGGACAGAAAAAAAGCTGGCTGGAAATGTAATTAATAAGTCATCTGTGGTTTAAAAAAAAAAAATGTCGGACTCGGATGGTTGGCGAAGGAAAACGAGCCTTGGAAGGGGGTGATATTCGGAGACATGCTTTGGAAAGAAAACGGAGGCAGCACGAATAAAAACGATTCTGACCTTTGTTGGTGGGGGGAAAAAGGGGGACCATTTCATAATTGGATAGTGGACTTTGGATAAAGAGGGGGAAAAAATCAACGGGAAACGCTTTTTTTTCCGAAAAAACTGTTTTGAAAAAGGAGGACTTGTCGCGAATCACCAGTTAGGGCGAGTACTACCGGTAAAAAGGAAAAAACTCGTATTCGTCGCAGGCATAACGGGGTCAAATTGGTTACCACCAAGGTGCAAAGTAGGTTGATCCATTCCATTAGGTTAATCAAAAATAGCCACAAAAGGGGGGGAAGAAAATAATCGTTTTCTTGTGCGAGAACCTTTGGAATCAAACCTTGAAAAAAAAGAAAAAGACAGGCCGAGAAAGTTGGGGTAATGTCAGTTATCTAAAGGATAGGGGGGAAAAACAGGGGGCACACATTCGAAAAGGAGGAAAGCGGGACCTGTGGCTTGGAACGAGGAGGCACGATCCGGGGGAGGATTTCGCGAAAGACATGAAACAGGCTCTGGTTTAATGATGGGAATTTGGGCCGGAGAAGGGGGCCAGGGACGAGCTGAGTCCTTGTTGGAGGAGGAAAAATTTGCGGAGTTACTTGAACATCTGGAGAACTTGGGCGTTGTGAGGAAGATGCAAGATTGTTGGGAGAGCATATTAGGTCGGTTGCTTCAAACGAAGGCTTTACTCTTCCGGAGGGGAAACGAACACCAACATGGGGACCTGAGTCCGCATTCGTTTAATGGGGAAAGGGGAAAAAAAAGCCACAAAACAAGGGGGGCCATTTACCGAATAAAGAGATCGAAGGGGGAAGGGGCATCCGTTGTAGGGAAGAGAAACATCGCAAAAATCAAGAAGTGATCTATCGCGGGGGACTCAATAAAAAATGCTGCTAGGAAGATATGTAGACAATAGGTTTGTCGATAAAGGAAAGGAAAAAATTCTGTTATAAAAGAGACCGGGAATGCACGAGAAAGAGGGGTATAGGAAAAGTTCTCCTTATCAAGCGTTTGCATAATTTCACGACTTCACGATTCCATAATCAGCCAGGAGGGCTGTGCAGAGGTTTTTTGTCCGAAAAAAAACAAGGGAAGAAAGAAGAAGACAAAAAAGAGAAAAAGTCTGTTCTGATGTCTACTGAATATTCGCAGGGAAAACAAAAAAGAAACTGTTGTCATCTTGGGGAAGTCGGGGTCGACAAAATCGGGGTGAAGAGAGAAAAGGCGAGACGAAAAGGTAGAAAAAAGGGACCGGAGAGAGTAGAGGGGAAAAAAAACGCGCCCAAAACGGAAGGGGGTTATAATAAACTCGAGAAAAAGGTCAAAAAAGAACCCTCAACTTCCTTTTGAACGCCATGGGACAGATGAGTTCAGGCGTGCCCGTCGTAATAAGAAAAGGGGTGCTAAAGGCCTTTTCAGGAGAATCCTCAAGGGGAGTCGCACGTCGGAAGATAAGTTCAAGAGTTGTATCGTCGGAAAGAGCGCGCTCGTTAGCCCGCCTTCAAAAAGGGGGGGAAGAGAGAACCCGCGGGAGTGGTTGCGTGAGAGTGTGGGCGCCAAAAAAGGGGTGACCAAACAAATGATCACGACCAATTCATGAAAAAAAAAATTCAATAAGAAGGAGAAAGATATCGCCAACCAAAAGGGGGCCCGAAATGGTGGAACTGGGGTTGAGTGGCGCGCGCTGTTTGAGGGGGGAGACATCAAGGGGACCGTCTCTCGGAAAGGTCCCAGATAGGGGGGGTATCGACACCCAACCTGTATAATACGAGGTGAGGAGTTACACCGGAAACATAATGGAGTAAAGGCTAACAGTGTAAACTCAGAAATCGGTAAAGGGGGAAAGGAAAACCATTCCGGGAAAAGGGGTGAACCAATAGATAAAAAAATGGGGCGCGGGGAACCTTCGGAGACTCAGGGAAAGTTCCTCTGAGGCCTCTTTTTTGGGGAAGGGAAACTTTCGAATCAGATAGATGAAAGAGAGTATGAAGCTCTCTTGGGGAGGGGAAAGGAACGATTCGACGAAAAAAAAAAAAGTTCTGAGTGAATTGGTGCATTCTTGTCTCAGACAATTTGGAGGGAAGACCAAGAGGGGGGGAGGCGGTTCCAGGAGAGCAGAGCAACATCTACACCTGGGGGAGAAACCCAGGGGTCGGATTTCGAGTGCGGAACATCCTCAAGCAGAAAAGGGTGTGAAAAAGACTCTTCATCAATCGGCGCTGACAAAGAGAAAGAAAATAAAGACACACGGGACGAAGGGGAGAACTGGGCATGCTAGGAAATTCGGAAAAGAACGAGCCGCTTGAAAAGAAAGAAAAAAAACAACGGAAAGAAAAAGGGCGTCAATTCTTGCAGATGGATTTTTACCGAGTGGAAGAGGGGGAAAACTGGGGGGACCGTCCCGGGGGGAAGGAGGGGGTCGAGGTTGTATCTCCCGAAGGAAAACTGGGGGGAAAAAAAAACGGCGGATTGGGACAAAAAAAAACAAGTAAAGAATAACCTGGGAGAGGGGGAGAAACATTGTAGATTTTGCCGGACTACTTGAACGCGACAAAGGAAGTTTTGAAGGAAAGATAAAGTGATGAGCCAATAAGGAGAAATGAACCTCAACTCTCGTGGAAAGCGAGAAAAAAGGAAAAGTCACAGCGACATAAGCAATTTTCCAGCGAGAGATGCGGTACAACAAAGAGTGATAAGGAACCATACTTAAGAAGTGAAGACGGGGAAGAAATCTCCGTCTGGGTTGGGGGTGCAAGCGGCATTAAAAAAATGTGATCGCAGCTATTAAGGTAAGAGGGGGGGGGAAAAACAGGCGAGGAAGGCAACTATTGGGGGGGAAAGTGGCGGGATCTACATCGGAAGATTGGTGGGGGGGTGAGATAAGCCCTAAGTGTCAATAAATCTCTACTAGCGAACGGGAAAGGTTAGGGGACCCGGGGCTCGATAGTAAAAACGAAAGTACGCAGGGGCTAGTCGAGATCTGAGAAGCATGGGATTGTATGAGAAAATCGGTATTATGGGTTCGGGAGGGGGGGGGAGAATATTTAAGGCGGGGTTCTAAAAAATGCATGAGAAAAGGAATAGTAAAGGCAAAAACATCGTTACGGGGGGGGAAAAAAAAAAGGGAGGAGGGGATGAGAAGCACCTGATGAGGAGAAGGGAAGAACCTCGGAAGTCATTCCGATTACTACAAGAGGGGAAGGTCACGTAATAGCATGAAAGCGATTCAAAGTCGGGTATCACACTGGGCTGGGAAAGACGAAATTAAAGGTAAGAACGAACGACGAAAGGGAGGGAGGTAAAGGAGTCGAGTTGACCTAACACCAGGTCCGGGGGGGGAGGTCGGGTGGAAGTCGAGGGATCTCCTAAGGAGAAATTCTCACTAGCATGGAGCGGGGACAAGGAGAATTTAATGCTATAGTTCGAGTGGTGTAGAAAGGGGGGGCGAAAGGGGGTTACAAAGATTGAAAACACTCTTGAAGGGACCGAGGGGGGGGAATAGGGAGAATGTATACAAATCAAGGAAAAGAAAGTGGGGGTAGAGTTTGCGATTGGTGAAGACAAAAGGGTGGAGTGAAAAGAGGAAAAACTACAACAACGCAGGGGGGGGGGGGGGGGGGGGGGGGGGGGCTGGCTTTACTCTTTAATTGATTGAGAAAAAGAACGGAGGGAAAGGAAACGTAGATGGTCTATTACTGGTGGGTTCACTGGCATTCGAAAAAAAGACGAGAGACGATCCAAACATCCGGCGAAAGAATCTTACGCCGCACAGGTTTAATTCATCAAAAAAAGAAGAAAGAATAAAATAAAAGATGGTGCGCCGGAAACAAGGCAATTTGAAAAGCGGACAGATCAATTAAAGTATCGCGAAGAGAAAAAAGTTTGCACGGGAGAGGGAAAAGGAAAAGTCACGGAATGCGCGTGACGCGTAAAAAGAAAAGGAGAAAAACGGGGTGGGAGTAAATTCAAAAGAAAAGGACAAAAAGCAGAAGAAAAGGGGGAGAAAGGGGCTGTAATAACGATCCTGCAATCATAAGAATAAACGCAATTGAGGCTGGGGGGGGGGGGGCACGGACTCCGAGGCACTAAAATCCTAATAATACACGGAGTCCTTCGGCAAAAGGGGGAAGAAAATAAAGGAACACAAAATAAAAAGCCTTCACTTGCGGGCTCGAAAGATGTCCTTCAACCAGAGTTACCAGGGGACCGGGAAGGGAAAGGAAATTCAGAACGTTCATTAGGAGGTGAGCATGTGAAACTCTCCACTTTCAACCACGAGAGAACGGATAATAGAAGTGAAGAAGGGAAAAAAAGTTCATAAAAGGAAGGGGTAGCGGCAAACTCACCTCGGTATTCTGCCGTCATGTTCCTCAAGGAAAAAAGGGGAATTTACATAGAAAAAAAAAAAATTTTGACATTGGTGGGAAAGACCTTTAGAAGGACCGGAAGGGAAGCGCTGGGAATTGGATATCAATTTTATTCGCGAAAAGTGACTGTTTCCGCAACATTCGGAAAAAAATCCTGAGTGGAGGTAAAAGCATAAAAGAAACGAAATTACCGAAATTGCCAGAAAAAGGGAAAAAAAGAAGTCCTGATTTAGGGAGGGGACGACTAGTTTCTTCCAAGCAAGGGGGCATGTAAACAGGCATTAAAACGATCCCGTCGCAGCAATCTACGAGTTGGGGGGCAAAAAGAGGGAAAACAGAGAGAACGGCGTATCCATTCCTGACGAGTGAGGCTGGAAAAAAAAAAGGGGTATGGGCCAGCTTGCGTTGGCAATCGTGGGGTGTAACAGGGGACACGAATCCATTTTTGGAAACGAAAAGAGGTGTTTACAGGACTAACTTCATCTAGCAAAGAAAGAAGCGAGCACTGTGTCTGAACATAGGTGGGGACAGGAAACTAGGATTAATAAAAGGGAGGCTACTAAAAGGGGTACGTAGGAAAAAAGGGACTGAGGCAACTAAGAGATGAGAAACTTGCTTACTCATATTGGGACCGTGCCCGAGAAAAGATGATGAGCTGAGAAAGATCAGATCCCACACCCGTCCAGGTATAAGCCGATCTTGAACGAAGAGAAAGGGACTACTTTAGTAGAGGGAGAAAACACTGCTAGATGGGGGAAGGGAGGGATTTGTCCGTTCACCGAGAACGACCTGTCGGAGAGAACGTGACTTCTTGTGAAAATTTACCATTCGTGACTCCGGGGGGTGAAGATTAGGAAAACCGAAGAGGGAAAAAGAAGGATCTTCACATTCTTAATGGGGTGGAAAAGGTAAAACTTAGGGTGTCATTGAAAAAAAGTCGTTGGGCAGTGCTTTACTACAAAGTGAAGGGAAAAGACTTCAGCTTCCTTTTGCGAAGGGGGAAAAAAGCAACAAATGACGTCAGAGGAGGGAAACTCAAAATATCCCAGAAAACCCGGGAAAGGAGAACGAAAAATCACATCTCTCTCAAAAACATAAAAAGAATAGGGGGAAAGGTGGGGGTGAGATGTAGTAGGTCGCAGGGGATTCGTCTTGAGGGGGAGAGAAGAATCATGGGTTGGTGGAGGGTCAAGCAACTCACTCAAGCGAACCATCGCGACGAAAAAGGGGGGCACAAAAAACCCAGCTTGTGTCTCTAAATGAAAACTAGGGGTGCATGCGAGGAAGGAAAGGGGGCAGAATGGGGGTGGCATTTGAGGAAAGGGAGAAAGTGGAATTACTTTTTTCTCAAAAAAAGGAAAAAACGAGTTCAAAAGGGACAAATGAAGAAGTGGAGTGCGGGCTCGACAAGCTGTGGATGCGTCGCACGCGAAACCAGGGGAAAAAAAGAATAAACACAGCGAACCGGGGGGAGAAGAGCTAAGGACATCTCGCAAGAGAGGGTAGGGGACCACATTTCTGGAAGGAAAAAAAACGAAAATGGGGAGACTTTGCCGCGGATTTCCTTAGACGAAGGTGTGAGCCAGTGAGGGCAAGAAACTGCGGCAGAAAGACAGATGAATAAAGCGCGATTTGAGCGATTGAAAAGTTTGACCGGAAGTCGTAAGGGAGGAGGAAACGCTTATGAAATCGATAACAAAATGTGACGAGACCATGCAACAGTGCTACACAAAAGGGGGAAAAGGGGAGTAGTGTTGGAAAAAGACGGGATTTAGATAGGCTCGTTTCACAAACTGGGACGTTTCACCGTTGACAAATGCTCAAACAACGCTGGGAAGAAGTCCGGTGTCAGATAAAAAAAGAAGTCCGTACGGATAGCATCTAGTAGGGGTGGTCAAAAAGAGGAAGGAAAGTAATCGGATGGCCTTGGCGAAAGAAGGAGCCCCTCTTGCCGTGAGACGGGTATAAGGATTACGCTCAAGTGGACAGAAAAGGGAACGAGGAACGCCTCTGGAAGGGGGGTCGTGTTGATCAAATTAAGGGGATTTGAGAGTTAGAACTGGGAACATCAACGGAGATATTGGAGAAGGGTGCGGGGAAAAAAAAAAATCAAGTCCGCGAAGAAAAAAGGGGGGGGACCGTCAACTATTTCATGCATAAAGAGAAAAGATAGCGGTAACTCAATTGAAAAAAAATCCACTTAGGGGGGAAGGACGTGCCTGGTCGATCATCCTGAGCAAAAAAGGGGTGCATCCCCGTGCTTTTTGGGGAAGAAGCCAACTTTGCCGCCTAGAAAAAAAAGAGAAAAGCAGTTCTGATAAAAAGCATCGGGGGGTTACGTGCGAGCAACATGGAACAACGCCGGGGGAAAAAGGGGAGTCTCAAACTGGCGGGAGAAATGAGGCAGCTTTTCAAAAAAAGTGCGTGAAGGGAAAGGTTCGAGCAAAAAATTCAGGCGCTGGTGGAGGGATGAATTTCCTTCCTTCTTTGAAAGAGCAGAGAATCGGAAGGGGGGGAAAGGCTAGGGGGGGGGGAGGGCCGGGTGTGCACCAAGCTGCGAGGGATCGTTTCAAACGGCCGGGGGAGAAAAGGTTTCCATGGAGCATCCATATTATTGGTGGTTGAGGAAAAAGGGAAAGTGGACAAGAAGTAAAACAAATACCCCAACGTTTGGGGGGGAATTCTTTACGCGTAGCGCGATGAAGTGAGTGAAACAGAGCCCTTGAAGATGTGGGAGATGAATGATCAACTGTAAGACGTTTCAAATGCCTTGTCATCGCAACAAATCGCCAAAAGAAGCGCGTGTTAGTGAGGGAAGACGCGGGATGATCTCCATCAAGGTGAGAAAATTTCGGAGATGTTGGGAGAGAGTTCGGGCAGGCTACTGGAAGGAGATTGAGTGAGGGACCTTTCCGTAGGCAGACAATCTACTAACGGGGGGGAAGCTGGAAAGGTCAAAAAAAAAAAAAGGAAGAAATAAGTCACGAGACAGTTAAATCAGAAAAAACCCGAGGGGATGGCGAGGGGGGGGGGGGGGGTCATTAAATCGCCTTCTAAGGTTCACATCCTGCAACGAAAAATCTGTTTAGGGCGGGACGTTGGGCGGAAGGGAAAAAAAAAGAGCGGCCGCGGTTTTGTCCAGAGTGGAGATAAATTACAAAACAGTTTCGACAAATGAGTAAGAATTCTCCTTAGGAGAAAACTTTGTAAAGAACGATGAGTGAGGGGTTACCGGGAGATGGGATCCAGAAGGGCCACAAAAAGGACCGGGAAACATGGGGGTTAGTCATCACTAACGACGGGCCTCTACCTCAGGGGGGGGGGAATGCGCGCCCAAAGTGTAGACAGTGATAGTTCTTAGGCAGAACAGTGGAGAGAAAGGTGCGCCTGGACAAAAAGGGAAAGAAGGCAGCCGTCGGGTAGTCTGGAATCTTACTTGGGCCAGAGAGGGATCTGCGAGCAGAGAGAACCGACTTAGATGGGGAAAAGAAGAGGGGGGGGCATAGGGATTTGCAAGTTTCCTCATGAAGTTTTGGCCCAACGCCGTGAAAAAAAAAAAAAGAGCGGCGACAGAAAGAAGACACTCGCTTCATAAAAAAATTCGCTAGCGCCCCGCGCAAAGGGACCAGAAGGGAAACGGATTGCGTGGGCGAAGGCGCGTTCGGTCCGAGAAAAAACTGGTCGGGGAGCGTGATGCTGAAAACGACGGAAAAGGGTGGAATTAAGCGCAAAAACCATAAGGGATAAGCCGATGGCGATTCACGAGGGGAAAAAATAGTGGAAATAGAACGAGGGCGCCATACGTGGACCTTAAAGGAGGGAGATGCAAAGTTAAAGGGAAAGACGAGTGTGCCGAACGAGAACACAGAAAAAAAGGAAACTGGACAGACGGGCGAAAGGCATGAAGAAAGAGGCTGACGGCGGATCTGGGGTTGTGGAAAAGGGCGAATCATAGACTGACAATCGAGTTCTAGAGGGGTTGTCAATGCCTGCAGAAGAGTATCGGTGTCCGCGAGAGGGGAAAAGATGGGGAGGGGTCGGCAGTCGTGTCAGGCAATCGTTTGAGATTTCAGCAAAGGGGAAAGAACGGTAGCGGGTCCCGGCTAGAAAGAGGACAAAAGAAAAACGTTTTAAAAAAAAAAAAAAAAGTTGGGGAGGGAAGAGGGGGCGACTCCTGAAGCTTTTTTGAAACACGCCGGGAATATCTTGGGCGCTCCAGAAAAAAAAGGATCAATGTACACACGGGAAGAGGGGCACTGTTCCAGAAAAAAGGATAAAACCGAAGCGACATTGAAGCAAA
>Ga0179591_1298936_pt1 | contig 25777 bp, 22 predicted proteins | sample CZOMad2_1_08_16f_FD_182891 | JGI IMG/M metagenome (GOLD analysis project Ga0179591, IMG submission 182891) | Vadose zone soil fungal communities from Angelo Coast Range Reserve, California, USA - CZOMad2_1_08_16fungal (PacBio error correction) | ecosystem: Environmental > Terrestrial > Soil >...
CCTCCTAAGGGAACGTGGAGGGGGGTTTACAAACTTGGGTTTCATACGTGCAAGGAAAGCATCTTGGGAAGTTGTGGATTGGTGTAAGGAAATTCCGCTCATCTTGCGTCTTCTAGCAAACCCTGCAAGGAGCGAAGTGGAACTGGTGCAGTCTAAAGATTTTGTCGGAAGGCGGGATCAGGAGTCCTCGCAGATCGGATGTATTTGGCGAGACTTGCGGCGTCGGGCGGACACGTCAACATTAAGGGGGAATCAAATACAAGAGATTATTTGATTGAAGGGGACGTATACTTCAAGTCAAAACTCACTAACACAACGTCCCCCCAGGCAACAGAGGAGGCGTAGAAGTGTCCTGCTTTGAGCGACGAAGTGCGGGGCTGAAGAGCCAACCTCCGAACCTGAGTCTGAAACATCGTGTGGAGCGATGGACCTTTGGGAACGGATGAAGGGCGTCTACGCGTTTCTATGGCGAAGGGAAGCCTCTACTGATCATGGGATCCCTCGCGGTCAGGAGGGGATAGTCGCTGCACGACGGTGCTAAAGGGGCGAACGGATACCGAAGGGGGGCGCAGTTATCCGGAGAAAAGAGAGCGGCCAGGCTGCTGAGGACACCCATGCTTTAGGCCAGGGGGACTAGCGTGACGAGACAAGCTTATACATGGAGTAGGCTCCGGAAAGCAGTGGAAATGCCGATCAATATTCTCGGGAGAAGAGGAGGGACAAGTCGGGCCTGAAAGAACAAATCAAGTAATTTTGATAATGGGCCCCAGAAGCCGCTTTGGGGCCGGGAAAAGTCCAGTCGCCACCGGCGGAATCAGAGAGAATGGCCACAAGCCGGAAGAGTAAAGGCGCCGAAGCATTACAAGGGAAACTTGGAAATGTGCATGCGCAGGCTCAGTGCGGAAAGAGTCAGCCGGCAGAAAAAAGAGATACCGTTAGAGGAAAAGGGGCCACCTTGCTATAAAAAACAGAAGTTGGGGGATCGACCCGAAAGGGGGGAATTGAAAGTTTTCGGGAGTGCCTCTCTTCAGGGACAGAAGGGGGAAGGTCGAGTATTGTCGTGAAGGGGACTTCACCTATTTCTGGCAAAAGACAAAGGGATAAGAAAGCGTCCTGAACAAAATCCTCACTCGAAGCCATATGATTTTTTCTCGAGGGGGTGTACCAGATGGGGGATCTTAAAGAGAAGCCGCAGTTTGAACCGAAATAAAAGAAGGCAAACAAAGAAGAATCAGGGGTTCCCCGAAATGGTAAAAGGGGCGTATTTTCGATCTTCACAGGAGGGATACATCGACTCACAGCAATAGGTGGGAAGTTTTTAGGGAAGCGGAGAGTGGGATATGCGGGGGGAATTTTGATTTCGGAAAAAAGAAAACTGAGAAGGACGGATGTGCGATAACAATTTCTACACACGAGGAATCTATAACACAATGTGGGGGGGGGAACTATCAAGGAACCCCGATCGAGGTAGCGCCACAGGGAGAGGCTCCTGTTCAGTCCAACCAGGCCAGGTCTTCAAGAAAACGCCAGGATACTGATAAAGCGAGGGCCACTCTTCCGTCAGGCGGTAGTGGGAATGAGTTAGTCACCTGGACGTCGTCATAAAAAAGAATTTGCCTTTGAGGGTAGTCGACGAATCCTACTATTTGTCTGGTGGTTGGGCGACGCAGGTCCGTACTGGGGCGGCGCACCGTATCAAGGATCGAACGGGAAAAAGAACCCAGGACGAAGGGGTCACTCTCTAGTTCAGAGCTGGGGTATCTTTCGCAGACATGTATTTATAACCATTGGAAAAGAAAACATGGGGGACAAGGCCCAGAGTAAAAAGCAAGAAACCACAGCGGAACAGAAACATCTAAAGGAAGGTAGGATGCTCTGCACTAGGGCGGTGTACAACTCTGCATGCAACGCGGGTACCGAAGAACTTTTCTCTGTATCAAGAAAACAAGAGGGGGCGGTCCATGAATCAGCCACAGAGGGTCAAAAAAGAATTTCTAAGAAAGCGGGAATTAGTGAGGATGGGGTCTCGGACAGCGACGACATAGAACAAAAAAACAGCTATTAGACTCTAAGGTTAGTATAAAGGGGGAGTCATTCTTACTCATGCGAGGTGATACGGAGATGGAGTACCTACAAGTTATGAGGCATCAGACCTTCCGTGGGGGGAGGGTGATATCAAGGGTTGGTGACCGGGGGGACTGTGAAAGGAAAAATGAGCGGGAGAGGTGCGAAGAATTTTAACATGCCTTAAACAGATTGAGTAGGGCGGGGGGCGGTGAAAGGGGAGACTCAAGCAGGAATGAGTGCTGCAAAGAAAGACTGGGGTGATCGTCTAGAAAAAAGGACGGGAGCGAAACTAAGGGGAACACAATTTCGCCGGGGGGGGGGGGGGTGTTACGCACGCAAAGGGAAGACGGCTGAAGAAAGAGGGGGGTAAGGAATGTCAACTCCTATCAGTGGACAAGAGTGTCAAAAGGGCCTTGTAGGGGAATCTCGGTGTAAAAAGGGGGGAACGCGACGTCCGCGTGCGCAGGGGCCGCTAGAAGGGTCAAAAGTGGGAGGTGAACGGCGGAACTCCACCCTGAGTGAGCGGACGGAAAATACCGGGAACAGCTTTCGAGTACGACAAGGCAGCGGAAAGGGGACTTTCCACGAGCTGGACGAGCTGAAGACGGTTTACTAAAGAATAGCACCTGCTCTAGGGAGAAGGAGGGGAAGCACTTGGACCAAAAAGGGGCGGGTTCCGTCGCGTCGTGCTGCGAGTGGTGCGGAAAAGAAGGGACTGCTAGAGGAAGACGTCCTCTGCTCCCGAAGGGCCCCGCTGTGTCCTCTTTCCGAAGAGGAGGGGGAAGGACCTAATCTAATAGGGGGGAAGAGGACATCGCCAGGTCCTCGCCGTCGACCTTAAGTCTGTGACGGGGGGGAAAGGGGAGGGACAGATGCATAACGGGCCGTGGCTGGGGGGAGAAGAAACTTTCTTGTTCTTTAACGCCGTCAGAAAGAAAGCAAAGTGGAACATGGTCCAACAACCGGTGAAGAAAGAGATTTACAGACAATACACATTCCTACACGAAGGAGGAATAAGTTGGCCTGGGGAAAACTTGGGTGGCAATAGAAGACAAGCGTTTTCATCAAAGCCAAAAATCAAAGTGAAAAAGAAGAGCAAATTCCGTATCAAGAAGGGAACGAAAAAGGCATCGCGTTTCCCAGAGAAGTTTGCGATCGGTCAAAAAGAAAAAAAAGAGATCCGAGCGAAAAAGTAACGGAAGACTCAAAAGGCTTAGCTGGGACGCAGGGGAATGAGGACTGAGTGTACGAGAGCGGGGAACTTGAAAAAAAAGGCCTACGCGTTGCCGGGTAGCCTCCACCTCTGGAGGCGAACGGTAGACAGCCCTCACTTGAGCATCAGAGAGGCGACACATGATCCGCAAAAAAAGCCTTTTTGCCACGGAAGGGGTTGGGACCAACCTCGGAGGTAGAAAGAAGAGCCAGGTACTCGGGGGTCGTTGGTCCACGGAGAAGCAGTGGGGAGACAACCCCTGAAGGAGAAGCGCAACTTATTCATTTGAAGCGAAGAAACCGATACGACAACTCACATGAAGGAAAGGGGGGGGGGGCGAAGGGGGGGGAACAGGTGAAGGGGTGAGGGTTAGTGGGCTCAGGAAGTAAAGCGTTCAAGTCCAACCAGCACCGGGAAATAGGCAAGTTCCAGCAGGAAGGGGCCCACCCCCCTGGGGTTGGTGGGGGTATGTAAGTGAACGGTTGACAAGAACTTTTTGTCCGAAAACGAAACAGAAGGAAAAGCGCGGTTTGGGGAAAAGGATCACGCTTCTCAAACACCCGGCCTTTAGCGAAGGGAAAGAGCAAAATCGAAGTCCAAATTGAGGGCAAACAGGCCGGTGTGACCAGGGGAAAATTGCCAGGTAAAAAAGGCGGAGACGATCAGAAGAATCAAGTCACTTTGATCTAAGCGATCACGGGGGATTGGAAGGCCATGACACCATCAAATTCGTTGTCCGGCCAACTTGCAAGGAAAGCAAGAGGACAGGCCCCTTCCCTGGGGAAGGTAGGATGAACCTTGACAGATAATTGAAATTAGGGGCAAACGACCAACAACGTTCCCTCTCAAGGTAAAGGAAAGAAATGTGTTGAAATAGAGCGGGTGAAGAAATGGACGGGGGGGCGGACAACAAAACAAAAGAGTAAAAGGGCCGGAACTCAACTGTGCTAAGAAAGGGGCACAGTGCCCGAGGGCAGAGGAGACGGGAAAAAGTGTGGGATCGTACATCTTGCAAGGGCAGGAAGTATAATTGGGTTGCATCTCGAGGACCCTGCCGGGGGCCGGGGGGGGACCGACGTTTCTGAAAGGACTCTCGCCTTCCCGAGGGAGGGGGGAAAACGTAGAGCTGTGGGGCAAAGAACCAGTCCGTTAGGGAAAATGGAACGCAAAAAAGGGGACTGCGCGATCTGAGGGGACAATCCGGGGCTGGGCGAAAACATGTCCACCTTACCACAGTCACCTACAACCAGGGAAGTGCCGAAACGGGCGGCTTTAGTATGAGAAAGATGAGCCAAAAAACTAGGCCCGGAAGTAGTATCCATTCAACTGAGTCGACTCTAATATCACGCGCAGGGGGGGGGGAGAGCTCTCCAAGCCGTCTTGGGAAACTTAAAAGGAACTGCCAAGAAGAGAAACGAGAAAGGGTCCTGCTTCCGGAGGCGGATTGAATGTGCCACGACTCCAGCTTAAAGCAGGTCACCACGGAAGAAAAAGGGGAAACTGGAGTGGGGGCGACGGTCGTCGACCGTATAAGGCCAGGCATCACGAACGCAAGGTGGGAAGTACTGTTCCCTCCAATGATATAAGTAAAATAACCTACCAAGGAGCTCGGGAGGCGGAAGGGGGTCAGACCTAAGTAGGGATTGGGTCCAACCATGGAGGGGCCCACCTGCCACCTGGAGATAAAAAGGTTACAGCCGCCTCAAGGAAATATCTTTCTAGGGAGAAAGGTAGCCTCCGAGTTAGATCCTTGCTGGAAACACGCGTCAGTCGAGGGGATACGACGCCTACTACTACGCGATAACGGCCAGGGGGTCGAAAGCTCAAGCATCTGGGGACATTATCATCGATTCGTTTGCAATAGCCAGAGGGATCAGGAATCTGGAACATAGGTGCCTAGGCTGTGCCATGGGGGCCGTAAACGCGGATGCTGCTGTGTACCTTCACGGAAGTGGGTGAGTTGCAGGAAAAAAATCGGGCTAGGGCCAAAAAACAAGCCGAGGGGAAGATCCATTCCTGGGTATACGCTAGGGTTCGGTCGAAAAAAAGAAATCTTTTTAAACATGGGGATTCCATCGGGAACCCGAGGACGTATGGGGCCAAAAAAAAGGGTCGGACACAAGGAAGTGGACGCCCATCATGCAAGACTAAAAAGAAGGCCCTCGAGGCGAACCTTAACCAGATACAAAGGAAGGGGGGGACGGTCATGCCAAGCTGGCGGCAATCAGAGGTTGGTCCAGTTCCGCCGCCAGCTCAAGTCAAATTCGTAAAGGTTCTGCATCGCAAGGGCCGCCGCGACTAACTCACACAGGTGGGGACACTTCGCGGACCAGAAAAGGCACCGGCAGCGGTTCAGATGAACGTCGTAAAACGTCGCTGTCGGAAAGAAGCTCAGGACGAGACAGCCGTCAGAGAGTAAGGAATACGATTCCTTTTCCCAGGGAGGGGGAGCTGGGGACAAAACGATGGCCAGACCGTTTTTGAATATGGAAGGGCGGAACACCGGGGGTCGGCGCCTGAAAGTAAAGCCGGAGGGAATCCGCAAATTCAGGGTTGAAAAAAATAGAGCCGACGTAGGCGGTGGGCCCTGTATGGTCCTAGAGCGATTTAGTTAAACATTACTTCGTCGGAACTTTGCGTTTACCATAGCCTCTAAAACCTGCCGCAAAGACGAAAAGGTAACTGGGATAAAGAAGCACAAAAGAGGTGAATCGGGTAGAAAGTGCCCATGGACCCCTGACAGCGACGGGAAGTAAAAAGGAGCTATCAGCGCTGTGCCGAATTCACGGAGAGCACTCTTCCTGTACACAGTTCCAGAGAGTACATGTCACCGTGCCAACCGGACACGGGGGCGAATTCCTCACCATACAAACGCCGTGAGCATTACCCTTTCTTATCCAGTCGGCCATCCGGCGGCATGGTAATCTGACGAACTCCTTAGACGAAATTAGACCAAAGGCCGAATGCAAAGGCGGTGTCAGAAGGGCCGCAAATCACCGTAAGGAAGCGTTCGTAAAACCTTCTACCCGGGGCGGGTAATGCAGAACAAGCTGATGTAACTAAAAAACCAGGTACCAACAGTCTTCTTAACCGGAGAAGAGATTTATTCCTCGGCGACTGAAAGCTTTGACGAGGAACGGAGGCGTTGTGCAGCTGTTTTTGGTTTCCGGGCTCTCTTTTCGTCGCCATCTGGGGATAATTGCACAAAAGAGTAGGCGGGTAGACATCCTACACTCGACCTATATCTTACGAGATGTGTGAAACAGTTGGGCGTGGCGTCTCTGAATGGGGGTTAGAACGGGGCTGCCTGCCAGTCTGGTTGGGCACTGTCAATTTTCAAAAACCCACGTGAAACTCGGAATTGTGGGGGATCGTGCACATCTCACCGTTCCAAGCACTGTAAAAATTAGCGTGGTGAGAAAGCCATTTCAAAAACATCATCCGCAAACGTAAGGCAGGCATTCTTCTTAGGCTTTCGGTTGGGAGGACAGAACAGGCCCTGTTTGGGGACTGGTACGATTCCAGCTACTGTGACGCGGCCTAGGGCACGTTGACGGGGAACACCCCCAGAAAACGTCTGACGAGACGGCTCCAAGTGGGACTACGCATCCCGTCGTTGAAGGGCCTAATAAACCGCAACATTTCCGGGACCGAAGGCCCAAAAGAGTTGAAAGGTTGCTCTCTGGGGGTTACGCGTAAAAACGTCACAGCAGAGGAAACATAATAAAGTACGCATTGGTGGGAGGCGGCGGAAAACCACGAAGGGGGTTGGAAATTGATATGCGTCTAAAAAACATCAATTTCATTTAAAAGTTCCGGGTGAAAAAAAAGAGACAATGCAATCATTTAAGGGGAGAAGGGAACGGAGAAGGTTTCCGTGACGTATAGGAGTACGGGGGGGGGTCACACCTCATCGGTGATGGGATCATAGATCCCCCACTAGATGGGAAGCGAGGAGGCAAAGATCAAAAAGAGTGGCGCACCCGAAAGGAATTCAAAGAGGAGGGGAGCAACGGCGATGAGCGCGGTATCGCCTTGGATTACTCGAAAAAAGTTGATAACTTATGGACATCATAGAAGATCCTTTGAGGTAAGATCCTGGAGACGCCAAAAGTAAAAAGTGGTGTCATTGGACTGTTCGGGAGAGATTAATTACAGGTAGGGGGTACAGAGGTGGCGGGCGAGTTGGTGAGGATCTCTCTCGAGTTATACGTCCGCAAAGCGTATTGTAGTGGGACAGTCATCAAAAGAGTAAGTGATGATTATTAAGCCATATCAAGCCGCTTATGGCTTAGTACAGAGGTAAAAGTGGGGAGGGGTCCCAGGAACAAAAAGAAACGGCCCGATCAGCAATGGGCGCGTTCAAGTAGTCGGGGAACCCCCAAAGCATGCGGGAAGGGACAAAGCACGGGGGGGATGATCGTGGCCCGGGTATGGAGAAAAGTTATAAGGGGGGGGTGTTCAGATGGCAACAGAAAAGGGTGAGGCAGCAACACACGGAAAAGCAATCAAGTCAGCTTCAGGCATGCAGGAGTGCGCAACGCTCGTTATGTCGGGAAATACAAGCGTAGAATCGCGCAAGAGCCCTCGCTGTCTAAAGGGAGAGCGATAACCGATACGGCGATCGGGTAATTTGGGGCGCTCGGAGAAGAAGCGATAAAAAAGGGTGCCATGATAACACACAAGAAGGCGGACCTTCGTCCGGTTGGTAGCCGTAGTGTAAAATGGCATTCCCATGTAAAAAACAAAAGAAAAAAGTTTGGGATTGGGGCTGAGAAATGAATCATTTAGAGCTGAGAGGTCGTATGAACGCTCAAATGTCCGGAGATTTACCTTACAGGAACTTTCTGCGGAAAGAGAGGCCGCTTAATACTTTATTCAAGCAAGCGAAGGCTCATGAAGTGGGAGTTGACAAGCAAACTATCTTAAGTAGAATGGATAAGGAGAACCAAACGAGGAACAAGACCTAAAAAGGAGCGGAAACAAAATACGTGGAACGGTCGGCAGTTGATTGCCAAAACCAATCTCGGGGAAAAGGAAAATCGCGAGGTCTTTAGAGTTCGCCACATCCACTTGTAGGAAGTCACATAAGCCATAGAGAACCACAGTTGGATAGTGTTACCATCAAAAAACCAAAAAAAGAAAAAAACAAAGCTAAGCTGCAACCACCATCTCCAGGGAAACAGAATGAGGAAGGAAGAGACGGCAAGTGACCAAACAAAAAAAACAGATTCAAAACCAGATCATCATTTTAAATGCCAAAGGGTGAACTCACCTCCGGAGGCTTAGTGTTGGCTGGAGGCCCTTACTATGAGCACGGAATTTCAATCCAGCACGGACCATGTCCTTCATTAATTTGACATAGCTCTTTTCGTTGGGTGACGATGACCGTAGATCCGCCTTTAAAGATGGGGGATTCCAAACGTTGAAAAAGGCCCCATGAATCAAAGACAGAACAGTAAAGAAGAGATTTTCGCGCGGGTGGGACTGATCGCCAAACCTCGAGAAAATTTTTGGTCCCTCAGAACAAATCGGAATAAAAAGATAACGTGCAAGATCTCGTAAAATAAGTCGAAGGTTGCCGGATCGCCCGCAGCTAACATGGGGCCTGGGAAAGCCGCTTTGCGCTATCCAATCAAGAAAAGAGACTACAGCAGAGAGTCGGCGGGGGCCATCGAATAAAAAAGATTACAACGTCGAAGGGGAGAAGAGGTTCAATCGGCGAGGCGTACTATACTGGATCCATTAGCTGGAAGGTAAGGCCAACAAGAATCTGAAATTCATAAAAAGAAGATTTGAACACTGGTAGCGGAGAGTGAAGCTAGGGAAGGGGCTCTCTAAGCATGACTGGAGGTGGAAAAAAAGGTAGTCTTAGATGTGTTTTGTCGGTCTCGGAGGAAAAGAAGGAAGGTGAGTGATTGTAATGAAAAAAGGACGCATTTCAACACCCCCACGCAACAACCCGAGAGAAAAAAGACAAACTGATAAGAAGACTTTTCCGGCTTGATAAATGCCGGTAATGTAATTTTCTTCCATACAGAAATGCAGCAGCAGAAAAAACGACGTCCCGAGATGAATCTCCACAACTTATTAGGAGGTAAATGAAGGGGGATTGAACCTTGGTGGGGTTGGAAACAGGCTTGTCAAGACAAAAAAGAACTCAGGCGCTAAGAAACTAGGGGGACTAGGAGTTTGTGGTCGCGGTGAAAACTTGCCTTTTAATTTATTGCAATGATAGGTGCGTTTACGGGACCAGACAAGGAATTAATTTTTAAAGGATTTGAAGTAACACCAGAGGGGGACCAGGATTTATTGAGGGAGCGCCAAAGAGCAAACTAAAGACAGATCATGGAAGGGGAAAAAGGGGTGAAAAATTTAGTGGGTCAGTTCGGTGGGTATTCTGGGGGCCAGTAACATGAAGGTAGCAGAGTCTCGTAAGAAGACATAATCAAAAACGAATGGGGGGGGTTGCCGTTCGCATGTCGGAGAGGCTCACATTCTTCGTAAGAAAGATGGAGGGAGTTGGGATCAGGACCCTCACCGCCTCCCGTGACCTCAGGGATAGTCGTCTAGAATAAAGAGAAGAGGACTTTCGGAGATGATGCCTGTCCGCTTGAGGAATTGGGGTTTTATGAGACCTAAGGGGGGGAGAGGGGCTAGAAAAGATCACGTTCGCGCTAAAATAGAGGCTCCTAATTGGGATGGGGGTGATGGGGGGACATTGGGGAGCATAAACTTGAGCAGATAAGGGAGGGCGGAGAACTATAACAGCACTGTTATAAGAGTAAACTATGAAGAGGAGGAGGAAACAGGCGGCCGGGTCCACGCTGTACTGGGTCGGTGAGGGGCAGACGACCTCGTCCTTTCTGTGCAAACACCTGAGAGACATAGAACGCTTTGGGATAACATCCGTGGGCAGGGGAACCTGAGGAAAGACGGGGAGTATCTGAAGACGTTTGGGGTTTCTGCTGTAGAAGGGCCCGTTGAAGGGTGGTTTTAGAGCGAGCCAACCTGGTGTGCGAGGGTGGTTTGTAGGGGACTTGGAAAACTTACACGGCAGGGCGAGATCGCGGGGGGAGGATTTACGTCAAAAACGAAACAATGGTGGAGAACACGATAAACTCCGCTAGGTCTTGTAGCTAGGGTTTGGTGGGCTCATTCAGAGAGTGGATGTGTGGGGGGGGAAGCAAAGTTGTGTGGGCAGGGAGATTGTGAGCATCTGGTTGGGAAACGGTGCTGGTATTCCATGAAGAGGTTCAGCGTCGAGGGTCGAAACCGCTGCCAAATGACGCTGTCCCTGCTGCACAGGGGGGCAGGGGCACATAGGCATCTCGGAGAATGTCATAGGAAGGACCAAGGTAGATGGGGACAAGGTCCTGGGTAACCCTCGTCTATATCGGCAAAAGATCAATTCTCCCCAAAAGGGGTTTGACGGAAGGAATGGGGGGGGGGGTGGAATGATCAGTTCACCCTGAATGAAGTAGATAGATCCGTTTGAAATTTACTGCCAAATCAAAGTTAAAAAGAACGGAGATAACAACAGGGCAAAAAGAGGGGGAGAATGTGGATCGAGTTCAAAAACAAAGTGGCCTAAAGAAGAAGGAGCGCTGAGAGCGGACTATGGCGAAGAACGCTCACGCGAATTCGGATGACAGGAGTACACAGCTTGTTGGGGTGCGGTCCTAACATGGGGGCTCAAAGGGGAAAAAAGCAAAAGAAGACGGCTAATTTGGAATCCGCCAAGAAGAGGACAAAAGGAGGGACTTCATCGCAGGGCTGGAGTCTTTCGACTACATGGAAACCTGAGGGGGCTGATCTAGCCTAGATACTGCAGTCATTGGGACTCAAAGCGTAATCTTCTGTGAGGCGGTAGAGGACCTTCGGACAAGGCTCATGTAATCCCGGGGAAGTTTGGGGGAAAACTTGAACAAGGGGGTTTTGACTGCAAAGAAAAAGTCCTAAGGGGAAGGACACGCAAAGCCGAACGTGAAGTCCCCTAATCCAAGAATCAAGAGGTGAGTGCAAGCGAAGACGAAAGATTCTCGAGGAGTCCTTCTCCGAAAGGAAAAGTGCTTGGGCAGGGGGCCATGGCCAAGCCTATGAGAGCATGGGTTCAGGGGGACATATAAACGGACCGGGGGGAAGTAAAGTTCGGGGATGAGAGAGGGGAGGGGGCCTCGCGTGAAAAGCGCGGAAATCGATCGGGGAGGGGATCCAGGATCCGGAACCTATGGCAAAGGGTGGAAACGACCAAGAAGCCAGACAGAATGAACGGAAAATAACGTAAGGGCGAAAAAGCTCAATGGTCATGGGTTGGTCAAAAGCAAGGATTAAAAAGGAGACAAGGGAGTCACAGCAAAGATGCAAAACCAGTAACCGCAGTGAACGGCACGTATTGGGTAAAAGTAGGACGGATGGACCCCATCGAAAAAGATGGTGGGGACTGTGGCGGGAGGTGCAGCTGCTCTTGGAGAAAGAGGTCGGAAGGGTAGTTCAATGGGAACGGGAAAACGCAAACTCAGGAGTTAGAGAGGACCTACACCTCGAGGATGAACTAGTGGGCATAAAAAGGGGGGGGGTTTGGGGGTGGGGGGGGGGGGGTGGGGTCTAAGATCCCTGCAGAGAGGTACGAGGAGCTGAAGTTAATGGATCAGTTCAAACCTGGCCTTTAAGACTCCACGGAGAGGGGGGAATGGTCGCTTCAACGTCGACAGGCTGGGTGAACGCGTTCTCCAAAACGTGCTTTCAATGAAAATCTGGATTAGAAGGTGTCGGGGCTTGCGCACCCGATGTGAAGGGGTTTTCGACCGGGGGAAGAAGAAGTCGATTCGCTCCAAGATTCCTACGTTTGGAAAAAAATTCGAACTCGGAAAGCCCTCCACGGTACATCGTCGGAAGCTAAAGGGAAGATGGAGCTAGCTTCCGATCGGTCTAACCTGAGACAAAAATAGGAAATTCGAGACCATGGCCTCAACGCCACAGAAATCAAGACCAGAGCTGCGCAAGTGAGTCTGGAGCGCTAAGCGGGGGGGCGGGAGAAAAAGCTAGCATCGCGGGAAAGGAAGACGTGAGCATGGGGGCGCCCTGGGGTGTACAACATCGTGCTCGAAGAGTAAAAGAGGACGGGCGGAAAAAATGAAAATGGTGGGGGGGGCGAACTCCCGTCCTCGCTAAACCTAAGGGGGGGGGGGGGGGGAGGGGGGGGGGGGGGGGGCAGGGGGGGGTGGAAATGTAGGGGGCACACAGGGCGCACTAGGGCAAGCGGACCGAAAGTTTCGGAGACACAGATAAGGTATAAACGACGTGGGTTCTCGGAAGTGGCACCGTTCTCAACACAGCCAACCATAGAGCCCTCGGTGGGCATCAAGTGCGTCTGGGGGGGGGGGGCGTAGGGGTGTGGTCGGGGGGGGGTGGGGGGAGGGCACGGAGACCTATAAAACGGGAAAATCGGAATGAAACAAAGATGCGGACAAAGTCAGAGGGGATTGTGTGAAAAAAATGGATGGCGGGCACAGGCTTCGGGAAAAGAGACATAACCGCGTGGCCCCTCAACGGTGGGAGAGATGTGGGTGAGCTGCCGATCAGGGATGCCATGGTCGCATCCAGACGGAGGAGCTCCGTGGGAGGCTCTGGTCACGAACGCTGTCCTTCAGGGCTGGCTACTTGTAGGAAGGAACGGATCCTACGGATGGGATTGGCCAAATAAGATACCGTACCTGGAGAGGACGTCAAAAGGGGTTCGAGGCCAGGACTACAAGCATCCCGATTTAGGGCCTCTCACTCCAAAAAAAGTTCAGAGTGAAGAATCCTGGTCAAAGATTGTATCCTCGGCGCAAGAGAATTCAGTAAAGGGAGCTGTCTGATCTGGGTTCAGACGGCAGATTCAACACATTCCGGGTGGTAAAAAAATGGACGACTGGTGATGACAGACGCTGGCTAAATTTAACATACCTTCCAAAGGGGGAACGCACTAGAGAAGTCTTCCTACCTGAACGATGTTACCAGAGGAAAGGGATTTTCAATCAAGCTATCTTTTGGAAGGTCGAGTTACGATTCCAGGGGGGGGCTGAGTAGACAGCTAGTTTCAGCGGGCAGTAAAGGACATTAGGGGCGTTAGACCAGTGAGAGGGAAACTGTGGGTGGGGGGAGGGTTAAAAGAAGGCGAAAATTTAAAGTACAAGGGTAAGACCACCTTTGAACGTTGGTGAATAATCCATAAATATCGGACGAACCGCACTGTGCCGGTGGTCCTGGGGGGTTGGTAAATCTCCTTCACGTATGAGGGGTTGTTAATCGGAGAAATGGGGGAGAAAGTAACTGCCAAAACGGAAGGGTCAAAAAGGGTACATAAAAGATGGAGCAAGACGAAGCGTTGCTCTCGTACAGGCAAAGGGTTCTATTATCTCATCCGAGCATCCTCAGCAGTGCTTTATGAAAAAGAGAACGACCTCGACGGAGTGTAGTCGGAGAGGGAGATCAGATGCAGGGGGAGAAGGTGGGAAGGCAGTGAGAAATCTGCGGACAATTGATTGCAACAGACTTAGACAGCGCGGGACGAAAACTGGATAGGCCCGTCCTTGTCAGTTTGTCCACGTAAAGGGTGGAACCACCATCTAGGGGACACAGACAGGGAGGGGGGACCGGAAGCAGTTTTCGAGCCGAGGAAAACAGTTGGGGACGGCTTCTAAGACGCCGATGACGGGAGGGGGATCGGCACCATTCCGGGAAATGGTGCATGGGGGGAACCGAGGGTCCATTGTAAGTTCAATTAGGCTCAATAGGAGACAGGAAGATTACTCCGCTTTATACTGAACAGGCAATCTCCAGGTCCAGGCGAGGGGGGCGTTTACGGGAACGGGGTGGTTACAAGGATGGGGCCACTGACATCGTGGGAATCTCTTCGAGATGGGGGTATACGGACACCTGGGGGGGGGGGGGGGGGGGGGGCTGGGGACCCGGGAGGCGGCCGGGCAGCGAGTCAGAGTTCTGCCATGCCCTTGGGACGGTCATTGGGGAGGGGAAAGGGGGGAACTCTGGAGCCCGATATGAAACTATCCGAGACAAGGGAAAATGGTCCTGCTACCGAAGGGGACAGGGAAGGGGTTTACGGTAAAAAAAGGGTACGAAAAGGCCTCACTACTAGCAGTCCCCTGCCTGAAGTCAGAGAAATTGAAAAGAAGGCCTGCCCTTAAAGTCTTAATATCCACCAAGGGTCCGAGAAAAAAACTAAGACTGTCCTCTGGACCCAAAGGGGGGCAACCCTCGTCGCGTTTAACCCATCTCCTAATTATTCCTGAGAGAGCGCAACAAGCAGGGATGATTAAAATATAGGAGAAGTGTGTCAAGAAAACTTGGAACCTCCTGGAAAAGATGGACATCTTCATGTAGCTCGGGGGTTTTATAAAAGGGGAAATGCTCAGTGAGCATCTCCGGCCCCGGCCGGGGGGTCCTCGATGCTGAGGAAGTTCCATTCCCTCTGGGACGGGAACGTAATGTATCGGGGGGATTTCCGTACGAAAATTGAAAGCTATCACGGGAAAAAATGAGCGACTAGAGGGGAGGGCGAGATCCGAGGGGTGGTCCAATGGACAACGCAAACTTCTTGATAAATTCGACTGTCTCCGCCAAAAGGAGTCCGCGGCCTAAAGATACGGAGAAGGGAGGCCAACTGAGGAACGCAGATAAAAAAAACAACTGTGGTTCGAGAGGCCTCTTGACAGGAAAAGGAACGCAAGAGACGTCGGTGGCAATGCTTCGGATGACAGGAGGGGCTCCGTTAAGTTCGAGCGTGACTTGACTCTGGACAAAAGTGAGACGACCAGCAAGGGGAAAACCCCATAAGGGTTAAGCGGAGTCGATACCTGCGTCGTCGAAAAGGAAAGACTTGTGGGACTCAGGTTCGCGGCTCGGAAGGCTTCTCCGGGTACCTAAGAGAAGACCCCGCGCAAAACGGGTTTGTGGAAAAGGGGGATACACACCATTTACATGAAAACTGGGCTGAGAGAGGAAAGTCACCAGCCGGACATCTCATTTAGGCAGGATTATTAAGCCGGTGAGCTACATTAGAAGACCCGCTGAGTTCGTTCAGTTTGTATAGAAGAAAGACTATACGGGAAAGGGCCGCTTTCAGATCACTCAAAAGTAGGGGCTGGCCTATCATAGGGAATTCTGCGGTGCAATGTACCACCGAGAATGTTTGAAAAGAAACAGAAGCTTAAAGTGATCTTCTGTTACGATTGGGTCGTATTCTGTCCCCATTTGGAACGGGGAACGAACCATTGCAGAAGACTCCGTGGAGACCGGTATTGTTTCAGTAAGCACATCAAAGACGTGATTCACGGTGTTTTCTGTAGAAATCTTTTCTGAAACCGGAGTTTTGAAAAAGAGTTACTTTGGAAAAACAGCAAGTCCATCCCTTACGGTCACTGGGACCTAAAAAGAAATGTAACCTTACGGAAGAGGAAATGGCGATCCCCCAAGGAGGGTGGGCATACACTAGTCTTCAACTAACATCGTGTGGTCAAATTGCTTCCTAAGGAAAGGGATTAAGCCGAGGAAAGTTATCTTCAAACTCGTGACCAAGACGCACGGGACCCTCCGGTTGGTGAAACCCGGGAAAAAAGTCTCTCGTTCATATTAAGGGTACAAATTCCTGAGACATGGTCGGACACGCTCCTACGTGGAAAGAGACTTACTAAGGATGTCTAGCGACTGGGTAAAGGAGTACGGGGGCGAGACTGATAGGTGGTGAGAGGGAAATCCAGAAAAATTTTGAAACTGCAGGTCTTCAATCCTGAACTAGAAGGGGGGGAGAGATACAAGGTGAAACAGAACGGTCCGGAAAAGACCAAATAACGGGGAAGTTGAAGGTACTTTTCCGCTGAAGGAAATTTCTAAAACCCCGGAAACTCAAAGCGTATGACCAGAAGGAGTGTGACAATGGCGCCTCCCGTTAAAATGCGATGATCGATAAAGGTCGTTCATCCAGGGAAATGAAGTCATGAGAAGAAGGAGCGATCAACCTCTCTGGGGTCCGGCCATGTGACCACATAAGATAGCAAGAGGCCTAAATCAAGAGGACACGAAAAGCGTAGAATCCAAACCAGCACCGGGACAGGGGGCAAGGTACCGCAAAAAGGTCGGCTGGAAGAGCGATTCCTCGCGTAGGCATCGTCTCGGAATGACGGAGAAAGAGAACAAATGCGGAAGGACCGGACGGGAAAGTTGGGCGATGTCGTGTAAGGGGAAAGAAGGACTCCGGGCGGGAAGCACCGAAAAAGCCTGTGTCTGGAGTGACGCCCACTCAGTTGTACTCAGGGGACAACGTTCAAGAGGTCAAGGCTAAATCGAGCTCGGATGCCGGGGACAATCCCCGCTGGAGATGAGGATGAGGGAGAAGGTCTTGATGGTCCGCTCAAAGGGCCGTTAGGAAGGCGGGGTTAGAAGGCGCACCCGCGAAGGCGTGACCAGTCAACGCCAGCCTCAGCGGCGTGTAGGTCAAAGGGAAAGGAACCGGGGGGTTGGAAAGGGAAAAGCGGAATGGTATTCTCGGGGGTCACCAAAAAGGGAGGAATAGGTGTAAAAAACAAAAAGAAAGTCTGGGGTACTAGCTACGCCAACCCCAGGGAGAGGACTGCCCCTTGAGGAAGCAACAAGGTGTTCAGTGCACAGGTGAAATGGCAACTTAGTACACGGGCGCGATCCGGAGGTGTAGTCTGAAAGAAACATTATGCATCCGCCTCCCTGGGCCGTCTGACCGAAGCCGTCTTTTAGACCACCACAGAAGGCTGGTCGATATTGCCCGGGGGTGTCCTCAAAGCAAAGTTGGGGGCAGTGGCAACATAAATCAAATACCCGGCGGTATCAAGCGAAGGAAGACACCGACAAAATAGAGTGAAAGGGTGAGGACAAGTGTAAAGGACACGTAAATCGAACAACAATCGCCTTGAGAAAAAAAGGGGGGAGGAGGTTTTGCATGATGACGGTCAAATGAGGGAAGGGTACTTAAGGCTATGCGACATAAGGCTTCACGGGGTTGCTGACGAGGGGAGGAAATGTTCAATTAACTAGAGAGGGGCTTCCAGGGGGTCAGGCGGTGAGGGATCTAATCACCACACCTGGATTTTCCTCTAGTGCAAGGGCAGCAGCGTGCGGGCAGAAAAAGGATGAAACGGGTCGATCGGGTTGATCACAAGCGGGCTCGGCGGGGGAGCGTGGAAAGCTCCAGGTCAGAAAGGGAAGCAAGAGTCGTTTAAGAAGGAACGCCGAACACCAGAGGTCAAACAAACATGTCTGGATTCGGCAGGATTCCAGCTCAGAGGGTGATGAGTTGCATAGACCAGACGCAGAGAAGGGGCGCTGCGCCAAACAAGACAGTATGAGGTTACATTGTGAGGATAGTACGGGGTGGCTTTCGATGTTCTGTGCAGGTCATGCAAGTGGCCTCTCTAGTAGCAGATTGGTTACTTCGTAAATGGGGAGCAGGATCAAGGCAAAAGCGCTCTTTAAAGGATCTTCGAGAATGGATCGAAGCAGTTCGGGCGTACTGATTATCTTGGGAATAGGATTCACTGGGAGGAAAGAGGGGATCGGAGAGGGTTCAATAGGGACCCCTTTGAAGAACCTTTCGGAAAGAAACACAATCGGCTGCGAAACGCCGTCAGAACATACGCATGGGAGGTCGAATCTGATACGAAGACGCATTCCACGTGCCACTGGAAAATCGATACCACGTCTCGATAAGGTTACTGTGGGAAAAAAAAAGGGAGACACGAGGAGAAATAATGTACGTGACCATTCTAAAGGAAACCAGAGAGAGAGCCTTTAAAAAGGGACACTGATAATGGGCGATCAATAAAGGACAAAGTGAATAACGGGGAGTGGCGCTAAGGAGCAAGATTTGGGAAGATGATCGCAATAGGAACGGAAGAAAGGAAAAGGACAGGGGGTAATGGGGCCTTCCGGGGGGGAGGCAGTGAACTAGAACGGTTAAAGGTGGGAAAAACAAGTGAGAAGCACGGGGACAGCTCGCTCGCTTCCGAGTTTGAGGAGGAGGAGCGGGAAGTGAGACTGCAAATAAAGGGAACCGGAAACCGTCACCCTCACAAGGAAGCACGATTCACAAAAGAGAGTAACCAAACTTCCCAAGGGGAATGGGATCGACAACGAACCAAAAAAGAAGACGAAATCGCGAAGGCGAGTTGGGGCGGCAAAAAACAGCGTGTAGAGGGTGCTCAGATTAAGCACACCCTCGAGAGCGCCCATAGAATTTGGATAGGGGTCAATCAATCCAGTCCGAAAACAGACAAAGACGAAACAAAAAAAACAAGGGGCATCACCAAATCGAAGAAACTTTCTATGCTGTAGGTTAGGGGGGGAGAGCAGACCACTTGAAACAAGAATACGCCACCAAGACAGAGGGTTGAAAGGCCTGCGGGGGGGAAAAGAAAGCGTTGAAAGTGGAGTTTGGGCTTAGGAGACGGAAAGAGGGAGACCAGAATCCTGGGATACCATCATCGCCCCTGTATACGGCCGGCAAAGTTTTCAAAAATAAAAAACTACCACGGGGCAGAGGATTAAAACCAGGGAGGAAGAGTGAGTCACTGAAGAAATACGGATTTCAAGATCGGAAAGTTAAGTAAAGGCCCACATGTGCCAGATCACGCCATATAATCGCAGCCTGGGGAGCGCACGCGTTAAATGAGCGGCCGCCAGGAGCAGATATGGTTTTAAAGGGCTGGAAAGCCCACAGATGAGAACCGGCTTCGCAACGTCGGGTTGGATTTCCGGGAGTCGGACAACACGCGAGACATGCTGAGGGAAGGCAGAAGTAGGGCCGAAAAGGGACCGGAACTGATAAAGGACAAAATCTTCGGTGGGGGAAAGGCAAATAAACCAAGGACCCCTTGGGGGTGCGATGGGAATCGAAGAATCTTTTAAGAAAGTTCTCCAGTATGAACCTAAAGTAAACAAAACCAAGAATAAAAAAATTCATAAAGAAGTTTTAAAAAGGAAAAAATGTCGGTCAAAGCAGGAGCTGGAAGGGAAACTCGGATCAAATCGCCTTCTGTGGGGGCCAAACTAAGTGAGCTTGGAAACGGGGGGAGTTGGGTCTAGGGGGGAGGATACTGGACACCGTCTTTAAAGAAAGCGTGGATAGAGTTGAAATAATGTGTCAATAAAAAGACTAACAGTCTCAACCGAGACAAAAAAGAAAGAGGAGAAAACCTTTTTCTTCGGCGGAGGAAAGCAGGGGCGAGAGAAAAAATCCGCCAGGGGGGGTTACGCCCGCCATAAAGACCTTAAGAAAGAAAATCTCAACCCAAGGAGGAGGACAGAAAGGTGCGTGACAGTCGGGGTGGCGAGAAACCAAGCTGGCAGCCAACGGAACAGGGAGGCTTTCGCCCCGAAGACTGTTCTCTCTGACAGAGTTCAAGAGGGGGGGGGTGTGCCGTTTGGCACTACAGTTTCAAGATGGACAAGCGTTGGGGAAGGTGACGGGAAGAAAGCGACACCGTTAAAGGTGGTTACGTAGAAGTTATTGGCAACAGAACGGCCGAATGATTCGTCGAGCGAATGGAAAAGATATTCAACACTGGAAGGTGGAAAGGTGAAAAGAGTTTTGAGGCATTTATGGTATTAGGGTGGGGCAGGGAAAACCTTTAATTTGAAGGAGGGAGACAGGAGAGGTAACGATATCAGGATTTATCAGCCGCCTTGGTTTGCCGTGGGGAGTCAAGCGCGCGGCAGCAGGCTTCCTGATTCCTAGCGTGGATTTGGGGGGATCGGGAAACGCAAGGCAAAGGAAAGCGGACAACGAGGGGCAAGGCGTGGCGAAAGAGGGATAAAAAAGAAGAGTTACACGAGATAGGTGTCGAGGTGCCTATGATCGGGGGGGGGGAGAATGAACTTAACAAAATGGGGTAGGGAAGGGCGGGATCAAGTAAACCGGGCCGCGGCAAATCCTAGGATGCGTTATTGGGGTGAAGTGCAAGGCTGACAAGACGCGTCTGGGTAACTATCTGGCGTGATTCTTCTGGACACAAGGGGGACCAAGTCAAAAGTACAATAGGGAAAAAAACGCTGGGCAAAAAATCACTGCTTGTGTCTTTTCTTTCCTTATAACAACCGATCCCTCTTCATAAGTGGGAGACGAAAACTGAAGCCTCCGCGGGAGGGTTCACACCACGTGTTAGATTCACCAGAAGTGCTTCGGGGGGTAAACACCGGTTGTGGTTCCGAATAGAAGGAGAGCAAAAAAAAAAAAAGTTTAAAAAGTTCTGGTTCCTTTTCTGCTCTTAGAAGGGGGGTTGCGATGGCGGGGGGCATGACTTTGGGAAAACTATCCAGCGGATGGGAGGAGGGACGGTGGCGCGGATATTTCGAACACTTTCGCTCCAAAGCACGAGCACTACGCGTGTATTGAACGCTGTGGTGGGGCATGGGCCTAAAAAGAATAGGTCCGTGATCGCTGGGACGCTATTGTGTGCATCGTGCACTAAAGGGGACTCTGGGGGAAACGTGTTTTTAGTGCTGTATTTCCTGAAGAAGGGTGAACGTGGGCAGGGGTGGCCTTCTGAAACACCTTAGCTCCGGAGCCCTTTGGTTAGAAGGGTCGGTAGAGAGCATAGTCGAAGGTGCATCGACCCTGGTCATTTTACGAACTTCTGGGATCCTAAAGTGTAGGTCAACCTGTTCGAGGGAGGAAGAAGCACGCCTTTTTGGGAGGACTTGGGGGGGGGGGATTGGTCTCTAAAAGACTGTGTCTCAAAATCACCCGGAAAATCAGCAGCTTCTGCATCGGTCCGTTAATGCATCCAGGGAGGGGGGGAGTGACGCGTAGAAGGAAAACGTCAGAACCTGTCGGAGAATCGTGGGAGCTGAAAACTGTGGTCACCTGAAGTGAAAAAAGGGGCGCGGGCTATGGCTAAAATCATTTCATCGGGACATGCGTCTCGATGGGAAGTGAGGGGTGTTTGTTCTTGGAAAGAACGGGGGAGCGAACAATCGAAGAAGCCCCCGAAGTTCCGTAGCCATCAGTTCCACTTAATAAACTGCTAAAATCCCCATGCTCTGAAAGACAAAGAAGTGCAGGCGAGGAGGAGGGAGAGAGCGTCTATTCCAGCATGGCAGGAGGCACGAGAAAGAGCGAGGGAGCGGCGGAGAGGGCGAGGGGCGGGCAGCGAATATACATAATAGTTGTTGCTACTTGTCTCCCATAAACTTTGGGGTGGCGGCCGGAGGAGCGCCTGCGGGCAAAGGGAAGTCAGGCAAACCGAAAAAGTTTCATAGAAAACATGCAGAAATATAAGTGCCAGATCTAGAAAGAGTCTGCCGGCATGGGGACTTCCGGACTCAAGGAAACTGGAGGGAAAGGGCGATACCAAGACTACTGGTGAGAGGGGAAAAATATAGAGAAAAGGGGTATGACCGCCGAAAAAAAAAAAAAAATCGCAGTGAAAGCATCGCGGCATCTGATTCGGTTGCGTGATCTTGAATGAAAAAGCACCTATGATGGAAAAAAAGAACCAGAGCCTACAGGAAAAATCTCCAGCGTCAGGCAACACTTTGGGGAGAAAGTGCGCGAATGGGTTTTTCAAGGTCCGTAAAAAAAAGTATGACCTAGGGGGGAAGAACGCAATCCAAAGCAGGCAAAAATAGAGAAATGGGTTCAGCGGAAAAAAAAGGACAGTATTTGTGAGCGACGATGAAGCAGAACATCAAGATATGGGAGGGGGAGGCGGCTTCTATGGATAATGCGGCGAATTGGAGGAAGGGTTCAACTTTCACGGCAAACTGCTGATGGGGCAGAGGAAACTGACAATCGAGACAATTAAAGTGTGTCCGAATCCCCGGGCCGAAGAACTGAACGACAGGAATAGAAAGGAGGAGAAACATGAATTTCTTAAGGAGAGGCCCAAAGAGGAGGTAGATACCGGAGGGCAAGACGGAGGAACTGGCAGTGAAGTGGAAAACGGCGAAGAAAGCAGTCAGCGGGAGTGGGCTTTTTCTTGAGTAAGAAACTTATATTGATGGGGTCGAAACCTACTAAAACAGCAATAAAAAAAAAAAAAAAAAAAAAAAAATAAATAGACAGAGAAACGAAATCAAAATTCTCGATCCCGTGAAGCCCCATTAAGGGGTACGCCTCACAGGGCATCAAAAATGGAGGAGCTAATCTAGGATTAAAGACAGATGGGGGGGTTTGGGGGGTGGGGGGGGGGATAGAAGAAGCAGGAAGAATACTTCTCTAAAGAAGACCATCGTTGGCACAGACAGAGCCTTAGGGTCGGAGAGGCCTCTTGGGAAGGAGGCTGTCGTCTTGAAATATTCGAAATTATTGGGAAAAAAGGAAACGAAGGCGATTACAAACTAGTAACATGAGTGCTATGGGTTTCACGGACTCCTCCCGAGGTCTTTGGATACGGGGGGCGAAGAGCGCGGTCCGGAGGCTGATGAAGGGACCCGTCTAAGAGACAGACCACAAAGCAGAATGCCCTTAACAGGGCGTCAATGGATACAGTACGATGGAAGGGGGGGCGGAGAATCCTATTTACAGAACTCGCGGACGGGCGCAAGCTGTGGAGTGAACAGTTGTGAAGTGGAACGGGATTGAAGGGCAGACGTGACGAACGGGCGGAAATGGCTTACCTGGCCGGAAATTCAAGGGAGGCGGGTGCAGTAAGCGCTGTGCATGGGAACTGGTCCCTACCAAGGGGGAGTCTCCGCGGCACGGGGGAAGACGCGAGTGTAGAAGACGGCTCGCAAGTCGCAAGAGAAAAACGAACGGGTCTTTAAAACAGATGGTCAGGAAAAGAGGAAACGCCTCGAAAACTCGTTGTCAAAAAGAAGGGGGAGATCCGGAGTTCTGTGTCAAAAGTCGAGGAGACGGCGCCGGCTCTTTCCTACTACAGAGGGTCTATTGGCGTGCTTACAACAACACTGTCTCGCAGGGAGATGACAATCTTTTCGACTTACTAAAAAAAGTTGGGGTCCATTCCATAAGGATTTCCGAGACGTGGGGGGAAGAGGTGAGCTGAAACAGCATTTCTCCGTATGGCCCAAGTAACCAAGAATGCTTGCCGCAGTCTCTTCGTTCGGTCTCTTAGGAAAAGAAACTGGACAAATCTGTCGCCTGCTCTACGGCTCCCCGAGGGAAATTGGGGGAGGCCTCGAATAAATTACGATCCGAGCGGGTGTAAGGTAGCGGAAAGGTGCCTGAAGTAGACGGGGGTCAGGGCATGGAAATTATGGCATAGGGGTGGAGGGTTCAGAAGATGGATGGGTATTTTCATCCTGCGTCTTGTAGGGTGCACCCAGGGAAACAAAGGGGGGAATTGGTGAAGGGGGGGGACATAGCAATCACAAAGAACTACTCTTGAAAAGAAAAAAAGTCTGTGATGTTTCAAAGAAAAAAAACGGCGGCTTAAAGGCAGCCAAAATGGCCTAAGTACAGGGAGCATCAAAGGGAAGAAACGTACCCGGCCGGGAAACCGTGGAATGTAAACCGCGGATAAATGGAAAAACCGGCAGATCTATGACTAGTCCCTAGGTAACAGCATACCTCTTCGGAACGCGGCAGGGACGGGGGAGTAGTGTCTCGGGCGCTGGAATACGAGATCTTATCTTCTCTGACCCTCGGGGGATTTTCTCCTAACGGAAGGGCCGTTATGGCTGGGTGAGACGTGGCAGGGTGTAGGTGTCGGGTGTGGGGGGGGGCGGAGCAGGGGGGGTTGGCGGATGGGGGTGGGGGGGTCGGCGGGGGGGGGGGGGGTGTGCCTGAAGGACACCAGCCAAGCGTCCTAACAAGAAATTTCAGACCACAAACACCCCCACCGTTAGCTAGGGGTTTATGGAACACAGTGGGCGGCATATATCGGGCCTCGGGTTTATGGGAGACAGCCTATGAGTGGTAAGAGCTGCACTCTCCTGGCATGGCTTTGCCGAGGGAAAAAACGGACCTTGGGGTCATATGAAGCAGCGAAGGAATTACACTTTCTGAACATCAGGAACTTTAGATGAATTCCATGACTGTAGAGTCTGCGGGAAAATAAAAGCTTTGGCTGCCTACATCTGCGGGTATGGGGCGGTCAGTTGGCATGGAGAAAAGTGACGCCAATTCGGGCTGACCCAGATCGTTTTCTCAGAAAGTCCTCACTCAAGCCTAAGGAGGGGTTTCTGGTTTCAGTTAACAGGGAATTTTTCTAACGGCGGCAAATCATATCGATCATTGGGAAAGAAGAGGGTCAAGTCCACCTTGTTGTAGGAGAACACCCCGGAGTGGAGGTGAAAAAAAAAACAACAGCCCCCTCGCCTGAGGACCCGACCTCCTTGCTGAGATGACAGAAGAATTTCGGGAGCAAGAGAAAGGTAAGATCCACAAGACCACGATGGACAGGGGTTGAGGAAGGAGTGGAATCGCCTTAATTAGTAAAGGGATCAAGAAACCGTAGTATTAAAAATAGATCCTTCCTAAGAATGCGAAGTTGTCCAGGTAAACGCCAGGGAGAAAGGACGGAGTGGGGGGCGTGAACGTGTTGGATCGATATGGATTCGATGAAGGATCTCGACGTAAAAAGCAATTTGCCGGCCTAGGATTGGAGCGACCTGCCGCTCTTACAACTTAAGGGAGCGGGGTGTCAGACGTAACCGGAAGCTTCTAACGCTCGGGTAAGGAGAAGTGACTCCACGGGGATTGGCGACCAAAACAGGTGTTAGAGAAGGAAATAAAACCCACGGAATGTTCTTCGCCAGGGATTCCTCGGCCGAAAGATTTGAGAAGGTCTTTAAAGGAGAAACAACTTAGAAGCTAGACCAGCCTGTTTCGAAAGAAAAGACGGCTTGGACTTAAAGCCAGATAAAGACGTGCAACATTTGTCCTGCCTAGGCATGGACAAGGCGGACTCGTATCTCTGATAGTAAGTGACCTAAAACAGATGACAGGCAACCTAACAAGGCTTCACCAGGGCCACGGAAGAGCGGGGTGACGAGCCGGTCATCGGAGTAAAAAAGCCTCCGAACGGGGGGGCGAGATTCCTGTTTCGGGGAGGGAGTCTACTCCTTGAAGTACACGAGCAGACGGATCCGACTATTTGCGGGTTCCACATCCACCATGGAAAAACGAAGAACGGTTAGGCAGCCAGCCCTCAATGCGTGCGGTAGGGCATGCTTGTCCCCGGGGGAAAGGGGATAGCCATTCTGAACCGGCGGGGGGAAAGGGAGGTGCTAAAACTAAGCTCGAGGGGCCCAAGTCACTGCCGCGTTAAAATAAAGGTCAAGCGCGGGGATGGGACGCTAGGAAGGAGACGGGGGAGTGGGGGGGGAGAGATCCCTGTCAGGAATTATAAAGAGTGACGTCCAGGCGGGGACAAAGAGCGTTCTGGGGGACCTAACCGCAAATTTTGGAGCGCACAACAGCCCGACAAGGTACATCCAACGCAAGGCCAAAAACAGGAGGGGGGCCTGCTGGGTACATGCTATCCGTACACACAACATCAA
>Ga0179591_1303237_pt1 | contig 25775 bp, 23 predicted proteins | sample CZOMad2_1_08_16f_FD_182891 | JGI IMG/M metagenome (GOLD analysis project Ga0179591, IMG submission 182891) | Vadose zone soil fungal communities from Angelo Coast Range Reserve, California, USA - CZOMad2_1_08_16fungal (PacBio error correction) | ecosystem: Environmental > Terrestrial > Soil >...
TAACTATCATGGCTTGGGACAGGGAACAAGAGGAAGAGGGGGGGGGGAAGGGAGAAAGGAAATTAAAACCTAGGGAAGGACACAGGGCAGGAAAAAAAATCAATACTTAGGGGACCAAACTTGGGGCTTTGGTGGGACATCTCTTACCCAACAGAAGGAAGAGAGCAGTCGACTGGAGAAGTTATCAGTCAGCTGGAAATTGGGGATGGCAAAAAAAGAACCAATCAACTATTAAAAGGGAGGGTTTCAAAAAGGGAGGGGTGGTTCCCACAAGCAAGAAGGAAGAGCAGTCTTTGGCTAAGGATGGGAAGGAGGGTTAGACGTCTGACACACAATTCAAAAATGGAATCCGTCTGGGGAATAATTTTTTAATGGGAAAAGTCACTTGCAGAAACTGGCTTAAGGATTGTAGCAAAAGAGGGGGCGCAGGGAGTAATCGCCATGTGGTAACTCGTATACCAATGCAAAAAAGGAAAAGGAAGAAGAAGTTATATTGGACAATTAAAAGGGAAGGACGGAGGGGGGGAGTTGGGTTATATAAGGGGCAAAAAAGACCAGAGGAAAAATCCTCTGCTATCGCAATTGAAAACGACCGGGAGAGAGACTATTAGCTCAAAAAGCGGGCGTGGGAGGGGTCATAGCGCTACACATAGGGAAAGGGGGGGGGGCGAGGAAGTTAAAGGGAAAGTCTATTGAGAGCGCACAATCCAAAGAAGAATAGGAACATTCACCAGAAAAGTAAACTCGTCTACATGGGGGGGGAAATGGTACACAACACGAAAGCAGGCGAAGGGAGTGGGCCCGTTTTGAGTGAAAGCTGTTCTGGATGAGAAAGGTGTGGAATCAGAAAATGGGGAGGGGAGTCTTGTTTCCAACCGTATTTGATATGGGGGGAAATCGCCACCCGCAAAGCGGGCACCGAATGAAAAACAAAAAATAAGGCATTACATGCGTCGGCGCAACATCTGAGGGGCGGGGGCCAGCAGGGAAGAGCGACACACAAAAAGGGAAAAAAAGAGAATGGCTGGGACCAGCAACCCGAAGTGCGAAATAAATGATTGCGGACGTACTGGGAATCAAGATGATTGGGAAAGAGGTCCAATAAGAAGGGGGAAGAAAAAAAAAGGGCACACCAGGGATTGTCTCACTCAGACGCAAAAAGGGCCCATGAATTGCCGATCGTCGAGGGGGAGGTGGGAGATACGAAAAAGTCGAAAGAGGGGGGGAGGGGGGTTATAAGAATGCTTCCCGTTGGTTGGGAAAACGAAGGCGGATCGTGAGCACAAGAAGGGAACACTATCCGAACACAGAAAAACACGGGGAAAAGGGGGTCAGGAAGCAAGAGAAAAAAGAAAGGGCTATTGAGAGAAAAGGAGGAACCGTGGCATAGCACGGCAGTGCACAATTACGACGTCCCAAGGCGCTGACAAGGAGCAAATGCCGCCGAGAACAACTACTCTGAAGTTCTCGGGGGACACTAGCTAAGAGGAAGATATTTTGGAATGGTCATAAGAAGGGCGGACCTATCTGCACGTGGCCGGGAGAAGCTCAAGGAAAAACGCTGTCGCTAAAACGCAGGGACTCGAAGGGTACTGAATGCAACCCGACGCTCGAAGGAAAAAGAAAGAAAAAAACTGTTACATAAGGGAGTCCCGGCATCTTGCATAATAAGGAATGAGGAAGAACCGATAGCGAAGGGCGATGCAGGGAGGGCGGGGGTTTACCTAAAAAACAAGCAGCAGGGTAAATCATGCATTTCCACAAAGCATCCGGCAAGTGACCCTGAGGGGAAAGATCCAAAGGCAAGGCGGCGTGGAGGGGGGGGGGCTTGAATAGGACTGTCCAAACCCCTAAAGGGGGTGCCGAGGCCGGGGCTTGGAAGAAAAAAGCACGGCGAAGGAAAAAAACTTCTCAAGTGAAGGCGCCGTCCCCACCACATGGGGATGATAACCCACAACGGCGGGTGCCAGGAAAAGAAGGGACCGTCACCGTGTGGGGGGGGGGGGGGGTGTTCGCGACCATGCCGATTTGGGGCCAGAACCGTTTACTACCGCCAGACAATCGTCTGAAACTGCCTCCAAAAGCAGAGGAAAAAAATCGGCAAAAAGAGGAACGAAAACGGGTACTAAAAAAAGGGACCTACAAGAGTTTGCCTGACATCATCGAAAATACAGAAGCCATTGCGTGCCACATATCGAAAAGGGATCACCCTACAGCAGAAAAGAAAACAAGGATGCCCGGTATGGATAGGAAGGATGGAAATTTCCTCCCTTCAGTCAAGCGCAAGGCCGGTGGGGGAAAAACGTTTCTTTCAAGCGAAAAAAGGAAGACCACTCCTTGATGCTCCAGCACCCTCCACCAGGACTCAGGAAAGAAAAAAGTTCTGGTTCCGTCCAGGATATCCGACAAAAAACAAACAAAAAAAAAAAGATAGGAGAAAGCTAAGGAGGAATGAAGCCAAGAAATGGATGCATGGGAAAAAGGAAAAGTCATCCTGTTGGTTAGGCTGGATCAGCGTTTCGAGGGACAAAAGGAAAAGTAAGAACGTTTTTGCCAAAAGATAGATTGGGGGGAGGCGCCATTGACATGCACTTGAAGAGGATAAGGACGAGATCAAATACCTAGGGGGGAGGATGAAATAAGTGGGCCGCGGAGGTCTAAAGCTATCTAATAGAAAAGCGGCCACGCCGGTCGGGGGGGTCGCAGTGATGAGGAACAGCTGGACACTTTCCGGCCGTTTTAAAGGAGGCCTCTGTCAGAACCTTGGATAGTTAAGGAAGGTTGAGGGGCGGCGGAAAGAGGGGGCGGGTAACTCGGTGTCGGCCTCTGGAGGAACAGTCTGCCATGGCGAGAGACGAAGGTGACCGGGTTTAAAGTATTAGGCAATAAAGAGAAGTGCTTTCGGCAGAAGCAGGTCAGAATGGAAGTGTGTAAGGGAAGGTTGATGGATCGGGGGCGTGCGGCAACTGCGTTTGTACGATCCGGCCGAAGGGTTCCTTAGTCAAAAAAAAATGGTTTGATGGATTGGGGGAAAGCCTCTAAAATAAAGAAGAGGGGAAGGCGCCATTTAAGCTTGCGGAGAGTTCCGCTGAGGGGGGAATGAAAAAACTCCTATGGTAAAACCCCTAGAGTTTTAGAAAGGGAGTTGGGGAAGTAAACCCCAGCCCCTTCATCATCCGTCGGCTATCGGGGAAAGGTAGGATGGGGAAGTCCTGCAAGGGTTGAAACGCAAAAAAACCTAAGGGGGGAGCACCAAAAACCCGAAAGAAACGGGAAACGGGTTTGGAATGCAAAGTCTCCGGCGGCAGATACGTCAAGCGTTCAGGGGAAAGGAGGTAGTGCGAACCTCCTACTTCCTGGGCAGATAGCCCTCACAATAGTAAGAATTAAGAAAAAAGGGGAACTGAAGCAGTGTAGGTAGTGTCCCCGGTGGAACAAGAAAAGGGGTGTATGATCGCGCCATCCAGAACACGGACGCCTAGGGAAGAAGAAGAGTTTTTACAACTCTCAGGCTTAACATGAGCGCAATCGGACCGCTTGGCGTGAGAAAAAGAAAAGACAGATGGGGATAGGTTGCGGATAAGACGGGCAAGCCTGGTTTCGCACAGGACGCACCCAGCAAAAAGCATATTCGGTGGGAAAAACTTCAAAAAACATCTTATCAACCGGGAAACAATGGAAGAATTCGCAGAAACAAGCGATCGAGAAAGATTGGGAAAGTTTTGGGTCGGCGGGGGTACTGAAGGGAGGAAGTGCATGGTCAAGGCATAGGAGTTCGTGGAGTAGGATGACAAATTATTTTGGAACGTGACCACAGCAGAAAGGAACAGAAGTCGGCAAATGGATCAAGGCGGAAACCAAAAAGCAAGAGTAGGATTGCACGCCAAAGGGGGATCAAAAAAAAACAACGGACTGGCTGAATTATAGATATGGGGGGGGGCGTCCAGCACAGGGGGTGTGGGGGAGAAACTATGCCCATTTAAAAGTGTGGGATACCATGTTGACTTATGCGGGTCAAGGCGAATTACCCTAACAATGATTTTTCATTTGCGACAGAAGAATGGAAACAAACAGGAAGCAGGACATAACAGCGAACAAAAGTACTGCAATCCTTTATAGAGGAGTGCTGGGGAGGAATTCCTACCATCTTGATAAGGTTTTTGAATGTGAAGAAAAAGGGTCTGCCTGGGATTGGCGCTTATCCGAGTTCCACAGCGACAATAAGAAACAATCAAGGCATCTGATTTTAGGTCTCTAGTCCAAAAGCAAAGGAGGGGAGAAGGACGCAAGTAGAAGTTGAATCTCTGACTGGAAAGGAGGGGACGGATCGTCAAAAGACTCTGGAGCGGGTACTCTCGGCTGGCACTATTGGAAGAAAAGGGACCTGGAAGAGAACTAACTGCATTGAAGGAAGTTGGAATTGGGAAATTGCAAAAATAGGGTGTGCCGGGGGACATCCGGCCCAGGGCAGATGACTGAAGCGTTCTCACTACTGAGAGAACGAGGGGAGGAGAAGAGCGCCGACAGGGCGCTTGGCATTCAAAAACATGATTCGAAGGGTAAGGGCAAACAGAGGATGAGGAAAACTCTTTCCTTGGGAATCCTGATTAGAACGAATGTCTCTTTCCAAAGGGGGGCGGGTAGGGGACGTCCGGGGGGGGGGGACAAAACGAATCAGTGTTCAACAGGCTGTTTGAAAGTCCTCCGGCTCTGAAAGGGACTGGGAAAAATTTTTCCAGGAAGAAAGCTTCTTTTAAGGGGGGGGGAGTAAGGGGAAGAACCAGGTGGTTGCCGACGGCCCTGAAGGCGTGAGAACATCAGCGCCGTCGCTCCAAAATAAAGTTGACATACGTAGACCCACAAAGAGGGAGAAGTCCACGGAGGAGGCCACAAGCACAATCAACTAGGAATGCAAGTAAAATTAAAAGGAAGTCGAAATGAGGGGGGCGACCTCGAAAAACTCAGAACCATATCGCCACCTGAAGAAAGAGGGGGCCCCATTGAAACTTAACACCTAGGAATAGATAAACGGCTAAATCTTAAAGAGGTGAGGCTACGCAAACGCAGCAATTGGGGCAGGGCAAAAAAAAAAGAAATCGGGTCTCGGCCTACGCTTAAACAGTCAGAAAAAATCCGTTATGAGAGAGACGAGAAATTCCAAGGGCAAATTGGGCTTCAATCCTTCTAAAAAAAGGAAGGGTAAAGAAAAGGGATGTAAATAGCAGGAGAAAAAACCAAGATTCCAGAATCACCAAACCATCCCCCCCCAAAGATGAAAAGTGTCTATTTTCCCTTGGAACTCTGAGGGGGGGCTTCTTCATTCGCTCAAACAAAAAAAGAGAATATATAGAGATAATGGAGAAAAAAGAAAAAGCAAGTTCAAAAACCGGAATGAGAAATGCAGACTGTAGTTTGGGCGGGCAGACAAACGATGTCGGCATTGGCGGTATTAAAGAGGTCAACCGTCAACTTGTCTCCTGAATTTTAAGAGGCCATGTAAGGGAAAGTAAGCGGAGAGAGCGGGCTAAAGACAGGCATGGTGTGGATCAGACCTTGGGAACCCGAGGGGCTCACGCGGAGGGGGGTGAGCGGCCAAGAAATTTCTTCGGAGTGTCGAGTGCGGGAAAAGAGGAAGGGAGGGAGACGGTTTCAGAAGGTGGGGGGGGGGGGGGGGGGGGGCAGAAGAGTGTGAAAGGGTAAGGAAGGTGCAAAATGAAAGGAAATTTATCTCGCGGGGGAGGCGCAACTTGAGAAAAGGGAAGGACAGTATCCGCCGGTGAAGTGAATGAGGGGAGGACACAAGTATAAGGTGAGGATGTTAAAAAAGGTCCGATCCGATTTTGGGTAATGGGGAAAGGGAAAGAACAAGTTCGTGATCTAGGCACGCCATCTCTACTGGAAGGAGGAAACCATTAATGAGGGGGGAAAAAAAAGCATAAACCATCCAGTCCGTTGCGAAGGAGAATGGAACTTACCGGGGAAAGATGAAAAAGGGGTAAGGTCGAGTGTCAACAAAGGTTTGGGAAAAACCTGTTCGGTGCAAAAAATCTTTAGGTAACCCCTCCAGAGGAACGTGAGGCGAACTGTTTGAATCAGAAGGAATTTGAAAGTCCTGTCACGATGTTGGACCCTAGTGCGCAAAAAAGGCAAAAAAACCTCGAAGCTACGGGGGGGTGCCAAGCGCCCAGTGCGGGGGAGTAAGCGCGTTAGCGACATCGTAGGAGAAAAAGAGAACGGGAAAGGGGGGGAAGGAGTACAAATAGTATAAAATTACAAATTCAAGAACGCAGTGGATAGTCAACCATATTAAGAATAATGGGAAAGTATCGGGCAGCGATTACAGCTTAAGCGGCGCCTCCTGGACGATCAGAGAAGGGGGAACGGGAGAGACGGATTAGAGAAAGTGCGACCACATCAGCAATTTGGGTCGGGGGGCGCGACCAGATTGGAATAGGGGAAGGGGGCGAGGACGTGGTCGGTCTCAAACCCCAATCCACCTGAAGAAGAAGAGGAAAAAAACAAAAGGAGGAAGAGGCGAGAGGAATTAAGCAACCGAAGAAAAGTTCTCAGCAAAAAATTCGGAAAAAGTTGGCTTAGTTTTCTGAGAGACATGTTGTCAGGGAGAAGAGGACATGGAGGATTGCTGACATTTTTGGTTAGACGGGGCCTTGAAAAAAATCATCCAGTAGAAAAAAAAAAAGGGGTCATCAAGGACTTAGAATCTCTTGCTTGATGCCCCATTGTAGAGATCAGAAAAAACACCACGAGAGGAAAGTAATATGGCTGCCAGCAAACAACACCACACCACCCACCATGGGTAAGATGGAAATTTTGAGGAAATGAAGGGTGAAATATTAAAGGGGGGGAAAGGGGAGATCAATAGAAATCATTTTTAAATAATCAAGACATAGATGCATGGGACACAACTGCAAGCATGAATAAAAAAAAAAAGGGCCAAATCTTTCTCGTTGGCAGGGTTCAGAAGATTGACGACCAAGGGTATCGTGAGGGGGGAAGGGTCAGAACCGGTGGAGGGGAAAAGACTCAAGGGGGGGAAAACATCGGAAACCCTATATGAAAAATACATGAGTGTCTCCGACAACGCCACGAGGGGCGGGGAAATGCACTCAGCATGAGAAGGGGAAAATCCGCAGGTGCACAATCTTACAGAAACAGCGGGGTCAAAAGGTCGCAAAAGGCTAAAAAATAGGCCTGTGACCAGAGTAAGGGCTCCTAGGAATTGTTTAATTGGAAGTGAACGAGAGGTGGGCCTAGTCCACGAAAGGGAAGGAATAGCCACTACACTGGGAATCTAAAAAACGTAAAGCTGCCGATGGGGATAACTCCGTTCGCTTCGTGAGGGAAGGGTGGTGAGCACCGAGTGCGAAACACGAGGGCATTAGCCTAGTCCTCACCATAGACGAAGGGCGGTTTCATGGGCTAAGTGGACCGGCAAAAAAAGTTGCAAACAGAAACCAGTGTCAAAGGCGGGGACGCAGCCAAAAGAGGCAGCCATCGAAACCACAGGGTATCCGCCCAGTCGTCAATGGGCGACTGCCAGGGACCGGACGGGATGTCTTGAAGAGGAGGAACAAAATGCCCCTTTCAGGGGGGGGGGTGAGGGAATTCCCAGGAAGGAGAGGGAGGAAAACGGCGCCGTCGACCACTCAAAAAATTTGCTGCGCCGTCCCCAATAGGCCACGAGGAGGAAAAAAGCAATCAAGGCTCAGGGATTGCCCACCCTACGTTGCACCGCGATCTCAGGCGACCAATTCGATCTGTTAAAAAATGCGAAGAAACATCCACAGATAGACGCTGACAGAGAAAAAAACCTTCAAACACGTGGAAAAAGGGAGATCGATAAAACGGAATCCAGTCAAAGACTGGGGAAGGGGACCGAACTGGGGGAAACCCTCCGCCATGGCGTGGCACGCCAAAATCGAGAGATTCGACCGACAAAACGAGAAAAGAAAGTGCCCGGTATGGAGCGCCACGACCTAGAAAAAGGGAGGCCAAGGGGGGGGGCAACTGCACTACTCGACAAAGGCCGGGTGTCACACCATTAAAAAAAAAAAACTAAATCGAAAAAAAAAAAACCAAGGCTACACTGCGACCACGACAGACAGAAAAGCCATGATAAGGCGCAGTGGCAATGGTCGAGCCAGTGGTAGGGGACGAAAGGAGATAGAGAAATCCAAAAAAAAACAAGAAATATATTGTAGGCGGACTGGGGTCGGAACCCATTCCATGCGCGAAAGTCATAAGGGTATTGGATCCCGCTTCGTTCAGGTGTCGCCTGGCTATTGAAAGAACTTTTGCAACCTCCTTGCCGGGGGGGAGGAGGGGAAATTTGGTACCCTCGTGAGGCTCTCCTAGCCGGGGCAGTTTGATTAAGAAAAACCAGTGATTCTAAGCTTATTGCGGAAAAATTGAAGGCGTATTTCTCTATGGAGAAAAAGGGCGGAGGGAAAGTAGAGAGGAGAGGGTTGGAGAAAGGGGTATTAAGGGGCTCTTGGGCGGGGCGGTAAACTAGATTTCTTAAGCGCCCAAGCGCCAATCTACAGGGCGCAGGAAAACCCCGTTGCAGGGCAATCAGGTACCAAACCGCTAGGGGGACCGAGCACAGGGTGTAATAGGTCCTCGTGGGGAAGTATCACATGTCAAGTGGGGGGGGAGGGGCCCTGGGCGGGAAAAAAAAGTGAGGCTCCACCCTTTCAGGAGTAAACCCCAGTAGAGGGGGCCAGAAAGGACAATACCTCATCACTCCGGAAGCTGCGAAAGGAAATTTAACTTCCGCTACAGGGGTCCAACTGGGATTCTTACAAAAGTAGGCCACAGCCTTACCAATGATTTTCGGTTTCAAAGGATGGGGGGGAAAGGGAACCACACCCCACACTCCCTGGTCTACTGTTAGGAAAGACAGTAGTCATGGTAAAAAAAAAAAAAAAGGGGGAAAAGACCTCCCTAGTACGAACATTCAACAAAACCTCGTTGAAGCCAAGCGCCATGGGCGGGCTAGCGCGGGCGAAAGGTGGGGGGGAAAAAGGGGAGGCAGCAGGGGCAGCTTAGATCAAAAATAGGGCCAGGGGCTCAAACTACGCAGGGGGAGAGTTCCCCTGAATTTGACAGGAGGGGGGAGGAAGCCAAGCCGATAGCTGAAGCGCCTCAATAAGCAGGAATGGTGGGCGGATAGAAAAGGCAGGAGGAAAAAAGTGGCAGCATCCCTGCCCTTGGCGTTGGGATTCGAGAAGAATCAGAAAGACGTTATGCCGGAGGAAAAGCAAAAAAGAATGTGAACGCCCGAGTTGGCAGCGCAACCACCGGCAATCCGAGGGGGAAAACCTTCAAACCTCCCAGAGTGGAGCCATGGGAGGAATTCACCAAAAAACCTCGCAAGCGCGAGAAGAAAAGGTACTTTCGTCGAGGGAGGAGGTGATACAATTAAGGTCAAGGCAGTATGTATTTGGGCAGGCCAGGGCTTGAGGAATCGCTGACCACCTCATCAACTCATGAACAGAGAAAATTTCCAGACTGCGTCACACGTCGGTGGAGGGCCATCATCGCAAAACAAAAACAAAGGAGTAAAAAATGGATGGCACACCCGAAGTGCTGCCGGGACGATGTAATACTAAGGGGGGGGCAAACAGAGGAGGGTGTAATGAGACCCAGATCAAATCCGGGTCAGACATACATGAAGATGTGCCAAAACCGGGGCAATGCAAGAAGGAAAACAGCGACGCCAAAAGTGGCCACTTGGCTAATCGCGCTGTCTGGGGGCGAAGCAGTTCTTAGCCGTAAGCTGGGCTGTGAAGGGGTTTCAATGCAAAAAGTATCGGAAGATCAATCGTGAAGGGCAGAAGTAATCCTACTTACCTATCATCTGTCACTCGCGGACAACCACCTTGGCGATGCTCATAGGTGCGTTGCGAGACTGGTGGGGGGGCGGTCTTCAAAGAGAGATCTTTACTCTTACGGCCGATAAAAAAAAAGGCCGGGACAAGCCTACTGAATTCCGGGATTGGAGGGGGGGGGATTTCTCGAGGTGGGGGAAGATGCACCACACACCGGCCTGGAAAAATACCTCTGTCAACTACGCCGGGGCGAAAGGAAAATAGCGCCGCCCCTGGCGCTTTTATGACAAACCCGTTCCTCGCGGACGGTGATGGGGGAAACTAGGGTCGAAAACGCTTTCCGGAATGAAAGAACTTAGCCTACACCGATAGACAAAGGCTCTTCGGAGGGCGGGGTGGCCTCCAAAACCTCCTTTGGGGGCAACGCCTAAATCAAAAAAAAGAAATTCAGCAAGCCGCAGATCTTCATGTAAAAGGATACGGCCAGGAAAGTGCGGACTCGCACCGGCCGCAAGTGGGGAGGGAACTTTCCATGCTAGTCCCCTCAACGGGGGCAAAAAGAAGTCGATGGCTCCAGCAGGACCTTCGCCGCACAGGGGGAAATTGACGGACAGGCCCACCAAATCGTTCCGTGGGGGCACACCTTTTTTTTTTTTAAAAGGGATCCCATCAACGTAGCGGGAATTGAAGAAAAAGTAACCGCCCCGAGATCTCAAGGAGATATGGGGTGAGGACCGCGGCGAAAAGCACCGAGAGATATGGGGCTTCGCGAAAGAACAAGGCAGTAACATTCCAGACAAAAAAACAACAACTAGGAAGAGGATAAAAAGGAAGAAAGCAGGAAAAGTGACTGCACATACATAAACCAGCCTCCATGCGTGGGGACCTCGAAACTCAGATCGCAGACTAAACTGGTGCCGCCCACATCGATGCCAGGTAATCAACGGCCAGGAAGTCATTTTCCTACTAAGTTCCAGAGAGGGGGGTGAAAACGTTCTTTCATCGCAAAAACAATGCCCGGAGGACAGCAGGAAAAAAAAGGGAGGGCGAGTGTTCCTGTCGAAATGTCTGGTTCAGGGGAGAGAGAAACAACTTTCAAGAATCCTTTACTCATCCAAAAGCCAGGGGACGACAAAACCGGCAAAATCTCCCTTCATCAAATGTGGAGGTGATGGGGCGGCGGAAGTGGACCGGGAAATAGAAAAAAGACCTAAAAGGGGGGAGGGAAAATTTAAAGGATCCCCTGGAATGGGAAGGGAAATATTCCTCGGCTCGGCTCCATAAAAGGAGTGGGGGGCGGCATCATCAAAGGCCGCGGAGAGTGAGAAGCGAAGTATGGAGGCAAACATGGCTTTTTCACGATGCGGCACAGCTGGAACTTCAATTGGGCGAGTTGCCTACCAGTGGCAGGGGGGGGGATGGCGGCTGTCAAGATGTATCTGGAGAGGGCTTGCGCCGCTAAAACATATCAGATGGGGAAGGGCCGTCATTTAGCCGATCCGTGGGAGGGTGGGCTTGAGGGTGGCCTAAAGGTTTTTGTAGGCGCAATGTCAATGAAATAGGCGGCGGAGGGCAACCGTGCACGACCCCTTCATTTCCTGTCAAAGGTAGGGGTTTGGGGCACCTCTTAACTCCAGGCCGACGTAAGGCTGCTCCATAGACTGGAACGGGCCGTATAATCCGAAATTAGATGGCTAGCCATCAGCCGGATTGACCCACAGGGTAAATGCGGTGGTCATTTCAACCCCCCCCCTCCTTCAGCGCCTTGAAATAAGAAATTAGGCATCAGGATTTTCATTCCTGAGAGGAAGAGCGCACATACCCGTAGAGTAACGGTGATTCAATCTGCCACAGGGCAGGAGAGAGGGATCGGTCGGGGTATCACAGCGTTGCGACCGAGGAAGGTAATGAACAGTGGCAGGAAACAGAAATATGTAGACCTGTTCCAAGTTCCAAGGACGCAGGTGGGTAACAGGGAAATTCAAGGAAGTATTTATCTTCAGACCAAGCCGAGGACATCGGCGCCGGATGGACGATAAAAATGGGGCCCAGCCACCTTACTAAGAAAGGGAGAAGAGGACAAAGGGGCGGGGGTCGGAGCGAAGAGAGATCTTTGGCGAGGAGACTCTGGGGAAAGATTGAGCACGCCAAGGAACACAGCATAATCCAACTTCGGTTGAAAACTTCAACCAAACTTCAAAGGCAAGGGAGTGGGGAATCGGGGACAGACTAGGAAGCGGCGCAAGGTTTGGGGGGCCCGGTTTGTCTCTTTTACTGAAGGGGAAAGAATGTTGTTGTCCAAATCTATATAGGCGCTGAAAAAGGATGTTGAGGAACCGTACTTGACCAAACTACGCTGCAAAAGAGTCTCAAATTTGCATAATAATGCAGAATCGTCGGGAATGGCTGCCACCATGGCCGACAACAACAACAACCTTGAGGAAGGAGACTTTCTGCAAAAACGAACTTCCGCGGGAATTTGGCATTCCTGGCATCGGGGGGCAGGGCTTTCCCAAGCACAGAAGGTAAGGCAGAACTCAAAGAAGGAGGGCCCTTGAAACAACCTGAATGCTCATACGAAAAAGGGCAAAAAAAAACTTTGTCGATGGGAGGCGGGTTGGAGCGATTCCTCCAACAGGAGAGACTTTCTTTTAAGGTTGAAACAGAAAAGAAGTTGAAGCTGCGAAAAATCTGCAGCACGTGCAAACAGACGAGAGAACGAAAGGAGCTTTATCCTGGACGCCAACGCCAAGAGGAGAGGGCGCATCCATAGCGTGGTCTCTCTTTTGAAAACAATTCAGAGGGAAAAAGTCACTCAATCTGTAGAGGCTTGGCAGCGAAAAGGTACTCACTGGGGCCGTCAAGATAACCGGGGAACAAAAGAAGAGGTCAATAATTGGGAAAGGGGGGGGAATTTCTAAATCGGGGACTAAGCTTTCCTAGGAGAAGCGGGAAAGGAGCAAGCTAACTCCGATGACGCTAGCGGAAACTCCATGGCTCTTGGACTTCAAAAAGTCGCGCGGGGCGAAAGTTTAGGACCTATACCCTCGGAAGGAATCCGGAAGCCTACCCGTAGTAAAGATAAGGCGAGGACTGGCTGGGGGGTTTACCGCAAACGCCGTTTGCACAACTAAATCAGGAAGAAGGGAGGTGGGATCCAAGCAGATCTTGCCGCTGGAAACGGAAGCGGGCAAGGTCCTGGGAGAAGGACCTCTTCGTGAGGGTCTGAAAGAACTGTTACAAAGCACTCTCCAGGGTGAACGACTGTGAAGGCGATGACGACAGACGGGCTACCGGAAGGAAAACGAATTTTGACCCCAACGGAATAGGACCAAAATTACAGGAAAGAATGGGAGTAAATCCACGAAGGTAAAATGAACCTCTTCAATCCTGCGAAGGGGAGATATTTGCGCCCGCGGGCTAACCAGAAATAGTATCGGCTTCACTTACTGACTATACACTTCTCGGCAAACAGCTATAACCCGTCTAGCCCGGGGGCCAGAAAGAAAAAACGAGAAAATCACGCCGAAACATGGAGGGAACGCCAGCCAGTAATCGCTTTAGCATCGACAGACAAAAAATGTAGAGAAACATCACAGTGGACGCGCCGAGCAGAGAAGTTCTTGGCCCAATGTGCGACTTCAAGGAGGAAAAAATAAAGGTTTGAAGGAGTTGGACAATCGCCCGGCGACAATGCGACAAACACCAGCCTGACACCGCGCAAAGATGAGAAAGGAACTGGGGCCGACATGGAGTTGCTAGGCCCAAGTCTCACAAAAACAACAAAGAGGGGGGCTTCCTTACAAAGAGATATCGGGGAAGAAGCCACAGCCTGCGTGCTACCAAGGCCAATGCGCCCGGAAAAAAGGGGGCTGGGGGGGAGGGCTGGCATCCCGGCGTGTCAGGCATGGGAAAAAGAACGAGGTGAATTTGTACAAAAACCGGAAGGTCGGGAGTGGGAAGGAGGAAAATTTGGGGGATTCCACCTTTTAAGGGACTCAGGGGACGGTCTCGGGGGGAAATAAGACCGTGCCGGCGTCGGTCGAAAGCGGTCGTAGGGGCGCGTAAAAGCCATGAGGCGTCTTTCAGCTTCTACAGCTACGGTTTCGCCGTGGGAGCGGGAGCCGAAGGGGGAAGCGTTAATCAGCGGGTCGGGCAGAAGGAAACTTGGCTGGTGTCTTCGCCGAGGGGCCATTTCACATGGCAGGAGGACACGGTGCTCGCCAACAGTCATAGTGGCTGGGCTGGGCATACGACAGGGGGGAAGTATTCATATGGGTGGGGACGGCGCATGGATGTGTCGCCTGCGGGCGGCGACAAAGGCCCGTGCTGGGAAGAAAAGCGACTTCTTGCGAGAAAACCAAACTGGTAAAGTGCCATCCTGGAAGACAATCCACCAGGAACTGCTTAGGGAGGAACGGAGTTAAGGTCATCTGAAAGGGAATATGAGAGGCAATTCCTGAGAGGTTGAAGGAGTGTGTTGAAACCAACTCAGCAGAGAAAGTGATTCTCTGGAGGGATCTCGGGGAAATTGTCAAGGAAAAAGGTTTTTACGACCCCTAGGGGGAAAACATTCAAACAACGCCGCGACGGGAACGGGGGGGACATACGGACCAGGTTCGGAAGATGAGTCCAGGGGCAGGTAGGTACACTGGGGTTCTACCTCTTCATGGGAGGACCCCGCAGCAAAGATGGCGTAGAAAAAGGAAAATTCTCGACGCAAAGTTTAGTATAGTTGAAATGAATTGGAAGGAAGAATTGTAAAGAAGAAAAAAAAAATAGAAAAGCCTCGATCGCCCGCCGAGAACGGGGTCCTCAACGGTGCATCGAACCGTCAGGGGGGATCGAGAAAAGAAATGATTTACTTGTAGAGGATAAAGGAAAAAAGGCAATCTGTGCGCACTATTGATCGACGAATCCAAGGGGCAGTGCGGTGAAACCCAAAACAAATCCCCAAGTAGGAGGATTAATTCGCGACAAAAAAAAACTAAATCGAGCAATGGCACTTTTGATCGATGTTCTGATGAACCAAAGGTTGGGGTCAATTCTATATGTAGGAGTCCTCGGGAAAAAGGGAATTTGAGTCGCAGGACACTCATCCGCATGCACAGGAAAAGTGGGTAGGCAAATTTCAGCAGGAAAAGAGAACATCAAAAAGGCTTGCTGGGCAAGAATATGAACCACAAGGAGCTATAAAGAGTCCATCACAATACGAGGGCTAAAGTCCTGTGAATTGCGAAAGTCCTGGGTGCAGAGGAGGAGGGGTCCATTTGCAAAATAGCAATCATTTGAAGAAGAAACTCAGGCCTGGGGACTTTCCATTTCCAGGCCAAAGAGAAGATCCAAGGGCCCAATACCTTGCCAATCGGTGGAGTGTGGAAAAAAAGGAAACTCCGCTACCAGTGAGGGGGAAGGTGAAAAATAATTATTCGGATGGGAGATCTCCCTAGGGAGCAACAAAATAAATAATCAGAAAGATAGCACTGATTAGCGAACAAAAAAAAAAGGGGAGGCCGATCTTGCTTAAATGATATCCGGAGGGGGGCATCGTATCTTCCAGTCGAGCCTGACTCTTCCTGGGGGGGGCGCCGATAAGGACAGGCCCGGGGACACTATACCTAACACGAATAGGAAGTGGGGGGGGAATTACAAATACGATTAGTTGTGGAAGACGCGATTCTGAAAGTCTGGAAAAAAAGCGGGGCTATCGCCTCCCTGCGCTTGGCACCCCAGTCGACTTGGAAACTCAACGGGTTTGGGGAAATGTGCGCCCTAGGGTAGGAAAAAAAATCGTCATAAAAGAAAAAAGTGAGATCACCCGGGAATTGGGGGGGGGGGGGGGGGGGGGAAAGGTCCAACCTACTGTGCAACCCGAAAGGGAAAGGGTCCTCAGGCAAAACTGTGAAAAAACAAAAATCTTAAAATGTACACGTGGGGGGGGCTCTTTAAAACCCGGGGAGTCGTCTTAAGGCGCAGCATGAAAATCAAGTGTGGTCATTGCCGGGCTGCAAACAACCTAAGTCCCATGTTGGAAAGCAAGAAGGCGAGGCGTCCAGCCACGCTGCCGGCCAGCTCTCATTAAAAAAAGGAGCATACCCCCCACCTCTGAGAGGGAAACCGTTCTTCTTCCAGACCAGAAAAAGGAAGGGGATACCCCCCCAGAGGGACCAAATAGAATGCAACCATGGGCGCAGCGGAGAAGACACCGCGAAGATAGGGACGCCGCCAAGATTCCTTAGGACGTAGGAAAGAAGAGGGAAAAAACGGCGAAAGCCGGAAACAGCCAAAGAAAATCCCGGCCGCCTCTGGCGCCGCCAGACGCATACTTTAGAATCCGACGCGAAAAGGGAGGGCACACTGGAAAGGGAGGGAGAGAACTCTCCTATTGTCCAAAGCTTCAATAGAGACAAAGGAAAGGGGGGTTTAAAGTTCGTTCAATCGCCGGCGAATGCAACTATGAAAAAAGAACCCGAAATCCATGGAAAAGGACCTGGGGGTGCGAATGGAGGTGGCTTCTTACAGGGAAGATAAAAAAAAAAGAAAACAGGAATGATTACTGGAAGAAGGGCCGCATTTCTTCAAAAGGCATGCGCGGGGGGGCAACTTCCGAAATGGTGGGCGGGGGGTATGGCTGAGGACGGGTCGGCTGTAAAAACGGCATGACGTTTACAAAAAAAAAAAATCGTGTGTCGGGGCATTAAGGAGGAATGGGGGAAAAGCATTTATAGGCTCGGGGGAGGAGACTCATACCTGGTCCTGGGGGGGGGAGAGAATCCCGTGCCGCGTCGGATGCGAAAGAGGAACAATCGTAACAACGAAATGCGAGGTGGAAATGGAGGAAGTGCGAAGTCGCAGTATCGGAGGCTGTTGGTGGGGTGTCGAGGAAGGTAGCAAGGGGGGCAGCGGAGAGGAAGAGGATACGGTGTCTCGCAAGAGGGAGCAGATCGAAAATGGACGGAGTCTAACATGCAAAGTACCCGTCGGGACGGGACCTAGAAGTTCGGGCAGTTGCCAGTCGACCTGGGACGAGGGGTTTTCTCGCGGGGAAAAAAAGGGGGGGAAATGCTGAAGGCGAAGGAGAACCTTCAATGACGCTAAAACATCGCCAGAAGGCCACACCAGGGGATTTTCTTGACCGCTACAACAGAGGATCTTAAAAAGCCTACAGGGACGCAAAAGAAGGGGAAACCATGAGAATGAGTGCCTTAGAGACCCCTGATTTATTTCAAAAGATGTTGTGAAAAATAACAACAAAACTGCAGAGACCCTTCGGAGAGAGGGTATAATCAAGTTTCATTCACAGAGGGGTTCGACTACCTAGGGTGGGCGACGCAAAAACTCGCGAAGAGAGGGACGTGGGGGAATGAAAAGATCATTTAGCTAGGTCAAGTGCGGGGGGGATAGTGCTGGGAGTGCGAAGGCCGCGGACCGGGGGAAGAAGGCCAATAAGAAAATCCAATGGATAGGGAATAAAGTATATTTTCCAGGAAGGAATCGGAAGAAGGAAGAGTGGTATCGCGCCAAAGAAGAGTAACATTCAAACCTCTTGACTAAAAAAGGGTGTGAAATAGGGAACTGAAATTTGAGCAGCCACGGAGGGCGTTTGAGGACAGAGAGTATTTACTGCGGATTATCGGGGGAGGAAATCGCGCAAAACGATTGAGAAATAAGCAATAAAAACTCAAGGTCGGTTTAAAACCGTCCAAACAAGAGAAAGGGTGAAAGCTTCTCCAAAAGACCGCGATGCAGGGGGGGGGGGGAATGTAAGGTGACCTTTTTTGACTTAGTGGAAGGAACATGCCAGGTGTGGGAAGCAAACTATGATGCAGAGTCAAAAGGAGGTGGGGGATATGGGGGAATCGCCTTTAAACGCATCCTTCGGAAACAGGAAATGTCGCAGAAATCAAGGAAGCAACGTACAGCAGCAGGCGGCTGTTGGCTGGAAGCCAGTCAACAAAAAAAACAATATTAGTAAAAAAGAATAAAACACAGAAGCGAGGAGGATGAAAGTTTGGACAGGTTGGAAGCATTTGTCAAGGGCGATTGGGGTCCGGGGAATTGTAAGCAGACTCCAGACATAATGCCTGACAACGGGAGCTCACAGAAGGAGACGCAAAAGGGAAAAGACTTGCTATATGGGCGGGGTGTCTCCTAGGCAGTCCAGGTCGCAGGATCTGGGAGGGGTTGAAGTTTCACACAATGAAACTGCCGTGGAATTGGGAAAAGCGTGCGAAAAGATTGGAAAATAAGAAGAAAAGGAACAAGGATAGGGAGAGAGAGAAAGCCAGGGGTAGATGGGCAGAAATCTTCTAGACCGTTGCTATCAGGAGGGGGGACAAAGGTACGGGGATCAGGGTCCAGAGGCAACTTCAACGGCATGGCGCCGATAAGTCTCCAAATAAAGAAGCAACGGAGGACGAATAATTGGGTTGGGGGAAGTTAAGCGGTGCGGGGAAAGAATGGAAACAACAGTTGACGGCCGATGACGAAGGTCCTAAAGACGGGCTGACGAAGAAACAAGGATGACGCGACTTCGCGGAAGGGGGGTGCCCCTATACGAACAGTCCGAAATCAGGATCCACAGGGGGATAGACAGAAATCGGTCCTTCAGGGTTTACAGGCAAACAAGAAGTGTGAACCAACTAAAATGTCAAAGTAATTGTTCGCATCTTCAATTTGATATCGGTTAAGGGGTCCAGTCGTCCTTCAAGCCTGAAAACGCTCGTGAAAAAACTTGACTCGCTGGGGCCAAAAAGCCCTAAAGGGTGTGTGAAGTACTTCAATAACATTCTATTTTGTACAAAGCTCCTCCAGGACAGGCGAAATTTAGAAAGGAAAAACCACCGTCACATAGGACCACACGTGCGGACGTCAAATCCAAAACGGAGCCCCAACCGAAACAAACGCTATTCCTGAGAAAATGTCTTGAGACCCAGGGGAAAGAAAAAAGCATAAATATACCTATCGCTTCCCTCCGACAGCGCCCATGAAGAACAAAAATCTTAGAAACGCGCCGAGGGAACAGTAAAATCTTGTGAGAAGAGGATCAATCTCCATTTCTGGCAGAAAGCCAACGATCGCTTTGCGGATCCCATTATTAAAGCACAGAATACCAGGCTTTCAGGGAGAATCTTACAAGGTAGCCTTCAATCCAGGAAACCTTAAAACGTTGCTTTAAAGAGCCCGCAAAACCTACCAGAAAAAAGGGGGAAAAAGCCATCAAAAACGCCACCAGGAGAAAAGGAGAGCATGGGTTCCGCCCTGGCAATGCGTTAGGCTCAGTATAGAGAGCAAAAAAACAGTCATTCGAAAAGAAGAAACTTCCCGGAAAGGGCGGCGAAAAATTCGCTCCTTACCGGTGCGGGTGATGGGGTTTCAATCTGTTGTAGCATTTGGAAACCGTTAAGTTGAAAAGGGAAACCGTCCCTTTGAAGGTTTGAAGTCAGGCCTTTGTAGAAGATGCTAGGGACCATACTCCTTTGGATGGGGACGGGGGGGGCCATCCTTGCCGAGTCCGGATGCGAAAGAAGGCGATCAAGGCAAAAAAAAGAAGGATTTGCGCGGGCTGGGGAGCGGACGATCAGGGCGATAGATTGTTTGTAGGTGGGTGTGTGGCGGGGGTGGTCGGGGGCCTGGTGCTGTGTGCTTAGACTATGGTGCTTATCTGGTGCGGCGCCGTGTGGCGTAAAAGCGTCGGGTGGTGCCGTGGGTCTAAAAGCTCGTGCGTTGTCGCCGGGTTGTCCGCAGTAGGGAGGGGGAAGCGCAGTGCGCCGGTGCTGTGGGACGAAATACGGTTTCCCTATCCATTGTTGGGGAGCGAAAAAGGGTCAATCTAAAGCGGGCGGCGAGCCTGGGCCGGTGGGGGGACGCCATCAGGTAAGGGCCAAAAAAATGGTGGAGCGGGGGGGAAAAAAAAGAAAGGCGGGCGCGGCGGGTGTCGGGAGGGTGGGTGCAGCGGTGAAAGGTGGGAGGGGGGAGACGGGGCAAAAAAGAACAGGCGCCAAGCCGATTAAAGATGCGTTTGGAAGGAAAACAACGACCTCAAGACCAGCGGAGAAAGGGGGAAAGGAAATCAGTATTCAGTCAAAGGGGTCTCCCCTAGGGAACAGTCAAACACGGAAAAAAACGGGTGAAGGACAAGCGCCAGGAACGACGAAAAGCCTCAGCGGTACGTAAACAGCGTGGGGGAAGAGGGGAAACAAATATCAAAATTCCGGACAAGGGACGCCGTTAGTAGAGGGGAAAAATTCAGACGGAGGTGGACGGCCGCTAGTACAGGCGCCACTGACGACCGTTCGCCCAAGAAACAAGAGATTGAAAGAGGAAAAGGGGGAGGGGGGTCCAACAATCAGAAAGTACTGGGCGAGTATCTTGGAAAGGAGGGCGAACGATTGACAGACCCAATCCCACCGAAGCAATGAAATCTGACTCAAAAGCGTGGAAAATGGGAAAAAAAGGGGGCGGGGGCATTCATACGCCAAGGGTCGTCGTCAATTGGGGGGCCCATTGGGGGCACTTCAATATGTTGGATGGAATGAGCGCCAGGGGGAAACAATGAGGGAAATGATTCACAATGGGGAAATTGGAGAGGGGAAAATGAGCTTTACCCCCAGCCAGTAACAGAATGGAGAAAGGGGGGGAAATCAACTGCAGCATCGGAAAGCTGGGCCAAAATCAAAAAAACAAACACAACGGAGGAGTAGAATAGGGGGGGGCAAGAAAGCCAAGAGTTGGATTTAAATTTGAGAGTCCGTTTCTGCAGCAGAAGGGAAAGGTGGGGAAGGAGGGGGGGGACCAATATCTGGAATCATACTCCAGAAAAGCGGACACAAAGGGCTGGATTCAGAAAAGATAAAGGGAAATGAAAAGACGGACTCTCATGGCGGTTGCGCAGAAAAGGACTAACAAAGGTCCCGCTGATGGGAGAAAGAAGGATGCTTCCGGGGGTGGGTCTATACTTGCGCAAAACAATCCGGGAGGAAGAAATTACCTCTCACTAGGGTCGCGAGAGGAAGCCAACGACAAAAGGCGGGGACTTGCGAGAAAATCTGTAGAAGTTGCTTATGCAGGAAGTGCAAAACGCTGAATAAAAAGGCTGTAACTAGGGACTAGACCAGGAGAAAAGGACCAGAAATAAGAAATCACCTACATATCTTTTTTTTGGAAAGAAGGGGGTGCTGAAATAGCTGCCACCGGGCCTCCAGCAAAAAACGCAATAAAGAAATGACATGGGACTCCAGGGCAGTCAGGAGCAGACCGGAAGGTTTTAGGGGTGAGCCCTAGGGGGGAGTCGGAAACCTCAGGGAAGAAAAAAAAGATATGTAAACTAACCGACCCTGGAGGGCGTGTGTTTAAAAAAAGGAAGGGGGAAACGCTCCATCAGCATCAGTGGTGTTTCCAAGGGCATCTTAAGGGAACTTACCCGGATCCGGCCGTTGAGTCAAGTCTCAGCCCTGAAAGCAAGTCAGGGTGAAAGAGGGAGGAAACAGAATTTTGGGTATGGGAAGGAAGGGGCGATGGTATCTAACCTAAGCCTGAGACCTCCATTCTCAAAAATGCGCCGTCAAAAAAAAGAGATATTCACCCTGGCGTCGGAAGCCAGAGAAAAGGAAAGAGTACCCGCCACTATTAAGAACGGAAACATGGGGGGGGTGGTAGTATACAGACATATACAAGATAGATTAAGCTCCTCCCAGACCCTTAAGAGAAACAGAGTCGGCAAAAGAAAGATAAGAATTGCGAAAGCCAGCCTCCCTCCATCAGCGAAAAACTCGCCGGGAGCGGGGGAAGAAATACGTATCCTTTCCATGACGAGAAAGTAAAAGAGGATGGAAGGGGCTTCCAAAGGGCAATGTAACAGGGGGGGGAAGTACCCAATCAAGCGACAAAGCCGGTTTGAACTTGATGCAATTCGGAACGGCGGCCGACAACGAGGGAAACCCAACAGAAGGGAATTGGTCGAGAGTGATGAGGAAAGATAGTCTCAAACAGAGGAAAGGGAGAATTAATATCCACCGAATGGCGCGAAAAGAAAAAGGGAGTCATAAAGGTGGCGGGTGAATGGAAGGGCTCCCTTGGAGTTGTAAGACGGGAGAGAAAGTCCAAAGACTTTGTCGCCGTAATTTAGACAAAATTTGGAATGACAAGGGTTAAAAGCCAAAGAAGGTCAATGTGGCGGAAAAGAGGGGGACCGTTTAAGACGGAAGCATCGAGTTGCAAGCCACTCCACTGGAGGAAAGGGATGTCGAAACATCCTTTGTTTTGGTGGCGCGTTTGGGTAAAGGGATTTTAAAGGAGGGAGGTGTCTTTCATCATCGGTATCGGACGGGGGAGGAGGGGGTCCTCGTTCCAAATGAGGGGCATGGGCAGGAGTAAAAACGGTCCATCGTGCGGGCAAGGCGGAGCCGGCGCAAAAGGGGGGCCTAGCCGATGGGTTTGGGTGCTTCTCTGGCAAGAAAGCTGGCTTCTACTGCGCCGTCTGGAAAGAGGTCAAAGGGCCGTCGGCAAACCCCTGGGAGAGGCTTTGACAGAAAAGAAAAACATCCAACTCCGAGAGCATGGGAGAAAGGGACATTGGTCCAGAGGGAATGGGGGGGGGCGGCCACAGCCCTGTACCAACTGGTCGGGGGTGCAAATGCCGTAACCCTAGAGGCGGAGAGCTTTTGATTTCCAGGAGTTCCGTCTTCCCATGTGGGGGCAGACGAACTAGAGAAACAGGGCAACCCGTAAAAAAAAACTAAAGAAGGGTGATGCCAGAACCAAAAGCCAGGCACAGAACGGCGGGACAGAGTGTGCGACGGGTCGGCACAGGGTCCAAAGGAATCGTAGAAAGGAAAGTAAATTCCTAGGACGCAGTGAGGTATAGTGGCCAATCAAAACGGACGTAGGGAATGGGGTCGAAAAACAAGAGAAGTCTGGGGACTATAGGGGTGGGCACCGGAAGGCTCTCTAGAAGAAGGGCTCCTCTCCCCAGGGGCTGGGGGGAGGAATCAATCATGAATTTAATTCTGATTATCGTCGAAAGCAGAAGCTGGGAAAAGAAGTCCTTCTAAGGAAAAAGACAAGTTATCTCATGGAGGATGAAAGGTAAGACAAGCGCGAATTGGGCAGGATTGGGAATCGTAAGTGGAGAAGGGATCCATTGCGTTGCATCATCTATTGGGAGGATCGGAGTCAAAAAGAGTAAAAGAGCATGGCAACCTCCCTGGCTGCCAGGAATGGACAAATTTGACATCAAGTCAGGCAGCAAAAAATCAGGGGTCGATTGGAGGGAAAAAGAAATTTCTCGATCAAGGAGGGAGAAAATATATATAAAGGGGGAGGAATCACCAGGACGATGAGCCGGTAAAGTGCAATGGCAATGCAGGTTGCAAAGGTCAAATGGACAGTATATAATGGGAAAGTCATACTACCAGAAAATATCTTCCAGGGAAACGGGGCTCATTAAGCCTGGACAATCCGGAGAGAAGAGGGCTCTTTGGCGGTTGGTCGGGGGGACCATTCCAAAGAAAAGGAACTCCGTACCTGGTTGCAATGGCCAGAAGGAGGACAGTTTTGGCTTTTAGGGCTCGCCCAAACACGATAAGAACAGGAAAGAATCTAGATTGTCGCAGGGGGCTCGACGCCAAAAAAAGAGGGAGCTCAATCCAACTTCTTAGACCGTGGCTCGCTGGGAAAGGTCAGGGGAAAGAAAGGAGATAATCTCAGGAGGTAAAATTAATGAAGGCCCTATGAATTCCCTGGGAACAATATAAAAGAATGCGTAAGGATTTGGAAGTGGAATTTCTACAGAGATGTTGGAGAAAAAAGGGAAAGTGCCTATTACGAGAAGACTAGTAGAAAAATACCTCTTACGATCGCGGGGGGGGGACAACAAGGTCAGGTTCTGCCTACGTTTTTGGGGGCGAAAGGAGAGACCAAGAGGAATTATCCTGAGTAACCGAGAACCGGAGGGGGTTTAACGAAAAAGAATTGGGGTCAACCTAACAGGGGACTTTTGAAGCCGCAACCATCTGAAAATGGGGACGACTGGCCACGCCTCCGTTCAAGACGACTAAACCCCAAAAACACTTAGGCGTTATTTTCTTACGCGGCAAAAAGACTGTTGCCGACGGCCAAGAGAGGCGCGGCAGAAACGCCGACGAAAGGAGCAAAGGGGGACCTTAAACCACCACAGAGGAATACAATCGGCCAATCAAAGGGATTGACCCCCTAAATGAAAGGCAACGGCTAGACTCCGGAGGAAGCTAATTGGGCGCCCGCGAGTAAAAACATCCAGAAGAAAGGGTCAAAGACCTGACGCAAGTTACTAAAAAAGCTAAAAACTATGAAGAAAGAAGTCAGCTCATAGAGAAATCGCCTCATTTTGTAGGGGCACGAACGATAAGAGGTAGCCAGCACGGATTGAAAATCAAGCGATGCCTCGTATGGGGATCACCGATCCTCTTCCAAGTTATTTGCAGAAAAAGACCAGGGAGAAAAGAAAGTTTCAAAGGAACGGAGAATTCGACCACTCCTTTAAAACATCACCAAGCACCAGGATGAAAGCAGGGGGGTCCTGGTCCCAAATGCGGCTCTTCCGATATCTACAGAAAAACAACACAGAATATCATGAATGCAGAGGGGGCGGCCCAGGCCAAAAGGGAAAAGGAAGAAGGGGAGGGGAATGACTGGGCCGGTAAATGTTCTCGGGGCGATTGAAGAGGGGACCCCTTTGTCGCCATGGGAAAGTCGTTCCGGGAATGCACTTGGAGTAGGAGTCTACCTGTTAATCTGAAGGTGGTCGCATCATCGTGCAGAAAGTTCGGGGAGAGTATGATTGTGCTTCGCCACGAATGGAGGTTCTTATGGGGCGGGCAAGAGAAAAGGGCTTTCGTAAGGGATATGAGAGAGCGTTGGCAAAAAAAGGTGGGGGTCTAGTTGGAGATTGAGGGAGGTTCATATGGTGGTCGACAGGGACAAGAAAAGGGGGCCTTTCTTCATAGAGACGGTGGAAGGAAAGGATTGAAAGACCGAGCCGGTTGCTCGCGGCTGGGGCGAAAAAACGGTGAACGGAATTTGTTTGGGGACGAAAAATGGGGGGATGGAGGGGAGAAGGAGCTTGACTCCAGCCTCCACCCCTGGAGAGGGGAGGTTTTTTTTGGAAACGAGCAAGGACCAAGCAAAGGCTACATGACTGTAAAACAAAAGAAAAAAAAAAAAAAAAAACGGAGTTCCAAGCTTAACTTTAAGGGGTGCGGAGGGAGGGGTCCACCCTATATGACACTGATTTCGTGTGGAGGCGTTTTTTAGTAAACCAAGACCCCCGCAGGAGGAACTCGAAAGTTTTCGTACGGAAGAGGGGGGGGGGACTCCCCTAGGGGAGCACCAACTCGCGAAAGGTTTTAATGAGAGGAGGTGGGAGGAGATAGAGAATCTGAGACAGCGTGGGCGAGTGGGACGGGAATCGCACAAGGAGGGGGAGAGCCCGCACAAAGAGTAGTAGGGCCAATAGAATTCGATAGAAAAGTTGTATATTGTAAGCGAATAGAGTAGTGTTAGAGCCTATTACCGAGAGACGATGGACGATTCCGAGGAAAGGCAAGGATAGCCAACGGCTTATAAGATTTCTCAAATCTCCGCGGGTCGTTTGGTAAGAACAACGAGGAGGGAAGTTGTCCGTAGAATCGGAGGAAAAGATTGCATATTTATCAGCAAAACCATCAGGTAAAAGGAGAATACACTATCGGCGACGGATTACTCGGCGAAAAGACGCGGGATGGAAGAAAGTTTGGCGGTTGCGGGACGATTCTGAATGCTGGCAGGGGTCCATCAACCGATTTGTCTGAGTCAGGTAATGATTGGATATTTGGAAAGCGGGGGGGAACCGAAAGGATAAATTGGGAAGGGGAGAATACTGCTCTAGGGCTTGAGGGGGAAACAGGT
>Ga0179591_1219263_pt1 | contig 25773 bp, 15 predicted proteins | sample CZOMad2_1_08_16f_FD_182891 | JGI IMG/M metagenome (GOLD analysis project Ga0179591, IMG submission 182891) | Vadose zone soil fungal communities from Angelo Coast Range Reserve, California, USA - CZOMad2_1_08_16fungal (PacBio error correction) | ecosystem: Environmental > Terrestrial > Soil >...
AAGGCTGCTAATACGATACCCATCTTCATCACCCCTAGGAGCGCGCAGGAGGAGCAATCGGTAGGAAGGTAAAGGTAAAGAGACTCTGAAATGGGAAAACGCTCGAACTACGCAGCGAGGCTAAATCACCTCTAACAAGCCATCATCTAAGCCCCGTAATACTAGAGGAAAGTGCATCAGAAAAAAATCATCACCACCTGGAAAGTGCAAACGTCGCGATTCTGCGCCCGCCGACTCGCGACGGAAACTGAAATTGTAAAAGGAGAAACTGACGGGAGTTGGCTGTCCAGCAAATCGAAGGTCTTCCAAGCCCTTTGGGACGGGGGAAGAGTCAGGAAAAGCCAAATAAAAGTCTAGAGAAAGGTGAAAGGGATAAAGGGAGCCGAAAGAGCTTCCGAAGTAAAACCAAAGCAGTGTGGCAGGAAGTCAACAGAAGTCATTACTACAAATCTTGAGACTAGCAGAAAAGAGAAAAAGCAGTGACCCCAAAGGACGATCGCCGATCAGTAGAACGGAGGTGATAAAATTCTCCTTCAAAGAGGAACCGACACCAACGAAGAAGAGCTGAAAAGTCTAGAGGGGAATATGATCTCATTAGAGTGGGAGGGGACGCCTCTCCTCAAAAACATCTTGTAAGCGAATAGGACACGAATCGAGAGGGACTGGGGGTCCCGATCAAGTAGTAAAAAGCAGCTTCAAGAGTGACCGTAAAGCGGAGATAATGATGAGATGACGAGCATCGGAGGAACATGAGAATCCAATGTCACAGTAAAGGAAGTAAGATCGGAAAAAGCCGTATACGAAATTCACTGACTAGTCACTAATAGAAGCCGCGCGGAGCAGACGGGTCGGTGATCGAGAGAATAGGAAAAGGGCAACCGACCATGACATAGAAGAAGTTCGTCATGAGTTGAAGCCGAGCCCAAGATAGAGCAAGGGGGGTTTCCGGTGGAGGCTCCGCGGGGAAGGAACGGCCAAATAGGGGCTAAAAAACTAAGTCGCCCAGGCACCAGTAAAGCGCGGATCGACCTTTCTGACGAGGAAGTCATGCGCCGTGGCTGGGCTCAGTCGGAGTTTAGAGGATATACGGGGGAGGCTGGATCAGGGTGCAGAAAATAAGTAGAGGTTGAGGAAAATCAAAAACACGAGTCGTGGAAGAACGTCCGGCTACAAACAAAGAAGAAAACCCGGAAAAAAAGAGGGGTTTTTGAAAAAAGCACAGAACGAGACGGCCTCTACAGGAAGGGGGCTTACGCGTTCTACACAGGGGAAAGGGTCCTCATATCACGAGCGTTCGAGAGCAACTAGCGGGGCCGAAGGGCAAAGGAGAATTCAAAGAGATCTGATGTAGGGAAAGAAAAGCGGAGAAAAAACTAAAGGTTTTCGGAAGTGACACAGACGGGTGGAAGGTTTTACCTGCCAAAGTGAAAAAGCTGGGGGTGGGAGGAAAACTAGAATGAGTTGAAAAAAAAGGGGGCTGAAGAATGGTGAAAAAAGAGTGAATAGAAGAGAGGCCACGAGTTTACAGTAGGGACAGGGATCGCGCAAGCGGACGCTGAAAAAACAGCCCAAGAAAGAAAAGCAAGGTCAAAAAAGGAACGAGGGATAGCTTACTTCTAAGGTAGGTGCCATGCTTTCAAGAGAATCCAGTAAACACTAAGACCTAATTGATCGCGGCGGAACAAGGCAGGAAGTCCATGTCTGTTCGGACTACTAAGGGTTATCCAGAGATCCCTCAAAGGGAAGGGACATGGCCGGAAAGGGATCCCCAACAACCACAGTAGTGCGAGCTTAAGGGAGGGCTGAACCTACCAGGGGGAGTACGGGGACGAGTGCAAAAGGCGTAGGAAATCTACAGGATAAGGAAGGAGACGTGGTGATTGAGTAGGGGGCTCATCAGGAGATGCGATAAAATCCTGGGAGGGAGGCTTAAGTCTATAGGTTCATGCTTCACAAACACGGGAAAAAGACGGGGAACCATGGGAAGGGCTTTGGGCAGCATCAGGAAAAAAGAATAAAAAGCCTAAGGGAGAAACCCAGAATTACAGGAAAAAAATTCTGAAGACTACAATGAGGAAGAACGGAGGGGAATTTCAGAGAATAGAGGCCATGACCTAAGATACGGAAGGATCGCCCCTGAGGACGGGAGAATTACTCCTCATTCTAGATGAAAAAACCGCGGGTGGACCAAGAAGCAGGGAAAAAATTGGCCAGGGCTCAGATGGCGGCTTTGTGCTCTGCGTGACTTGCGGTAAGGCCGGGGATACAAAGGGTCCGCAAGGGAGACAGAAAGAACCCTTGGCCGACGCGCTCCTTAATCCTACGGCGGCGTAGGGGTTAACATAAAGGCTTTAAAGCTCTAAAAGTGACCAAAAAAGGGAAGGGGCGGAACCAAAGGAAGTCTACATGATAGAAACCTATCACCGTCCAGAAAGTGGGTAGGTTACAGGGAGAGGACGGCGCTAAAATTAAAAACTTGAGAGGGAAGGGTACGAGAAAGTTGGGGAATAAAAGCCTGCCGGTTGGCAGCCTACCAGCTCTTTTCAGTGGACACATTAAAGGGAAAGACCATACCCATCACTGCAAAACTGGAGCAGAGGGAAGAGCTAAATCACTGCTCAAAAAAGACCGTGACTCTCAGAAAAAGAAACATAAGAGAGGATCTGTGTAGCCTTAGGAGGGGAGGGGATACGCGAGAGGAGAAACTCAGCAGTTCGGGAGAAAGAGAAAGAGGAAAAAGGAAATTAATCCCTGCAGGTCAAGAAACACTCTGGATCGGAACTTCGAAGCTTGAAAAACTGTAGAATAAAAAAGAAGTAAAAGCAAGAAAGATGCAGTTTGTTAAGGAGAAGAGATATCGGTCGGAAACCCTCCAACTAAGATGATGACTTAATGGGGATCACACGATTCTTGGTAATCTCAGAGAAAGAAAAAGTGGCAGCGAAGAACAAAAGAGAGAATGGGAATAAACTAACCGAACGACTTCGAGCTCAAGGGACAGTGACGGAACTCAACTTTAGACGCAAAAAGGGAACAGGCAGTCGCGGAACTCAGAGACAGCATTGCGGTTGTTCGAGGAGAATGAGAAAAACAAGGGGGGGAGAAAAGAAGAAAGAAATTCAACTATACCGTGAGAGAGAGAAAAGAGCCGAAACGAAGACGATCTTGACGCTCCTGGTATAGCATGTTCAGGACAGGAGCGGACAAACGCTCATAAGAAGTCCGCCTGAAGAGAAAAGTGCAAAATTCAAGAGGGAAAGGGACACTTAGGTCCGAATATGGACGTCTTAAAATGGACTCGCTAGATAAAACATAGTCCCCGAAGGAAAGAAAAAAAAAATAAGGACCCGTATAGGAAAAAGGAAAATAGTGAAGAAAGAGAGGAAAAAGTGGCTGACCACCTCTTCGTTGTCAGGCAAAAAAAACGGCCAAAAGGAAAAGGTTCGATCAACTAGGGGATCAGGGGACAAGGATTGGAAAGAAAAAATGAAAATGACGTCAAATTACAGCCTGACGAACAAGTCCAATTTCACTCTGAGCTATCCTGGTAATAAGGGGGAAAAAGAAAATTGAAATTGTGAACTCAACAAGGAAGTGGGAAATGCTTGAGGAAGAGAAAGTCAAGGGAAGTCGACGAGAGTGCAGAAGTGTCGGCGGATAGAGTGGTTAGGGACGAGTACACTGCACTCTCAAGTCATACAGGAAAGGGGAGTGTGTTCAGAGAAAAGAGGAAGGCTCAAAAACAGCAACGGATAGGTACATCTCTATAAAAAAAAGAAAGGAGAAAGGAATTAAAATCAGAACGTATGAAAGGAGTACAGGTGTTGGTCCGGGTCGCGAAATCAAGAGTCATTCGTCCAAGCGAGGACCATCAGGGGGCTTAGAAAGAGGTCTGGGAAAAAAAAGGGGGGGACTCGCCCGCATCATAGCGCGAGGAGACGAGTTGCGAGAGAAAAAGAGAAGGCAAGAAAAAGAAGTGGTCGGAGGCCAAACCTTGCTCCGAACAAAGGTACAGGGTAAAAAAAGCCAAGGAACAAAAGAACTCAGAAAGCAAACATTGGGAGTCATTCGTAAAGAGGGGGATGTCAGAATGGGGTTTTCGGAGGACCGTTCCAATGGCCTTGAGCAAAATTGACTTTACTTCGAGTAAAGGAAAGAAGTGAAATCACGGGGTGGGGGCAAACGAGTAGAACGACAACTTTGCTGGACGAATTTTCTTAAAGGGGTAGAGGAATGAAGCTAAGGGGACTGGAAGAAGGTATGTGTCTTTAAGTTGCTTTTGAGGATCGAGTAGCAATAGGAGGGACTACTGAGCCTAAGTCATAAATACTTAAAAGATGACAGAAGTGAAAGAAACGGTAGAACCAGGGTGATCAATCAAAATTACGGGAAAAAATGGAGGAAAAACTAGAATCCTCAATGAAAAAAGTTGAAGTCAGACAAGAGATGAGCCCACGATTAAAAACGGCTCCCGGAATCGTCAGAACTAGAGGGGGTGAAAATACTCCAAGATGGGGAGATTTGCTGGGTAGTAAAATTAAATGCACGTAAAGGGGCATTCAGGGATGCGGGGGGAAGGCCCAAAGACACATGTCTCCTCCGAAACACCAGCTAAAGCCGGTCTTTTCTTGCCAATTTCGAAAAAAAAAAAATTCCATCCAAAAGAGGCGGGTGGTAAACGCGTGAGCTCACTTCGGTGAGGTTCGAACCACTCGATTATAATTAAGAGCAATGGGATTGCTGGGAATAAGAACAAGGCAACAAGATCAGAAATAGACGAAGTCTCCCGGCCCAGTAGGGAGCTAGTGCGATCTCGAGAATCTATTGTCTGAAGAGTACGAGAGGTGGGGATCGTTCTCTATAATCAAACGACGGGAACTCGGCCCTGAGCCGGCACGTCGACAGGATTTGATTCACGGAGGAATGGTTTGCAGAGTGCAAGCTGACGGCCGATAGTAGAGAGGACGCGAGAAACGGCGACATAGGGAGTACATTTCCTCGGGAAAGAAGTTCTAGTCTACCTAAGTCATTCTAAGGTCATTAAGTCGCACGGGAAAAAAGGCGCACGTGGGAAGGTTGGGCAGTGACGAGACCCCCTTTCCCTGTGCTCAAAACTTCCGACGATGGGAAGAAGACGGGACCCAGTGGCCATGCAAAAAAAAAAAGGGCGTTCGGACGGGAGAATCACCGGGCGATGTCATCACAAAGAAAGTCTAGTGAAACGGCAAGGAGATGGTTCTCATCCACTGTGATATCAGGAACCGCGACAAGACTGTCGGTACGTGTATCCGGTGTCTAGATTAATAATACCAGAGGGGGAAGTCGGAAAGAGGAGGGGAGGGGGACGACGCCGTGGAAGAGAGAAATCCGGATTGAACAGGACTAAGCACAATGATTTGCCAGCCTGAAGATTCTTCAAACGGCTTTAAGTCTATTGCGAAGGAGAAGGTACAGAAAAGGAAGGAAGGCCAAAAAAAAAAATAAAAAGACACAATAGGAAGGAAATCGTCACGGTTCATCTATGGCCTAAAAGGGAGTCCATCGAGGGAGAAAAGTAGAGCCTGCCACGAGAAGGGTCAAAGCATTCGGGAGCTAGGTTAAGACACCATTTCTACGAGCGACGCAAGAAGAAAGGGTCGAGAAGGAACACCATGGAAGGGGCGTGGAAAGCGGATGTATCGGGGAATCGATTCATCCAACGAAGGGCAAATGGTTTCCACTTTCATAAGGGGCCATTGGGGATTGTCAAGTACGAAAAAAAGAGGAATAAAACGCACTCAAGGGGAATCAAAAAAACTGAGTCCTCCTCCCACGCAGAAGGACCCCCCGGTTCAGCGCACGAGAATGATAAATGACTTAGGATGGCAAGAGTCAACATCTCCGTTGGAACTCTCCGAAAGTACAGTGTGAGGGGAAAACCACTAACGAGCGATCAAACGAAAATTGTTGCTGTTCAAGAAAGTGTCAAGAGAAAACAAGGAAGAACGACTAATCCAGGCGATGTGATAAAAAAGCGGGAATAATCGACGACAAATAATTGATCGTCCGGCTGCCTGGGTCACAGGACGAAAGCCCTTTAGAAGTGTGGGAAGAAGATCAGGAGAAAGAGGGAACGAACAAGGGACGCCGATCTCGCACTCGTAAAACGAGGGCGGGAACGTGAATTTGTAAGGACTCTCCTATAAACTTCATGACCGCTGGGGGGAGAGGAAAAGGGTCAATCGAAATCGAGACGAAACCACGTTTGCGTGTTCTTCCAGGTGAGTGAGGGGACTCCAGAGAAGTGCACAAAAAAGAGTCCAGCCAACGAAAGCACACCATCAAAGAGTGACGACGGGCCTTGAAACATCAACAGCGAGGAGTCGAACTAAGAAGTGACCGAAGCTTCTCGGAGAAAAAAGCGAACAGCAGTCGTAAAAATCCGGTGAGAGGGGGGGAGGACAAGGTTCGGTAAACTGGTTCGGGACGAGAAAGAGCGGGAAAAAGAGAAGGACATGGGGGAGCCCCCTCGGGGAGATGCGGCGGGCAAAACGGAATACGGTCGACGGGACCTGATCAAAAAACAACTGTGGGGGAATTTGGGGCAGGGCCACTTAGGCGGGGAAGGTGCGGAAAAAATTGAAAAGGAGAAAAGGAGATACGAGACGGATCACAAGGCCCACACCGGCCAAAGAATAACTTAAATGAGAAAAAGATAACGAAGGGCCCCGTGAAATTAGCAGGACCGTCCGGGTTCATAAATTAGACATCTCCGGAAGGTACGTGACAAGTAGGACGTTCATCCAAAACCGTGACAAGTCGACGACAAGAGGGATAGAGCGCAAGTCAGAAAAAGTGCGAAATTGTCAGGCGCGAGTCAGGCTCACGCCCCGGGAGAAGAAACATACCAACCTCGGTGAGAGGCGGCCCTTCTGGCTGCAGCCGTGACTCTTAAGAAAGAGAAAGCTCTTCAATCTCTATCGGACGAAGCAGGGGAGAGAACGGTCTCTAGCGAGGAAAAGTGCTGAACGAGAGTACGGGCGGTTCCGAAAGGGGCTGAACACTTGGACGAATGAACTACTTGACGTGGCAAAAAGAGAAAGTATAGGCAAACTAAGTGAGAAAGAAAAAGTCGGCTAATGCCGGAGAATGAGGAAAGTTTCTTAAGTGAGCGAAAGGCCCTGCAAAGCGAGGACGTGCCTAGTAGGGAAAGGGGGGAAATCTTCGAGTCGACGCTACCAAACCGCTCAGCTGAGATCCTCGTCAGTCCCTCCCACGGATTCCGCATGGCAGGAGGGAGATCATGGCGTCCTGTGAACGTAATTGTGGGCAACTTGACGCGCTGCTAGGTGGCCAGCGATCGTCCCTCGGAAAAACTGATAGAGGCCTCATCTGAGCCTCGTGCGAGGGATCCTGATCGCGGCATGAAAAGTACAACCTGGGAGGTTCAAACGCTTCAGCGAAACTGCGGAAAAAAAAAGCGGGAAATAAAAGATGACGTCGTTAGGAGGAGATTAAGGAAAAGAAAACCTGCAAAGGGCAACGATCAGGATCACAGACTTAACAGGGGTGAAGGGAAAACACGACGTTAAAAAAAGCTCGAACTCGGTCAAGAAGTCAACATCGGCGATTGCAAGGACTCCTCGGTTCGGGAGCAGTCATAGGTGCGATCTACGGAGGAAAATGGGGGTATCGCTTAAAAAATTTTTCAGGTGATCCACCGAGAGAGAAGGCATCGTTCAATGACTAGACGCTACCTGAACTGGATAAAGACTGGAACTACCCTGATCGCGAAAGGAAAAAAGGGGGGGGCTGAAGGCTTTGTGAGGACTGGAAAGAAAAAAGAGACGACTAGGTTGACGAACATCCTCGAAGGAGAAAAGTGCCAATAAACGACTCGGGCGGCCGGTCTGCCGTTATTTACGGGACGGGAAAAGGGTGCATGGCGTCTACCAGAAATACCAGAGCTGGATTGAGACAGAACTAGGATCACTTAGCGTATGAAGAAAAGGACAATCAGAAAGTACAGAAGGGGTTCCGCCTCTTAAAAAAAAAAGCGCAACGCACGGCGGAAACACCACTGCAGGCCGAGATACCTCGGGCGGGAAGAAAGGAAACCTCAGCGCGAAGGAAAACTCTTTGTGAAAGGCCCAAGGTAGGGGGAGGAAGGGGAGGGGTATCCCAAGAGTAACTAGACAACTAAAGGGAAAGACGGGGACTCTACTGCCGGGTGTCCGAAACCCCTGATTAATCAATAAAGGGAAGAGCAAAGAAAAAGTGCACGTCCGATCATCTTAGCGAGTGAAGGGGAACGTCATCTTCGGGCGTGCCTTTACAACGAAGACGATGAGAATCATGGCGTAAGAACTCGGGCTGTTGCAAGGGGGCCCAAAAGAGAGAGGGCTGATCGTCTAGGGAAACCGAAAAAATATCGAACGTTTTCCAGGGTGTGGCGAGTCCTATAAGGGAAAAGAGCATTCCCCGATGCAGACCAAGTGTGAAAGGTGTTCCTCAGAGCAAAGTCCGGAGGGCCGTGCTGAGGCGTACGCTACTAGCATGATTATCACAAGTCTAAATGGGAGGGGAAGTCTGGAATCTATAAGAAAAGATCGTCTCTGTTACTTTTGGAGAACTGGAGGAAGACTCAGAAGGGAATTGTCCGTCAGAAGGGGGGTAGAGAGTTCTCAGATAATGCGTGACGGGCCGCCTACTTAGGACGAGGGCTCTTTGCCATCCAGTGCAGTTTCTTCTAAAGCAGGAATCGAGCAAAGTAAGCCGCATGAGATCTATACTCCAAAGAGAATAAGAGGAGCGCCAATACGGCCGGGGGAAGAAAAACTCACGGATTGGGTGCTTCACATGATTGAGGACAAGTACCTCTAAAATGTTTGGTATCACCAAGGGGAAAAAGTGCTTGACCGCAGGCCACCGTTACCGAAGAGCTCTTTCTTTCAAAAGGGGCGGGGTTTCATTACTCCGAGGATAGACTCAACAAAAGGGCCCTCCAAGGAGAAAAAATACCCAAAAACGGAAACAATCGCGAAATGGGACGGGCATGTTTGGTTGGGGAAAGGAGATCGTGAAGGTTAGGGGGGAAAAAAAACATTGGAAGGATCAGAGCAAAAAAAACAAAGGGTATGAAAATGGAAAACCTGTGGGTTAAAACTTCAAACAGCCTCTACCTTTAAAGGCAAAGAAAACGCCTGGGTTCGAGAAGGTAGGGAATCTGGCGGGGGGGAACGAGAAAGAGGGAGGGAAGGGGGAAAGCGAATTGACAACCGTCTCCTTGAAGAGAGAGACAGCAGGAAATGGTGTGGGCTTTTGAAGAAGGGGGATCGATGGAATAAAAAGGAAACAAGACGCGTCCAGGAAGCAGAATGAAGACAACATTAAGGCGGGAAGAACTCGGAAAACCTACCCTAACTCGGTGAGGGTATGATCGAGAAGATAGCGCTTCTGAATCAACTGGGCCTCTAAAAAAAGGGGGGAGGAGGAGGATACGCTCCACATGGTCCTCACAAAGGTCCAGAGGACTAGTGACGCGAAAGTCGCACGGCGGGGGTTCTTCTACCAACGATCGACAAAGAAGAGAAAGGCTGCTTGAACTACTGGCCAAGGAGAGGAAGAGGAGAGAGGGACTTGAGAGTATGAAAACTCATTCGGGAGGGAAAGCACTCTTATAAAACGACGACATCCGGAGTCTCTCACGGAAATAATCCTCAGCGAAGGAGAAGAGGGCAAGAATATGGAAAACTCAGTCCAATCGACCTCGGTTACCGCGGACGCAAACCAAATGCAGCGGAAAGAAAAAACTCACTGAGGCGTAGGCAATGAAATAGAAGAACGCAATCCGACGAGAGACAAAAGCGACGCTCTGCAGGGAAGGGGGGAAAAGATACGCAGCATCTCCTCGTCTTCGAAGCAAGTTAACTTCCGCCGAAGCTGAAACCCCGAATCTATCATCTTCAGTCCGGCAGAGAAAAGGAGGCCTCGCTTGGCAAAAAGAAACTCTGAAAAGACAACCCGGCAGAGGAGAAAGGAAGTCTCCATTAATGGGGGATGTACACTCGGGGTCGGGTCGCCATAGCAAGACCAAGACTCGGTAAATTTCAAAAAGTGGAAATCGAAGGAAGAGGGGGGAAATTATAAGGGCCGCCTCAACAGACTGCTAGCGGCCCCAGGCTTGTGGAAGAATGGGGGGAAGGGGGGAAAAGACATAATAAACTACAACTTTCGTACAGAAAAGGATCAAAACAAGATAAAGAATCTCCTAGGGGTAGCAAAGAGCTCGTCAAAACTGAAATAGAACAAAACGTCGGCTGGCAAGAGGGGAGAAAAAACCGGGACAAGACGGCGGTTTCGGCTTCCGCGAAAAAAACGCTCTTATAATAGGTGGTGAGGGAGAAAGAGCAGCGGATTCAACAGTGATCCCAGCGGAAAAAAAAAGAGTCTCAGAAAAGAGATGTATTCCTCAATGAAGCCTATGAATCAAGCATTACCTCAACGAGAGTTCAAGCAAGAGAGCGAAGAGAAAGCTACCAAAAAAGACAGGATACCCGAGAAGGCGGTGTCTCTCCTACTAAAAAAGCCCTCACATTGGGGACAATCACGACGTCACCTAGGGGCTAGAACAGCAGCGAAGAAAGCTAGGAGGAGGAGTCTAGGGTGACACTAAAAAACCAATGTAACTCCGAGGAGAAAGGGGCAGTAGGGGGGGAACATCGAAAAAATTTGATCAGTTTCATCGATGAAGCAACGAAAAATATTAACTGTACGAGGATAAGCAAGAGGGGCTGCCGGAAAGTTTACCAAACCCAGGCCCGTCAAGAGAAAAAGGGAGCTAGGCCATGCTCTAATCTGGACGACTAGCAGAGATGAGCCGAAGTGTGAAAAGAGGTCCTATCTGCGCAAAGAGAAAGGGGGGGAAAAGCTGAAACGAAAGAAAAAGTTCAGCAGACCGGCATGATCAGCACGGAAAAATCGGACGTGGGCGCGGGATGACGGGATCTCTCTTGATATTGATGGGAGATCGCTCTACGCCGACATAGGGAAGGGGGAAAAGGGTCATGAAAAGAATGGGGTCAAGTCACTGAGGAGGAAAGATAAAATACTTCTATTGTCGAGTCATTAAGCGACCCGGGGTAGAGAGGAGCAAGTGGAAGAAAAAAGAGGTGCAAAAATTGAAATTGCCGTAGAGCAAGGGGGGGGGAAGCCTTATAATCTGCAGGGCATAGAAAGACAGAATACTCCGACGAAAGAAAAAGGAAAGAAGATAAAAGTCAAGGTCCGCTCATATTTAACCGCGGCCGAGGGAGAGTCGATATTCCGGGTCGGTGAAATATAAACCGACAAAAGATCTTACCGGGATGCGGAAGATAAAATTGGGGGGGGGGGGGAATTGGCCGTCATTACGTCAGAACGAAAGAGAATCAAGGAGAGAAATGTTATCTTATCTTTAGCTCTCTTTAGACATGGAGAAAGAGGGAAAGTTCAATGAACCAGACCTCATTCAAAAGACCTCGCGGAGATGACTAAGTTACGAGGAACGGCATATAAGGGAAAGGGGGCTTCCGACGAGGAAAAGCTACTGCTTCTGGGGAAGAGGCGTTTTCAAATGAGGTAGGCAGTCTCGTTTCTAGGAAAGTGCAGGAAGCTTCATGGGAAAAAAGTGACCAGACGCCTCTAAAAAAGGGCAAAAAGGCGGTGTGGTTGGAGATGAACGTATGACCGAAACGTTCCCTCCGGAAGTGCTAAGAGTGGGAGACACGGGAAAGTAGTAAGACATCAGGCTATCAAATTCGGGCGCCAACAGAAAGGAGGAGAATGTTGCCCTAAGGCAACGGATTGAGAATCTTCTGGTCAATATAATTAATCTCTGCGCGCAATGAAAGGGGGGGAGATAAGCAGACCAGGGGGTTTAAGGGCCATTAGGAAGAAAGGAGGGGTGAGTCGACGATAAAAAGAAATTGCTCTGAGTTGGTCGTTAAAGAATCAACGGTAAGTACAAGCAAGGTGTAGCGGCAACGATTGGCGACGATTGAAAAATGGAGGGAGAGAGAAAAAGGGCAAAAGAGTCCCGGAGAACGAGACAAAAGGCCTAAGAACACGAAGGTGCTATCGATCGGCAGAGAAGGGGAGTGAGATTTTCAAGAAGAAAAAAATCCCCACGATAAATCGGATAGCGGACGGCGCCCTCTCCGACTATCCATTTCGGGTCGTCGCCGAATTCACGCGAGAAGAAAGAATAGCCGAGCCGCTTCTGTATGTCTCCGGAACGTGGGGAAAAAAAAAAAACGAAAAATAGGAAGGGGGCGGGGCGTTTTACCCTCACGCGAGGGGGAAAATTCCAAAGCTTTGATAGAGGGGGAAAAAAGAGCTAAGACGTACTTTACGAATAAACGGATGCGGAAAGGGGGAGGCGGGGGGCGAAAGATATTCAGTCTTGATGAGGTCTGATTAGTCGAAACATTGGCAAAATCTAGGAAGACAGTTCAACCCTTCAGTGGGAATAAGGGGAAGGAAGGTTGCTGCCTAAAGACCCATCACATCCCGACTTGAAAAAAAGAAAATCTGCCATTCCGGTGAAAACTTTCTACTAAAAACTGAAAATGCGGGATATCTGACATAGAAACGAGGCGCGGAAAAAAAAGAAGGGGAAAAGCTGACGTGCAGAACAGTAAAAAGGCTCGCGAGCTGAGAGGAAGAACGAGGGTTTAGGTCATAGGGCACCTTTACGTTGGCTGCTCGATGGGGAGGAGTGTGGGGGCACATATGCTGAGAGCCGGGCCGGGAGAAGAAGAGACGAAAAGAAAGAGCCTAAAAACTGGCAGCTCTACGAATCTGGACGGCAGGGAGTTACATAGGGCTCACAATAAAAATCGTCGACAACCTCCCAAGCGGAGAAGGAAAATCAAAATGAAAAATTTAATCGAGCCCAAGAAAAAAGGGCGAGGTAATGAGGACTCGACTGTCGCTCTGATAACATGGGATTATTAACGCGGTCTTCGTTGCCGGGGGGAAAACGGGGGAAAATCCAACCAGGGTTTGGATCGCGCAAGAAAGAAGAGGGTGAAGGGTCACCGCACCTGGGGAAAATAACGCCGCGTCATTACTAAAAAACGAAAAAGGGAAAGCAGGTCATAGTAAATTCGACAAGAAGTGATATGCAAGTAGGCAACAGACAAGCTCAAGAAAAAGGAGATGAAGAATATGAGTTCGCACGGGAAGGAAAACTAAGAGAAAAAGGGTCAAACACTCAAGAGGGTTGAGAAATCTTGACTATGTCAGGGAAGAAGGATCACGCAAGAAAAACCATCAAAAATGGAAGAGAGAAATCGGCTACTGGTCGTCGCGATCGGGCAGAGGCAAAGTCAGTTTACCAGCTCAGAGAAGAAAGAAAGGAATCATCTATCAGAAGGGGCTGGGGAGAAATCAGAGAGAGACTCTCGCATCCGCAAAAGAGCAGGACTCCTATTTTGACGGCGATAGGGGAAGGGTTCGTAAAGCCACTCAGTTATGCAAGCGAGTCTAGTGGAGAGGGGAAAACGCAAGACGGACTATCAGAAAGTCTAATAATAGGGCTTAAGGGAGCTCTAGGGAGAAAATTGTCATAAAGTCATTCTTACCTCTGGGAGGGGAGGGGAGAAAGGAGGGTTCGAGATGACTAAAATATCCTGAAGGCACACGAAGAGGTGAAGAAGAAGGAAGACGCCTCAAGGACCAAAGGAAAAATTGACGAACTTCAACTACTAGACTAACGACGACTATCTTTCAAAAAATGAGAATTTAGAACTCGGGGGGATGAAAAGGGAAGCGGGCGGAATCAACACGCTAAAAATCAGGTGAAGGAAGATACAAAGGTGCTCCAATATTGTCACGAGTTCCGAGCTTGGGTAATCGGCTATCAGGTTACTGCTCAGGGGGTGGAGGGAGAGAGATCTAATAGAGACGGGATCCAACATGCTATCAAGACCAAAGAAAGGAAGAAGGAAAATGTCCTTAAAAAAAACTAACTCGGACTAATCGTGAGTACCAAAGGTTCCTACAAATGAGCTAAGGCCTTGTCTGCCCCCAAAAAACGGGAAAACAAAGGGGGAAAAGGTTTCGAAACAGGAAGGCAATAAGAAACGCCTGGCCAAGGCAGGGAAAGAAAAAAGAACTGACTGCCAAGACCTCTGAACGATCCAATGAACAACGCTCTGGACTAGACAAAGAAGCCGTTCCAATGGGAGGTGGAAAGGGAAAAGTGAAAAAAGAGAAGAATAGGTGTCAACGCCTCATCCACTTAAGAAGGGGAGGATGACCTATCATAGGTGTACGCGCAACCTTCTACCTACTAATAGATCTTACAAATGGAAGTCGGGAGGACGAGGCTGGAGATTCAAAAATGGCGAGAAGACACAGCGGGAAGCAGGGGGGTGTGTTCACATAAGGCAACTGCGGTTCTCGACCGTCGAAAAAAAAAAGGGGGGGGGGGGGGGGGGGGGGGGGGGGGGGGGGGGGGGGGGGGGGGGGGGGGGGGGGGGGGGTGGGGGGGGGGGGGGGGGGGGGGGGGGGGGGGGGGGGGGGGGGGGGGGGGGGGGGGGGGGGGGGGGGGGGCGTACTCCAGGGCTACAGGAGGCTTGGAGGAGATCTCTCAACAAACACTGATTAGGGAAAAAATAGTACGAGAGACCGGAACAGCATCACAAAAACGTTTGTCTCTTAACGAAAGAAGTGCGAGGGAAAACTACCAGCTGATACATCGTGCATGATCAAAAGTCAGGGGGAAACGCAGCAAAGATCTAAAACCACCTCCTCCAATTTGACAGCATCTCTGAAAGAAAGACTAGTTATCAGTAAAAAGACGAAATAAATACGGAAGCAGAAAGAAGACTTGTAGAGGAAAAAACAGTCTCGGGATGAGTGAGGGGTGCAACACAACACAATTAAGTGGACTAGATACATCTCTGGACATTTGTGAGTGGAGAAAGGAGGTTCATGGGAAGGTGTCAGGGGGGGAGGGCCGTATTGTACAAGCCGTGAAACTTCGCAGAGGAAAAAAGAAAGTGTCTCAGTTTTGAAAAACCTGGTGGTGGGTCAACCGGAACTCACTACGGGAAACAGTTAGAGCGAGGGAGTCACTAAAGGCAAGTCCCTTTCTTTGACCTTGCCTGCAAGTGGCATGATAGCGCATGGACTTGTGAAAAAAGACTATAAGAATTAGGTCTAAGAGTCAACCAGAAAGATTGAGAGGCGTCAAAGGGAAAGAGAATGGCAAAGTACCAGAGGATCACTTTGGAATAGAAGGAAGAATTGGAAAGGAAATAGAAAACCATATTCTCTCAAGGCAAGAATGCAAGACAACAGGAAAGTGAGGACCCAGTCAAGCCCGGCAGATTCCAGCGTTTCTAAGGGGAGGAGGAGCAGCAAACGCTCTTTGCATGGATTGAGGGGAATTATGAAGAAAAGGGCGTAGTGTCTGAGGAAAGGGGGGGAGCGTCCAAAGGAATAGAAAATGACGACGCAACACGAGGGGTCCGCGAATGCCCTCGGGGGGCCGTGGCTGGTGAAAAGGACCATTTGGGCGAGCAAGAAATTGCACGGGGAAGGGGAAGAAGAATCGACGCCGGTGGGGACCTCGAAATCGGTGAGTTGGAAAAGAAAAGGAGGATAGACGAAAGCTTCCGGCTCATGAGTGAGGTTGTCAGAAAAAACGTACAAAAGTCGCGGAAAGAAACATAGTCTAACAACTGTCTGGAGAGGAATGGGACGCGAGGCGCTGAAAAGGCAAATATAGGCATGATTATAAAGGGAATTAGGGAGACGAGTAGCTGGTTAGAAAAGAGTTGGACTTTCCAGGGGAGAATGGGGAAAATTTATTCCTAGTCAACGAGGAGTCCATGGGGGCTTGGAGATGGATTAACGTTAGGAAGAAAGGGCGAGAAAGGAGAACCGTAGGAACGACCGTCCTCGCAATGGCCGAGAGAGCGAAACGGAAGACGAAGTCTTGAGGGGAAGAGGGGAGAGGGGGAAAGCCATTAGCGGAAGGGGGAAGGGGGTACAAACCGCTTCAGTGGAGAAACGGGGGAAGGATTGCAAAGGACTGCGGTAATGTTCTCCGTTCAAAACGTTGCCCTGTGGCATCTGAGGAGGAGGGCGTTCGCTTCGAGGGAGAAAAGGGGCGGGGAATACTGCAACTGCGAACGTGAAAAGAGAGGAAGAAATGGTGCAGAGACAATTTGATCAAATCCCGGACACAACACAAGCGAAAATGCAAGTGTGAGAGGGCGAGAGGAACGGGAAGGCAGATAAGTCTGGATGGCGCCAGCTGCGGTAGTGTGGGGACGTCTTGAATCTGACAAAACCGGGGGGGATACGCCGAAACTATGTCCGCCGAAAGGCGAAAATAGACGGACTCAAGGGGCGATCGGCGTGACAAACCTTAAAAGGGACCCGAGGCAGCTAGTCACACAAGAACCAATCTTTCAGACCGAGAAAAGGTGGCGGAGTTCCTACGAACCTGCGGAGTAATCTATACAACTCGTCTATAAGAAGGGGCTCAAGAACAGGGTCAAAGGGATTTTCATCATGTCGAACTCTAGGGGAAGAAAAAGAACTCGTAGGACTATGAAGCAATAACGCCAAAAAGTGAGGATCGATCGGATTTTCACTTCAATTGAAGATGTCGGGGTAAACCTGAAGATGAAAGAGGGTTGGTTGGTCAAAGGCAGGAAGCCCGAAAATAAAAAAGGGTGACAAAGGGTCGCGAGGGGTGCCGGACTGACTTCTCCGAACAGCAGTATCCTACAAACTACCTGGGAAGCTAAGAAAGAAGATTCGCCCCGAAGCCCAAGTCTGAATCCATAAGTCGAATGAGGGGACTGATGGGCGGGAGGATACGGGCATAGAGTTATAAGAATTGGACTCGAAAGACCCTAGAAGGCTGAGGTGGGCACAAAGAAACGACAAAGCGACGGAACTCCGTTTTGGATTGGTATCAACCGGAAGGAGAAGAACGGAGAGATCAAAAGACAGGAAGGAAGGGGGAGCGTGCTTTGAAGCGCGTCTACGACAAAAATGTCGAAGGATAGGGGGGGGGGGTCTCCGAAGGGGGGGGAATAAGAGGAAGGGTTAACGTGGTGACGAAGAGATGAAACCAAAAAAGCAGTCTCTCCGAACAAGGCAATCTTGTGCAACCTGCTTAACCTTGATCACGTTGTAGTAGACGCGCAAAGGGACGACTCAGAGCCTGCTTTGAAGATCAGCAAGAGGAGGAAACGCCTCAGGGAGAGAGATGTACCGGGGGAGTATTCCTGTAGGAAACGGTCTCCGATCCGCTAACACCATCATTGGAGAATCGGGGAAAAAACACACAAAAGAGTCATAAGTTTGGGGGGAAGGTACAAGAAAGGCATGTTCAATTTAGGGAAAAAAGCGAGTATCGATCATCATCGACCATAGAGGGATTACAAGCATATAAAAGAAACGAATGAGTACGTCTTCCGGGTGGCGAATCTACGTCGATGGGGAAATAAATGGACCGTGTCGACAAATACAAGGCAGGCGGACCACTCTCATAGGTCAGACGGCCTTCGCAACATCAAACAAGATGGGGGGGGAAGGGGGAGGAGAGAGCCGAAGGGGGGGGGGAAATTCAGGGGAATGCTGCCAAGAAAGAAGGAGAGAAAAACGTTCAAGAAGGACACTTCACCATTCACACTACATAAAAACACCGGAAGGTCTGGGCACGGTGAAGCAGGTACCCTATTCCCCGAGAAACTTCCTCGGACAAAAGGGGTCATCTCGAGTAACGTCGGAGAGAAGGATGGCATCCGGCAAAGGGACGAAGTCAGCAAGTAAGAAAAGCAAGTCGGAACATTTCGGAGAAGGTCGGGAGCAGGACTTAGCAAGAAAGAAACCAGGAGAGAGAAAATCAAATAATCAGGTCCGGATAAAGTGGTCAAGAGGGAGTGGAGAGTAAATACGTAAAGTAAAAAAGCGCGTCCCCGGGCGGCACGAAAGGACGAAAATGACGTTGATAAGTAGAAAGTCTCTTCTTCGTAGGGGAGGACAAAGGCCATGAATCTGTTCTACTGCTGGAAAAAATGGGGATGAAGACTGAGTACACCGAGCGGGACAGATCCTGATACTATGAATAACTGACAAAGCTCTGAAAAGGGCGAGCTTCGAGGAGATTGATCGTTACGGGCCAGAAAGGGAGGCCGAAGGAGGGACAGTATTATCGCACTTGAAAAGATGGTAGGAACGGCGAGCGCTAACCATGAACGAGAGAACACTCGTCCTGGCTGGAAAAAGGATCAGCGATGTCTAAAAAGCGACATTGCCTGGGGGTCCGGGCGGGGCGGCGCCTTCCAGGGGATGGGGCTCAAAAGAGGAGACGTGCGTTGGGAGGGGATCTCCCTCTGGGGGGACAAACTGCCGGCGAGATAGTCTTCTCCTCTCGTATCTTCGGCCTGACGAGGGAAATGAGAAGGCACAGGCGGATGAAAACAAAAAGAGGCAGCGAGATCTGTCCATCAGACCCAAAACTCTACTAACTAGGGCTCGTCATGGGAAGGGGACTGATTATATTCACAGGGAGAACACGTGAAAGCTGGACGACAGCAACCGATCAGCACACAGCGGCAGCAGGGATGCAGTTCACGCAAAGCGGAATAGATCTCGAAGCCTCGGGAGGAGGGAGCGAGATGAGGAGGAAGGACAAAGGTGCGATCAGGGAAAGGGGGGGAGCGATCTAAGGCTCTGTGGGGCCTGGAATCTTTTCGATGTGCTACCGCCTCTCTGCTACTCAATAGAGGCAAGTGAAGAAGGAAAGAAAAAAACCAAATGGATCGATTCATAAATAACTATATCTAGGGAAGAAAGGGTGTGAAAGGGTGCACAAATGGGACAGGAAAAGTCTCTGGATAAGAAAAATACTCGCCGGAGGAGAGGCAGGCCGCACGACTGAGTGCCTTTTGAGCAGTTTCTCCTAATTACCTTAAAAAGAAAGGACGGGAGAGTGAGTAACGGGAAACAGAATCTGGAACAGGAAAAGCTGACTTCAAAGAATGCTAGACTCTCTTGACACCGGGTGAACCGAGACTAAGTAAAGTAAGGAAACGAGGAAAAAAGAAGGCATTAGACCTAGATGGGCGGCCGAGAAGCCGAAGAGCGTCGAAGAGTAACAATCAGTGCCTTTTCCGCAAGTGCTGGTGTAGACGACTGCTAAACCAACCTAGCAGCAAGGGGGGGAAAGGGGAGAACTTCGTGACCTCCTGCGGGTGTCTACGCGAAAAAAAAAACAAGGATGGGATAGTCTGCAGACATCAGGGGGAGACCGTTCGCAGATGAGAGAGGGGATCGGGGGGCAAAAGACGGCGGCATGAAAAACGCGCAGGGGAATACTATGAGTTGGGTCTTCGATTGGCAACAACGTCGAGGGGTTCTAGGAGGAGAGAGTCTTGATGTAGGGGGAGGAGATAGTAGAACCCTAATGAAATTGAAAGGAGTGGTTCCTAGTAAATAGCAGGCCTCGTAAAGGGGGGAAACCGGAAGCTCTTTCTAAGCGATGGCCAAGGAAAAGGAACTATGGTCCTCAGGGGAATAAGGACGGCAGACGACTTGGGATTAGACATGTTCTAACTAAGACCGAAATTCCGCGAAGACGTCATAATCGTCGCAAGGGAGAGGGTCCCTATATGGAAAAATCTTCAACAAATCTAAGGGCAGGCTTGGAGATCGTTTCTCCTAAATCCGAGGTCCTCCCTACGTTAGGGCGACGAGTTGTAAAGCTCAGTTTCTGAGGGGAGAAAGAAGCAGAAAGAGAAAAAGAAGGAAAATATAATGCTGATCTGTCCAAGCTACGGGTATAAAAGACTAAATTCGGGAGGTGCCGAAGAAAAACAGGACTGGGTGGATAAGGAGCGGGCCTGGATCGATCCGAATTGGGGGGGGAGAACCGTTAGAAACAAGGGCTGTCAAAGACAGCACCGTTACTCTGCGAGCGGAGAGGGCTGAACGGGGTTGTCCCCTGATAAGTTCGGTAGGAAAGGGAAGGAATCCCCTCTCTCACAAAAACCAGAAATAAATCCGGAAGGAGGGGAGTGGGTTTGGGAAAAAAGGGGATCTGTAAACTTGCGCTGTGGGGAGTTCATGCACATTTAGTAGAGAGAGCACAACAATTATAGTCTTGAAATATAGAGACTCAAATTTGCAAGGAAAGAAACACAAGATCGCAATAGGGAAAAGAGAGGACCAAAAGAAGCTAGGAGATGATGTGAACAATCAGAAGGTGCGACGAGGGGAGGCCCTTAAGGGAGGCAACGGAAAGATTAATTTCCAACCGCTCAGTTCCAACAGCTCGCACTCTAGTTTCGGTCCGGGAGACGGGGGGAAACGTAATGACAAAGGAGGGATCGGCCCCTGGACAGTTCTAAGGAACAAAAAAGTAGGCTTCGCGTAACTCCAACCCGAGTTTCGAATAGCTGCTGACTGGCGGCGGGGGAACAGTATCTCTTGATTCGAGAATGTAAAAGGGAGCGGGATTCGACAACTAAAGGCACACCTGGATGAAACCTCAAAAGAGAGCTAATAAGTGGGCCGAAACCTGGGACGGCTTCAAAATAGAAACTCTAAGGAAAGTAAAAGACAAGGAACTGAGGGGAAGAGTCACCAGTAGAGAAAAGCGGCAGCGCGCGATTAGAGACTCTGCGGACCTTCCTTCAGGGGAGGACTTAGAATGGTAGAATAAAGAAAAAAGTAGGCGGGGGAGCCAGTCATCAAATCCAGAGACGCCTTAAAACAAACAGGTCGAAAGAGGATCGCCGATAAACTCAAACTTCCTTCTGACGGAAAACTCAGGAAACCACTAAGACCTTTCGACGTAGGGGAGGGAACTAAGCAAAGGAAATCCAGAATCGAGCAGCAAAGGAAAAGAAAGCACACCCGTTGCCATTACGCACAATAATTCCTCTTCTGAAGGACGGGAAAGTACTCCGAAGCTTCCGAACAATCAAGAGATGCAGTCGATCAGGAAAGGGGGGGGGGGGGAACTGAGTTTAGGCAAGAGGAAAACACAACATGGAGGCACAAATTTGGGCGCGAAAACACGTCACGCTTCCAAACCGTAAAGGGGATCGCCAGTTGCGAAGTAGAGAGCGACGGGCGAAAAGGGGGAATCCCTCAAACTGGCAAGGGAACAGTGGAAACGAAAGTGCGCGTCTAAAGGAGAGAGATCAATCTGGTCCGCCAATGGGAGGTTAATCAGAAGGGGACAAAAGAAGCGGCTGAACCGGGGGATGTGAGGGTCAGAAGAGACGAATCAAAACTCCGCTTAGGGACACAGAATCAGGTATAGGCACCTGATATGGGACGAGAGAACTAGGGGCGTACATTCAGGTTTGGGGAGGAAATGTGGAAATACACGCCTAGATGGGGGGTGGGTCTTCGGCGTCTGAACCACAACGCTCGGGCGGAGGATTTTGTCGGTCTAAACAGCAAGTATGCTGTGATTTAGTCAGTCGTCCCTGCAGAGAAACAAAAAGGGAGTCGCTAGGGGGGGGGGGGGGTACCGGATCCATTTTAAGGGCGCGGACGAGCAAGTGACGTCACTGAAGGGGGAATAGCGGGAATACATCACACCAGAACCAGCGCTGAGAAAAAAGACTTAGTAAATAGCGCCTCTCCTCCAGGGGAAGGAGTCCGCGCACGCGGGGGAAATATTCGAGGATCAAAGACCGAGGAGAAGATCTCAGGATGCCTAATCTGGGGGAAAGGCATACACGCAAAAAAGGGCTTATAACTCGGGAGTTAGACCAGCGCATGGTCTCATTAGAGAAAATAAGGATAAAGTAAAGAGAGACGCGTGTCGAGAGGTATCACGCCGTCGTCGGAGGAAAGAAGGTTGACCAGCACAGGAACGGTGGCATGATAATGCCAGCGTCATGAACTACTATCCAGAAGTCTGAGAGGTGTAGAGTATAGTAAGTTAAAACCTAGGAGTGAGGAGAACACGAGTTACGAAGGGGAGAAAAGAGGTGAAGCCGAGCATTGGAAAATACGCCCGAATATCGAATCTGACGGACTTACGCTTCTACTGGCGATTAGTCATTTGTGCTTTGTGATAAGGAATGACAAAGCCGAAAATCGGGGGGGAAATTTGCGGCGGAAGATATGTGACTAGGCGTGACAGAGAAAGTAGAAATCTTCCGATTCAGTAAGGGAGCTAAGATGTATGGCGAAAGAGCAAGGCGGGTGGGGGAAAGATCAAGTAAGTGGAGACAGGGGACAGAAAGGGGAGCAGTCACGGACTCTTCCAAAACGAAGACGAAGAGAGCGCGGCACGACTAAGAAAAACAACTAATCGGAGAAAGTGCCCTTACTAATCTGCGTAGAGGACGGATGGTTCATGACGATCGAAGTCAGACAGAGGACAGGCACACAGGAGTCAGAGAATAAGGGGGGGGGTGGGTGGGTGGGGGGGGTGGTTTTGGGGTCAAACGTAAGGTTGCGGTAAAAAATGACTAGGATGACTAAGGGTCGGAAAGGGGGCGAGAGGGGAGTGGCCCTCTCTTTAAAGGGAATGAGCGACTTCGTAAGGTCTGCTGAATAAAGACGCGGCAAAGGAACAGAAACCTAGATGAAACCTGGAGTGAAGGGAGGAGGCGATAATGGAATAGGCCTTCATCATGGGCAACGGAGGAGGTGGAATCTTTCGTTGCATTTGATAATAAATCGGTCTCGGAAGGGGGCTGAACTCTTTGGGACTCCTCCTCGCGGGGCCGGCGAAGAGAAAAGCAAACGGGTGAGGGGAAGCAGTCGACAAGTTTCACCGACTGATACTCTTGGGCGACATGTCACAGCTGAGAAGAAAAAACGATAGAATGCAAAAAAACGACCGAGGGGGAGAATGGGAGCCGCAAGGACAATAAGGAAGGGAGAGGTCTTTCGAGAGGGCAAAGCAGGCGAGACACGACTTTGGGGTCCGAGAAGTAGACCCAAAGGTTTTTTGACAGGACAAAATGGGAGAGCGGTGGTTTTGCGGAACCTAAGGCTGTGGAATCGCGGTAGAGCAGAAGAGGAATGAATACCAACAAGGGGTGGGGAACGAGACGGGCGAGGCCAGGTTACCCTATTGCGTAGGACTCCAAAATCTTACCAGGGGTAGAGGCTCTAATAATCAAGCTCAAGGTACAAGAAAGGTTCACATAGTGAGAGCTAATCTATAACTTGCGGTGAGCTGGAAAAAGGGGGAGAGCTTCCGTACAAAGAAAGAATGACTGGATCGAAGTTGCTAATAAGACCGGACGATCCAGGGCTGGAAGATCAAGTGTCACCACTCAACCACAACACACAACTCGCATCACCAGGCAGCCTGGCTAGTCTCTTGATGATGGAGAGAAGGACCGTGAAAAAACATCCACCCAAAGTGCTATGAAAAGGGAGTTTAAAAGGGGTTGAAAATCAGAGGATAAGGGAAGGGGGAGATTCAACAACGGCGTATGAGCGTGACGTCCATGACTTAACAGTGAAGAGAACGAAGGGAATTGGAGGGAGGTTGGGGAGAAGAAAGGGAAATAAAAATTGATCTTCAGGTGAGGGCGGCGTACGATAATCTTTCTACGGCCGTAACGCCGCAGTCATGCACACCTGATACGTTGGAACTCAAAAGGGGACGCGTTGGGACGTCCTCGAAGGACCAACCCAATCAAGGAAACCCAACTCTTTAAAGTCCTGTTAAAAAGACGGGGCTACTAAGACACAAAGGGGGGGGATGAGGAGCAGGAGCTGGGTCAAGTCAAGAGATTCTCGAAACTCAGCCTCGACATGAGAGGGAAAAAACTGCTCAACTTCGCTTCGGCGCGCCGCGCGAGAAGGAGGCCCTGAGGGGGGTAGCAAGGCCTAGGGCAAAACCTTTACAAGTGCAGGGAGAGGTATGGGGAGTAAGGTGTTGGGGAGGGCTGCCTCTGTCGGAAGTCCGGGATGAGGACGATCTCAAATCGTCACCTAAAAAGGGTCGAATGTCTCGCCGGAAGAGAGTGCGTTCGGCGATTAAATCAGGACTGGGTTGTTAATTCCTAAACTATCTTAGACAAAAAAACACGCAGAGGGAAGTACCAGAAGAAAGGGCCTTACCGAGAACGTCACAATCAAAGCTTTAGTCGTTAGGAGGAGGGAAGGAGCTCTGAAAAAAGTGGATGAAGACAAATTTAAAACTGCCTTGGGCAGGGAACGAGACAGAGGATTGCAAAAATTTTTCTCTCCTGAAAAGCAATAAGCTTGTTCAGTTGCAAACAAGCAACCGGAAAGACCATAAAAGGGGAACGCGGAAAATGACTAGGAAAAAAAATGTACAGGTCGGGGACTAGGAAAATGCTACGGACCGTGAGGCAAGGAGGTAACTAATAAAGCCCATAATAGGTAAGCAGATGAGGGTGAGCATGGGGAATTACAGCGTGGTCGTAGGCCGAGGAAATGGTCCGACCTCAAGGGGGCGCAGGGAAAAGCGCATATCGAGGCTATGGCCGGAAAAATGGACAAAAAATGAAAACAAGCACTTCCAACCATGAAATCATCCGTTCCTCTACGAAATAAGGGCGATGCGCAAAAGGGCAGAAGTTCACGGCAAGTGAAATCCAGCTACGAGAGGAACAGGAAAGCCAAAAGTACATTATAATCGGAAAACGCGGAAGCAAAGAGGATCAAAGCCAAAACCCAAAAACACCCCCCAAAAACCAGAACATACTCCGGATGGACTTATGGGACGCGATCTTGTGAAGGTGAGGACGGAACGCCAAGTGTGAGCGGAAGCAGAATCTAGATTTGTATCGAAGAATCCAGAAGAAGCCAAAGGGAAAAGGGAGGTCGAACTTCATACGTCAGGCGCGAATGTGCCATACAGGCAGAAGCGGACCTGTGCAAAAACGAGAAGGGGGGGGTTGATTAGGAGCTGGGCGAAAAGTCCTGACCCTACTCATTTGGGAGGACATAACTCACTATCAGAGCAAGCGTTCTATCTAGGACAAGATCTGAACTGAAACTAAAGACGATCTTTCAAGGGGAGAGTGAAAATCCTTTACGAAGGAGATGTGGGGAGCGTTCAGGAACAGAGTCAGCCTAGTGGGGGGGCGCTAAATTTCTTCAATTTACCTTCCATTCGCAAGGGGGCTCAACGGGGACTACATAGTCCATGGGAAGGGGGGGGGTAAAAGAGTGAATAGCGATAAAACTGCTGAACCAAATTTGTTTTTCTGATAGCGGGAAGCGCAGAAACTCTACTTAGGAAAAGAAAACGCACACTACCACTCCACGGCAGTCAAGGGATTGCAAAAATACAAAGAATCATTTGGGCTAGGTAAATGTTAGACCAGAGAGTAAAGGGAGGGCCCCAAACCAGCACCACTGTACACTTTGCGAAGGATCGACTGCACGAAGTTTCAAACCCGTTTAAAAGGACTGTCGACAAAACCGATTTCACGTAAAAATCACAGCTGCACTAACTACTCCAATGGCAATCAATACTTATCTAGGGGAGAAAAGAGAAGGTTCCTGGAGTTGACAAAGACTAAGCTATCAACATACGGGTTTGGTCCACTCCGTCAGCGGCCTGTGAAGGTGTCATGAGGGCAAGGGGGAAGTGCGATTTAACGACGAACAGAGATAGGCGAAGAAAGTGCTTAAATTGGAGGAGGGAGGTCTGGCGGCGAATCATAGGTCGATCAAAGTCAGCCAGCTTGAAGAAAGGTGAGTGTTTTCACCTGCGACCTTACTTCTACCTGAGAACCAACGCTAGAAAGGCTCAGTCGAGGAAGT
>Ga0179591_1248929_pt1 | contig 25763 bp, 31 predicted proteins | sample CZOMad2_1_08_16f_FD_182891 | JGI IMG/M metagenome (GOLD analysis project Ga0179591, IMG submission 182891) | Vadose zone soil fungal communities from Angelo Coast Range Reserve, California, USA - CZOMad2_1_08_16fungal (PacBio error correction) | ecosystem: Environmental > Terrestrial > Soil >...
CCGCTGGACTGGGTTGCGCGAGCAGGTTCCATCGCCGACGAAACCGAAGAAAAAAAGGCGTCACGGAACCGCCATACTGAGATTGCAATCGCGGTCCGGCTGGAAAAAATCGAGGAAGGGCTAGGGTGCTCGGGGGAGCCAGAGTGTGAGGGTGGCTGAGCAAAAAAGCAAGCCGGTGAGGAGACAGGGAACTGAAGGGGATAGATGAAAAAAGGGCACGGAGGGGGCATTTCGACGAAGCGTCAAGGGCATACGGGAGAAGCCCAAGTCTCCCACATCTCAGTGGCAAACGAGGTGGTCCACGTCGAAAACATCTCAAGGGGAGCGGGCTCCGTATTGAGGGAATTGAGGGGAGCGCAACGAACCCGAGGGTTGAAACAAGAAAGAATTAAGTGAACCGCGAGTCGATCATTTTTTTCATGGCGTGCAGGACAATGACGGACGGGAGGAAGAGACGGCGCCTCGACGAACAACAGATGGACGAAAAATGGGTGCGGGGGTAGGAGGGGGGACGTCAGCCCTGCAGAGGAAAAAAAAGAGAGGAGGAGAGGGAGAGAAGGGCACGAAAAAAACGGGGAGCTAGGGAAAAGTTTGTGGTCTTGGCGGAGTCATATTGCCGAGACGGCGCGGTTCTGGAGGGGGAGGGAAAAGAGGGGCAGCTGGCAACATCTGAGTAAAAAGTATGCGTGGTTAGAGTGATCAGGCCTCTGCCAGAGCATTACGCGTAAAATAGGGAAGGTGAGGTTCTGCGGAAGTTCAGGACGGGAACCAAGCTCTGCTTCCGTCGGGTTGGGCGGAGCAAGATCAGAGGACGGAGGATGGCTGAAAAAGGCAGGACCGCGCTCGAAATATAACTTTATATTCTCTCGAAAAATCTATGGCTAGAATAAGATTAGTCCCTCTTTGAAGTATGGGGGGGAGCTGAAACGGGGTCTTCTTCTGGAACACGAGAGATTTGGATGAAAAAGAAGCTGGGACACGCTTGTTGTTTATAACTCAGAGTTCGCGTTCTATAAATGGGCCGGATGGTGAATGTCACCAGTTCCTTCTAAAGAAAGAGGAGGTCCAAGGGAAAGAGAGGCAGGCATCAAACAACAAACAAAAAAAAAACCGAAAAAGTAAGTGGCACTTTCAACTTCATGGACGCCTTTGGGAGGGGGACGAACTAAAAAAGTCAAGCGGGGAGACTACGCGTATGGGGGGATAAACCTCAAACAAAAGACAAAGAGGCGCAGGGTGAGAGCTCCGTGCGCACATAACCCGAAAAGGAAGGCCGAAAGGTATCGGAACCGTGCCGAAGAAAGCACCCCTCTACCGGAAAGGGAAAAAGCTCGTAAACAGACCGCCCTGCTGACCCCCTGGGCTAAGTCAAAAAAGGCAAGGCGAGAAGAACAACGCCTCACCCATCTCCACGCCGGAAAACAAGCGCTGCCAGCATCCAGTAAGCCACGTCTAAACCGGCAGACCCTCGCAACCACGGAAGTCGCAACGTCTCGGCAGCGACTAGAGAAGGAAAAGGGAGCCCGCAGAGCGCAGGAGCATCAACCCGCGGCGCAAAGAAAAAATCGCCATTGCAGCGGAGCCGTCGGCGTCTCATACTTAAAGGGAAAATTCTCTCGAAAGCAGGGCAGGGTCTACAGTTAGAGCACGCCATCAAAAGCCGGTCTGGCCTGGTCCCCACCGGCCACTGGTCTAAGACGGGTGCGCGGAAACGAAGCGCAGGGAAAGGGAAAGCTCGCGGAGAGATCTGGCATGCCTGTCCTCTCGCAGAGCGAAAAAAAAGGAACGAACGAAGACCTTTCTAAGCGAACCCTGCACAAAATGGGTCGGAGAAGCAAGTATAGCTAAAAACAGAGGGAGAACTCCGCAGAGAACTTCTGAATCAGACTCTTTCTCCTAGAAGAAAAACCGAGAGAACGGCCCGCCCATGGCACATCGACGGGAGTCCAAAGTGCAAACCGCGCAAGACCAAGACATCTCGAGAAAAAGAACAGGGACCGAAGAGTTAAGAAAAAAAAAAGCGCCAGGGTAGGTCCTGTTCGCCAGCAAAACCACTAAAAGGGTGACCGCACCCGGACGACGGGCCTCTCCTCCCTCATAGGAGAAAAGAAGAGGGTTTGTTGCATTCGATCAAGAACGTATCACTGAGAGAGAGCATACTCAAAAAGAAAAAACAAAAACGGATCGCAGGAAAGAGAAAACGCGCTCTCTTGAATAAAGAAAAAGATTATGGAGTTGCCGAGACTGCGGAGAGTGACTGCTGCTAGGGAGCTTAACAAAATGGACTGCCGCAGCAGGACTCGATCTCGAGTGATATAGTCCAAAGGAGCGAGCTGCTTCGCCCCCGACCTCAGCCCACACCAGTTCAGATAACACTGGGAAGCGCTCTAAAGATTCAGGGAGCGGCGAACTTCAAAAAAACATGTATTAAGAAGAAAGACTCTGTAAGAGACAAAGCTCAACCGCCAGAATTATATGGGGATCTCCCCTAGGAAAGAAAAAAACTGCCGCAACCTTTGGGGTTCAGCTAGACGGCTCTCCCTCTAAAAGAGGAGGGATCAGGAGTCCGCGCCGTCCCCAGAGAGCTAAGTAGGTCATGTGAAATCTTTTTCAGGTGAAAAGAAATTGAAAGAAAACATTCCGAAAAGGGGGGGGAAGGGGAGGCTTTGGTTAGATTTTTAGAGTCGGGAAGGGGGAGGGCAAGACCCACGCAGGACGGAGTCACTAACCGAAACACCGAACAGTGCGTCAACTGAAAGAGAAGTTTTTAAAAGACCCGGATAAACGGTATGCAAGGAACAGCCGCCACTTCTGGGGAAAACAGGGCGGAACTGGGGTGCACTGGAGGGAAAAGGCTGAAGACTGATGGCCAAAACTCCTCCAGAAAATAGAAGAGTCAAGGAGAATTCTACTGGATACGGGACGTCTATAAAACTTAAAACAACGCAAGAAATGTCTGTAGTCACTAGACACACAACCCTTATTATTATGAGAGAGATGGGGAAAAAGGGGGGGACTGTTAAGGGGGTGGAGACGGCGAGTTTTTCAGAGAAGAGGTCAGAACGCTAATCTTCTTGTACCAGAGCTTCTTTCTAAAGGGGAGGGGGGAGCGGCGGAAGCCTCCAGAAAACGCCCAGCACGGAGGTGCGAATTTGTTGGAACGGACCGGGGAGGAGGATTGAGGCAATCTTACAGCCAGTTAACATGGGGGGGGTATAAACAGTCGGTACAGGGACGCCCTGTTCCTTTTGAGGAGCGAGCCGTCGAATTGAGGAGGACTTGCCCAGAGAGGAAAGAAAAGCTCAAACTAAACTGGAAGGGGTCAAACAGCCTCCAACTAATAAGGGGGGGGGGGGGAAAAACCGTAAACGTTTAAGGGGGAAGGGGGGAGGGGAACGCCAAAGTTCATAAAAATCGTCGGTGCGAGGGGAGAAGGGCGGGGGAGGCGGTAGCAAAGGACAGCAGGTTGGGGGGTGTGGTGTTTTGGGGGGGGGTTGTTGGGGTTGGTGGGTGGTGTTTTGGGGGGGTTGTTTTTTTGTGGGGGGTGGTGGGTGGGTTTGTGGTGGTTGTGGGGTTTTTTTTGGGTGGTGGGGTTGGTTGTTTTTTTTTTTTTTTTCGGGGGGTTTTTTGGGGTGGTTTGTTTGGGGGGGGGGGTTAGTGGGTGATTTAGTTTGTTGGGGAGGTTGTGTTTCCGCGTCGCCCGGCGAACCAGGGGCCCCACAGGATCTGATCGCACTATCCTGGGATAGCAAAGCCAGATTCCCCGCCGCGGGGCGGGGGAGCTTGGGCTACTGGTAACAAACTTCTGACGGTTCGAAGGAAAAAGGAACGATTTTTGCTCGGGAGCAGCAGAAACGACTCGCGCAAGCCGGGAGTGGCGCGGACACAGGGGGCGCGGGTGGCGCACTAGCCGCGCCCTCATTAGGAGCTATCGAGGGGGGGGGGGACCTGTCCTCTCTCTCGCACAATCTCTTCCGGCCGGCACCGTTTCCGCGTACCCTAGCCAATGTAAAGGCTCAATCCGAACTTCTGGGGACTGCACCTTTCCTCTGAGGGTTAGGAGTCCTCTCTCACGGAGTACTGAAAAAAGGGGGATTAGGCGATTCTATCTGGAAGTAGGTCCCGGAAATTACTATCTATATAGAAGATCTCCCAGAGCGTAAGTTCTACGATGAGAGGGGAAAACAAAGTTTCGTATTTTCGAAGGACGGAGGGTGGAGGGTGTAATCACCAATGTAAACGTCCAAAGAAGCGAAAGGCCATTTGGGAGTAGGCGTTCGGAAACTGGATCTGGGAGCATCAGGGGGAGAAGTAGAAATCGTAATCAAAGGGAAGGGGGGGGGTTGCTTAACGGAGGTGAGAGAACATGCGCGTCGGGAAATCCGCACTGGGGGAGAGGCGAGATGGACCAGGGCTTTGGTTACTTTATGTGAGGAATTTAATTTGAGAGGGGTCTTGTTGGGAGCGGCGGAAGAACGCAGATCCGGGGCGAAGGGGTCCCGGTAAAGAAGGAGAGGAAGAGAATAGGTAAAAAGGGGGAAAAAAAAAGGGGGATGTGAAGCAGGTATTATTGATAAACAACATTATTTACCCTCCAGGCGTCGACAGGGCGCGCCTCTTTTTCGAGGGGAATAATGTCTATATAAGAAGAGGAATAACCCACATGCTGGGTTAGAAAGAAGGATTCTGTGATCCGAGGTTTAGGTCTTCGAAAAGGGGGGGGAAGAGGAGGGGATTAGCCCTTTGGATCCACGAAGGGGGGAGATTTGCTGGGGAAGGGGAGCAGGTTCAAGAATTGATGCATTAGGGTCGTCAGGGGGGGAAGGTAAGTGGCCGGCAAAAGGCTTTCAGGTGGAGCCGAGGGGAGAAGTAGAGAAACAGTGGGGGTCAGGAGCAAAGGGGAAATTTTACTCTGGGTCGTGGTGGGATGAAACTATAGCATTTCAAAGAGAACTAGTCCCAGGCCGGGGGAGAGGCCTGAGGATAGGGATGAATGATTTTCACGGAAGACTTCAAGACTGGGAAGCGGACTTTCTTGAACGGGTTCCCTCGTGGCGAAAGGGCAATTAACTCCGCGTTGCGAGGGGGGGGCGTAGTGATTCAAATAGAGCTCACCAGGGGAACGCAAAGAGGTTGGCTGGGGGGCGATTCTTATAAGGGGCGAAAGGGGTCAATCTTGATTACGCAGGCGTCGCCTCCTAGACGAAAGCACCGGAAAAATCGTTGCCCTAAGCACCGCAAAAGACACGACCAACAACCTATAAGACGCAAGAAAGGATCATTGACAACCGATTGCTGGTTTTTGGTCGAACGATTCCCCTCCGAGGAGTTCTGGAAACCCTCCAAAAGAGCGGAGCACTGAAGGAGGTGGCGTCGCGACACGGGGAAGGTGGAGAGTAAAAATCCTCGAGGCCGGGAAAATCCTATGATCCCAGGAAACAGACTCTCGCCGTCCTCCCAAGAAAGAAAAAAGGAAGAGACAGGGGGTAAGAGACGTCAACCTATCTGCCCCATCCGATGCGTGTCGGGGGCCGGACGGGGCAGAGGCTTCCACCGGCCAGAAAACACACATTTGGTCGATATTTTTTCTGGGACGATGCGAGACGTACTCAACCCCGCTCGAGTTACCTCAAGAAAAAAAACAATAAAACGTAAGCCGGAGGGGGGGGTTCCCGGACGAAAAAGGGGGGACATCACGCGCATTCTCTTTGGGGGGCAAGAGGGCAGAATTCTAAAAGACCAAAAGAGAAACCACCAATTGGAGAATATGGGGGTTGCAGGCGAGGGGAGCTCACTCCAGAAGGTTCAAACCCCTCTAAGACGCCCAGAAAAAAGAGAATAAGAGGGGACGGGATTCAGCGGTCCTGGGAATTTGGAACCCAAGCTTTACTCGGGGACGAATCAGGGAGCGACTCTCGGAAATCAGGGAGAACTAGACAACTTTATTCTTTGTGGGTCAAAAGGGAAGTACTCTCATGTAAAAGGAAGAATTGATACGGTGGGGCGTCACCCGTAATTCCCTAGTTAGAGAAAGGCCTACGGAAGCCGTCGTCAAACAGGCTCGGAGCCTTGACAAGGGACAAGGAACCTTCTCTGAGCACAGGCAATCTCACCTGCAAACTGACATGGGAAACTCGATCACCGAGGATCAGACAAGAGGGCTTATTAATAACCAGCCATCCAGCCGGTGGAGGAGAACCCTCGACGTGGGGAAAAAGAGGGCGCTGCGAGTGAACATACAGCGGGGCACAAAAAAAGCAGAGAAGTCTCAAAAAAAGAGGGAGGAAAAAAAAAAAAGGGAAGACCAGGTCTGGGGTGCTCTATTAGGGGCCCTCGAAGGCCCAAACCGACAACATTCTCGGGGGGAGCGGCAAACTGTTTGGGCGCGAGGTTGACTGGAGCAATCGAGAGATCTGGACATTAGAGGGGATGTGGGGGGAGATCTACCGCTCTCGAGAAGCGGAGACCTAAGGAAAGGAGGCTCCGGTATGTTGGAAGGGATACGGACATTTAGTTCAAGGGGCACTCTTCTCACAGCCCACCGGAAAAAATCTCCTTTTACAACACGGAGGCCGCCGTATCGTGGAAAAAAAAAGCAGAAATGTTCTAAGAAGGAATTTCGCCGGTCTGACGTAAGAGCAGAAATTTTTCCCAACATGGGTCCCAGGCCGAGAGGTATAAGAGGGCGCTTCTCTTGTGCGGTGGGCTGGCGACCGGAGAGTGGAGGGAGAGGGGGACGGGGACTAGAGCTCTCTGAACAAAGCTAATTGGTCTTCTTTCGATGACGCCTTCCTCGCCAAGAGCCGGGGAGAAAGTTAGTCAGATTCCTCTCTGAAAGAGCAAACGCATTCACAGGTTGGTACTTGGTATATATCCTATTAGGGGAAGGCGCATGGGGGTCCTAGAGCGAAGATCGGAAGGGAAAAACAGGTACTAAAAAGAAGGTGTCTTGAGTGGAGGGAAGAACTCTTCAACTTCGCCAACGCAACGTAAGGGAGGGGAGAATATAGTCGTAACAACCGGAAAATCAACTTAGGGCCAGTTGCTTCTTGTGAATGAAAGAAAAAAGAAAGGAGGGTCGGTTACCTCGCGTCCTAACGCAGGGGAGAGCAAAGCGTGAGGCGCCAACCGGCCTCGATTTAAGAAAGAAAAGGGAAGATCAGGCGAAGAGGGGAAGAAAATGTTGTCGAGCCGGGGAGGGTCAATTTCTGGGGAAAAAAAAAAAAGAGGGGGGAGTGATCCGTGATGGACGGGCGAGAGGGGGTTGGCGGATCGGAATTCCGGAAACGACGATTTTAAGTGGTGGGGGGGAAGAGAGAGGGAAGAGTCGCGTCCTAAGGAGGGCTCCAGCGTCGCGAACAAAACAACTTCTCAAAATTGCACGTCTCTGTCGCTCAGAGGGGAGAAGGTCACGAAAGACAACTTCATTCGGGAAAAGTTCTGGGGAGGGAACAAGACCAAGGCCACCGTCGTGGGATCAAAACTCAAATTTTCAGACCAGAAGCAAGAGCCCGGACAGGTCCCGCCAACAGAGGAAAAAGGATGGGAAAGCAAAGCTCTCCAATCAAAAATCCTCCAGGGAACCAACCAGGAAAAAAGCGCCCTACAAGGCGCAGACGGCCACCGTCTAGTAAAAAAGAACCTAGCAACTCCGCCGCTCCCAATTCACCGTCCACGTTCCATCATCTAGGAAGAACCAAGCGCTGGAAAAGAAAAAAAAAACTTCCCATCACCCTGCACCAATAGGAGGGATGCCGGGGTCGGAATCAAAAAAGATAGGAAGACGAACTCTAAACCACGCTCTCGAAAAGGGGGAGCCGCCCGACTGTAAATCTTCAATCCGCACACGCGGAGAGGTCAATGAACCTCCTCGGAGGACCCATGAGGTGCCGGAGCCTCTTCGGAAAGGAAAGGTATTGAACCCTACAGGGGGAAAGGAAAAGACTATCTCCGGTCCTGCTCTTTCCAACTGTCAAAATGGGCTAGCTCCCCTGGTTGAGGGGAATAAGGGGGCGCATTTCGAAGTCGGTAAACTCTCAAGGCCATCACGGCAAGGAATTATCGAGGAAAAAGGACTCCAAAGAAAAAAGAGCATCATACGCGAGAAAAGAAGAGCTTTCAGCGCCAGAGACCTGGTCGGAGAGATCCCCTCTCATACTCGGAAACGCGGAGCCAAGACGAGTAGAGAAAGGACTTGAAATATTGGGAAATTAGAGGGATCCTCAACAACGAGAGCCCTCTCGCTGGTGCGGACTTCGTACGTGGTGAGGAAAAAAGGGGGAACGTAGACGTCGGAAAAAGACCTACTCGACCAAAGAAGTCAGGACTTCAGAAGGGAGAGTCTTTGCTAGCGCAAAAACAAAAAGCCGGCCGCGAACCTCTCAGAAGAGGGACTCGCAGCTCAGCATAGAAAGACCTCTAGGGGGCCGCAGGGTTCAGCATGATGCTGCAGAAAGAACTCGGGAAGCTCTACTACCCCGCTAGGGCCTTCAACCGCACCCGAGATGGAAGGAGTACTCCAATCGTGTGCAGAAGAACGATAGCACCTTCTGAATGCCTCTGTCTAGGGATCCCCTGTGGACGGGAAAACTGAGGAGATGAGAGAAGAGAGCAAACGAGGTCGTAGTCCATGGGAAAAAAAACGGCGCTGCGTCAGGAGAGGCTGACCCACATCGAAAAAAAGAAAAGCGCGACCTATACAGGAAAGGGCGGCGCGCGCTGAGGAGGGGTCAAAGCTAGAACCCACGTAATGACAAGAAACCGCCGAAAAACATCTCCACCTGATCGCGTTGGAAAATCTACTACCACGCTAGGGAGAACCTCGGATAGAAGAAAAATGTGGATGACATTGGGGCTTAAGACGTCTCAACAGAGGAACCTATCTGGGATCGAAGATTCGCTCCTCAGGCGAGAAGGGGGGACGAAGTTATTGAAAGAATTTCTAACTGAAGTTCGGTGACACGCAAAAGGAGAAAAAAAAAAGTTGCAAACCGAAAACCTTGTAGAGAGGGGGTCTGTTTTGAAAGAAAAGTTTTCACCTTGAGATGGGTTTATTTCTATCGGGGCAAAGGGAAAAGAGCCAAAGGCGCCGCTCAAGAAACAAAAAACATAAAACCTGAGACGAGGGGGGGGGGAGGGTGTTGCAACTATACGAAAAACGCCGGCGGGTGAAGGATGCACACTTCAGCCGGAAACCTTCTCTGAACCGGCGAAATAAAAAAATGGCGCTTTCGAAGGCGGCCTAAGAGGCACAGAAGCGAGAAGGCAAGCAATCGCAATACCGGTCAAACTCTACAAAAAATCGGACAACTGAAGGCAGGTCCAAACACAACAACTGATTAGGAAAAGGAGAGATGGGGACCGTTTCTGACGTTGTTTATAGACGGAGGGAGGAGGGGGCAAGAAAGGGGAAGCACGCCTGGAGAGGAAGATTCTTAACGGCCGGGGAACGCTCCTTACTTCGGAGCCCAGCATCCGAGGGGCTGCCGGTGTGGAAAACGTCCCCGGGCGTGCTGCGAAGGGGCAAAGAAGGTACCCACCGAGAAAGTCGGTACCTGTATCACCAAGTCGCGGTCGAAAGGTGGGACTGTCCAAAGGTTCCTGTGGGAGCAGGGCGCTGTCGATTAACAGTGCAAACACGATCCCAACGAGAAGAGTTCACAAGTCTTCAAAAATCCATCTCATAAAGGGGGGGTTTGAGGGGACACCCCGAAACGTTCCTTGGAGAAGGGGGGGAAATTATGAAACCGAAAGGCAGGAAGGGGCCAGTCAAGTAAGCAGACTGCCTCCGGTTGGAGCGGGAGGAAGGGGGGGGTATGACCCGGAGCAGAACGTGGCTGCCCAAGTGGGTGCGGCGCTGCCGTGGTCATCCGCCGACGGTTCGTCTAAAAAGAGGAAAAGTCCTCGGTGGAGGCTCGCTTCAACAAAGGAGAAGGCTCGTCAATAAGACGATGGGGTGTAGACGGGGCGATCGCGGGACGGCAAAAGAGAGAAGCCGTGAAAATTTTCGGCCCTGGAAGGGGGGGGAGGCCGTTCACGAGCAGACGCAGAAGCCGGAGGGACGAGATAGAGGGGGGAAGGTAAGATTCTATGAAGGTCGTCCACGGAAGGGGGACTCGGGCAATAGGACACGGGGGGGGAAAGCGCAAAGGAGGATGGGGTACGCACAATTATGAAGGAAGCTAGCAAGCGACTTGAGGGGGAAGGAAAGAACTGTTTCGTAAAAGGGGGGGGTGGGTGGTTTTTGGGGTTTTGTGGTTCCCCCAACAACCAAACCCCCAAACCACAACCAAAAAAACAACAAGCACCCCCCAGCCCCCCCCCCACACCACCACCACACCACCACCCAACCCCACCCCAATGTTAAATAGCTCGATTCAGTATCGACCGTATCTGTTGGTATAAGCCAAGCGTATTCAGTGAATAATCGCGGGGGCCCTCTGGAGGTGAGGTCGCGACGTAGGGTGTGAAGTGTTCAAGAATGAAAAAGCAAGGGGACATATCAAGGAACTCGGAAATTTCTTGGTAGTAGAGAAATCTGTTAGCCGGCTGCAGGGAAGGCAATGTGGTGGAGAAGTACGGAATCAGAATCACAGGGCATGGGATGCTTGTTCGAAGGGGGGTTTCATAGGTGAGGAGAAAAAACGAGTGATCAGTAGGAAGAGGGTCATACAGGGCTGAAGCTAATCTGACGGGGTCATGACGGGGGACCCTACCCAGGGAGGGGGGGATATCGGGCGGTATCGAGGAGTTCATCAGAGAAGCGTGATTTATCTGATGGAAAAAGGGACAGGCCTAAAAAATCCTAAAGCGTCATAGAGGGAGGAAGGTCTTGACTCTTAGCCAGTAGTGTACAGGCCGAAAAGCCAGGAAAGGACCCGAAAAGTATGGGCTCTGGAATTGCTCGAGAAGTTGAACCTGGAAAGAGCTTTTACTCAGTGTTGGCTAAGTACCTAAAGGGGAGCACGTAAATATTCCCGCTTCTTTCTGGGCCGACGAAAGGAGGGGAGGGAACCAATCCTTCTCTAGCGGGGGAGTAGGAAGGACATATGGGGGGGGAGGATACTGTTTGATACGTGAAAAAAGGGGGGGGTTCTTTTTCTTTCCGTTATGGGGTTTTCCATCGTAGGAAGGGCTGCAAGTAGGAGGCTGGCGAGGTGAGGTGGGGTGAACGCTCGTCGTATGGCGTTCGAGGGGGAGGGTGGGCCACTGCTCATGGGGGGCGCTCGAATGGTAGGGTTATTATTATTGAAGTTGAAAAAGGAGGTCTAGATCATGGGCAGGAAGGTCATCGGAGAAAGAGTGGGCTGTCCTGTAAGGTCGGGAATGCAACGGGCCTGACCGAAAGGCTTTGAGGTCCTCCGGGGGGGATAAAAAAGGCATGAACTCCGCTGGTCTTTTTTGGGGGAGGGGAGTGCCGTACCTACCGGGCCTGAAACGAAGGGGGGGGGCGGTTTCGGGGAGATCTGGGTCTAAAGATGGGATTACGCTCTCTGAGGGGACGTCGGCGAGCGAAAATTTACACCATCTTCGCCTTGCAAACGCTAACGTAGCAGCCAACACCAGGAGAACGAAGGGTGGGGAAACAAGGGAATCATAGAACAATACTATTGGATGGGGGAATCGAACTTGAAGCCCCGGGGAGGGAGGGGGGACCAAAACCCAAGGGCCGTCCTCTGAGAACACTGAAAGGAGCCGGCGGGCAGAGGGAGAAAACTGGCCCGGAAGCGAAACAAATACAAAGAAATCGCTAAACGATGATAAGAAGCGCAGAAGAAGCTAAATCACCAAGAATGAAGAAAGAAGTGTTCCCGAAACGGAGAAAGAAAAATCTGGAAGCAAGGAATTGAAACGGACCGGGGAGACGGGAAAGACGGAAACCCACTGGACTAAGGGTGTCGCCGCGGGTTGTTTTCTAGATGAAAGCCCGCTCAGGCCCGTCAAACAAAAAGCAACAGCTCGCATACAAGGGGAGAACCCAAAAAGGAAGCGAGAGTTAAAATCGGAGACGTGCGCCCCTGCATAAAAGTCCGAAATCAGGCTGGAACGGACCTCAACTGGGCAGAGGCTTACGATCCACGAAGGAACCCAAGCAACGAACGGTTTGAGCAGTTGGGTTTAGCATCGGGAGCAAAAAGTCCACGGGGGGAGCCGGGAAACAACCTCAGCTGCTCGACCGACCAGAAAAAAGAGAAAGATCGGCTAATACGTCATGGGGCCGTAAAGGTGGGCAACCCGGGATAGGCAACGGAGACGGACCTTCGTAAAGGAAGGGAAGGGCTCGAACGAGAGGGGGTTTGTGGCCAAGCGAAGCAAAACGAGGAAGTTTTTCAATTGTAAGGGGGATCGCGCCGAAAGACGAATGAAAGCTTCGCCCGAAATGCCGTCCCACAGCTACAAAGAGCCAATTCCCGGCGCGAATTTCACATGGCCGACACCGAGCTTACAGATGCGCAGCCACTCACAGGGGGATGGACCGGCCCGCGAAAAGATCACCCGCTATCGGGCACCACGACAAGCGATCCACAGGCCAAGGATGGCGGCGGACGGGAAAAGCGAAAAAGGTGCTAGGGGGGCCGGAGGTAGCTGCAGGTGAATGCCAACCATAACATCTGATAAAAAAAAACAACTTGGAGGGGGAAAGAGAGAATATCCTCTTTCAAACTGGGGTTGGCTCCAGGGGGAAAAAGGACGAGGGGGAAACAAAAACGTTTGATTTCGATCTAATCCATGGTCTCGCGGGGGGAGGGTGCAGAACGCTGTTGTAGGAATGGACTATGGAAGGGGGGGAAGGGTGAGTTGTGCTAGCGTCCAGAAAAGGGGATGTCTTATGGGTGCCTCGCGGAAGGAGATGGGGGGGGGAAAAGACATCTGCAGCGAAAGTGAAATTGTGCGTGAAGGTTTGCAGAGAGGTCTACGGACAGAAAAAATCTTCCAATAAAGGAAAAAAATTGGACACTCTTTGGCCAAATATTGTTGAAGAACCCGCGCAGAGTTCGAATCTGGCAACAGGAAGACTAATGTCAAATCGGGGGAGCAAAAAACGAACCTCTTGAAAGTCCCACCAAAGAGGAAGAGTAACTCTAACGTCTTGAACGGTGGAGGGGGGCGGAGAGGCTAGGGCCGCTGATTGGGGCTGTCTATAGATAACCGCGAAAAAAAGAAATCTTGCTTTGTTTCTAGTAAGATCGAAGTCAAAAGTGGCCGCCTCCCAAAGAGAGATGCCTATTAGGGGGAGCAGGGGAAGGGAAAAACCAAAACGCTCGGTCTTCCTGTTGGTGGTGTTTGGGGGGGGGAGAAAAGGACAAAGAGAGGGGGGGCCAAAACGGAGGAGGAGGAAAGCGGGAAATCGAAAAAAAACTCGAAAAAATTAAGAGTGGTTTCTTCGGGAGGAGAAAGATTCCAAGTAGGGTCCAGTGGAGCCCAAGAAACAGGATGAGCAAGGAAGGCGCCGGAGCGGAAACACAAGAGATGGGTATTCTTTGCGGGAGCAAGAAGGAGGCGGTCGGGAGCCTCGGCAGGAATTCGGGCCAAAAACGCAAGCGAGAGGAGCGCAAAGGGGAGCAGGTCGCGAAGCAAGGAAGACTCTTCATTTTCTCCGATAGGCGTGTTAAGGGCGAGGAGTGTCCTATCTTTCTGGGAACCCAAAAAAAGGAAATCGGTAGGGACGAAGGGCCGGGAACTTGGCAGTCACCGTCTACGGGTGGGGGTTTCAGGAAGACTCAGAAAGAAATGCGAGAAAAAAAAAGGTTTTGAATAGTCGAAGGAGAAGTCTTCCTCAAAAAAGAGCGCCCAGAAGGTGGGAGCATCTAACCGACACAAATGAGTAATCCTGGGGCGAAGAGGAAGGGAGAACTCTTAAATCGGAAAAAAACTAAAAGAGGGCATAATTTCTCCCAAGAAAGACCTAAAGGTCAGCTTCCTCTTCAGTGAAGAAAGAGAGGACATCACAGAATCCAAGCCCTATCAAGAAAGGACAGGGAAGCAAAGTGGCTGGGGGAAGGACACCTAGGAACAAGTCCATAGGAAGCGATCATGAACTACGCACCACCCAGAAGAAGTCCCACCGACTCCAGAAAAACCGAAGAGCCTAAAAGGAGAAAACTAGAAAAACCAACCAGAAAAACTAGAAAGGGCCCCGAACGTCCTTCAAAAAACGAAGCCCGCGGAAAGGACAAAACCTACTTCCACCCTAGAGAGGTAAAGAACACCGGCAAGCCAGAAAAAGATCTGAAAACTGGGCAGGAAAGAGGCTCATCCAGATACGAGAATCTCAAACCATCCGAAGGCAACTAGCACTCTGCACCTCCGGAGTGGCAAAGCCTCCCTAGCAAGAGTTGGAATAAACTCTCAAATCGTTCGAAAATAGGGGTGATCAAGAGCGGAGCCTAGAACTGGCATGGTAAAAAATGGGGCTTCGATCACAATAAAGTCCACAAGTGCCTCGGTGAACGTCATGGCAAGGCGACCTTTGGGAAACTAAAAAGTGGAAAGAAGAGAGATTAAGAATCATCTTCCGGAGAGGGAGCATTGCCTCTCGCAATCGAGCCCACAATCAAGCCAAAGCATCAAATACCTGGAACATAGGACCACCTCCCCATAAAGGCTGGCTCTCCCTCGCAGAACGGAGCAATTCGCCCGTCGAGCGGGAAAAGGAGGAATCTTTCCGGGGCGAGACCTCGCAACAACTTCTACGACCGCGACTGTGCGGAGAGTCAAGAGAAGCCAAGGTCCACGGGACCCGCTTAGCCGGGAAACCTACAAGCAGCCCTGCAAGCTAATGGGGAACTAACGCTTCAGGGGTAACTGTCGCTCCAGTAAAACAAAACGCTCGAAAATCAAAGGGAAGAAGATTGCAGAGAGGAGCCAGTGTGGAGAGAATGAAATCAGGATAGACAGAAAAATCTATTCGGAGAGAGTCCTCTAGAACCCCAAAAAAGAAAAAAAAAGCGACTCACCTGATGGTTGAGAGAAAACCTAAACGTCAATTTTCTTGAAAGAAATGTCCTGCAGTCGCCAGGAGTATGGATTATGTAGCAATTGAAAAGTCACCTTCGCTAAACGAGCTATGAACCATCGTCTGACTGCGCAGGAGAGCGACGTCTCCCCTCCCCGCAACAAGCAAGAAAGCGACCGAAAAGGGGGGATGAAGCCACCGTCCTCAAACGAGCCACAAGACGATCTAGCCAAAGGAAGAAAAGAGTGACATCGATGCACATCGAACCTCCACTTGCCCGAGGGGGGAGGGGTGGCTAGAAAACCGATACAGGCTACTAACATGGGGGATCCATTCTACGGCGGAAAGAACAGGGGGATCTTTAATAAAAAACTGAAAAGATCATTACCGGAGAAGAGCGAATGAAAATAATTCTACGAAGTGGAATCCCCTAATTCCAATTCAAACGGTTCTTGTGACTCCAAGGTCAGGGGAAAACGGGAAAAGGAATGGATTCTTTGGAAGAAGTTGCATATAAGTGGGTGGCTGGGTGGGTGTCTATCAGGAAAGAAGCTACAGCAGAGACTACCTAAACAAAAGAAATTAGGGAAAATCAACTTCAAAAAATGGTGGCTACCATTGTAAATAACCCTGGAGGGGAGGGATTAATTAGGGGACAATGTACGAACCGGCACAAAAGGCCGAGCTAAAAAAGGAGGCACCTATGAATTGTCGGTTAGGGGAGAAGGGTGGAAACACGCGGTCACAAATTTCTAAGAGAAAAGATGTACAGGCGAGCACCTGGAGGCCAGGTCTAACAAAAGACGAAGACGTCGTCAACAAAGAAAAGTCTGGAAGACAAAACTACAGAAAAACAAAAAAAGGGAAAGGGGGGATGAAAGAGAGAGGGGGAAAAAATCACCTGGTCTTTTACGGCTCTCTGACGGGTTCTCTAAGAAACCTTCAATTCTTAAAAATCTTCGAGGGAGACACTGGAGGGAGCGTCGGAAAACGTTCGAAAGAAAAAGAAGGTCCGTGGGGGTGGGAAACCCTTTCTTGGGAACGAAGGGGGAAAAAAAAAAGACCTTCCTAACAGGAGTTACCACCTTGTAGAACAACAAGCGCTGTCGAAGGATGAGGGTCCGTTCCGTGTGGGAAAAAAGAAGCACGAGCTTCTGGGGAGACAAAAATCGCTAAACAAGAGAGAAAAGCAAATCTTCAAAAACAAGCCTCCCGCTAAAGGTTTTCGAACAACAGGGGAGTGTACTTGATATTCGGGGAAAAAAACAAACTAGAGTTAGCCATGAGGAAAGTAATCTTAGAGGGAGGGATCCTGGGCGACGAGGAACAGGCAGACCCGGGGGAGTGGCGCCCAGAAAGCAGGCGGAAAACAAGTTTCGAGAGGAATCCGGAGGTCAGCGGAACTAGGAAACGGAAGAACTGTCTGGTCTTGTAGAATGAGGGCAATCTTCCGGTGGGAGACGGAAAGAGAGATTTTGTCGAAAAAGTACGAAGATCGGTAAAACGCCGGGGGGTGAGATGACGATTCTTTACTTTGGGACGTTGCCCCAGAGCAGAACAGCGAAAAATCTGGGGGCATAATCTATTGAAATAGAGGTCAGACAGCCGTCCTTAAATCCGGGTCCTAATAAATATCATCGCCCTCGGCACGCATGACGTGAGGGGAACTGCACAGTAAGAGAGCTTTGAATCGCTGGAGGGGGTCAGCCCTCGCCGTGGAAGTTTTAGGCGACACGTTTGGGCTCGTCGTGAGATCAGGGGGAGAGGGGAAGTCATGAAGTACGCCTACTTAGGATCTGATGTCGTCCAAAGAGCGGGGAAGGCGCCGGAGGAGAAACACCAAGTCAGGGAGGGATGGAAAACGAGGGGGGGGTAAAGGGGGGGAGGACGTAGCCATCAGGGAGAAGCACCAGGGGCCAGGGCGTGTGGAGGGAGGGATGCCCCTAAAAGGTTGGAAACAGTTTCTTAAGTGGCCGTTCGTAAAGCCAACGAAAAAGGGCGCGGGCGATCAAGGTGTTGGGGTGGAGTCGGATCAGGGTAAGATTATAAGGGAGAAGGCAGAGGTCATCGACTCGCGGGCGTCAGCGGCCGACCAATTGGGTTCAAAAAAGGAATTTTATCTAGGGTCGTCCTGGGAGGTGGGGTGGGGAGAGAGAACTTACCGTGACCCTGCTCAGATCGAAAAGTAATAGGCGGGGAATTATGCGCGGAGAAGGGGAAGTGCAGACCAAATTTGCCGAAGAAATTGAAAAAAAAGGAGGATCTTCGAGATAAATGGGACCTGAAAAGCGGAGGGATGAAGGACGCCGTTGGGCTGGGTAAGTCCTCCAAGGGGGAGGAGAGACCAGGAAGTGACCAAAAAAGATGGTAGGTTTGGGGGGGTGAAAAACGAAGAGGGAAATTGTCCGCGAGCTCTATCTTTTTGGGGTGCTGACTTTATCGGAGAGAGTGGATCTACTAAAATTCATCCGACATCGCAGGGGGACTCGGGAGGGGCGGTGGAGGAGGAAGAATACTAGTTTGCATTGGAAGACGTTGGGGGAAGGGGGGTGGATAGGATGGGATTGCGGAGGTGCTTGGGTGGCGCGGGACGGTGTCCGGAGGTCAAAAGAGGGGGGGGGAGGGGGAGGACTGGGGGGATTTCAGTTTTATGGAGGATTTGAGGCGGTAGGCGGGCAGGTCCACAGCAGGGGAAAAAAAGACGTGCGCTTGGCCTAAAAAAGGGCTCTGGCGGATTGATCGAAAAGGGGCAGAGGAAAACTAGAATATTGGGAAAATCACTAACTTGAAAAAGGCAATCCGTTCGAAATGGGAGGATTTCTCCAGAGGCAAGCCAGGAAAAGGGTGGAAGGTTGTTGGAGGTGGTCAGATGCGCTGGCAGAAAGGGAATCTTGAAGGACGCTATTCGGCAGGCGATCTGTCCACTTCACCATCGTCAAAAAGTAGAAACGCAATTAACTACCGAAGGGGGCTAATGCCCAAAGAAGGGGGGGGATCACATCATCCCCTCCGGTAGTTTTTGGGGGGGGACCCTAGAAGAGGAAAAAAACCGCGAAACGGTCGTCAACAATCCAAACGCAAAAAGGGGACCTGCAGGAGGCTCGCTACATCGAACCGGGCAGAAGAAGAAACTCGGAACCTCGTCGTCAAGGGAAGACTAGCAGAAAAAGGGGAGCCCTACAGCGACAAAAAAACCCAGAGAAAAACCGAGCGTGTGTGGGAAGGCTCTGCCCTGAAGAGGCACTAAAGACCGGCATATTGAGAACTGCCGGCCCGACGGATAGCTCAGGGGGGGGAAAGACGCAGCATCATTTTGCAAATAGGGGGTCATGACGGTCGCGAAAAGTAAGAGGAAAACTGCACGTCTGCTCCGCCAAGAAAACAAGGGGAAAGAATAGCTGTGTTACAACGCAGAAACGAGAAAAAACCACTTCATAGCAATCAGCCTTTGGCTTGAAGCACGAAAGGGAGCAAACCGAAAACGCACTCATTTTTCAGCCATATGGGGGGTGAAAAAGAGGAGAGCTAAGCAACCGTCACCGCGCGCCGACGCAGTATCATGACGAAACAATAAAAGAGAAGCCGCGCGGACACGGAACATGGGAACTGTGGGATGTGGGGAAAAACCCCGGGTGGGCGAGACGAGAACTTGACGCTGACTTCCAGACACGTCAACCCGGGAGGAGGGGTGGGGGGCCAAAAGCGAAGTGGACAACGCGCACTGTAAAAGGGAAGGGGGGGGGGGCAAGACGGCGGCGCCGAGAGGGTCGCAGTCGCAGAGCAGTACCGCCGTCATGAACATCCGGCCAAGGGGGAGAGCAGTCCCAGGCCGAAAAAAAAGGATCTTACGCGTGAAGAGACACCGCAAAACCTGACCACCGGAAAAAACCAGAGAGCAAAGGGGGGGGGGGTCACCAATCCAAGCCGAAACTCTATAAATCCCGGAGGGAGATCTACCGGGACGGTTTCAATCAGGCACGGCGGGGAAAAGGAGAGACCAACCATCAAGAATATCTCGTCACCAACAACATTAAAGAGAGGTCCGATTTCTGGGGTTGTGAGAGCATCAGTGGCCCGAAAAAAGCGCCCCTAACTCAGCGGGGGGCTCGACGACCTCTAAGCCTCGAGGTTGAAAGAATCAAGCGGCTGATCCCTTTTTGCAGAGGTGAAGGGGGAAGGATGTGAGGGGGGCTATCTCAACCTGGAAGAAGAGTCTTAGCAGATTTTAAATGTGGAACCGAGAAAAAAGAAAGGGGGAACTGAATCGTCTTGCAGAAGAGAAGATTTCATAGGGTCTCAACTCCACAGGGCTGCCCACATGAGGGGTTGTCAACTAGAAGTTGGGCCAAAATCCTTTGGGAAAAATCCTGGCCGCTGTTTCCTATGCGTATGAATTAGAGGGAGGAACTCACCAGACCCGAGGGTTTGAAAAACCACAGGAAACAGAGGACGGAGAAAGAAATGATTCTCTGTTGCTTGGGACAAGCAGACTGAAGGCTTTGTCCTGAGGGGAGCTATGGAGCCTAGGGGGAAAAAAAACGTTGAAAAAAAATTAAGGGTTGACAGGGAAAGGCGTCCTATGAAGAGGCTTCGAGCAAAATCCTTATTCGAAAAAGGTTAAAAAAATTTGAAGCGCTTAACAAAGAGTTTGGGCTTGTGGCTCATGAAGGCCTCTCTGGAAAGGGGGGCTGAAAGGGACTGAAGCATAGGGGCTATAAACGAAAGCAAAAAGGATTATTAGGAGGGTCTTCATCAGCTGCCAGTCGAGAGTAAGATAAATAACCTTTCTTAGTCCAATATGAAGAAAAAAAAAAAAAAAGGTCTATCACACAGAGAGGAGGACTGGTGTCTTGAATTTTCGGATCAGACATTATCTCTCGTAGCCTCTTCTGGAGGCCCTTCAGGGAGAGAGGATGAAAGTCTCGAACCGGGCCTAGAGGGCGCTAGGACGGCCGACTCCTCTTCATGGCGCCGCAAAAATGGTTGACGACAGGCGAGGGAGGGGAAGGAGGTCGATGTGGAACAAAACGCAGAATTGTACAGTGATTGGCAATTCGAGGTTTTGGGGGATTAAGACTCAAAGTGCTCGAACTGAAGACGAGGTTGTTTGACGAGGAGGGATTACTTCTAAAGTATCCACTATTAAATATACGACCAGCTCGAATAGACCAAGGGACACAACGCAGTCAAGGTGTCCGGCCCTGGCCGATTAGAAAAAGAAAAAATCAACTGACATATAAGAAAAACTATAGTCATGAATTCCAAAAGGGAACCGCATCTCGGACGCGGAGGTAGACTCCTTGAGCCCATAAAAACCCAAGAATGCCCTCGAACCAAAGATCGGGGGGAACCTCGAAACGGACATCAAGGACATCAAGGGGAACCTCAAAGCCTCTAACCAAAAGGGGACAACATCGCAAAAAACGCTTTGAAAGGGATAAACCGTAGTCTCCCACTTCCCTCGAAGGACCTTCACAACCTTCCAAACTAAAAAACCAGCAGAATCGCAAGAACTAAAAAAAACCTGTACACATAACCAAAAGCGTCTTTATTCAAGGCGGACGAAGAAAAAGACATCCCATATACGCTAGCCAAAAGAGAAGGCGTCGACTTCTACCTCCGAAAGGAGGGCTGGCAAGCCAACCGAAGAGTTGGGGAAATAGGAAGAGTCGTAGCTCCTACAAGGAAGGAATCTGCCAACGAGCGCTCATGCCAGGGAACGACGGGGCAGGTCCCTATTATTCGAAGAAAAGACCGAGCTCACCCACCCACTGAAATGGGTAAGGAAAGGTGTCTGGGCAACGACGGGAGGCTGACAGCCGCGCATGGGGGGGGGGGGGGGGGGGGGGGGGGGGGGCGGGGGGGGGGGTTTTGGTATAAAGGGGGTGGGTGTAATGGAGCTCTCCTTCACCCGTCGATGGGAAGGAAGGTCTCCTCCTCGGCGCCAAAAAAAAAAAAACAAAAAAAAAAGCCCTTGAACTCCACCCGAAATCTCAACTTTTGCAGGCGAGCCGCGCATGCTGTCCAAAGGAGTCTCCTAAACACGGGCGACCGAAAGGCTCGGGAAATAGTAACTCAATCAAAACCCCGGAGGGGATCCGGGACCGGGTCTAACGCGAAAAGGCCAAAACTTACAGCGCGGTCCCAAGAGAGAGAGAAAGAGACGCGCACGATGGCCTCTGAGGGCTGGAATAGCGAGGCCCGCAAAACAGATCCAGACCCTCATCTACACTGTCAAGGCGCGACACTGAGCCGAGAGAGATGGGGCGAAAACGTGAATATCTTCCGACCTGGCGGACTAGCACGGGGGAGTCAGCCCGAGACGAGAAGCGCCTTAAAAGAGGGGGGAAAAACGTGTGGGTGACGAAGAAAGCAAAACGTTACAAAGGGGCCGCGAAGAAGGCATGAGGAGTGCAGGGGGTGCGCTGATCGGAAAAGGACGTACGCCGAAAGGGATAGTCGAAACGATCTTTTCGGAACATCTAGACAGGGAAAAGCTCTATTCGGCTGCAGGAGGCAGAAAGAGCAAAAAAGTCCAGCGAAATCCGAACCGGCTGAAAGAGGCCGGCCGCTTCGATAACGATACCCAAGCTCGAGCACTGACCACAGACGCTGTGTTGGTTCCCGCGAGCAAAAGCGAAAGCCAAGAGGGAAGGGGGGAAAAGAGGGGGGCGCTAAGAACAGTCGCGCAGGGTCCGGCTATAGCAAATGTGGGCAGCTAAGCCGGGGAGAAAGCGGGACACGGCTTGATCGCAAAGTGCTGAACGCCCCAGGAGATCTAGCAAGGGAGGGGGAGGGTCTATGTACCTTAATGAAGAAAAAGAGGAAGCTAAAATCAAAACTTTCGAGTGTCAAGGAAAAACCGCTGTGGAAGGATGTGGTGGAAAAGTTTCCGGATTTGAAGATTGTTATTAATCAGGGGATGTCCTCGCCTTCGGAAAGGGGGAAAAGGGAAATCAAAACCGTCTCAACTGGGGAAAAGGTAACCTTTCGTGGCGGTAAGAGGAGGACAACCCAAGGCAAGACAAAGGAACTGGAAACAATTCTGAACCTGCGAAGTTCTTACTGGAAAAAGCGAGGCCTTCGGCTCAACGAAGGAGGTGAGAAAAATAGAGGGTCCGCAAAGGCAAAGAGATTGAAAAAAAAACCGGACTACTTCAGGGACAAAAGTCGGGCAAGGAAATCTTCTCCAACAACCAGAGGAGGAGAGGAGTTTTAGTGCCCGACCTTGGTCAAAAAAATGCGTGGGTTTACGAGAACGACCTTGAGAGAAGGAAGATACTGATACCAAAAACCTAGGATTGAAGAACAACAGGAACTTTTGTCGCGGGGGAGGGAATCGAACATCATCGCGGGGGAAATGGGCCCGCGCCGTGGCTTTGCCGCGGCGAAGTACTCCTTGACCACGAAATCGTTACCAACAAAAGGTCTCATTTGCTGACAAAACTGTTAATGGGTTTTCGGAGCGAAAACGAAAAGGAGCGAAGAGGAAAAATTGCCAGAAAACGTCACAGAAAAAAGAAAAAATGAGTCACTGGAACTCATGGGGCATGGAGGGGAACGAACCGAACGTTTCTGGAATGGGGAGTATTCCCAAGAACTTCAGGTAGGAGACACCGAAGGCGCGCTATAAAATCGGAAGCATCAGAACCGGCGGGGGGGTGGAGAGGATAAGGTGGATAATGGAGGAACATGTTTCTGCGCTAGCAGGGTCCGCTCAAAAAGAAGGAGAATCTGAAACATCCTGAGGAGGGGGGAGGGGGTGAAAAATGGTATCCCACGTCTTCTTGAAGGGGAAGGGGAAGAATTTTCTCTATGAGCTCAGCGTAAGAGCGGCAAAAGAGGGGAGGAGGTGGCGGGACCTGGACGGTGGACGCGGGAGGGGAGGGAAAAAAAAATCAGACGTCTCCTATATGACCGGAGCAGGAAGGCAGCACACCGTGGTCCGGGCACAAAGAGCGGCACTCTCCGAAGCAGGTCGTATGGAACTGCAACAGGGAAAGATATCGTCCCGCTCTCCTGTCGTTTTAGGCAGACGAAGGGGGATCAAGGCCGAGTTCTCTAAGAAAAGAACGTCCGGATGAAAAAGGAAAACGTCGGAGAAAACACCGGGAGGGAAAGTATGAAATCCATACGTGTCAGGAGGGGTGCTGCCTTGGGTTGAGGGCGGGGACAGGGGAGCCCGAAGAAGAAAAAACCTGGACCAAATGCGGATTTCGGGGTATCGCGGTAAAGAGCGCGGAGGGAGGGGGGGCAATTTGCTAACCTGATCGGGGAAATCCCGGCGCGTGAGTGAGTCGAAAAGGGGGTGCTAACTAAAAGAATATCATAAGTTGATTGATATTAGCGGAGACAGCATGCGCTCTATAATAAAAACTTTTGTGGCGCTGGATTCGTATCTTAGGGAAAGGTAGGATTCAGGGGCGGCTTGTGGTTTAAAGGGAAGGACATTCCGTCAAAGGAAGGCCCGGAGTTTTCCCTTGGTACGCGGCGAAAGGGGAGAGGGAACCTTTTTCAACACACAGGTGTCAAAATCACCAGGGTCCATTAGCTGAGAGCGAGGAGGCGATAACCCTTGTATTGAAAAAGAGAAGCGTCCTCGCCGTGTTTTGGCGAGGTGGAACTCCAGGTAATAGAACGCCGGGGAACAGATGCAAAGCAGGGGAGGATGGCGTTATGAAAGTATGATAGCCGATACCGCGAGCGGTTTAAGGTGAGTCTTAGTAGGGATGCGCGTGAATGTAAAACCCCCCACGGGTGCTCAAAGACAGTTCGAGGGTGCTGGCCGGTGAGGGTTCAAGCTGCGCCAGGGGAAGGCGCGAAAGCGGTGCCGGAGGGGAGGGGAGCGTAGGGGCGGTGCGTGGGGGCGAAGCGGTGGAAATGATTCGCAAAGGGGTGTCGGGGGGGCTCGGGTGAAAGGGGGGGGTGCGAAAAGGAGGTGTGTTGATGCTGTCGGGATCTGGGGTCAACTCGTGAACCTCGAGAAGCAAGGGGGAGCTTTACGCCTGCTAGGGGCGATGGAGAAAAAACAGAGCTCTCACGAGGGAAAAGGAAAAGGTGGTTCCTCTTGGGGGGCGAACTGGCAGGAACCGCGTAGGTAGATGAAGTTTGGAGGGGGGGGGGGCAGTTCTACATCGAGCTCCCGGCCGGGGAAGGAAACAGAAAAGTTGTGGGAGGTGGAGGGGGGGAGGGAGATCTCTTTCATCTTGAGGGCTCTTCGGAAAAGAGGACGCAGCACTCGTCTGTCGTTAGCGCACCACGAAGAGAGAACGAACAAAAAACTAGACGACTTCAGAAGGAGCGTGCCGAATGGGAGGGGTGGTGGGTCAACAACTCATAGACCCGCAAAAGGGAAACACATCCTTGCAGGCAAACGGAAAGGAGCCGGCGTCTAGACATCGAGGAAAGGTACGCACTGAAGTCACTCGGCTCAGGATCGACGGCGCTAAAGAGCAAGAAGGGATAACTAGAGCCAGAACGGAGAAGCAGAAAAGCGGTGGGTCCGCACGGGCTTGCAGCCTGTCCTAGGCTCTGGCAGAGGAAGCACGCGGAAATCCGGGAACAGGACCCACGAACATCTAAGAGGGGGAGGGGAATTGTTGTGTTGTCGCGATGCGGAGGGAGGCCGCCAAAAGAGAAGCAATCTCCTCGTCTCACAGAAAAAAAAGGAACGAGCTTTTTGTTAAGCGCGACGGGAGGGGGAACCTGGCAAATTAAAGGCGACGCCTCAGGCTCTTGGGCTCTGCCGGGGAGACTGGCGGGTCGGGCCACCCGAAGAAAGCAAAGAATTGTTCCTATATTTGGGTCAGAGCAGGCGTAAGGAGAAAAACCGTACAAAACGAGCAAGGAAACAAAGAATCCGGCTAAAAAAGAAGGAAAGAAAAAAAGAGAAAAGCCTCAGACGGCAGAAGAGTTAAGGAGGTTAAGGTGGGGGGGCAAAAACCAGCTAGTGGAAGCTCCGAGCGTAAGGGCCCCGTAAAGCAGGGAGAAGAGCTAAAACTTGCGGGGGTGTCCAAGGGATACGTTAACAACAAGCAGAGATTAGGGCTTAGGGGGGGCAGGAAAGGGGGGTTCTCTGAAAATATTCACATGACTCCGTGAAATCCCGGGCCGTAACGCAGCTGAACAGGAAGTCCTTCTCTTCATGGAACTAGGCCTAAAGCACCTCTCTTCTAACGGAGGGGGGGCAGATATAAATCACACGCTCGGAGACCTCATATCACCGGAATAATCACCTCTTTGTCGCCAGAAGAAAAAGCACGAGTTCCATACGCGGAGCAGCGAACACGAGGAAACGGTTCCTTGGACGCGGGGGATGGGTAACTCTAGAGGAAAAAAAATAAACTTAAGCTCACAAAAAGGGGTAACAGGAGAGATCTGGGTCACTTTGGGGGTTTTTCTGAGAAGTTGCAAAGACATACCAGAACCGACGACCTTAAAGGGGTCGAAGACGCCGCGAATGCTCTCGGGGGGTGTCTGAGTCTCGGCTCGCGGTCTCGGTGGCTTGGCCGGATCTTTGCGTGGGTCAACATCTGGACCGAGTCATCGCCTTGTAGGTATTAACTATTGGCCCGGTCGCCGGCGGGGAAACGTTTGATAATAGGGCGGGGCAGGGGGTTCTTTCTAATCTTCAGGTGCATCGCTAAAAAAATCCAATCCTGGCTGCCCCACATATCAAAAACGAGCTCTGTGGGGTAAACAATGAAATTTTCAAGAACTCCTCGGTGCAGTGAGACCTTGAGGACTATTGCATGCCGTAGGGCGGGGAACGCAGAATAGGGGTGGGGAACCACTCAACCACATGCCC